>Ga0116149_1005839_pt1 | contig 11330 bp, 10 predicted proteins | sample AD_UKC057_MetaG_FD_89787 | JGI IMG/M metagenome (GOLD analysis project Ga0116149, IMG submission 89787) | Active sludge microbial communities of municipal wastewater-treating anaerobic digesters from USA - AD_UKC057_MetaG | ecosystem: Engineered > Bioreactor > Anaerobic > Digestate | place: USA...
ATGGGAGGAGGCGCCGCGTCCGGCTTTGTTGCAGGGTTGCCGGCGATGGAGGATCCGATGCCGTGCGAACCCGCTGCAGACCCCTGGAGACCGTGGGACATCGGCATCGCGGCGCTGGCGGGGCGCGCCTCGGACGGGTCAGCGGCGTTCCGGGATTTCGGGGGCGGCGCTTCGCGCTGCGAACCGCGGGCCGCCATGCCGCCGGAAGAAGCATGGTCCATCGCGGTATCCGGCGTGCCGGGCATCGACATCGCGCCGTGCGCCTCATGCGTTTTTTTTGCGGCTCGCGGCTTGGAAGAGGCTGCGGATTTTTGCGAAGCCTCCGGCATCGCGCCGTCGTGACCGCCCCGCGGCGATGCGCCCGCCGCAGACGAGGCCTTCAGGTAGCTCTCCGGATTTTTCCGGAATTTCTCCCGGCATTCAGGCGTGCAGAAGAAGTAGGTCTTGCCCTGGTATCCGTGCAGATGTCCCTCCTTTCGGGCCCGGTCGGCGTCGACGTTCATCCGGCAGACGGGGTCGCGGGCGATCTCCCCGGATATCCCCAGGGCGGCCTGCTGCATCCTCGCCTCGGAATCGATCAGGAAATGCCCGGAAACGGCGATCCTTTCGCCGGGCATCAATCCCCCGACGATCTCCACTCTTTCGCCAAGCGACCGTCCCGTTTCTACCCGGCGGGGCTCGAAGAAGCCGTTGCCCTTGTCGACGAAGACCGTCTTCTTCAACCCCGAGTCGAGGACGGCTTCCAACGGAACGACGAGGGCCGGCGGGCCGCTCAGGGCGAGTTCCACGTTCACGGGCATGTCGGGGCGCAGGACGTAGCCGGAGTTTTCTGCGATCAGGCGGATCCTGAGGGTGCGCGTGGCCGGATCGAACTGGGGCAGGATGGAACTGACGCGGGCGTGAAGGGTCGTTTTCCTGTAGGGAAGCTCCATCTTCACGCGCATCCCGGGTTTGAAATAGGAAGCCTCGCTTTCAAAAAGATCGGCCAGGATCCAGACCTCGGATAGATCGGCGATCCGGAAGAGTTCGGCGCCTTTTTCGAGGCGCAGGCCGGGGGTGATGCTCCGCGACAGCACGAAACCTGACACCGGCGACCGGATTTCGACGGCGTCGGGAAAGGTCTGGGTCCGCTCCATCTCCTTGAGCTGGTACTCGCCGATCCCGTAGTTGAGGAGGTACTTCCGGTAATAATTGATCTGCTCCATGCCCCCGAGTTCGCCCGCCCGCCTGGCTGCGCTTCTCATCTGCTTGAGCTGCGGCGCGCTGTAATGGGTTCTCAGTTCGTCGGCGCGCTTCTGCTGCTCGGACAGCGGCTGGTTCGGCTCTCCCACGAATTCGGCGGCGCCGAGGTTGAAGAGGTTGAAGTAATTCTGGATCAGCGTCCGGTATTCCAGTGAGAAGAACGACAGGGTCGCCAGCAGTTCATCCTTCCTCACGAGACTGCCGGTCGTGACGGCAAACGCATCCTGGATCCAGCCTTCCGTTGCGGCGTTGATCCGGTAGACGCGGGTCTCATCCGCGGCCACCCGCCCGAGGACGCGCAGCGTATGGTTCCAGGGGGCCTTTTCGACCTTCATGACCCTGACGCCGATGACCTGCTGCCTTTCGGGGGAGATGCGGACCGTCCCCGGCGGCATGGATGCCAGAAGGTCTTTGCCGGCCGAATCGCCCGGATCGGCGTAGACCGGCTCGAGCGGCATGCCGCAGGGAGCGATGCCCGGCTTGTCGGACTTGAGCGCCGGATTCATCGGATCCACGTAGTGGAGAATCTTGCGCTCCGGCGCCGGCGCCGGTCGTGAGCCATGGAAGGTCGCCCATGACCCGGCAAGAAATGAACCGGCGGCGATCAGCAGCAGGATCGGCACGATGTAACGCAGTTTCATGGGACGGACTGTACCTCCCCGGTAAATTTCATTTCGGACCCCGACGGGACCGGAAGAGCTGACAAACGGTTCTTCCGATGCTCAAAGAGTGGCATGAGCGCGGTTTGTTTTCCATCGGGCATGGACCCGATGGGGCACGCCGAATCTCTTAATTGCCGATCGGAGAATCCCTGAGAACGGTGCCGGGCGCGGGCCTGGTCACAATCGCAGCGTGAAATCCGTGGCGACGATGCGCCAGGTCGACAGGGCCGCGAACGCCAGGTAAGCGATCAGACAGGCGGCGGCAAGCCTTTTTTGCAGCGCGGGCAGCACCAGGGACAGGCTGCCGATCCCTCCGTAGGGCATCAGGGCGCCCACGCCGAGGCCGGAAACCGCGCCCGAAAGGAGGGCTGCGTAGAGAACGTAGCCGACGTAACCGTACTCCTTCTGCAGGACGCAGAAGGGACAATGGTGGGTCGGGAGCTCGTAGAAGTACAGCGAGATGAACGAGATGAAGGAGACGCAGGCGACGAGGAAGAAGAGACCGCTCGAAAGAAAGAAGAATGCCCCCAGCTTTTGCCGGAACCGGTAAAGGATACCCGTGAAGACGGTCAGGGCGAAGAAAAGATAGAAGACGGCCATCGAGGGACCCGGCGGCAGGGAGGCGATGTCGGAGCTCACGCCGCTCTGCTCGGAACTGAAGAGGCTCCCGCAGCAGGACGTGATTACATCCGCCTTGAGCCCGGCGAAATAGAGCGCCTGGAGCACCGTCTCCGCTGCGATCAGCGGCGTCAGGACAAGGAGGAGGACATATTTCTTACGGATCAGGGGATAGTCGTAGGCGCGGTTATCCGCATGGTTGACGATCAGCCAGATTCCGGCCAGAAGGACATTGAAGATCTTCAGCAGGAATGCCGGATAGCCGTAAGGATCGGCGTACAGCGCCCCGGCCGCGCACATGGCGCCGACGAAGCGGTCGTGCAGGCTGTCGGCGGTGAAAATGAAGAGAAAGAGCGATCCGATCTGGAACACGAAGACGTAGGAGAGGATCGTCGAGATGAGGTAGGTCTTCCTCTCCAGGAGCAGCTGCTCTTCGCTGCCGCTCCTCAGGTCCCACCGGCCGATGATCCGGACTCCGAAGAACGAGCTGTAGAGGCACATCCCCGTCAGGAGAAGCGAGACGAGAAGAAGCGCCACGATGGCCGGATGCAGGATCATGCCGCTTCACCCTCGATCCGTCCGTCCCGGACGCCGATCACCCGGTCGACATCCTCCGCTTCAAAGACGAGGGGATCGTGGCTCGCGATGATGGCCGTCTTGCCCTGCTCCTTGAGGCGGGAGATGATCTCCATGAATTCCACCGAGAGCTTGCTGTCCAGGTGCGCCGTCGGTTCGTCGGCGATGAGGACCGGGGGATCGTTCATGAGCGCCCTCGCGATCGCCACCCGCTGGGATTCCCCTCCGGAAAGCCACTCCACGTTGGCCGACGCGCGATCGGCGAGGCCGAACATCGCAAGCAGCGTCATGGCCCGCTCCCGGACGATCCCATGCTTTTCCCCCTTGGGATAGGCGGGCAGCATGACATTTTCGAGGACCGAAATCCCCTTCACCAGATGAAACTGCTGGAAGATGAACCCGAAGGTCTGCCGCCGTATCTCGGTCAGGAAGCGTTCGGGCAGGCTCGTCACCTCCACGTCGGAGGCGGCGCCGCCGACCGAGGCGCGGGCCCCGTTCCGGACGAGCCCGTTTTCGAGGGTGATGCGGCCCGATGTCGGTCTTGCCATGCAGCCGATCAGGGAAAGGAGCGTCGTCTTTCCCGAGCCGCTCGGACCCTTCAGCACGGTGACGCGGTGCTCCTCCATCGACAACGTGACATCGCTGACCGCGACGAACTCGTTCGACTTGCCGAGATTGAATCCTTTTCGCACGTTCTGCAGCCGGATCATTTTTATGACCTCATCACCGAGTCGGGATCTATGATGGCGGCCCTCCAGGAGGCACGACGGTTGCGGCCGTGTAGGGAACCACCGTCAGGAAGAACAGGACGGCCACCTGATAGGGGTCGATGAAGGGCGTAATCCGGAAGTCGGGGTAGAGCACCGACCAGCCCTTCAAGGCCGGCGCGAACAGCATGGCCGAGAAGAAGAAAACGTGGGCGTAGGCGGCCAGGAGTCCCGTCGAGAAGGAGAGGAAGGACACGACGATCCCCTCGCAGGCCTTGACCGCGATCACGTCGGCGGTTTCCCAGCCGACCGCCTTCAGGATGCCGATCTCCCGCTTTTCGTCGGCGCTGAGCCCCGACGCCTTTTCCCAGGCGAGAATGACGAAGGCCAAGAGCGTCATCAGGACGAGGACGATCACGATGCCTCCCCGCCAGTCGAAAACGGAATCATAGGTCCGCGCCATCTCGTCCCGGAGGATCGGCCGAGTATCCGGGAGGATCTCCGCCACTTTCTTTGCGATGGTGAGCAGTTCCTTCGGATTCCTCACGGAGACGACGATATCGGTCGCCTGACCGGCCGGAAAGCCGAAAAGGTCCCGGAAGCCGGCCTCCGACATCAGGATCAGATCCGCTGAGACCAGCTCCGATTCATGGGACAGTTCGCCCGCCACGGTGAAGTTCCGGTTGATGCCGTCCGATCCGCGGAAAGAGACGATGTCTCCCCCGTAGATCATCCGGCTTCTGGAGATTCCGCCGCCGATGACGATCTTGTCGCCGGAAGGGGCCTCTTCCCGGGGGACGAGCAGCGTATAATTGGCGCCGGCGGCGGGGTCATAGTAGTAGCCCCAAAGCCGCGGGCCGGCGGAGATGACCCCCCGTATCTCCCGTATCTTTTCCGCATAAACCGCCGGGATGGGTTCGTACCGCCCCGCCAGCAGACGCTGGACGACCATCTCCGGCGCGTTTTTCAGAATCAGCGAGGCCTCCCGCTTCATCGCCTGCGTGAGAAAAAGGGCGGACCCCAGCAGGAACACCACGAGGGTGTAGACGACGAAGAGACTGAAATTCTTGCCCTTTCTCCGCATCAGCGATGAGAGGGTGAAATCCAGGATGTTCCGGTACTTTTCAATCCAGTGCGGCATGAAGCCTCCGCAGACCCGAAGGGGCGTCTCCCATGGAGCCCGTCGGAAAATGTTCCAGTGCGACGGGGTGATCCTGAAAGGCCGAGTGGAGATCCGCCTGGGAGGGGTGGCGGGCGTAGCGCGCCTCCGTGAAGAGACACAGGTCGGTCAACTCCAGTTTTCCGACCATCCCGGCCGAAGCCTCGATCAAAGGGACATCCGACCGGCGCTGCAGGCCGGCGTGGACGAACATCGCGCCGAGGAGCAGCGCCCCGGCGCCCAGGAAAAGCAGGGCAAGGCTCGATTTCCGGTGCGGCAACCGGACCCTGCCCGTCTGATCGGAACGTCTTCTAATCAAGGCTCCTCACAAGCTCCTTCGTCACGTCGCCGAACCGGAGAATCCCGGTGCCCTTGTGGTCTTTCAGGAACTCCCGGGCGTCGGCTTCCTTCTCCATGGGGATCAGCTCCCTGCCCATGGGGCCGTACACGTCGCTTCCGGTCACATACCAGGCGTCCTGCGCGCGCACCCATGAAAGCCGGTAATAGTCCTTCACGAGGACGTCGCGGATGTCTGCCGCTTTCCGCCGGGGGTCGTATCGCTTCATGTCCAGCAGATACTTGAAGAGGTCTTTCGCCCCGTCGAAGAAGGCATGGGAGCCGTCCTTGAAGGAGACCGCCATGACCCAGTCGGGATACTTGGCGACAAACATGCCGCATACGGGGCACTTGTCCTTCGCCGCCGGCTTCGGAGGCTCCTGCCCGGCGGCGAAGGAAGAAGAAACCGGCAGAAGGGCCCCGGCCAGAAACAACGCCAGACCCGCCGCGAAGCCCTTCCACCGCCGTCCGCTTGTCGTCCTCATTTTACTTGTGCTCCATATGCCCATGTTCCATGGGTTTCTGATCCATGGACTTGTGTTCCATCATCTTCATCTTTTTCATTTTCCGACGCTCGCGGATCATCTTGGTGTCGTCGGCCATGTCCTTGTAAGCCGCTTCAAGAGCCTCGTCGAATGAGGCAAGACGGCCGCCGTTTTCCAGGAGAAACTTCTCCGCATCGGCCTTGTTCGCGAAGGCCCACTTCGCAGTCTTCGTCATGACGCCGGGTTTGTTTCCCCCGATAACCCAGAAGGCAGCCTCGGCATCGGCCAGCGTCTTCCGGCTGAAATCCCCCACGCGGATCGCCTTCGGCGTCTTGTCCAGGTTGAGGGCGAGATCAACGGCCACGCAGTGCAGGCTGCAGGTTCCCACGTTGGTCCCATCGTCGTATGCGATCAGCATCCGGCTGTGGGCGAACATCTCCCGGTTCATCCCGCAATACTTGCAGGCGGGTATTTCCTTCACATCAGAGCCCTGTGCCCAAAGGGCGCCTGCCGCCGGCAGGAAGAAGAGGGTGCAGAGGCAAATCAGGAGCATTCTTTTCATGGCTTATCCTTTCGTATCGTCGATGCCGTTCGTCCGCCCGAGCAGGTCATCCCGCAGGCGGCGGGTGGCAACGCGTGAAAATTCGTTTGGGATTCGTTCGGTTCTTCAGACAAGGTTGGGTGGCTTGACGGGGACCTCGATGTAGACGGCTTCCGGAGCAGGGAAAGAAACCGCCTCATAAGAGACGGGATGGGCGTAACGGATCGCGTAAATGGAATCGAGAATCATCTCCGGAGACCAGCGGGGGGCCGTCTCCGCTCCGGAGGTCGCGTTGCAGCCGGGGCAGGAGCAGCTAATCCGGGGGCACTTCCCATGCTCGGCTGAACAGCAATAGCATACAAGACCGCCGTGCGCCGATGAATTGCAGATCGGCAGGGAACTGAACGGCGCGCAGAGGATGAAAAGCAGTGCGACCGCGGCCGGTATGGAATGAAGTGTCTTCATCGCGCTGAAATCCGGACCACCCGGTTAGAATTTCATGTCCTCGCGTTCGACGATCTTCTTCTGCTCGTCCGACAAACTGGCGTAGAACGCCTCGAAGACCGGGATGAACGACTGAATGCCGTCGGCGTGGGCCGCGGCGATTTCCCCGTAAGCCTTGATATCGTCGACGGGATTCCTGCTCCCCGCCGGCGCGGACTTTATCCTGACGACGAGGGATGCCATCTTCGACGCGTTGTCGCGCATCACCTGCGCCACCCCGCGCCACAGGTGTTCCTGCTCCGGCGTCACCCTGAGCTTGTCGTGAAGCCTCTGGATCCGGCTTTCCGTGGAGTCGGCGCCCGGCGGCCTCATTGCGGCGGTTGATGACGACGGTTCGGCGGAAGAGGCCTTTGCGGGATTCCCCGGCAAGGCGGCGAGCACCAGGACCGCGGCGGCAACCATCGCGGCGCGGCAGAGCAACGGACGGATGATGCGTCTCCTCATTCTTCTCCCCTCCATGTGACTCCACGAATACAGGCTTTCGAGGGCAGGGACAATCAGGATTCCCCTGATTTCCGGCCTCAAAAAGCCTTACAGCGTGGTGGCGGGAGGCGCAGGGAACAACGGCCCCGCGCCGAGGCAGGCGGGGTTCATGGAGTGCCGAGAGGGCTTTGAGAACGGAGACATCGCAAAGGCATGGCAGGCGGGTATTTCCCCCTTGCAGGCGGACCTATGGGACCTCCGCCGCTGCGAAGGCGGTGTTCTTTCAAGTGCGGAGGTGTGTTTCGGGGCAGATGCCTGATGGGATGAAACAGGCGAACGAAGAACCGGCGGCGGGAATCGCCTTCAGGGGGAAGGAATTTACGGGGTGGCGGCTACGGCCTTGCTCCCGCTCTCTCCGGGACCTTCGCCCGTTGCGTAGGAGCCCTTCCTCAGGACTTCGAGGTATTCCGGGATGGAATAGAAGAGGACGTATCCCGCCGGTTCGTAGGACGGCTCGTCCTTAATGAAGACGTATCCGTACCATTCCGTCATCCACTTCCACTTGCCGTCGATTTTTACCTGCGCCTGGGCGTGGGCGTCCCAGGTGGGGTGATTGACCTTGTAGATGGAGATGCGCGTCTCGAGGTTCTTTTCGACGCCCAGAGATGCATGTTCCAGCGCCTGGTGACGGCAGGCCAGTTCACCCATGCAGCCAGCAAGGATGAAAAGGATGGGCATCGATACGAGAAATGGCAGCACTCCGGATTGAAGTCGCACGCATTTCATGACTCGTTCGTACTCCTGTTCATCGTAAAATTCAACGGATAAATGGACATTGCGGATGTCCTTTTTGCCGAGTGCGGGTTTCACCGCCTCCTTCCCGTCTGCGGCTGAATGACAGCAAGGGGCGTGCCATGAAGACACGTGTTCGGCAAGTCTTGATAACATCCGAATATTCAATGTTTTATGTAATGGGAGGCGCCCGACGATGCAGGCATGTGCCGGACAACAGGCAGGAAATGCCTGCTGCGCCGGGCAGCGGTTGAAGAATGCGGCAAAAGCGTTCCGTCCCGACGGCCTGAGGAGCCCTGTCGGGAGGGTTTCAAGAGCCCGCGATCACGGCGCGTCGTTATAGATATTTCCAGGTGTTCCGGACGGCCTTTCTTCCTCCGGCGGCTTTCGTTTCACCCGGAGGAGCTCTTCCATCCTGATGCGGCCCTCGCTGGCCTCGGACATGCTGTCGATATAGTCCCGCGACAGGTTTTTCGCATCCTGCTGGTTTTTGATTACGTTCGGAGTCAGCAGGATGATGATTTCATTTCTCTTCTTGTCGTCCTCGAAGCCGCCGAAGAGCCAGCCGATGAGCGGTATCCTGGAGAGGAAGGGCACGCCTGAACTGGTGTTGGTGATGTCCTCGCGGATGAGGCCGCCGATGATGATCGTCTGGCCGTCCTGTACGACGAGATTGGTCGAAGCGTCGGTCTTGTTCAGAAGAAGCTGATCCGTTCCCCCGAGGTTGACCTTCTCGAAGGTGGAGATCTCCTGGTAGAGCTCCAGGGAGACGAGGCCGCCTTCGTTGATCCGCGGTTTGACTTTCAGGATGATGCCGATGTCCCGATACTGATAGTTCCGCTGGGGCGAGACCCCGATGGCCCCGTAGGTTTCCGACGAGAGGAGGGGGATCTGCTGTCCCACCTGGATCTTCGCATCGCGGTTGTCCGAAACGAGGATGTGCGGCGACGCCAGCACCTTGGCCTTCGAATCGCTGACGAGGCCCGTGATCAGGGACCGGACGGTCCCGGCCGCATCGGTCGCGAGAAAGGTAAACCCCGCCTGCGTGAGCGCCGCGGGATTCGTCGCCGTCAGGGTGCCTGGATTGATGGCGGCGCTGGTGTTGAAGCCGGAGATTCCGCCCTTGAACAACGCCGCCAGGCCGAACTTAAGATTGTCGGTGAGCTGGATGGACGCGATCATGCCCTCGATGATCACCTGTCTCGGAACGATGTCGACCTGCTCGATGACCTTCGTGATGGCGGCATAATCCTCCGGCGTGGACATGACGACGACGGTATTGGTGATGTCGTCGGAGATGATCTTCGTGAATTCGGCGACGCGCGCCTCCGAACCGGCGGAGATCACGGAAACCTGGGACGATGCGGCGCCGGCCGTGCCGGGAGGCGTCGCCCCCGAACCGGCGGGATTGCCGGTGGACGTCTTCGCCGATGACGACGTCTGCTCCCCCGTTCCGCTCTTTCCCATGAAGACCTGCTGCAGCAGGTTGGCGATGTCCTTCGCCTTGCTGTTCTGGACCTTGTAGACGAAGACCTGCGGCTTCTTCTGTTTGACCGTATCGTTGTCGAACAGCGCGATGAGGCTCAGCATGCGTTTGATGTTGGCGTCGGTGTCCACGAGGATCACCTGGTTGCCTTTCGGCACGTCGATGAGAACGGCATTGGTCGACGCGAAGGGCGTGATCAGCTTGAGGACTTCAGCGGAGGGAATATGCAGAATCGGCACCACCTGGAGGAGGGCGGTCCCCTTGGTTTCGATCTTCGCGGGGTCCCGTCCGAAGCTCACGGGCGACGGTTCTTTTGAAATGTCGCTGATCGGGACGATCCGGTACAGATCACCGTCCTTGACGATGCCGATGCCGTTGAGCCGCAGGATCACTTCCATGAGCGGAAGAACGCTCGAAGCGGGAACCGGCGCGACGGCGCGGAACGTCACTCGACCCTTGACGCGGGGATCGACCACGTAATTGGCCTTCAGGACCTCGCCGAAGATGGTCTGGATGATCGTGTAGACGTCGGCGTCGTCGAAGTTCAGGTTGAATAGTCCGCCGCGCTGCGCCGGAACGGCCGCCGCCTGCGTGCGAACGGAACCGGCCGACGCCGCTGACGGCTGAGGAGTTCCTTGAGACGGGGCAGGGGGCTGCGCCGGTTTCGATTCCGCCGCCGGGCCGGGAGTCGCCGCCGGTGCCTGAGCAAAGCAGGCCCCCCAGCCGTGGAACGGCGCGAACGGGCCCGTTATGCCGGCGATGGAAACCCAGGCTGCGAACAGCATCGTAGGCAATCTGCGGTTGAACAAAGTTCCTCCTTATTTCCAGCTCAGGACATCCTCGTCTTCGCCTTCGCCGCCGGCGGATCCGTCCCTGCCGTAGCTGTACAGATCGTATTCTCCGTGTTTGCCGGGGAACTCGTAGCGATAGGCCTTCCCCCACGGATCGTTGGGCATGTCCTTCTTCAGATACGGCCCGTCCCACCGGTCGATGCCGGGGTTGGCCGCGAGGGCGTTCAGGCCTTCCTGTTGGGAAGGATAACGCCCGGTATCGAGCCTGAAATGATCCAACGCCTGTCCGAGAAGTTCGATCTGCGCCTTCGCCGCGGACTGTTTGCCCTTGCCGAGCTTCGGAAAGAGGCGCGGTCCGACAAGGGCGGCGATCAGGGCGAGAATCACCATGACGATCAGCATCTCTACCAGCGTGAAGCCGTTGTGCCCGTTTTTCCGGGCGATCGTGCGTTCGCTCATTCGAACACTCCTCATCGATGAAAAAAGCGTCAGTTCGGAACCGGACCGAGAGGTCCGCTCTGATGGAATAAGTTCTGCATTTTCCTGGATTATTATCCATAGGGGACGGTCTTAATCCGAAGAACGAAATGTCTTATTTTCTTCTCAGGGAAAAGATGAACAGGCCGGGGAACCGGCAAATGACTCTCGTGTCTGTCGCGGGCCACGGCGGCGGGTTCTGCGGAGCGATGAGACTTATCGAAGAGGGAAATCAGGGTATCCCCGATGGTTGGGGGCGGCCCAATCGGGTATTCAGGAGTCGAAGGGGATGATGCGTTTGCCCCGCATGAGCCGATTCGAGACAGGAGGGAAAAAGATGGATCACGAAGAGAGCAATCAGGGGTGGGAAGAAATGCAGGCCCGCATTCAGGCGCGTCTGGGGAAATACCTGCGGGGCGGCACAAACCAGTTGGAATACAAGCTGGCGAATATCCTCCATCTCCTGGAGACGCCGGCGGGCGACCGGACGGGATTATCCGGCGGAAAGGGAAGCCATGTTCTGCCCCGATG
>Ga0116149_1005841_pt1 | contig 11326 bp, 4 predicted proteins | sample AD_UKC057_MetaG_FD_89787 | JGI IMG/M metagenome (GOLD analysis project Ga0116149, IMG submission 89787) | Active sludge microbial communities of municipal wastewater-treating anaerobic digesters from USA - AD_UKC057_MetaG | ecosystem: Engineered > Bioreactor > Anaerobic > Digestate | place: USA...
AAAAGCCTCCTATTAAGTATTTATCAATCATTTCATTTAAAATATCACTTCCCAGGCCTTTATATGTTTTATCCCATTTCGAATGGGATAACCTACTTCATCGAGACTTAGCACGTATTTTTCATAATTATCGGGAATGACTTCAAGGGCTGCGTATTCACGCCTCGCGGTTTCAGGGTCTTCCATCGAATAACACGCTTGCAGGTAGATTTTTCGATCGCCTTTCAACGCTACGAAGTCGACCTCTTTATCTCCGAAAACGCCTGTATAAACCTCAAAACCGAGTCGGCGTAATTCGAGATAGACTGTGTTTTCAAGTAGATACCCGGCACCATAGCCATAGCCCTGATACAAATAATTCCTGAAAGCCACATCATTGATGTAATACTTGCAATTTCCCGATATGGTTTCCTTCCCTCGAATATTGTACCGGTCAGCTTTATGTATTATGTAAGCATTCGACAAATAGGTTATATAAGTTGATATAGTTTCATAATTTGTTTTACGCTTTTTCGCAGCAAAATATCCAACAATATTGGAGACCGATATCAAATTTGAAGCATTATTTACTAAAAAAATAAAAATATCTTCGAGCAGTTGAGCTTCTTTAATCTTATATCGCTGGATTACGTCGCGCAGCAGCACCGAGTCTTTTATGGCTGAGACATAATTTTTTCGGCTCTCCTCCAAAGGTAGGTTAATAAACTCGGGAAATCCGCCTTTTTGCATATAATCGAGATATGAATTTCGGCCATCGGGCAGATTGTTTGCAGTGATGTATTCCTGATAACCGAATGTAAAAACAGGGAGTACAATATATCGTCCCGATAGCAGGGTAGCAAGCTCGCCTGATAGTAAATGTGAATTTGAACCCGATATGAACAGTTCGCAATCCTCCCTGAAATCCTGCGACACAGAGTTTACAAAACGTTCCCACCCGTCAATATTCTGTATTTCATCTATCAGCCAGTAGGTCTTACCCTCGACCTTGTATTCTTCTTTGTATAAGGCATACAGCGACTTAAGCTCGGTGTATGTTTCTAAAAAATCGAAATCAGAAAATTCCTTATTGATATAAACAATATTTTCAGGCTGAACTCCTTCATTCTGCAATCTCAAAGCGACTTGCCTCAGCAGGAAGCTTTTCCCGGTGCGCCGCTGTCCGACAATAACTTTTATCAACGGTGTACCAACAAACTCAAAAAGTTTATCCAAGTATATATTCCGTTTTATTCCCAGTTTCAACAAATCAACGGGTGTAACTCGGTATTTTTCAATTACTGCCAATCTTGTATCCATGGGTTAATCTTATTATTGGGACAAAGATACTCAAATAATTTCAAGTGTGTTTGAAATAATGTAGAATTATTTACAAAATTCAAACAAGATTGAAAATAATTATTTACGTACAAGTCATTTAGTGAATACCTTATTGGATGTTAAGGCTTGGGAGAAAAATAGTAAAAATCCCTCAAATACCCAAAATCAGGTCGAAATTAGCGCATGCATACGCAAAATATGATGAATATTAGCGCATGAACTTAAGCTCCAAAACCAATTCAAGTGCAGGCGTTTTTATCGCTTTTAACCAATGTGTAATTAGCACTTCTGCCTCCTTCTTCTGCCTTTTGCAAAATACCTTTCTCTATCAAATCTTTAATGTCGCGTAAAGCAGTGTCGGCAGAGCACTTTGTAATTTTTGCCCACCTCGAAGAAGTTAGTTTTCCAAAAAAATCATCAAACAACTTGTTTATCATATGGCGTTGTCGCTCGTTAATCGGGGTGTTCTTATGCTTCTCCCAAAACTCCGCTTTTCTCACAATGTTTTGCATGCTTTCTTCGGTTTCAAGCAATGCGTGTTTCAAACAGGTTAAATACCAAACCAACCATTTTGTTATGTCTCCCTCACTATGCTGAACGGTTTTAAGCGTTTCATAATAAAACTTTTTCTCTTGCTGAATTTGGTTCGACAAACTATAAAACCGTTCCGAACTATTCTCGCTTCGCGCAAGTAACATATCCGAAATGGCTCTTGCTATTCGTCCGTTGCCGTCATCAAACGGGTGAATAATGACAAACCAAAAATGAGCAATGGCAGATTTTAACACACGGTCAATAATGGTTGTATCATCGTTTAACCACAAGAGAAACCTGTCCATTTCCGCTTTTACATCTTTTGCAGGAACAGCTTCGTAATGTAAACGTTCTTTGCCCATTGCCCCCGAAACAATCTGCATTTCTTCGCTGCGATATTTGCCAACTTCGATTTTATACATTCCGCTGTAACCTGTCGGGAATAGTGCGGCGTGCCAGCCAAATAATCGTTCTTCGGTAAGCGGTTTTTTGAAATTCTGCGTAGCATCAAGCATCATTTCCACAACTCCATCAACATTTCGGGGCGAATCAACAAGTCCTGCAGTATGTATCCCCAAACGCCGGGCAATTGACGAGCGAACTTGTTCATAATTCAGTTTTTCTCCCTCAATTTCCGACGATTTAAGCACATCAAGCGTAAGCATTTCGAGATTTTTTTCCTCTTTTTGCGAAAAACCTAGCGAATGAATTTGTCCTAAAATCTTCCCCTGCAAAAAACGAACTTCGCCCAGCGCAGTACTCACAGCCTCATTTTGCCAACTGAAATCAAACCAGTTTTCGTATTGATAAATGTATTTAGCCATATCAAACCAATTATGCGGTAAAGATACGAATTATTCGCCGCCTATTTACGGCGATTAAATTATCTTTTCACCGCAAAGCTTTTTAATTGCTTCATTTTTCTAGCCCATCCAAGTTAATCGCTGATAACCCTAATGTAATATCGATCTAATAAATTTCCTCTTGCTCATTTTGGGTTTCATGCCATGTTTTCCCTAAAGGCTAAATCAGAAATTGCTGGCAACATTCTAAAACCTTTATATCATTTGTCGATTTCCTAAGTGCATGGTAAGGCGAGGGATCAAGAGACTCCGGGTCATGTGCAGGTGATTTGGAGTGGGAGGGAGAATATTATGCTCGGTTGCTGTAGTTATTAAAATAAAGCTTATTTTTGTATGTAAAATTTTTTTTATCCTACAAAAGCAATTATATTCTTTGTCATTATATGCGAATAAATTTCATTGTTTTTAAAACGGTCGTTTTGTTGCTGTTTCCCGGTATAATTACTATTCCCGAATTATTCGCTTGTAATGCCCCTACAAATTTTACCGTATCAAACATTTTGCAGGAAAGCGCTGTGCTTTCGTGGGATCAGGAGGGTGCTGCGGACGATTGGACGGTAATTTACGGTCCGATCGGATTTATTCCTGCGGCAGCAGGAACGGCGGTCTTCGGCATTACCGAGAACACATATACTTTAACCGGATTATCTCCCAATACCACATACCAGGTTTACATTCGTTCGAATTGTAACGGTACCGGTGGCAACAGCATTTTAGTTGGTCCTTTAAGTTTCACAACATTGATAACATGCCCTGCTCCGACTAACGTTTCACTTGTTACAATTTCTGATTCCAGCGCAACATTTTTCTGGAGCCAGCCCGGACAAACGGAATTGTGGGAAATTGAGTATGGTCATTGGGCATTCTCTCAAGGAGCAGGGACAATCCTTACAGGTATTACCGAAAAACCATACACGCTGAATGGCTTGTCATATGGAACAAATTATCAAATCTTTATCAGAACCCTGTGTGGAGCAGAGACAAGCTCATGGTCGCCGGTGTATGGTTTTACCACAAATTGCATTACCTTAATCCCTGACTTTTTAGAAGATTTTAATGTACCATCACTTCCTGCAAAATGCTGGAGTCTGCGATCAGGACAACTTACTGTAAATTCGACCCTGAGTTATTCAAATCGTTGGTTTATTGATGGTTTTGCAAACATTGGAACAACCGGAGCTGCAAGAATAAATATTTACGGCACATCCTTATATGGATGGCTGATATCTCCCTCCATAAACCTGGGTGACGGAACGGTTTCTTACATGCTTGAGTTTGATGTTGCATTAACAAGTCAATATTTAACGACAAATCCTCAACTATCGGGCACAGATGATATATTTGCAATTATTATTTCAACGAACAACGGACTAACTTGGAGTTCTGCAAATATACTCAGGAAATGGGATAATCAAGGCTCTGCCCATGTTTACAACGAGTTGAACCCACAGGGTGAACATGTGATTGTCGACCTTTCGAGTTACAGCGGAATCGTAAAGATTGGTTTTTATGGTCAATCAACGGTTTCAAATGCAAATAACGACTTGTTTATCGACAATGTTGCCGTAAATGCTGAGCCGGAGTGCATGGCTCCCGAGAATGTTGTGGCATACGGTGCTACCGAAACGTCAGTTGTTGTGAGTTGGTCCGATGTTGTTACAACCACCGAATGGGATGTGATTTATGGAGAAGTAGGGTTTGACCCTGAAATAAGTGGTAACTTTATTTCGGGGATAGTTGCAAATCCGTTCACCCTCGAAGGCTTAGACGATGGAAAAACTTATGATATCTACATAAAAGCGCACTGCGCAGGCAGTTATAATCACTGGACAGGTCCGGCGCAGATAACAACAATACCCTATTGCCTGACTCCCGACGGGTTGACTTTTTCCGAGATTTCGGCATACTCGGTCAATCTTGGCTGGCACGAAACAGGAACTGCCACTCAATGGGATATTGCCTATGGCCAGTCGGGGTTTGATCCATCAAACGAGGGAGCTCTCATTACAGGCCTTTCTTCGACTGATTATACCATCGAAGGGCTTTTACCCCAAACAGAATATGACATTTACGCAAGGTCCGACTGTGGCGAACATTTAAGTAACTGGTCCGAAAAACTCAATATCTTCACATCGTGCGATAATAGTTCGGCCTTACCTGCTTCCGAAAGTTTTGAATCTGAACCTGGATATTTCATCAACGATTTTGCAAACAATGTTGACTGGGATATTGTATCATCTGTTTCAACCGACGGGTCGAATTGTGTCAGAAACCATTTTAGTGCCAATAACTCGAACAGCCTGATTTTGCATTGCCCGATTGACTTTAGCACTGTAGTAAATCCCGTGCTTACATTTTCTCAAATACCCTTGACTAGATCCAATATTGACCATTGTTACGTTGAACTCTCTACCGACGGTTTTACTTGGACAATATTGCCTGCCAATCGATATTTAGGTTCGGGAAACTACCATATTCCCACGCAAAACAACCCAGAAGGACCTTGTTTTGATATGAGTTCATATTACACATCATTTTCAACGCCATTGACAAATGTGTATTGGAGAAACGAAAAGTTTTCACTTTCCGACTATTCGGGGCAGTCTGAAGTTTGGCTCAGGTTTCGAGTCAATTCTCTCAACTTAGCTAACTATCCGGGCTGGTATATCGACAACATAAAGATATTTGACGAAACCTGCCCGTCGGTGACCGGTCTTGAAACTGGGCTTGTCGAAAGTAGTTTTGCTGAATTAATGTGGGAGAACAATAGTTTAGCCCTAAGCTGGAAAGTAATCTACGGCATACATGGTTTTAACCCGGTTGAAGAAGGCTCTGAACTAAATGTGGATGTCAATACTGTAATAATTACCGATCTGAACCCCGAAACTCATTACGACGTTTATGTAATGGCGAATTGTGCCGACAACGAACAAAGTTCAATGGCAGAACCGTTGATTGTTGTTACTCCTGAGCAATGTATTACCCCAACCGGTTTATCCGTATCAAATATTGCGAAAACACATGCAAGCGTTAATTGGATATCTCCAGACGCTAATTCTTGGAAAATAATTTACGGAGAATCTCCTTGTAATCCTGAAACCGAAGGCACCTTGCTGACAGAAATATTAGAAACGCCCTATGAATTGGAAGATCTTGCCCCAGGTACCCAATACGATGTGCGTGTAAAAGCCGATTGCGAAACAGATGGAGAATCGCAATGGTCGGATATTTACCAATTTACCACATTACCGGCGTGTTTGGTTCCGGTTAGTTTTACGGTTTCTGATGTGACTGTAAACACAGCAATTGTTTCCTGTGCAATCGAACCCGATGCAACCGGATGGGCGGTTTTATACGGATTTGCAGGTTTTAATCCTTATACTGACGGAAACATAGTCAGTGGTATCAATACTACCGAATACACGATTACAGATTTGGAGCCCCATACTTCTTACGATATATATTGCAGGTGTATTTGTGGAAGCAGTTTTAGCGATTGGTCCGAGAAAATCGAAATAAGTACCACTTGCGATGCTTCATTCAGCCTTCCCCTGATCGAAACGTTTGAAAACGGTGTAGGGGCTTTTGTGAATGCCGGTTCAAACGGGGCAAACTGGAGCATCGACTCCAACCTAGCTTTCGAAGGTCAATATTGTATTAAAAATCAATACACCAATTCTGATAATAATATCCTTGAACTTCGCTGTCCGGTCGATTTAAGCAATACACAGCACCCCTACCTGTCTTTTGCAAGCATGGCATTAACCGAGAAAAACTACGATTATTGCTACGTCGAAGTGTCAACCAATGGAACCGATTGGTCGTTTCTATCCACAAGCCGATACTTGGGTACAGGACTTTATCAGGAAGCATCTTTGTACATGCAATATCAATCCGAAGGGCCCTGCTTCATGGAATCATCATATCCCGGTTGGTTAAACGCTACACCTGATAATAATTTATGGAAAGTTGAAACCTTTAATTTGAGCAGTTATGTTGGAGAACCCGAATTATGGATAAGGTTCCGGCTTTCCTCCGACGCTAGCGTCATCAAAAACGGCTGGTTTTTAGATAAAATTATGATTTACGATGAAACCTGCAAACAGCCATCCAATCTTACATTGATTAATTCATCCGGCCATTCGGCCCTGATTGGTTGGATCGAGGAGGGAACTGCCGCAGAATGGGAATTGACTTACGGTATGCAGGGATTCTATCCTGTCGAAAGCGGAACACTAATTACCAGCACAGAAAATCAGTACAATATTACAGGTCTCAGCCCCGAAACAAATTATGAAGTATATGTGCGATCGGATTGTTCCGGCGACGATAAAAGTTTGTGGACAGTTCCATTGTCTTTTACCAGTAATGTGCCATGTACCGCTGTTGCCGGAACTACATTTGTCAATTCAGATTATCAGTCAATTACTTTAGAAATTAATCAACTGGGCATCGAAACCAATTGGAATGTATTGTATGGTCCTGCTAATTTTGTGGCAGGCGAAGGAACACAAATTTCGGTTGATAATAACACATTTACGGTTTCTGGTTTGAACTATTCAACTGAATACGATTTTTACATACTGGCTAATTGCGGTAGCGACGGATTCTCTCAATGGGCAGGGCCGTTTACTTACGCCACCACTGTTTTGTGCCCGCACATCGAGGTAATCGAAGTGCTTGATATTACGTATGATGGTTTTCGCTTCGAAATCGAACCGGGTTCTACCGAAACCCAATGGGACATTATATACGGTAAATCGAACGACCCATCCTCACCGGGCACATTGATTGCCGGAAATACCAATAATCCTGTTACAATAACAGGTCTTGAACCCGAAACTCAGTATTCGGTTTATATCAGGGCAAATTGCCCAAATCTTCTCGGTACATCCGAACTGGCAGGGCCATTTCAAATTACAACCATGCCATCGTGCCCGGAAGTTACCAATATAACGGCTTCCGACGTCCAATGCAATTCAGCCCTGATAAGCTGGACCGACGACTTAAACGAAACACAATGGACAATTGAAATAGGTGAACAGGGCTTTACTCAGGGAACCGGTACTGTCGAAACCATTTCATCTCCCCATATTCAACTGGCCAACCTGTCGATTAATACCTTTTACACCATTTACATAAAAGCAAATTGCGGCGGTTTACTTGGCGATTCCGACTGGCAGCCTTTCCACTTTAAAACAGATTGCGACACTATCTCGGAACTCCCATTTACCGAAGAATTCACCGATTGGGCTGCAATTACCCAATGTTGGAACCTTACCGGAGGAACCCAAACGATTTTGCACTACAACAACAGTGCAATAAGAGCCAATTTCTGGTCATGGACCGACGGAAATACCGCTTATTTATCAAGTCCGTTAATTGACAAATCTTCGCTGGTAAACCCGCGAATTGAATTCATGTGGTCTCACATGGCATATCCCTCATTGTATCCAAACGATAAACTCGAACTTCAGGTAAGCGATGATAATGGAGAAACATGGACAAACGTATGGGTGAAATCAGGAAGTGCTTTTGGGTCAGGCGATGGCGCCGGATACACAACTCCCGGTTCTTACATAAGCTCAGGTTCGGTTTTATTGGATAATTTCGGCGATTATATCAAATTCCGGTTCAAATTCACATCAGGATACGGCCCCGATGTCTTTATCGACAAAGTAATGATTTACGATATTTTCTGCGAGCCTGTGGCAGAAATCGCCCTTGCCGATGTGTCGCACGATTTCGCCCATATTACCTGGAGCAATTCTGGAAGCAATGGAGTAAACATACACTACGGACCACATGGATTTAATCCGGAAGCCGAAGGTGCTGTCATTCATAATATCAGCCCCAATACATATTTTTACTACTTATTCGGGTTAACGCCAAACACTACCTATGATGTCTATATCGAGGCTCTTTGTAGTGATTCTCATTCGGCTTTGGGCAACCCGTTAACATTTACAACGGTAGCCTACAGTACCGAAACCGATATCCTCGAATTTTCTTTTGTCGAATATGATGTCGATTCTAACACAATTGATTATGTCGAAAAAACCGTTACAGCACAAGTAATGTATGGCACTGACCTGTCGAATCTTGTGGCAATATTCAATCTTTCTCAGGGTGCCTGTGCTTATGTAAACGGAATACAACAATTTTCCTACACCACACCGAACAATTTCAACCAGCCGGTAATCTATAACGTAGTTGCTGAGGATGGAACACATCAAACCGATTGGACTGTTTTTGTTCAGATTCTTTCACAAACAAATGTCGAAACGGCATCCTGCTTAAAAGTCTATCCCAACCCTGCAACTGAAAATATTTGGATATATGAACCACGGCTGGTTCCTGAACGAATTACGCTTGTAAGCAGCGATGGTAGAACTGTGTATTCAACCGACTATTGTTCACAAACAACCCGCATAACTCTTTTGGGTATAGAGCCGGGTTCATATCTGTTAAAAATACAATTGCCCGATGGAAATATAATTTGGAAAAAATTCATAAAAATATAGCCGGACGAAAGCCAGCTCCTAAAAATAACACGCACATTATCCCCGAAAAATTATAATTTCGCACAAAAATATTTCTATGTATCGCACACACCATTGCGGAGAGCTCCGCATCGAACATAAGGGAACAACCGTAAGCCTCTGCGGCTGGGTGCAACGCAAACGCGACAAAGGCGGCATGATATGGATCGACCTGCGCGACCGCTATGGCATTACCCAACTCGTTTTCGAACAGGGCAAAACACCCGCTGATATTCTCGATCGGGTGAACGAAACCGGACGCGAATTTGTCATACGCATTCAGGGAGAAGTCATTGCCCGTCAGGCTGCCAATCCCAACCTGCCCACCGGCGATATCGAAATTCGTGTGGAACACTACGAAATTCTCAACCCATCGGCCACCCCGCCATTCACCATCGAAGAAAAAACCGACGGTGGCGACGACCTGCGCATGAAATACCGCTACCTCGACATCCGCCGTAATGCCGTGAAAGACAACCTCCTGCTGCGCCACCGCATGGCTCAGGTTACCCGCAAATACCTCGATAGCCTGGGCTTCATCGAAGTCGAAACGCCCTACCTCATAAAATCAACCCCCGAAGGTGCCCGCGACTTTGTGGTTCCCTCACGCATGAACCCCAACCAGTTCTACGCCCTGCCACAGTCGCCGCAAACATTCAAGCAGCTGCTCATGGTGGCCGGTATGGACAAATACTTTCAGATTGTGCGCTGCTTCCGCGACGAAGACCTGCGTGCCGACCGTCAGCCCGAGTTCACCCAGATCGACTGCGAAATGTCGTTTGTCGGGCAGGAAGACATACTGCAAACATTCGAAGGGCTGGCTAAGTTTCTGTTCCGCGAAGTGAAAGGCATCGACATTACCGAAAACTTTCTTCGTTTGCCCTACAGCGAAGCCATGGAAAAATACGGCTCCGACAAACCCGACCTTCGTTTTGGAATGTGCATTTCCGAAATGAGTCAACTCGTTAAAGGCAAAGGCTTCGGCGTATTCGACGATGCTCCTTATGTGGGCGGTATTTGTGCCAAAGGCTGCGCCGTTTACACACGCAAGCAGTTAGACGAACTTACCGAATGGGTAAAGCGTCCGCAAATCGGTATGAAAGGCCTTATCTACTGCCGTGTGAACGAAGACGGTACATTGCGTTCGTCGGTGGATAAATTCTACAGCGAAGACGACCTGAAGCAGTGGGCCAATTTGCTTGATGCCCAGGCCGGCGACCTCATTCTCGTGCTGGCCGGCGACCACGAAAAAACCCAGAAAGCCCTCGGTGAGCTGCGTCTCGAAATGGGCAACCGCATGGAACTGCGCAACCCGCAGGAATTTGCCCCGCTGTGGGTAGTCGATTTCCCGCTGCTCGAATGGGACGAAGAAACACAACGCTTCTATGCCAAACATCACCCGTTTACTTCACCCAAACCCGAAGATATTCCCCTGCTCGACAGCGATGCAGGCAGTGTACGCGCCAATGCCTACGACATGGTAATTAATGGGGTTGAAGTAGGGGGCGGCAGCATCCGTATATTCAACCGTGAACTGCAACAGAAAATGTTCTCGGTGCTGGGCTTTACCGATGAGGAAGCCGAGCATCAGTTTGGCTTCCTGCTCAATGCATTCCGTTATGGTGCTCCACCCCACGGTGGTATCGCCTTTGGTTTCGACAGGCTGTGTTCACTGTTCGGTGGATCCGATTCCATCCGCGACTATATTGCCTTCCCGAAAAACAATTCGGGCCGCGATGTAATGATCGACAGTCCGGCTGCCATTAAGCAGGAGCAATTGGACGAACTGTTCCTCAATCTGAAAAATCCGGTGAAATAGGTTTGCCGGCAAATCCCTTCCGGGTTTGTTTGTACGATATTTACTTTCAGAAAGTTTTATTTTGCAGTTTCTATTAAAAAAACTGCAAAATAATTTAAAAACTCATGCAACCAATTTTTAACACCGGGTGTTATAGCATACAGAGACTAAAACACCAAGCCTATGAAAACTATTGTATGTATTCTGATGTGCCTGATTGCTTTAATTGCAAATGTCTTTGGCCAAAATGGATTAAGTTATCTGAGCGA
>Ga0116149_1005852_pt1 | contig 11315 bp, 9 predicted proteins | sample AD_UKC057_MetaG_FD_89787 | JGI IMG/M metagenome (GOLD analysis project Ga0116149, IMG submission 89787) | Active sludge microbial communities of municipal wastewater-treating anaerobic digesters from USA - AD_UKC057_MetaG | ecosystem: Engineered > Bioreactor > Anaerobic > Digestate | place: USA...
GAATGGCAATCTGGTTATGGTGCTTTTTCTGTAAGTCGTTCAATGGTGGATAAGGTGTATCATTATATAGAAAATCAGGAAAAACATCATGAAAATAAATCATTTACCGAAGAATTTATTGAATTATTGGAAGCACATGGAATTGAATACAATAAAGATTATATTTTTCATGCGATTGATTAACTATTCTGCCACACCTACGGCGCTGAATTTTGGATTGGACACATACCCAGGGCTGGCGAGTCTGTGCAAAAATGCTGGTTTTATTCTGTCGCACCTACGGCGCTTGATGTGTAACTGACTATTTCCCCGTGGTTTCACCACGGGCTAGGATTCTTTCGTTCCTCCGGAACTCTGGTTTTTGCACTGACTCTTATGCACCTTGTTGTCTATATGGCATTTCTTCAGAATTCTAACTATCCCATGCAACACATTGTTGATTGTCTTTTCTTTCCTGTTTCATTCTTCTTCCTTTCCTGCTCAAATTCTCTTCAAGTCATTATAATAATGGTAAAAATCCAGGAAGGGACTAAGAATATGTTAATAAGGTGTATTTGAGTTTTCTACAGGATAGAAAAGAAAATATATTGAGAATCTTTTTGCTTTTGAAAGAAATATGATTATATTATGAACAGGAGAAGAGAATGAAAGTGTTTTTTAAGCAGAAAAAGCATGACTATCCTAAGAAAGTCGGAGATTTGAGTCTTGCCTGGTATGCTGGCGGAAATGTTTGTATTGTCAGACGAAAAGCTGACAGACTCCTTCAGAAACAGAACCTGACTATCATACAGATTAATCAGATTACGCGTATGATTTGGGAGAAATTAGCACATTCATTTAAAAAAGACTTGGCAAAGTATGCACACCTCTATAAAAAACAATACCCTGGATTAAGAAAAAGAGGTATTTCATCATATGCAGTTTTTTTGATGATAAGTCATTCACTGGTTAGAAGATTTTCATTGAATATCAGCGATTCAGCGTATTGTTCTGATTTATTGATTGCTTTTTTAAAAAATATGACAGTTAAGAAAGCGATTGATTTAAGACTACTGAAAAAGGTAAATCGCTACTACTGCCTGAATCATGAAAACAGCTTTCAGATATGTATTATAATAGATTGTTACCCATTGATTTCTACCAAAATAAAAGATGAAATACAAGTAAAAAATGAATCCTTTATCAATACATCCTAAACAATTACAAGTAATTAGAACAGGAAATTGAATACCCTGGTGATGAATCCTACTTTACTTGCTTCCTGAACAGTGCCTTTGCCTTTATAAGAAATCTGGGCATCAGCTATATTATTGGAAGAAACGGTATTATCTGAGCCGACATCCTGAGGTCTGACAACACCTTCAAGTGAAGTGATCTCTTCTTCTCCGTTGATCTTAACAGATTTTGACCCTTTGATTATCAGGTTGCCATTATTGTCAATATCAACTATTCTGACTGTCATATTCGCTTTTAATGAACCTTCACGAGATGTATTCGCATCGCCTTTACTGGTATTGGCAGCTGATGCACCTAAACCAGACAGAGGGATAAAATCAAGCGGACCCTTACCTGCTTCTGTGTTGAATGAATGGTTAAAAGAACGGTCTGTTTGAGATTTTGCACCAGATTTTGCACTGCTGGATTCCGATATCAGAACAGTCAGAACATCGCCTACTGTAAAGCTTTTATGATCAGAGTACATAGAAGGAATTGCAGAGAATAACTGTGTTGATAACAACGTAATTGTGATTAATGCGATTAATTTTATAGATTTCATTTTTCCTCCAGATAAATAGCAGCTGTATTTTTATCGACAACCTTTGCATTGAAAAAACGTTTGGTATCCTGATTTTGCAGAGTAACCTGTTCACCCATCCAGGCATCGTTTTTAGCAAGGGCGTTATATTTCATGTTGAAGTTTTTTCCAATGATATTCACTACAACCACATCAGACTTTCGTATAAGCGGCTCGCTTCTGATATCTGAGGTTGTGATGATTTTACCTTTTGGGCAATAAGCAGAAGCAACACTTTCCAAAATTTCCTGATAACTGAGTTTATACTTGTTGGTCAGCATTTCTCTGACATAATTTAATTCCAGATCTTCAGCTGTAAAACGATCACTTAATTTCTTGCTGTTTTTGAGTTTATAAACTTCATAAGTTTTGTAAAGCTTTGCATTGATAGTATATTCATCCGTTTTTTGATCAGGATATTTTACCTGTAAAGATAAAATCATTCTGCCACTCAACTGCATGCTTGGATTCGACTTAACTGATAATGTATATCTTTGATTTTTGAGTTTGATGACAGGTGGTTTTATCAGCTCAATCTCAGTTGTTTCATCAGCTTTTAACTGCTCAATAATATAGTTTTTGACAGTTTTAAATATCTGCTCTTCAGCTAAAATACTATTCTTAGGGTAAATTGTAACTAACTGACCCTGAATACTATATTGATTGATATGTTGATTTTGTAAAATTTGGTTGATTTGTTTAACTGACAAGTTTTGAAACTGGCGTCCATTCTCCAGACTTATAATCTGAACAGAAGAAATGCTGTTTCTGACAGCTATGTCCAGATCAGTAAGTTCGACCAGATCTGATAAATAGATTTCTGTTTGGTCTGTATAAACAGCAGACTTGAGTTTTAACACTTCTGCATGCAACAAGCTTAACGAAAACAGAAAGATTACTATCAGATTACGGTACATGATTACCTCTTCAGATTAGTTGCGATTTCAAGCATGGATTCAGCGGTACGAATGGATTTTGAGTTGACTTCATAACCTCTCTGGGCAACAATCATATTGACCATTTCTTCGACAATTGCCACATTACTGACTTCAATATAGCCTTGCTGTAACTGACCCATATCGTCTGTAGCCGGATTGTTTGGCATTGCTTCCCCTGATGATACAGTTTGCTGATAACGGTTACCACCGACGCTTTTTAAACCGGCTGGATTGATAAAACGATTGATTTGAATTTGTCCAACCTGAACAGGAGATTCTTCATTATATAATTTTGCCATAACGATACCGTCGGGGCTGACAGAAATTGATTCTGTATCTGCAGGGAAAGTGATATCCGGCTCAAGGAAATGACCATCGGATGTTACCATCTGACCCAATTCATTCATTCTAAATGCGCCGTCTCTTGTGTAAAAGACCTGCCCGTCTCCTCTTCTGATCTGGAAAAATCCTTCTCCATCAATTGCCAGGTCGAGAGAATTATTGGTATTCGTCAGGTTACCCTGAGTAAAGACTTTGTATGTCGCAACAGGTTTAACACCGGCACCAATTGATAATTCAACCGGTTTGCTGGTAGATGCACTGGTTACCGTACCAGCTTCATCAATGGTTTGATAAAGCAGATCCTGAAACTGAATCTGAGACTTTTTAAAACCGTTTGTATTGACGTTTGCCAGGTTGTTGGAAATGTTATCTATGTTAAGTTGCTGAGCATACATACCGGTTGCTGCTGAGTATAAAGTACGAATCATTTGTTACTCCTATCTTGCTATATTATTAACGGCTTTGTTCAGGGCATCGTCATTGGTGCGAATCGCACGTTCGTTTACATTATGCCATCTCTGAATACTGATCATATCGACCATTTCTTTTATAACGGAGACATTAGACAATTCCAAATATCCCTGTTTAACATCAGGATTCACGGTCTGAACTTCCACCTGATCATCTTTAGGTCTCCAGAGATTATCAGACATTTGAACGCCCTCATTGATTTTAAATGATTTGATATCGAATTTATCAACAATTTGGTTGTTAATGGCAATCGTTCCGTCTTCTGTTACGGAAAATTTTTCTCCTTCTACTTTAATGGTTCCTGATTGACCCATTACCGGATATCCATTAACGGTGGTCAAAATACTTTGTTCATTTACTGTGAATTGGCCATCACGTGTATAAGCAACTCCATCCGGAGTTTGAATGGTAAAAAAACCATCGCCATTGATAGCAAAGTTAAATTTGTTCTGTGTTTCACGAACTCCACCCTGTGTGAATTCAGTATAAGTCTTTAATTCACCGACAGGTAAAGGTTGTTTGATCTGATTTCTGATATTAGCCTGTTCCGCTCCTATCAGCTGGTCAATGAACAAACCGTTTCTTTTATATCCGGTGGTATTGCTGTTTGCAAGATTATTTGATACGACATCCATCTTTTCCTGCAGATACTGCATCGCAGATGAATTCATATAAATGCCTCTTATCATGATTCCTCCAATTCTGACTAATCATAATGCAAGGTATATGCCAATCTTTTCAGAGTAATATAATGATATGTTATATGGTGAGTTAAATGTTTTATTCAAAGACTTTTGGTATAATTAAAACAGAAAAAACTTCTCTTACAGGTTAAAATCATATATTTTGTAATAGTATTGATTCTTAATTAAAGTTTTATTTCACACCCAAAAGATCAAGATTTTTGACTGCTTCAATACCAGCTTCACTGTTTTTGCCATAAAGACTGATTACTTTTTTAAACGTACTGATTGCACGGTCAACCTGTTTATTTTTCAGGTAGGATTCGCCTGCTCTCAGTTCAGCGACAGCTGCCCATTTGATGACATTTGGATAGGAGTATGGTACTTTGAGAAAGGCATTGACAGCTAGTTCGTATTCTTCTTTAGCATAATAGTTTTCTGCAATCCAGTATAGTGCTTCGGCCTTTAAATCATCAGTTAAAAATGTGTTGAAATATTTCTCAAAAATCAGAATAGACTTGTCATAAAGTTTTGCCTGATAATAACAGAAGGCAATATTAAATTGGGTCTCAGAGCTGATTTGTTTATCTCCCCAGCGATTGATAATCATTTGGTATGTCTGAACAGCTTTTTCCCATTCCTTGGTGATTTTTGCCAGCATTGCGTAGTTAGAAGCGGCGTCCAGCGCATAAACACCTGTGGTGTCGTTGATCATTACTGAGTAATAGTATTGAGAGGCTTGCTCGAAGTTTTCATTAGTAAAATAATAGGTACCAAGTTTTAAATGAGCCTGATTTCTAATATCCACGTTTTCTGCATTGGCGATTAACAGGAAATCGTTCTCAGCATCTGTATTTTTCTTGAGTTGCAGATATAGAATTCCACGCCATAGGTAGGCTTCATCGAGAACATACTGCGGGGTAAACTGATCTTTAATAATATCATTTAATGACTTTTCTGCTTTTTTAGGATCCATTTTCACATAATAAATTGCCTGATTTAGTTTGAGCTCAATTTTTGCTTCAGGCTCTTGATTGAGAACGCTTAAATATTCTTTTTCCAGTCCTTCAGCTTTTGGTCTGTTATTAATTTTATAATAACAGATGATGTAACGCTTTACCATTTGAGGAATTGAGAATGGGATTGACTCAATCTCAGTTTTTTTACCTGTGAACGACAAGGCTTGTTGATAGTAGTTGATTGCCTGATTAAATTCTTTACTGTCATAAGCTATATTGGCAAGACTAAACAGAGCATAGGCTTTAAGGTAAGGGTCTGTTTCCTTTTTAGACAGTTCATCCCAGGTATATTGAGCTAAGATAAGATCACGGGTATATTCATGAAGGACGGCTAATCTTCTCAGCATTTTTATATCTTTTTTCTGAATGTACATGAGCGCTTCTTTTTCTTTTTCCGGCAAATTGCTCAGATTGTAAAGATTGCTCAGATAGATATAATCCTTGTCGCTTCGCTTATTAGGGGCAATGTTTGTGATGACATCGATTCCATCCTGATAAAATTTCTTCTCAATAGCATGATCAACGATCAAATATCTTGCTTCATTGATTTCGGGTATTGTGTCAATGTTTAAAATGATATGTTTAAGGGTTGACAAGGCAGATTCTTTATTCCCTGTATAATACTGTGCCATTGTGAAATGGTAGTAATACAGCGGATTGGAAAGGTTTAACCATGAATCAGCCTGTTGATAATGCTGAAAAGATCTGGTGTAATCTTTTTTCTGATAATAGGCTTCTGCCAGATTGAGCTGGATTCTGATAAAATCATTTTCATTAACAAAACTGTCTTTCTTTATCTCCTGTGAAATGGCAATAAAACGGTCATAAAGTTTTTGACTCAGATAATAATCTGCCAGCCAGTATCTGAACCAGTTATCAAATGAATAGTTATCCTGTGGCTGAGGTGTCAGAAAATAGTCTTCAAGCGTCAGAATGACAGAATTGTTTAATTGCCCTTTGTTTTCCAACCAGGCAATCATGATGTCAGCTGACTTGACTGCGTTTGAATTTGGGTTGATTTTTGTCTTAATTTGATTGATTTCACTGATGGCTTGCTGGTATTGCTGCTGATTTTTTTCAAGCATATATTTATAAGCAAGCATGCACAACATTTTGAGTCGTTCATTTTCTGCCTGAGGTGCTTTAACTGATTTTAGCAGTTCTGATGCCTGTTCAAAGTCTTTCAGACCCCATCCGAAAAGGATAGCGGCTTTAACGGCTTTATCTTGATCTGAGCTGATAAACTGTAGTAAAATTTCTTTGAGCAGTAAGTCTGAATCTTTGACATAAAAGAGCTGAAGCTGGTTTATTTTCTGGATAATCTGATTTTTTTCGGATTCGCTGACAGCGTTTAGGTTTATTCTTTTATAAAAATCCAGTGCGTTTTTATTATCTTTTAATTTTTCATAGCAAATTGCGATCTGGTTAAGGGTTTTAAATTTTAAGAGGGGGTTATGGGTGAGGCTTAGTGCCTGAGAATAGTATAAAACAGCCTGTGAAGGGTCATTAAAATGCTTTTCATACACAGAAGCGGTTTGATAAAATAATTCAGCATTATGTCCTAAAAATCCGTAGTAATGGATAAGATGACTCAATGTATTTAAAACTGCGGTATAATTTTCTTGTTTTTCGTAGATATTGCTTTTTAGCCGGATATATTCAAATTTGAGAGCAGGGTCTTTCACTTCTGGTTCAAAAGATTCTACTAAACCAGAGGCGGTCCATGGCTCATCTGCCTGTAAGAAATTTTGGGCAATATAAAGGTATGCGTTGAATTTGTAAATGCTTTTGTAAAATATGCCTGAATATTTTTCTTTTTCTTTTAATACCGGAGAAGGATTTTTGAGAATTGCGTTCAATCGAATCCATTGGTAGTAGTAATAATCCAATTCAGGAGAAAGGTTAAATTTATCAATTAGTAGTCTGGCTGTTTTGGCTGCTATATCGTTTTGGTCTAGCTCTATGAGATAATCCATCAACAATCGGTTCAAATTTTCTTCGATATTTCTGTTTAAAGGGGTTTTGAGATGTTTTTTTATTTCATCAACAGCACTTTCAGTGCCTTTATTTCGTTTGATAATAACGATTTGTAATTCCAGAGATTTATTTCTTGCCTGGCTGTCCGGATATTGGCTTTTAATTTGATTGATAAGAGTTTCTGCTTCAGAAACGATTTGCATTTCATAATAAGCCTGAGCCATGATTAGCATTATTTCAGCCTGAACAGGGTCTTTTGGAAAGAGATTGAGTAGCTCTCTGCCATTGCTTATGATATCGTTAAATTCTTTTTGTTGGTAGTAAGTTTCAAGATAATTGATGATATTCTGTTTAGCGCTATCGGTATTGGCATACAACGTCAATAGTTTTTTGTAATATTCTTTTGCTTTTGACCATTTTGCCTGGGATTTATAGAGTGTTGCCAGTTTTTCTAGTGATTTTTCTCTGATATAGGGTGAACTTTGAGCGTCTTCGGTTAAAAGCTGAATATAGATATTTTCTGATTTTTCAGGTTGATTCTGGGCATCGTAGATTTCAGCAATTAAGTATTGGCTTTCACTGAGAACCGTTTTATTTTTAGATTCCAGCAGGATATTATTCAATTCATTTAATGCTTCTGTATAAAGTTTATCTTTTGTTAAACGTCTGGCAAAATCAAGACGGGTTACTTCATTGGCAGCAATCTGACAGAAAAGGCTGATTAAGAATAAAAGATAAATCACTTTTTTCATAATTACTCCTCGAAATATTATCATAATGTAATGACTATTATCATATATAACTGATTATAATGAAGATTGTTACGAATACACTTTATTTTTTGTTGTCTTTCACTAAAAACTGAATTTCAAGCTCTTTTTTTAAGCTCACCTGATGATGGTTTACGGATGATTTATCAATCACAAAGAGATAAGAATTGAATTTTTTTAGTGGAACAGCAGGTTTAAATTTCCATATTTTATGGTTATCCTGTATAATATTTACCGGAATCATTTGATTGCTTTCAATTTCTTTGAGTGAGTATTTTACGTTATTTTTTAAGATAATTTCAGAGAATTCAATTGTGATTACGGGTTGAGATTCACTGATAGCAGTGCCATTTCTGATGGAAGCGCTGATAATTTCAGGATTTTTGGTCAATAAGATTTGTGAGCCATTGATAAACGTGTTGATTTCTTGATTAACATTGCCTTTTAAATCATGAATATCTTTTAAATATACTTTATATCTGATTGTGTCCTGCTCACTGGTGATACAGTGAATTGTATTTTTATCCAGAACAGATGCACTGATATTTAGCGAAGTTGTTTTCTTTTCATCGACAAAGGCGATATAGGGGATATGGTGTAATGGTTTATTGAAAGTCAAAACGATATCATTTTTTGAGATCGCTTTAATCTGTTTGATATCCGGTTTAACCGTATCCTGATAAGTCAACTGGACAGGAATGGCTGAAGCGAAGTCTTTAGGCAGGAATTTCTGAAAGAAAGGCTCACTTTGATAGTCATAGCGCTTATTGTTATTTTTGTCTATGTAAGCCCTGATCGTCATATCCTGAGCGTTTAGATAATCAATGATGAAATTGTTATCTGCTATATTTTTTTCAAGCACCATTAATGAATCTTTATCCAGCAAAATAATCGTTTTTATTTTATCATAATCCTTTTGATCTTCATAAGTAAAACTACCTCTGAGCGAATAGGTATTTAATTTGCCAGAACTGAATATAAATGTTTCAGGTTTTTCCAGCTGGTTACCATGATAACATTTGAGATTATGATTAAATGAAAGCATATAATTCGTATCCGTTTTTAAGACTTCATTGATTCTGATGCTGAGAATATTTTTTTTCCAGATAAATTTCTTGTTTTGAATGGGCGGATAAAAGGTAATTCCGGCAATGACACTGTTTTGATCCATTAATTTCGAAAAGCTGATGTTAATTTCATTATTTTCGATGGCTTCGAATTGTGCAGGACTGATATTTAATATTTGAGGTTTTTCATTATCGATGGGTCCACCGGTGGGTGATTTTTTACTTCCACACGCAGTTATCAATAATAATGAAAGCAAAATCAGCAAGATTTTGAGTGATGATTTTTTGTCAGTCGTCATTTTTTTCTCCGGAAAAAAGTTTTTAGTATTCATTATCTTTAAGCCATTTTTCATTCATATAAGTGGCAGCTGTATTTTTAGTTAACATATTTTGCACATATTTTCCTATAATGTCAAATTCCAGATTCACCAGATCTCCGGTTTTTAATGACGTAAAATGGGTATGATTAAGGGTATGCGAGATAAGTGAAACTTCAAAGGAATCGGATTTTTTTGCTGCAACCGTCAGGCTGACGCCATTGATTGCAACAGAACCCTGAGCTACAACAAGGTGTTGAAACAAAGTATCCAGATGAAAGGTCAGGTAAAGCGTATCATGAATCGTTTTTTTACTGATCAGAGGGCTTGTACAATCTACATGACCTTGAACAATATGACCATCAAGCCGGTCAGACAGCATCATTGCTCTTTCCAGATGTATCTTTTGCCGGATTGACCATGAGCCAAGCGTCGTCTTCTGTATGGTCTCATTCATTGCTTCAACGGTTATCTGATTTGCATCAAATGAAATGACTGTAAGGCATATTCCATTACAGGCAATGCTATCTCCGGTTTTTAGATTATATTGCATTTTGCTGGTCTGAATACTGATTTCACGTTTACCACCCTTAGGAGAGATACGGGTGATACTGCCAAGATCCTGAATAAGTCCTGTAAACATTATGTTCTCTAAACCGGAAATCTGCGTTTCAGCGCATTCATCAGAGTTACTGTTCCCGTATATTCCATATCGCTTCCATAAGGGATACCAGTTGACAGACGGGTCATTGAAATTTCACAGTTTTTTAGATATTCAGCGATAAAGTGAATCGTGCTTTCACCTTCTGTGGAAGGGCTGATTGCAAAAATAATTTCTTTAAATGCTTTTTGACGGATCAGATTTTTTAATTTATCCAGCTGAATCTGTTTGGGGCCGATGCCATCAACGGGGGATAGGAGATGACCTAAAACGAAATAGTGCCCCTTATACTCCCTGGTTGATTCAATATGAAAAACATCTCTTGTATGCTCAACAATGCAGAGCAGCTCTGAATCTCTGTCTGGATCAGAGCACAAAGGACAAGGATCTGATTCACTCAGCATATTACAAAATGAACAATTTTGATAGGATTCAACAGCTTCTCTGACCGCATCAGAAAGCTTAAATGCTTTTTCTTTATCCTGAGAAACAATAAAGAGAGCAAGGCGTTGAGCCGTCTTTTCACCAATCCCTGGCAGGCTTTTCAGGCTTTGCTGTAGTTGAAGCAGTTTTCCGGTAAACATTAGATACAAACTGCCTTACTTCTTGATAACATACTGAAGACAGGATGATTGTCGAAAATAACGCTCACGCTGAGTCGCGGAGTCGCGGGGGATATGTAATTCAAAATACATCATTAAAAATTAGAATAATCCGGGTATTTTCATGCCACCAGTCATTTTGCTCATGTTTTCTTCTACCATTTTAGAAATTTTAGCATGTGCTTCATTGATAGCAGCTGAAATTAAATCTTCGAGCATTTCAACATCTTCTGGATCTACAACATCTTTTTCGATTTTTAAAGATTTTAAATTATATTTTCCGTCCATTACCACTTTAACCATTCCACCGCCACTGGACACTTCCAATTCTTTTTTTTCAAGTTCTTCCTGTGCTTTAACGAGATTTTGCTGCATTTTCTGCGCTTGTTTCATTAAATCCTGCATTCCTTTATTTCCGCCACCTGGGAACATTAAGACCTCCAATAATTTATTAAATTCTAAAATAGAAGTCATGCCTTTTTCGTCAATACTTTTTTATTGATTATTGATTTTGAAATGAATATGATGCAAATTTTACTCAAAATAAGTACACTAAAAGTAAGTATTAAAAAATAAAAGGAGCTCTAATGAGCTCCCTGATAGTAGTATTATAATAAAGTTATCTTATTTAATAAGGGTTTGTCCGTGCATATAGGGGACAAGTACATCAGGA
>Ga0116149_1005858_pt1 | contig 11307 bp, 7 predicted proteins | sample AD_UKC057_MetaG_FD_89787 | JGI IMG/M metagenome (GOLD analysis project Ga0116149, IMG submission 89787) | Active sludge microbial communities of municipal wastewater-treating anaerobic digesters from USA - AD_UKC057_MetaG | ecosystem: Engineered > Bioreactor > Anaerobic > Digestate | place: USA...
CTTTCGGCCCATCGGCGACTATAAAAGCATGCCAAACCCGAGCGCGCCAGTATAATCTGGAGAAAACTCCAAGAAATGTTTAGCGGCCGCGAAAGTTAGCAATCTGAGTGCCGAACAGGATTGGGACAGATACCACAATTCGGCGAATTACGGTATCTGTCCCCGTATCTCCGTATCTGCGTATCTGTCCGGCGTGAGTTCGAAATGTCGGTAGGGTCCGGGAGGAACCGGCTGTCAAATAGGGGTGGTGTGATGCCGGGCGGAAGCGAACGACGCAGACAATAAGGATATTGCTTTCCTCTTGTGCGACGGTAGAATGCTCAACGACATGGTCAGAGGCAAAGCCATTACCGCAACCATTCTCAACGCCGCCATTCCTGGCGGGCTACTTCTGCTGCGCAAGCCAGCAGGCGGAGACGGCTGATGCTCTGATTCAGACAGGACCATTTGCAGAGAATCATAGAAGCCCGTTTCCGCAAGGAAGCGGGCTTTTTCTTTTACCTCGTTTTGGAAAGGATTAGCGCGATGGAACAGATGGACAAAGAGAGATGGTCTTCAATGGCAGACTGCTATGACAGGATGGCCGATTACCTGGTGCCCCGCTATCATATGCTCCAAGATGAGGTCATTGCGCTGCTGCTGTCCGAATGCAAGCCCGAACTCATTGTGGACCTTGGTGGGGGAAGCGGGATATTCATCGAGAAGATCCTGGATGCGTCTCCATCATCGCGCGCGGTATGGGTAGACTCGTCGGAGGATTTTCGTCGGGTGGCGACAAAACGGCTCGGGCGTTTTGGAGAACGCGTGGTGTTCGTCGCGTGTGCCTTCGAGGACAATTGGCAAGCTGCCTTGCCCGAAGCGCCTGATGCGATTTGCTCGATGTCAGCCATCCATCACCTGGATACTGCAGGAAAGCGAAGGTTTTACAGTTCGTGTTTCGAGACCCTTCGTCCCGGGGGATGGTTCTACAACATCGATGAGATGTCCACCCTTTACGACGATGCATACCGTCGGACGCTGGCGTATTGGATACGGCATGTTGCGGATGCCCGGGCAAACGTGCCGCCGGAATTGAAGCCATATGCCTCTGCATGGTGCGAGAAGTTCGACGGGTGGAGGAAACGCAATGTCGAGAATATCGGCCAGCCGAAACAGCCGGGCGACGACATCCATGAATCCTTCGTATCGCAGATGGAATGGCTTCGGGAGATCGGGTTCGTGAACGTGGACCTGTTCATCAAATTCCAGCTCTGGTCGGCCATCGGCGGCCAGAAACCCGCGACCTGACCAAGCGAGAGCCCCGCGAGTTCGAAATCACTGTAGGTCCCGGTGCGGACGGGTCTGTTAACCACTGGCGGGCAGTTCAACAGAGAGTCCGAGAGTTCGGCGCGTTGCTCTCGGCGTGCGGGTGAGAACGTGTACGTTCACGGCCGCAACGTGGTGGAGGCGGGTTGAAACAGAGAGTGCGGCCCGTGCGGGCGGAAACGCCGTAACCCTTTGTCACCAACGAGATACGAAAACGCCCGGCCATTCTCATGGTCGGGCGTTTTTGTTAACTCAACCAGCCGCGTTAGTTCGACTGGTTGAAAGAAGCTCGCCGTTTCGGACTCGAACCTGGAACCCACTGGTTTACAGCTCCCACCTGCCGACCACCATGACCAAAATCCTGGCTACATCCAACCTAACTCACGTTCACCGACTACCCCCATGCACGTCCATCGCGTCGGCTGCCTTGACCATCGGAGGTGGCCACCCCAAGCGGAGTGACCGGCTCGTGCCATTCCAGGGGGATACGGCCAGCGGCAGCGTCCTGCATGAACCATTCGGCAGGCTCCACAGGGCGCGATCGTTCGTCCTGGGGCGCGGTCAGGGCGCGTGCGGTGCGCGGCAGGACGCACGCAGGGCGCGAGAGGGCGCGGGCAGTTCGCACGGCGACGCGGGGGCAAGTTGCGGCGGCTGCGACGGTTGAGCAGAGCGGCGCGGGCCGGTCCTGGTCCGGCAAGCGGGGAAATGCGCCCTGAAGCGCCCTTCGGGTGTTTGCCTGAGTCTCAGGGCTCGGGCGTTCGGGAAGACACCCCCAAGGCCCCGACCCTGACGGGTCGTCGCCTTGAGTGTGGCACCGCAGACCGGGGGGCACCCCGAGCAAGACACCCCCAAGGCCCCGGTCCTGACGGGCCGTGGCCTTGAGCGTGGCACCGCACAGGGCGACTTGAGGGTGGCACGCTGCGGGGGGGCAGAACCGCAGAACGCCGGCCGGGGTGTCCCGGCTTCGCTGCGCTACGCCGCGGCTCGCTGGCCGGGCTTATAGCCGATTTCGACCGCCAAGCCGACCCGCGGATCGTCCGGGCAGTCGCAAGAGCTCTCAGGGCCCGCGGCCGCGTTCGGCCGGGCGTCTGGCGCCGGCAAATGCCAGGGCAATCGCAAAGTCCCCGTTCTGTGGTGGCATGGACGTCTCGCCCATGCGTTGCAGGGCCGTCCCGGGCCTGCACCACGGGCGGGACGCCCGTGGGACACACGGGCAAGATGCCCGTGCCACGAGAATGCGATTGCCCTGGGCAAGTGCGAGCCAGGCTGGCAATCGCCCGCGCCGGCGGTACAATCGCCCGGGTACAATCGCCCGGGACTGCCCGGTCGAACCGGTCAATGCCGATCAACATCTTGCGGAAGGGTAAAGCAATGAGACGACTGGTGTCTCTGATTCTGATGGCCGTCTTTGCCTGCCCCGCGTGGGCGCAGGCGAACAAGAAGCAGGCCAAGCGGAAGGCCGACGCCCAGACAGGCCGGCCCAAACAGATCAACCGCGGCGACCTGACGGGCAACATGCAATTGCTGAACCTCTGGGGCGAACGGCCCGAGCCGGTGCAGCGGGCATACGAGGCAGCCTACAAGATCCTGTCGGCTCGTCCCGACGCGACGTTCGCCGAACTGGCCCGCGACGCGGAGGTGAGGCGGCTCTGCAAAGAGGCGGGCATGACGCACCTGGGCGGGCCGATGCTCGGGGCCGTCCGCGACGACGGGGCGAGCGTGTGGCTCCGCACGCTGGGCCCGGCCAAGGTCGAGGTCCGCGTCAGCGTCGACGGGCAGGAGAAGACGTTCGGCCCGATCGAGAGCACCGAGCAGACGGACCTGTCGGCCGTGGTGGCGGTGAGCGGCCTCAATCCCGCCACGCGATACCCCTACCGCGTGCTGGTGGACGGCAAGGCGATCGCCGTGTCCGCCGCCTGCACGCTGACGACCGCGCCCGCGGCGGGGCCCGCCAAGGCCCGCATCGCGTTCGGGTCGTGCTTCCACCGTTGGGGGCTGGGCAACCCGCGCCAGGCCGAGGCCATCTGCAAGCGCGAGCCCAACGCCCTGCTGGTCTACGGCGACATCGCCGTGCAGGACCGCGACGCCCACCTGGGCCTGCACCGCGCGGACTACCTGCTGCGCGACTTCCACCCCGCGTGGCAGAAGATGGCGGCCTGCATGCCGGTCTACGCGACGTGGGACGACCACGACTACTTCAACAACGACAAGTGGGGCATCCCCAAGGGCTGCACCGACGCCGACCGCCAGGGCGTGTGGGACGTCTTCCGCCGCGCCTGGAACAACCCGTCGTACGGGTTCGGCGATGGCGGCCGGGGCGTGTTCCTGCGCGACCGCGTGGGGCCGTGCGACATCATCATGGTCGACCACCGCTACTTCCGCACGCGATCGGCCGGCGACGACAGCGCAGGGGGCAACCTGCTCGGGCCTGAGCAGATGGAGTGGCTCCGCAAGCAGTTGCTCGACTGCAAGGGGCCCTTCATCATCCTCTCGTGCGGGACGATGTGGAGCGACTACGTCAGCAACGGCAAGGACTCCTGGGGCGTGTACGACCCCAAGGGACGCGAGCAGATCTTCAGCCTGATCGAGAAGCACCGCATCGCCGGCGTGCTGCTGACCTCCGGCGACCGCCACGGCGCACGCGTCTTTCGCATCCCCCGGCCCTCGGGCTTCAGCCTGTACGAGTTCGAGCCGGCCAGCCTGGGTGGACGAGGCGACGGCCCCTCCGCCACCAACCCCAAGTGGGACACCCAACTGTTCGGCCGGATCGGCCAGTACGCCTTCGGCGAGTTCGAGTTCGACGCGGCGCCCAGCGACCCGCGCGTGACGTTTCGCCTGATCTGCGACGACGGCGAGGTGCTCTATGAACTGACACTCAAGCGAAGCCAACTGACCCCGCCGTAGCGCCGCCGGCACGGCCGTCGGAGCGACCGCACGTCGACGGGCCCCTTGCCGCCGGGCCCGTCCATGGCGAAGAGGCCCCCCAGGAATGCAAAGCAAAGACCCGCGAGGATCGCTCCCGGCGGGTCTTGCCCCTCTCTGCATCCCTGGCGCCCTTGCGAAGCGCCTGCGCTTGTCAGTGCTGTGCCATGCGGCGTCCTGCCGACGCCGATCAGTCGTGCCGCGAGGTGCTGCGGGCGGGCACGAAGAGGTATTCACCGTCCAGCACGTCCCTGATCTTCTGGAGGGCCAGGTTCTGAATCTGGCGGACTCGCTCGTTGGTCAGCCCGACCACCTTGCCCACCTCGGCAAGTGTCCGTCCCTTGCCTCGCGAACCGATCGCGAAACGTTCCATGACGATGGTCAACTCGGTCTGCGAGAGGCTGGCCCGATTCTTGAGCAGGATCTCTCGCACGGCGTCGATGCTGTCCTCGCGCTGGGTCTCGTGCTTCATCACGTCATGGTCGCTGGTCTCGAGGTCCGGATCGTACTCCGTGGGGAACCGCTGGTGGTGCTTGCCGGTCTTGGTCGCCAGGCGGTTGAAGCTCTTGAGGACGGCGCGGCAAGCATAGGTGGAGAACTTGAAACCGCGCGAAACGTCGAACTTCTCCACGCTCCGCAGCAGGGCCATGTTGCCCTCGGAGATCATCTCGGTGAACTCGACGTTGGGGATCTTCGTCCGCTTGGCCATCGCGAGCACCAGGGCCATGTTCGCCTTGACCAGGTCGCTACGGGTCGCCAGGACCCGCTCGAACCACGTCACCATCATGCGGGCCCGGGCAGCCGAAAACCGCTTGGCCTGAGTCTGGATCAACTGGGCCAGCCGGCAGCGGGCATAGTTGTAGCGGAGGAACAACCTCACTTCGTCGCGCCCGCTGAGAGCGGTCTTGTTCTTTCGCCCGCGGGGCATGTCTTCGGGCACCTCGGGAAAGTGTGTCCATTGCGGGATCTCGATCTCCTCGGCCTGCTCGCCGAACAATTCGGTCTCGGTGGCGGGATTGGAGAACGAGGGATAATCGACGTAGTCCAACTCAGCAGGGATGCGGCTATACAGCGCGACCTGCTCGCTGGTCAGCACCTGCTTCAACTCGCCCAGTTCGGGGCCAGCGTGCGAGGTCTTGGTTTGAGCAACCGTGCGTGTCAATGTGGCCGTGTCCATGGTATTCCTTTCCTATCCCGCTCTGATGGAGGCTTCAGCCGGGCGTCTGTCCTGATATTCGATTTCCAATGCCTCTGTGCGACTCTGCCATAATGATAGAAAAGTGGTGTTGTGTGTCAAGTATTTTATTACAAGAATATGTATCAGATATCAGAACATAGACGTTCCAGCAGAGATGTTCACCATATCTCGCTTTAATATCGATACTTATACGGACAAACAGTAATGGAACAGGATGCTCGGTATCCGGAGAGATGGTATGAATTCCCGGGCGGTCACGCATCAGAGTTGCAGAAGGACACTTGGTTTGCCCGGAATCGGAGCAGCTAGACTTTGCCCGCTCGGCCAAACAGCCGTCGTACCAGAAGGCCCTCCCCTGACTGATTACCTTCTACTGCGTGTCCAATGAATTGTAGGGCGTACCCAGCCGCAAAGAACGCCCCTGCCTGAAAATACCGCCCAAAAACCAGCAGCAAGGGGGCGGCCACGAAGCAAGCGGGGATGCCCACCATGTGCAGCCAGAAGCTCACCGGATTGCGGTGGCGGCTCATCCAGCGGGCGATGGGACCTGGACGCAGCTTGTCTTTCGTCGCCTTGTGGGGCCGCGGTCCGGTCTTGCGAGCTTTTGCCGTTCGTCTGCCCATGTCAAATGGACCGCTCGTTCACTTTCCCAGCCACTGCGGCAGCAGCAGGGCGATCTGCGGGACGTACGTGATCAGCAGCACGCCGATCAACTGGACCAGCAGGATCGGCAGGATGGCCCGACAGATCTCCAGCATGGGGCGGTTGAAGCGGTAGCTGGCGAGGAACAGGTTCATCCCCACCGGAGGGGTCAGGAAGCCCAGTTCCAGGTTGGCCAGGAAGATCACGCCCAGATGGAGCGGATGGATGTCGTAGCGCATCGCGATGGGCGCCAGCAACGGCAGGATCACAATGATGGCCGAGTACACGTCCATCAGGCAGCCGACCGCCAGCAGGAAGGCGTTGAGCAGCAGCAGAAACAGCAGGGGCGACTTGACGGCCGCGGTGACCTGGTCGACCAGGTAGTCCACCAACGGGATGTCGATGTCGTCCACGATGATCTGCTTGTAGAGGATGTAGTTGGTGAGCATCTGGGCGACGCCCAGGATGAGCAGGACCCCGCCGATGACCAGGGCGGTCTCGACCAGCACGCGCGGAAGCTTGCAGGTGAACTTCAGGTCCAGCCGCAGCAGCGTCTGACTGAGCACCGCGTACAGGGCCGTCAGGGCCGACGCTTCCACCACCGTCATCCAGCCCTTGAAGATGACCGTGAGGCACAGCACCGGCAGGAGCAGTTCCCACTTGGCGCCCCACAGGGCCGCCAGACCCTCACGAAGCCGGAACGGCGGAGGTGTGTATTGTTTGCGCGACGGCCCCATCCACCAGCCCAGCGCGCCCGTGACCACCAGCAGCACGATGCCCGGCCCGATGGCGGCCAGGAACATGTTCTCCACCGTCACGTCCATGCGCTGCTGGGAGGCGATGACCGCGTACAGGATCAGGGGCAGGCAGGGCGGCAGGAGCATGCCCAGCGAACCCGCACCGGTCAGCAGGCCCAGGGCCCGCCGGGGGGCGTAGCCCGCCGACAGCAAGGCCGGCATCAGCAGCCCCCCCAAGGCCAGGATCGTCACCCCGCTGGCGCCGGTGAAACTCGTGAAGAACGCGCAGACCAGAATGGTCACGACTGCCGGGCCGCCTCGGGCCCACCCGAACCAGGCCATGAACACCCGCACCAGCCTCGCCGACGCCCCCCCCTGGGCCAGCACGTACCCCACCAGCGTGAACAGCGCCAGGGCCGGCAACTGCGGATTGGTCACCAGCTTGTAGTGGTCGATCGGCAGCGAGGCCAGCGTTCGCACGTCGGACCAGAAGAAGACCACCGCCGCCCCGCCGAGCATGACGAAGATCGGTCCGCCCAGGAAGATGCTGGCCAGCAGGACGCCCAGGGCAGGCCAGAACAGCGTTTCCGGCTCGATCGTCGGGGCGATCTTCCCCGCCCAGGCCAGCCCAGCCGGAAGGGCCTCCGGCGCCCAGCGTGCGAACCGCGGGTTGCTCAGCACCAGGAACGCCAGCGTGCCCGCCGCCAACACCGCCGCGATCGTCCGCCCGCGCCAGCCCTGCCCGCTGTGCAGCACGATCCGCAACGCGATCAGGCCGAAGCCGATCGGCATGGCCAGTTCCAGCATCCACGGGCAGATCCCGTACGCCAACACCTCCGTCGACTTGTACTCCTCGATGACGTACTGGATGCTGGCGATGCACAAGGCCGCGGAGATCACGGCCGCGACCGCGCCGGAAAAGACCTTGGCCGCCGCGGAGGGCCAGCCTTTGGGCAGGAACTCCGCCGTCGCCATCGACAGCAACCGCCCCTGCCGCGCCGCGATGGCCCCGCCCAGCAGCCCCAGAATCAGGCTGCCGTGCTGGACGAACTGGGTGGAACCGGAGATGCCCGGACGGGCCAACTTGCGAAACAGCGACTCCAGCAAGGGCAGAATCATCATCGCCGCCAGCGTGAGCACGACGATCGTGTTCTCGACCAAACGGAAGATCCGGACGATCAGGCTCGGCGCCTGCGCCGGCGCCGGCGGCTGGGCCTCGCTCTGCACGTCGCTGGCGGGGGCGGAGGTCATCTCACTTGGCCTTCTGGGCGGCGCGGTATTCCTTGAGCAGTTCCTGCACCCGGTCGAACTGGTCGCTCGGCACGCTCTTGGTCCGAATCGCCGGGTAGGCAGCCTCGGCCATCTTGCGCCACGCGTCCACCACGGCGGGGGTGGCCGGATGCACCGTCAGCCCGCGCTTCTGCATGGCCTTGACCGCCTCGGCGTTCTCCTCGCGGCTGCGGCGCTGGATTTCCTTGGCGGCCCACGCGGCGGCCTTCTGCATCGCCTCTCGAGACGGATCGCTGAGGCGGTCCCACGCGTCCTTGGTCACCACCAGCCCCCCCACCAGCGGCGCCCAGTCCAGGTCCAGCATGTGCGGGGCCGGTCCGTCGAACTGGCCCGCCAGCGCGTAGTTGGGCGACGAGCAGACCGCCTCGATCAGTCCCGTTCGCAGCCCGGTCAGGATGTCCGTCACCTCCAGCGGCACGGGGTTGAACCCGGCCGCCTTCCACAGGTCGATCACCTTGATGTCGCCCGCCCAGGCGAAGAGTTTGAGCGGCTTGAAGTCGTCGGGCATCGTGGCCGGCTTGGCCGAGAAGAACTTCACCCAGCCCGAATCGCCCATCCCGACCAATACGAAACCGCGGGCCAGGAAACGCTTCTCCAGGTCCGGTTGCAGCTTGCTCCGCACGTAGTCCACTTCGTCCAGGGTGCCGAACATCATGGGCATGTTCTGGATGGCGGTCACCGCGTCGTCGATCTGGGCCAGCCCGGTTGCCGTCAGCATGGCCGCCTCGATCTGACCCACCCGCATCCGCTTGACCACCTCGGCCTCGCCGCCCATCCGCCCGTCGGTGTAGAGGATGAGCCTGGCCCCCCCGCCGGGGGCGTTGCGCCACTGCTCGCCCATCTCCAGCAGCACCCGCTCGAACGCGGTTCCCTTGGGCGCCAGCGTGGCCAGCCGAATCCGCGGCGGGGCCCCGGCCGCCGCACTCGCCAACAATCCCGCCATCAACCATCCTGTCACTGCCGTTCGCATTGCCTCACCGTTCCATTCGTGTCCGTTGCGTCAAAACAGGTCGTTGACCCGCGACAACAGCCAGCGGGCCCGGCGCTGCGAGACCAGGTTCGTCAGCCGCCACTCGGGCCGGGCGTCCGGCGAGACCGCCAGCGCCCGCCGCAGCATGGTCTCGAACTCTTCGCGATTCAGTTCCATCAGGCTCACCGATTCCGCGTACGACACCATCGGCGCCGCCAGTTTCCCTTCGCTCAGTTGGACCGCCCGCTCGAAGTGCGGGCGGATCCGCGACTCGGGCGTGCCCGAAGCGCCCTTTCTCGCCTGCTCGTACGTGATCAGGAACGAGTGGATCGCCCCGTTCTCGTACGATTCGTTCAGTTCCAGCGCCCGGTCGATCAGCGCCTCGACCTTCGGCTGGTCGGCTATCAGGTCCGGGATATCCTTGGAGACCGCGATGCCCAGACCCCACGATGCCGCCGTCCAGTATAACAAGCCCACGTCGGCCTTGTCGGCGGCCCGCACCGCCTGGCGCGGGTCGCGGGCCAGCGCCTCGCGAAAGCCCGGATGGGCCACCTCCAACCCGCGCAGGCCGTAGTCCCGCCCGCGAAGGTACAGCCCGCGGGCACGGACCCGCAACGCGCTCGCCAGCGCCAGCTTCTCGCTGCGAGGCGGGGCGTCCGCCGGCACGTCCAGACGGATCGGCCGGCCGAACCGCCCCAGCGACACCGCCGTCACCGGCAGCGTGCCGGACTCCACCTCGTCGGCCTCCTGGTCCACGAAGACGTACGCGTACTGCGTGAACCCCGAGCAGGCCGCCAGCAGCAGGCCCCGATTGTCCGGCGCCTCGAGCAGCAGGCCCTCGATCAGCTTCAGGCTCAAGGGCATGGCCTCTCGAATCAACTCCGGATCGGCATCGGAAGTGAAGACCGCGCTGCTTTCGTTGAATACGACGGCCAGGTTCTCCACGGCCAGCCGTCGCAGGTTGCAGCCCCCCATGACCACCGAGCAGGCCAGGGCGCCGGCCAGGAGAGTCATCGTGCGCCCGCGCGAGGCCGGGTGTCTTTGGGTGCGACAGGCGTCTCGCCTGTCGCGATGCAGGGGCGTCGCGCACCCGCCGGAGGCCGGGGCCACGCGCCCGGCGCGAGAAGGGAACCTGAGATGGCTGACGCTATCGGCGGTCACTTGTCCGGTTCTGCACATAGCGCGGGATCTCTCCGGCACGTCTCGCGGCCCGAATCGTACTCGCTGGCCCTACGGCGCAGGCCGCCTGCGCCTTAGCCGCCATTCTACCCAGCTTAATCCGCGAGCCAAGAAAATGCAAACGCGGGTCGTCGTCTACAGGAAGTGCCTGTTCACGAACAGGGCCTCGATCTGGTTGAGGGCCACGCCCAGGAAGAAGTCCATGGCGATAATGGACATGCAGTTGGCCACGAACGCCTGCGTGCAGGCCCGGCCCACGCCGGCGGCGCCGGCCTGGCAGCGAAAGCCCTTGTAGCACGAGACCAGCGCGATCACCACGCCGAAGAACACGCTCTTGATCGGCCCGTAGAAGACGTCGAAGGCGTTCACCGCCAATTCGGCGTTGCGCCAGAAGTCCTGGGCGTTGACCCCGTACACGAACACGCTGACCGCGTAGCCGCCCAGGATGCCCATGAAGTCCGCGTACATCACCAGCACCGGGATCAGCAGCACGCAGGCCAGGAATCGCGGCACGACCAGAACCAGCAGCGGGTCGGCCCCCATCGCTCGCAGGGCGTCGATCTGCTCGGTCACCCGCATGGTTCCCAGCTCGGCCGTCAGCCCGCCCCCCACTCGCCCCGCCAGCAGCACCCCCGCCAGCACCGGACCCAGCTCGCGCAGCACCGCGACGTTCACGATCGACCCCATCTGCGCCACCAGGCCGATCGCCCGGAACTGCATCACCATGTGGACCGCCAGCACCGCCCCCACGAACGCCCCGATGATCAGCACCACCGGAACGCTGCGGCTGCCGACCTCGTACAACTGCGGCAGCAGAAGGCGGAGGTTCCGCCACCGCGTCACGCCGGCCGGCAGCCACATCAGCACCCGCCCGCTGAAACGACAGAAGTCACCGAAGGTGACCAGGCTGCCCAGCGTCAGCGCTCCCATGTTGGCGACCAGCCGCATACTCTATCTCCACCTACTTATCTACCGGCCCCCTCAGCCCCCGTCAAGTATAGCCGCCCCGCCGCCCAGGGGTAGTGGCACGGCCGTCCCGCCCGTGGCAGGCAGCGCTCCAGGTC
>Ga0116149_1005859_pt1 | contig 11307 bp, 9 predicted proteins | sample AD_UKC057_MetaG_FD_89787 | JGI IMG/M metagenome (GOLD analysis project Ga0116149, IMG submission 89787) | Active sludge microbial communities of municipal wastewater-treating anaerobic digesters from USA - AD_UKC057_MetaG | ecosystem: Engineered > Bioreactor > Anaerobic > Digestate | place: USA...
CCTGCTTGCCCGCCGGAGCCGCGAGCGTAGCGAGCGTTTGGCGAAGGCGGGAGCCGCGAGCCGAATCGGGCGACCACAAGGGTCGCCCCTATTCCCTGAACGCCGCCCGGCGGGTGGAGGGTTCGACCAGCAGCGACACCACGGCCCAGCCAATCGCCACGGCGGCCATGATCCCCGCGGCCACGGTGTAGCGGCGCGCGCCGGCGAGGGACGCGGCGAACAGCGAGGCGGCGAACGCCAGGCTCGAGGCCTGAAGCGTCGAGCGCGTGCGCTCGAGCTGCGCGGCCAGGGCCGATCGGTTGAACGCCGATGTGAAGAGCAGGTGAACCCGGATGGTGCCGTTGAGCACCGCGGTCACGATCGTGGCCAGCAGCACGGCGAGCGTCGCGTCGGTCCCCTCGAGCGCGTGCAGCCGCGCCACCGGGACGATCATCGCCGCCTCGACCGCGAGGGTCGCCACTTGGTGCCAGCGCCACCAGAGCCGCGCCGGCTCGGGCTCCTCGAGCGTCGGAAGCGGCCTATCACCGACCAGACGCAGGCGAAGCGGCAGGTGCCCCGCCTTCACCGCCTCCAGATCCTCGGCCACCTCGAGCGCACTCTGCGAGCGCGCCTCCACCTCGCGCATCAGGCATCGCCGGATGACGGCCTCGAGGCCCGGCGGCAGGCCCGGGCGCAGATCAGAAAGGCGCGGCGGGGTGGAAGCGAAGGCGCGAGGCACCGCCGGCTCGAGGGCCGGCGCCTCGAAGGGATGCCGTCCCGTGGCCATCTCGTAGAGCAGGATGCCCAGCGAGTAGATGTCGCTGCGCGCATCCACCTCCAGTCCCTCGCGCTGCTCTGGCGACATGTAGCCGGGCGTGCCGACGATGGTGCCAACGCGGGTGAGACGATGCCCGGCGCCCGGGTGACCCGGCGCGAGGCGCGCGATCCCGAAGTCCACGATGCGCGGGCGCCCCGACTCGTCGCGCCGGACGTTCTCGGGCTTGAGGTCGCGGTGCACGACCCCGGCCGCGTGCGCCGCCGCAAGCGCGCGCGCCAGCTGCGCGCCGGTCTCCAGCAGCCGCGGCACCGGCAGGGGGCCGCGCTCGATCTCGTCGCGCAGCGTCTCTCCCTCCAGGTATTCCGAGACGAGACAGACGTGTCCCTCGATCTCGTCGAGCGAGTAGACCGTCGCGATGCCGGGGTGCGAGAGAGCCGCCGCCGCCCGCGCCTCCTGGCGCAGCCGCTCGCGGCGCCGCGCGTCGCCCACGCAGGCAGGTCCCAGCACCTTCATCGCCACCCGGCGGCCAAGCCGCGTGTCGGTGGCTAGGTAGACGATCCCCATCCCGCCGCGCCCGATCTCGCGCACGACTTCGTACGGCCCGAGCCGCCGCCCCGGCTCGAAGATCGTGCGCTCCTCGGGATCCGTGAGCCCCTCGGCCACGGGGGCGGGCGTGTCGAGGAACCCGCCGGCCCCCTCGTGGGCCGCGAGCAGCGACATCACCTCCGCGCGCAGCGCCTCGTCGCCGCCGCAGGCACCGTCGAGGAACGCAGCGCGCTCGCAGGGGCCACGCTCGAGCGCGGCATGGAAGAGGTCGGTGACGCGGGACCACTCGGGCATGGGTATGGCCGCCAGCGGGCCACGGCAAGAGTGTAACGCCCCGGAAGAAGGATGTAGCACGGCGCTTGCACGGTCGGCCCACGTTCCCCCAAGGGAGGTGCCCGAATGGGCGAATCGACCACCTGGCCCATCGTCACACCGGCCACCGAGCGGCGCGTCGCGCTCATCGTGCTCGCGGTGTTCCTCATGGCCGGGGCGGCGTGGATCCTCCTGACCGACCTGGTGCTGTACTGGGTCGTCTCGGATCGAGCGGTCATTGCCCGTCTCGAAACGGCGAAGGGGTGGATGTTCGTCGCGCTGGCCGCCGGCATTGTCTACTGGGTGACCCTGCGCAGCGCCCGGCAACTGACCAAGACCAACAGGACCCTTGCAGCCGTCGTAAAGAGTATTGGTGACGGAGTGCTGATCCTGGGGCCCAACCGGACGATCACCTACGCGAATCCCGCCTCTGTCGAGATGCTGAACTCGACGGCTGACGATCTGCGCGGGATGGGCGCCGAGGAGTTCTCGCGGCGCTTCAGGGTGTCGTACCCCGACGGCCGCCTCGTTCCGCCCGGCCAGTTCGTCTCGCAGCGCGTGTTCGACCAACCCGGGCCCATCCGTTACAAGGCGGTCCTCACTCCGCCCGACAAGCCCGAGCTGGTCATCTCCTGCACGGCCGCCTGCGTCCGGATGGAGATCGAGAAGGCGCCCGAGCTGGTGGTGAGCGTGCTGACCGACATCACCGCCGCGGAACACCTCGAGAGCCTCCGCGACGGCCTGTTCTCGGCGGCCGCGCACGCGATGAAGACGCCCGTGGCCGTCATCAAGGGGGCGTCGCAGCTGATATCGAGCGGGGTCCCGCCTGCGCTCCGCGGCTCGGCCCTGATGATCGAGCGCCAGTGCGCGCGCATCGACCGCCTCGTGGACAACCTCCTCGTGCTCTCGCGCATCCGGTCGGGAACGCTCCAGGTCTACCCCGCCGAACTCGAACTCGATGGCCTGATCGAGGAGGCCGTCGCCGAGATGACCAGGCTCTCGTTCGGACACGACATCCGTGTCCGCATCGAAAGCCGTCCCTGCGTGCGCGGCGACCGCGAGCGGCTTCGGCTCGTCGTCCGCAACGCCCTTCACTCCGCCGCCCGCGCCTCGCGGCGCGGCGGCGACCTGCTGCTTCGCCTGTGCCGCAACGGGGACGATGCCGAGATCAAGGTGTCCTACCACCACGATCTGGAGAACGCCGCCCACGCCGCCGGCGCGCCGGACAACGACTTCGAGGACATGGGGACCAGCCGTCACGTCACGGCGGCGATCGTCGAGGCGCACGGCGGGAGCGTCACCGAGCACGCCGATAGCGGAGTGACGACGGTGGGAATCCGGCTGCCGGCCATCCCCGGAGACGGCGCATGATGGATTCAGCGGCGGACGTGCTGGTCGTCGACGATGACCCCGACCTGGCCGAGCTGGTGCGGACCATGCTCGACATCTCGGGCTACGCGGCCAGGTGCGCCCGCAACGGCCTGGAAGCCCTGGAGGCCGTTGCACAGAGGCAGCCCGCGCTGATCCTGCTCGACATGATGATGCCGGTGATGGACGGGTGGCAGTGCGCCCGCGAGCTGCACCTGCGATACGGAGGCCGGCTGCCAATCGTCGTATTGACCGCCGCGGAACACGCCCGCTCGCGCACCGCCGACCTCGTCGGCGTCGCGGAGGTCCTCTCCAAGCCGTTCGAGATGGACGAACTGTTGTGCGTGGTGGCACGTTACGCCGGGAAGGCGCGTGCGTCCAGAATGTGAAGACGCGCCCCCGGCCGAGGAGAGCTTTCGGGCTGCGTTCGTCAGCGGCCTGCCGGCCCCTGCCCTGAACTGAGTTCCCTGAAGAGCCACGCGCGCGCCACCGCCCACCCGCGCTTCACCGTGGCCGGCGACACGCCGAGCGCCTCGGCCGTCTCCTCGTTGGTCAGCCCGCCGAAGAACCTGAGCTCGACGATCCGGGCGTGGGCCGGGTCCACTTGCTCGAGCCGCTCGAGTGCCGCGTCGAGCGCCACCAGCTCGACGTCGCGCGGCCCGCCGGCGGCCACCCCCTCGTCGAGCGTGACCCGCTGGCGGTGCCCGCCTCGCTTCTGCGCGTCGCGCGCCCGGGCGTGCTCGACGAGAATCTCCCGCATCGAGCGGGCGGCGATGGCGAGGAAGTGTGCGCGGTTCTGGAAGGAAAGGTCTTCGTCCTTCAGCAGCCGCAGGTAGGCCTCGTGCACGAGCGCGGTCGGCTGCAGGGTCTGCCCGGGCCGCTCGCGGCGAAGGGAGCGTGCGGCAATCCGGCGGAGCTCGCCGTAGAGGATCGGGACGAACTCCTCGACGGCCGCCGGCTGCCCCCGCCGGGCTTGATCGAGCAGCGTGGCCAGGTGGTCAGCAGGCGAGGTGGCCACCGGGGGAGTATAGCGATTCCCTACTCGATCGTGAATTGGATCATCTTCCGGTACTTGACCGGCGTGCCCTTCAGGGTCGCCGGCTGGTACTTCCAGCGCATCGCCTGGTCTTCGAGCGCCTTGTCGTAGGTGGTGGCGGTCCTCGCACGCAGCACGGCCGACTCGACCGCGCCCTTCTCGTCGATCAGCACCTCGATGGCGCCGCGGCGCTGGGTGGAGGCCAGCATCGCAGGCGGCGGCCCGGTCCACCGGGGGAGGCGCTGATCGATCACTACGGGAGGGATGACGTCCTTGTCGTCGGCGCCGTAGAACGGGCGCGCACGGGGCGGGGGCGGCGGCAGCGCCTCGGCGATCGCCGGCTGCGCCACCGCCGGCGCCGCCGGGGCCGCCGGCATCGCCGATCGCGCCAGGTCGCGGAAGCCGAGCACCAGCGTCCGCAGGTCGTTCATCGCCGCTTCCTGCGGGCCGGCCGACGCGTCGGGCGCTCCGATCAGCGTCAGCACGGCGTCGAACTGCTCGATCGCCGACCAGTACTGCTTGCTGTCGAACGCCGCCTTGGCTGCGGCGTACCGCTGCTGGATGATTCCCGGCAGCACCTTGCGGCGCACCTCGCGGAAGGCGGCCTGCACGCGCGGCGACGTGGTGACGGGGTCGGGCTCGAAGGAGGCGTTGGCGCTGATGACCGCCTCGATCGCGCGCTCGGCGTCGCCCTGCCGCCCGAGCGCGAGCAGGCACATGGCCCTGACCTGTTCCAGCTGCCGGCCGTCGGCCGCCGGTTCGTGCGCCTTGATCCGATCGAGCACCGCCAGCGCTTCCTCGTACGCCGCCGACCCGTAGAGGCTCCTCGCCGACGCGAGCGTGTCGCCGGCCTGTGCGCCCGCCAGGGGAACGCCGGCCAGCACCAGGAAGACGACGGCCGCGGCGAAAGTGATGCGCGTGGTCATTGCTGCATCTCCACGCTCAGCCTGGTGGCGGCCCCTTCCGTCACCACGAGCGTCCTCTTCTGCTCGCCCAACTGCGGGTGCCGGAACACGACGCCGTGCGGCCCGATGGTCAGCGACAGGTTGCCGAGCGGCGTCTCGCCGGCCCGCACCCCGTCAATCCACACCTCGGCCCAGGGCGCCGCGTTGATGTTCGCCAGGCCGGTCGGCAGCTTTGCCGCCACGCGTGTCGCGCGCCCCGGGCGAACCTCCACCGCCTGCCGTCCCCGGAAGGCGTAGTCGCGGTTCACCAGGTCGATCTGGTGGCGGCCGGCGGCCAGGACGATGGGCGCGTCGGTGGTGCCGAGCCGCACGCCGTCCTCGAACACCTCGAGCGCAAACGGGCTCTCGATCTGCAGGCTGCCGGCCTCCTCGGCGGCAGCGGCCGCACCGGCCATGCTCGCCGGGAGCACCTCGCTTCCCCCCGGCACCCTGGCGGGTGCCGGCTCGACGGGGGCCGCCGGCTCGGGGGCCGCGGGCTTCGGGGCCGGCGCGGTCACGGCCGTACGGCGCTCCGGCGCCGTCGCGCCCTTCTCCGGCGCCTTCCCCGAACCGAAGATGAACCAGCCTGCTGCGGCCAGGGCGATCAGCATGCCGGCCGCCCCCCCCAGCTTCAGCGGGAGGCTCGATCCTCCCGAATGACTCGACACGCCGCGATCGGGCTCGGCACCGAACATCGACCGCGACGGCCGGATGGATCCGCTGGAAGCACGGTGCCCGGAACCCGGCCGCGTGTGCACCAGCTCTGCCAGGCTCTCGCGCGCCAGGCTCGCGGCGATCGGTTCAGCCACCGGTTCTGCCACGGGAACCGCGCCGCTGCCCGCCGGGAGTGTGGGGGCGGCGACGGGAACCGCGCCGCTCGCCGCCCGCGGGGGCGGCGGCGGCAGCGCGGGCGCGGAGACGATCGGCTCGGGCTCCGGCTCGTCGGGCGGAAACGACACGCCGGCCTCCGGCGCGAAGCTGTCGTCGGGCGCCGCCTCGGGCGGGACGGCCAGCGGGGTGGCGACCGCGAGCGAGCCCTCGGTGCGCACGGCGCCGGCGTCGCGCGGGGCCTGCAGCGACCCGGACCATGGCGCGGGCGAAAGCGGCGAGGGGGCCTGCGGCGGCGACACGAGGCGAAGCCGCGCAACCGGCGCAACCGGCGCGGGCGGCGCGGGCGCCGGCGGCGGCTGTACTGACGCGGCCGGCGGCGGTTGTACCGGCGCGGCCGGCGGCGCCACAGTGGGCGCGGGTTGCGGCGACTGTGCCGATGCTGGGGGAGGCGGCGGCGCGGGCGAGGCCAGGTGTGCCCGGCCCGTTTCGGCGGGCGGCTTGGGCGCGGCCTCGGGCGAGGCGGCCTTGGCCGGATCGAGGTCGGAGCCCGCGAAGTAGCGTTTCACGCTCTCGAGGAGCGTGGAGAGGCCCGTTGGCGTGGCGAGGTAGCCGTCGGCGGCCAACAGCGAGTCGAGCGCACGTCGAGCCTCGTCGATGGTCCAGGGCGCCTCGGCCGGTTCGGCCGCCTCCATCGCCCGCTCCAGCCATGACCGCAGCGGCGCGCGCAGCGGGCGGCGGTCGCCGGTGACCGTGCTCTCGGTCGCGCGGTCGAGCAGCTCGCGCAGCTGCAGCGGGTACTCCTCGAGGCGCAGCGGCCGGCCGAGGACGAGCGCGAGGCCGCACAGCCCCACTTGCAGGACGTCGGCGCGCCGGCCGAACGGCGGCTCCTCGTTGGGGGGAAGCGCAACGCGGAGATCCTTCCACACGCGAGGCGGCTGCGGGTGCGGCAGGTGCGGCAGGGCGCTGCCGAGCACGTGCTCGACCACGACGAGACGTCCGGTGGACGAAACCACCAGCCGCTCGGGCGCGAGGGCGCCATGCGAGACGTCGGGGCCGGCGCCATGGAGGCACGCCACGGCGGACACGAGCTGCCGCAGGAGGAAGAGCGCCGCGTTGGTGTGCAGGGGGAGCGACATCTGCTCGGTCGCCTGCAGGATCTCGGAGAGCCGGAGGCCGTCGGCCAGGTCGGAGACGATCGCCAGGCGGTTGTCGGGCGCGGCAAGGCGGCCGACGTGCCGGACGCGCGCGAGCCCCTGGTGCTGCAGTGCGGCGAGCTGCTGAACGCGGGCACGCACCTTCGGCTCGAAGGCGGCATCGGCAGTCAGGTCGGTCCGCAGGCGCAGCACCTCGAGGGCGCCTGCCGTGCGGTCGCGGACGATGACGCGGTCGCCGAGCCCGTCGAAGAATCCCGGGGCGGGGGTGGTATCGGACATGGTGCTGACGCTCCCAGCAGTCTGGCGGCGATACGGATCCTCAGCTGGGAAGGCAAGATTGGCACCTCTTCCGTTGGGTCCGAAAATGGTTAGTTTGCTGAATGTTTTGAGCGATCCCCGCGCGTCTGGGACGGGCGCGGGCGGCGGGCAGGATTACGAAACCGTTGAGCTTTGCGCCAAAACGTAATTGACCGGGCGGCCGATTCACGACCGCCCGGCCAGTCAGTGAGTCCTACCGCCGGTACCTTCCCTCGCGGTAGCCCTCCTCGTAGCCCTGCCTGAATGCCTCGCGGTAGGCGGCCTTGTACTGCTCGCGCGACCCGTAGCGCGACTTGTAGTCGCGGTCGCCCTCGCGGTACCACTTGTGCCGGATCGGGTCGTACCGGTCGCCATCGCGGCCATCGTCGCGGCCCTTCTCGAACCCGTCGCGGTACCCCTTGTCGTAGGCGGGCGACGCGTAGCCGTAGCCACCGTAGCGCGGGTCGGGATAGCCGTAGCGGCCGTCGCGCGGCACCGCCCTCCCGCCGTAGCGGCCGTTGCCGTAGCCGCGGGCCTCGCGCGCGAAGCCGTCGCGGTAGCCGGCCTCGTAGCCGCGGCGGAACGCCTGGCGGTACTGGCCCCGCGCGCCGTAGCGGTGGTCGTAGCCCCAGTCGGCGTCGCGGTAGTCGCGGTCGTTGCGGTAGTTCGCGGCGCGCCCCGAGCGCGCGTCGTCCGAGCCTCGGTCGATCCCCCGGCGGTAGCCGTTGTCGTACGCGATGCGGCCGACGTCGGCGTAGCCACCGCCGTAGGGGCCGCCGTAGCGCGGCTGGCCGTAGGCGGTGACGCAGCCGGTGCCGGCCACGAGCAGCGCGAGGGCGGCGAGCGCGGGCAGCAGGCGAGTTCGAGTCTTCATGGCGTCCCCCGTGGTCAACTCCTGCAGATGAGGACAGCAAAGGAAGGGCCACGTGGAAACGCTCGAAAACGCTCGGAGAATGGCCGATTCCCGGGATGCCGCCGGGGATGCGTCGCTGGTGGCGGACAGCTGGGGCGGGGCCGGTGTCCCCGGGCGGCGCCGTAGGCGGATGCCCGCCTTGAGCCCATTCGCCGTGGGTTGTCGCATCTGAGATCGTGCTCGCGTGCCTCCTCGCGGCCGGCGCGTTCTCGCCCCTCTCCGCTCAAACCCCGTCGCCTTCCGGTCCGCCGGACGCGGCACCTGGCCTGCCGCGCGCAGACGTGAGCGCGGCCGCCGGCTGGTTCAACGCGACGTTGACGCATCTCGGTCCTGCGGGTCGCGGAGCAGCACAACGGCTCACCCGCCCGAACGATCATCATGAGCATCGTCTCGGGGGCCGCGGCGTTCCTGGGCCTGCTGTTGGGATCGCTCGCCGCCTGGGATTGATCGGGCCGCGAGGCCCACAGGACGTGGACCTCGCGACCTCGCGACTCGACTTCGCGACTTCGTGCCTGCCCGCCGTAGCGGCGAAGCGCGAAGGCGGGACCTCGTGACTTCGTGACTCCGTGGACTAGAACCTGTTCCACAGGTACTGATTCGTCACCTCGTGGTGGAACTGCACCTCCGACGCCTTGATCAACCGCCCGAGGGCCTTGGGGCAGCGGTCGGCCTGCGCCTGCTTCACCTCGGCGAACTTGGCGTGCACCTGCTCACCGAGCGCGTCGGCCAGGAAGCGCGACGACTTGAACAGCCGGATGGCGTCGTGGATGTTGTCGGGCAGGAAGCGGGTGCGCGAGCGGCGGATCTCGTTGAGCGAGTCCTCGGGCAGCGGCGCCTCGAGGCCGGTGCGCAGCAGCGCGTACACGGCGAGGTACGGGTTCGCGTCCGGGGCGATCGAGCGCAGTTCGATGCGCGCCGACTGCCCGTTGGCGAGCGGGATCCGGATCATCGCGCCGCGGTTCACCGCCGAGGCCTTGATCTGGTTGGGCGCCTCGAAGTGCGGGTCGAGGCGGCGGTACGCGTTGACGCTCGAGTTGAAGATCAGGCACAGCTCGTTCGCCGCGGCCAGCACCCGGTCCACGAACGACCATCCGAGAGCTGACAGCCGGTCCTCGCCGTTCGGGTCCCAGAACAGGTTGCACCCGCCGCGGCAGAGCGACAGGTTGGTGTGCATGCCGCTGCCGTTCACGCGCGTGACCGGCTTCGGGAGGAAGCTGGCGGTCATGTCCATCTTCTGCGCAACCTGCCGGCACACCAGCTTGTAGAGCTGCACCTGGTCGGCCGCGATGCACGCCTCGGTGTGCCCGTAGTTCATCTCGAACTGCGAGGGCGCGACCTCGGGGTGGTCCTTCTCGTTGCTGAAGCCGAGCGCGCGCTGCACCTCGGCCGAGCCGTCGATGAACTGGCGCAGGGCGTCGCCGGGCAGCGAGTGATAGTAGCCGCCGGTGGAGATGAACTCGAACTGGTTGGTGAGGTGATACTGCCGCTCGACGTCGCTCCCCTTGAAGAGGAACCCCTCGATCTCGTTGGAGACGTGCGCGGTGATGCCGTCGCGCTGCAGCAGCTGCTCGGTGAACTCGCGGAGGCGGTTGCGCATGTCGGCGTGGTAGGGGCGCCCGTCGCGCTCCTGCACGAAGCCGAAGACCAGCACCTTGCCCGGCCCGAAGACGTCGGCCGGCAGCCAGTAGAACGAGGTCCAGTCCACCGCGAGCCGGAGGTCCGACTCGGCCTGCTCGGCGAAACCCTTCACCGACGACCCGTCGAAGGTGAGGTTGTCGGCCGAGCCGAGCAGGAACTTCTTGTCGTAATCGAGCATGTGGAAGCGGCCCTCGAGGTCGGTGAAGCAAACGGTGACGGCCTTGATCCGCTTCTCGTCGGCCAGGTAGCGCTGCCGCTCCTCCCGGATCGTGCCCACGTCAACGCGGTCGATCCGCTGCTGCTTCGCCTGCAGGTTCATCTCCTCGAGCTTGTCGTAGGGGATTTCGAGGAAGTCGCGCAGCGCCGTACGTTCCATGATGACGCCTCCTTTGAAGGCCCGGCCTACCCAGGGCCGGAGAGTCCGGCTCACCCCGCCGCCCGCCCGGGAATGGAAGGGCTGGCGGAATGAAGGCTTAACTTTACATGATTTATGCCAGACCGGCGGGAAATTATTACTAACGACGCTCAAATAAGCTCAAATTGGATGAGCCTTGCCGGCTGGCTCTGGGCGGGGAGCGGTAGAACGGGTTGCGGGCGTGGGCGCTACGCTCGCCCCACCACTTCGCGCGTTTCGGTGTTCACGCGAACCCGTTCGCCAACCTTGATGAAGAGGGGGACGCGCACCTCGAGGCCGGTTTCGAGGCGGGCCGGCTTGGTGACGTTCCCGCTGGCGGTGTCGCCGCGCACGCCGGGCTCGGTGTCGGTGATTGTCAGCTCCACCTGCTGGGGCAGCTCGAGGCCGATGACGTTCCCGTTGTACTTCTGGACCTGCACGACCTGCCCGTCCACCAGGAAATCGAGCGCGTCGCCCAGCATGTCGGAGGAGACCGAGAGCGTTTCGAAGGTCTCCTGGTCCATGAAGTGGGCCGCGTCGGCGTCGCGGTAGAGGTAGCTGGCAGGCGACAACCCGAAATCCGGCTCGCGGAACTTGTCCGACGCCTTGAAGGTGCGGTCGAACACCGCTCGCGTCTTCAGGTTGCGCATCTTCACCCGGACCAGCGTCTGGCCGCCGCGCGCCGTGGGAGTGGACACTTCGACGTCGAGGCACAGGTACGGCGCGTCCTCGAATTCGAAATACATCTTCCGCCGCAGGTCGATTGCCTGGATCAGAGCAGCCATCGGATCCCAATCATGTCGCCACCCGAACGGGCCGGCATCCCTGCATTCTACCCTCTGCGCCCCTCCGGTGAGCCGTTTGTGACAGACGTACGGCTTGTCCACGTTCACCACACGCTCACCACAGAGGCACAGAGGCACGGAGGCGCCTCTGCGCCTCTGCGTTTAACGTGATCGAGTACCCAGGCGATCGCCTCTGTGCCTCTGTGTCTCTGTGGTTAACGTTCGTGTCGTGGCGGCTTGTCCACGTACATTCATCGCGGAGACAGAGACGCGGAGGCACGCAGAGGAGCCTGGTCGCTCCAAGCATCCTCTGCGTCCTCCGCGCCTCTGCG
>Ga0116149_1005862_pt1 | contig 11305 bp, 10 predicted proteins | sample AD_UKC057_MetaG_FD_89787 | JGI IMG/M metagenome (GOLD analysis project Ga0116149, IMG submission 89787) | Active sludge microbial communities of municipal wastewater-treating anaerobic digesters from USA - AD_UKC057_MetaG | ecosystem: Engineered > Bioreactor > Anaerobic > Digestate | place: USA...
TCTTGATCGGCACCACTAAAATTAAATCTTGCTACATAAGCACGAGCATTTATTTGTCTTCCACCAACATTTATAAATTCTGAATCGCCCGAAATTACTTGATAAACAGTTTTTTCAGGATCTATTTCTGTGTGGGTTTGGTCAACATAGCCAATTTTTACTGTTTCTCCAATTTCAAAATGTCCTGAATCTGGTTTTACTTGATCCATAATCATTCTAAAAAGAGTTGTTTTTCCTGCTCCGTTTGGTCCAATAATTCCAACAATTCCTGCTGGTGGAAGCGAGAAGCTAAAATTTTCAAATAACAGCTTGTCATCAAATGCTTTAGTAATGTTGTTTGCAACAATTACTTTATCTCCTAATCTTGGTCCATTAGGAATGAAAATTTCGAGTTTTTCTTCTTTTTGTTTAGTGTCTTCGTTCAACATTCTATCATAAGCCGAAAGACGAGCTTTAGATTTTGCATGTCTTGCCTTGGGACTCATTCTTACCCATTCCAATTCTCTCTCAAGTGTTTTGCGGCGTTTCGACTCTTGTTTTTCTTCCATAGCTAGGCGAGTAGTTTTTTGCTCCAACCACGAAGAATAATTTCCTTTCCATGGAATTCCTTCTCCTCTATCCAATTCTAAAATCCAACCAGCAACATTATCTAAGAAATATCTATCGTGAGTAACTGCAATTACTGTTCCTTTGTATTGTTGTAAATGTTGTTCTAACCAATGTACAGATTCTGCATCTAAATGGTTTGTGGGTTCGTCTAAAAGTAAAATATCAGGTTCGCGAAGCAAAAGTCTGCAAAGTGCTACTCGTCTGCGTTCCCCACCCGATAAATGTGCAACAATTTCGTTTTCATCAGGACAGCGTAAAGCATCCATAGCTCTTTCCAATTTGCTATCCAAATTCCAAGCATCGTGTTGGTCAAGCAACTCTGTCAATTCGCCCTGTCTTTCAATTAATTTATTCATTTCATCGTCAGACATTGGCTCGGCAAATTTTTCATTTACTTCTTCGTATTCTTTAAGTAAAGAAACAATTTCGTGTACGCCTTCTTCAACAATTTCTTTTACAGTTTTATTATTGTCAAGTACTGGTTCTTGTTCCAAATAACCAACAGTATATCCGGGCGAAAACACAACTTCGCCTTCATACGATTTGTCAACACCGGCAATAATTTTCAAAAGTGTTGATTTTCCAGAACCATTTAAACCAATAATTCCAATTTTAGCACCGTAAAAAAATGATAAATAAATATCTTTTAAAATTTGTCTTTGTGGTGGAACTTTTTTCCCCACTTTTACCATAGAAAAAATTATTTTTTCGTCGCTCATCTGTCAAATAAATTAAATTTGTTGAAAAGCAAACTTAATAAAAAATTTCTAAAGGAATAAAAAATTGTTTTGGATTATTTATTTTTCTATAAAAGTTTTATCTTATCTTCTAACTGTTTCAAGCTTTAGCTTGTCTTTAATCATATCTATAATTTTGTATGTTTTTAAAATTTTGTCAACATCGGCTTCAGGTTCTTTGTCGTAAACTATAGATTTTGCAAAAGAAGAAAATTCGTCAAAATATGAATTATTAGGTTTTATATTAATTTTTTCAACAATTAAATCTCCAACATTTTCTTGAAACAGGTTTACAGAAGATTTTGGGTCTCGTTTTTTTAGCAAATTAGCATTATTATTGTATAAATCTAATTGAACATAATTTTTGTCGCAATAAAAACTTATTTCATGAGAATTTTCGGCTGCAATTCTTGAAGCAGTTAAGTCTGCAACACTTCCATTCATAAATTCTAGTCTAACATTAATAATGTCGGGATCGCTGTAATTCAAACTTGTTGCACTTGTTTTTATATTTTTAATATTTGATGAAATGAGACTTAAAACTATATCAATGTCTGGTATTAGCAAATCCATTAAAACAGAGTGAGAATCAATATCAAAATTAAAACGTTTGAAATTTTTAGACTGAATAAATTTAGGTTTTTTAATAAATGGTTTTGCTGATAAAAAAGTGTTGTTAAATCTATGATGCAAACCAGCTTGAACCTTAACATTGGCTTCGTCGATAATATTATTTAACTTGTTAAAATCTTCTGTATAACATTTGCTACTTGGTTCAAAATAAACGTGTTTAGAATTTTTTACAAGTTTTTCTAAATGAAAAGAATCTGTTAAAGGTGATAATGCTATAACTGCATCAACATCATTTAAAAGCGACTCAACTTGTGTATATGACTTAATTTTAGATTTTTCTTTAAATTCTTTTGTATGCAAGTCGGGGCTATAAAAACCAACTAAAGACAATTCAGGAATATCTAAAACATTATCTAAAATTTTGTCATTTTCATAAATGTCTCCGCATATACCAGTTTTTACCATTGTATTAAATTTTACGTAAAAGTATAAATTTAAGTTTTGCAAAATACAGCTAAGCAGATAGACTTTTCAACTGATATATGTTAAAATTAGGAATTTTTCATTTTTTTTGTGTGATATATGATTTTAAATAGGTTTAAAAGAGTGTTTTAACTACTTGATTATAAGGTAAATAAAATATTTTTAAAAATATTTTGTTGAATAGATATTATTTTATAATTTTGCAAGCCAAATAAATGGTCTAGTAGCTCAGCTGGATAGAGCAACGGCCTTCTAAGCCGTAGGTCTCAGGTTCGAATCCTGACTAGATCACAAAAAATCTATTGCAAACAGCGGTAGATTTTTTTTATGTTTTTAAAGTTTTTGTTAATTTTGACAAAAATTTGAGTATGAAAAACGCAATAATTTTAATTAGCTTAGTTTTTATAACACTTTTGGCTTCGTCTTGTTCAAACAAAGAAAGCGAAGTTGTTGTAAATGGAAAAATTATAACACCATCTGAAAATGATTATCAAGGTGAAAAATTAGTTGTTACAAATAAAATCATGTATGATGTGCAAATTCGCAATGATTTGATTGGTGATAGAAGCATAAATAATCCCGATTGGTTTTGGGAAAATTTACCAAGTCCCCAAGATGACGAATTTCTAAAAGATTTTCTTAATGATGCCATTGTAGGAAAATTAAAAACTTATTATTATGACCTTAGTGGTGATTATAGCAGTTTTGAAGAAATTCCAGAAGCCGAACGGGCAAATTATATAGAAAAATGTTTGAATTATGAGTTTGAAATAGTTGATACAACAGTGTTGCCAAACGATGTTACTAAAATGAAAATTCAGCTAGATCACACTAATATTGTAAAACTTAGATTTTTAGAAGAATGGTATATAGCAGAAGGCGTTTTTAAGAAAAGAGTAATTGCTGTTGCTCCTTATTTTTCATATTTACGTCCTGATAATGAGCTTATTACTTTTGTGTTTTTCTGGGTTCTTGTTGATGGCAAATAATTTTTATGTATAATACAGAATTAATTTACACTAAGGAGACAATAGAATTTGCGGCAGTTGCAAAGGAATTTCTATCTTTTTTAGAATCTTCGCAAGCAAGTTCTAAAGATGAGTTTATTGATACTTCGTTAAAAATTCTTCCTTTATTATATTTAAAAGCTTTGCAATTACCAAAAGTTGAAGATTTTGATGATGATTTTTCTGAAAAATTTGTTGACGAAGCTACTTGGTCTTATATTCAGCAAATTACTTCTGCAAAGTTAGGCGAAGACGACCAATATGTTCAAGTTCAAGATGCAACAGTTATGAATAGTTTAGACTCTTTAAATGTCGGATTATCAGAACTTTATGCAGATTTATATCAAGATATAGGAGATTTTATTGGAGCTTTTAGGCTTGGAATTGATGACACTATGCTTGCTGCTTTGTTTTATTGTCAAGAAAATTTCAAAACATATTGGGGAATTAGAAACTTGATATTACTGAAAAACTTACACGAAATTAAATTTAAAACCGAAGACGACATTGATTTATAGACCAAACATTAGTAACGATGAAATTCAGTATTTGCCTTTGTCTTCTTTCGAGGGCGAAATAGTTGTAGTTGACAATATTGAAACTTACAATAAAATTAAAGACGAGCTTTTTTTAGAAAATATTTGGGGCTTTGACACAGAAACCAAGCCTTGTTTTAAAAAAGGAATGGCAAACAACACGCCAGTTTCTTTGTTACAGTTGAGCAGTGCTGAAAAAACTTATCTTTTTCGTTTAAATAAATTAGAATTACAAAAAGAGGTTATAAATATTTTATCATCGCCAAAATACTTAAAAGTTGGTGTATCTATAAGCGATGATTTAAAAGCATTAAAAAAGTTGAAAAACTTTAAGCCACAAGCATTTTTCGAGTTACAAAATTATGTGAAAGAGTTTGGAATAGAGGAGATGAGTTTAAAAAAATTAGCAGCAATAGTTTTAAATGTTAGGGTATCAAAAGCTCAGCAACTTAGTAATTGGGCAGCCGAAGAACTAACTGAAAAACAAATAAAATATGCAGCCACAGACTCGTGGATTTGTAGAGAAATTTATTTACACTTAAAATATTCACAAAATGATTGAACACGAAATGAAGTATAGAGTCCTATATGCAGATACAGATGCAATGGGAGTGATGTATTATGCAAATTATTTAAGAATTTACGAAGCTGCTAGGGCAGATTTTATGCGAAAGCTTGGTTTTTCCTTTTCTGAAGCCGCAACAAAGGGAATTGTTTGTCCTGCAATAAATGTAAATCTTGAATATCATAGATTTGCACAATTCGACCAAGAAGTTACAGTAAAAACTTGCGTAAAAGAAATACCAAGAGTAAAATTTGTATTTCATCAAAAAATGTATGATAAAGACAATAATTTATTAAACTCAGCTATTATAACCTTAGGTTTTGTAAATACCGAAAAATTTAAAGCCGTTCGCTGCCCAGAGTGGATTTTGAGGTATTTTGAGGGGTAGAGGGGGATATGTCAAATAACGTAAAAGAAAATTATATTTTATTAGAAATAGAAGGTAAACACTTGGAAAGTGCTTATTCAGTTTATATAATTGAGGTAAATAATAAAGAAAATAATAAAGAATCTAAGTTATTATATTGGTCAAACAGGTGATTCCCAATATATTACAGCAAGGTCTCCTTTGAGAAGATTAATGGGGCATTTAACAGATATAAAGTCTTCAACTCAAAATCAAGTTTTTAAATATTTTGCAAAAGAACTTCTTAAAAATCGTAAAAATGCTAACGAGCCATATTCTGGTGAAGAAAAACAAAAAATAGAAAGTTTTTTTGTTAAAAGTAAAATAAAAATGTATTCATTCCCATTAAAAAAGTTTTCTTACAATGCAAACAAACAAGATCATCGCGAAAAACGCAAACAAGTTATTGAATTTGAAAAACAAGTGATAAAATTATTTAAAGAATCCGGCAAAATTTTAATGAATAAAAATATGCCTAGTAATGTAAATGAGACCATACAATTTGTAGAAGAATATAATGAAATAAAAAGGCTGTTTAATTTGTAAGTTGTTTACAGAAGGTACATTATTTATATTTTTTTATCTCTGAAAACATTTTAACTTTGTTTCGTAAAAATATGTTAGTAGCATTTTAAAAAACAATATTTTGAGTAATGATGGGCAAAATTAAAATATTTATAAGCAGCGTACAGTCTTAATTTGCAGAAGAAAGACAGGCTTTAGCAGAATTTTTGCGTGCAGACCCGTTGTTAGGTAAATTTTTTGAGCCTTTTCTTTTTGAAGAACTTCCAGCAGTTGATTTAAGTGCTCCTAATGTTTATTTAAAAGAAGTTGGTGCTTGCAATATTTATTTAGGGTTAATCGGGAAAAAATACGGTAACCGCGATAATGAAGGAGTATCGCCTACTGAAAGAGAGTATGATGAAGCTACACGACTACATAAAACGCGATTTATTTTTATTACTAATCACGAGTTTACTGAACGAGAACAAGAGGTAAAAGTTTTTATCGAAAAAATTGAAAAAGAAGTTGTACGTAACAGGTTTATCGGGTTGTCATCGCTGTTACAAAACGTATATCACAGCTTAGTTCGTTATTTAGAAGAAAACAGATTTATTCAATTAGGTCCTTTCGATGCTCAGATAAATTCAGAGGCAAACATCGAAGATATCGACAAAGAAAAAGTAGCTTCTTTTGTTCGTTTAGCAAAATCACGCAGAGGATTTCCTTTAGATGAGGATAGTTCTATACTTAAAATTTTGCACCATCTTAATTTGTCGCAGGGTGAGAAATTAACAAATGCTGCTCTTTTGCTTTTCGGCAAAAATCCGCAACGCTTTTTTCCTACGGCAACTGCCAAATGTGCTGTTTTTCACGGATTTAGCAAAACAAAACCTATCCCGTCCTATAAAATTATTAATGGTGATATTTTTGAGCAGATAAATCAGGCTGTGGAGTTTGTTATGTCTCAACTTGATTTCAGAGTGGGTACGCGTTCTCAGTCAAATATTGCACCTGGCAATTACGAAATTCCTAGAGAAGTAGTCTCTGAAGGTATTGTGAATGCTATTGTTCATAGAAACTACGCTAACCATGCCAGCGTGGAGATTATTTTGTATAAAGACAGATTAGAAATTTCAAATCCTGGCTCTTTGCCTTTAGGCTGGACAACCGAAAGACTTAAACAGCTACATAACTCCGTTCCACACAATCCATTTATTGCTCACCCTATGTATCTTGCGGGATATATTGAGCAATTAGGTACTGGTACCGAAGATATGGTAAAAAGAATGGTAGAACACGGACTCCCTGAACCTGAATTTATTCAAGAACAGGATTTTAGAATTATTATTTATCGCTATACCCCCCAACTTACCCCCCAACTTACCCCCCAAGTTGCCCCGCAACTTACCCCGCAACCTACCGTGCAAGATGAACTTTCTTTAAGCACAGCAGTAAAGAACTTAATTAAAGTTTTGGAAGGTGAAATGTCAAGAGATGAATTGCAAGAAATTCTGCAACTCAAAGACAGAAAGTACTTTAGAACAGCTTACATCAACGAAGCATTAAACGGCGGTTGGATTGAAATGACTGAAAATGAACCAAACCACCCCAATCTAAAATATCGCTTGACCGAAATGGGAATAAAAGTAAAAGAACAACTTACCCCCAACTTACCCCGCAAGCTACCGAACAAGTTTATAGATTAATTTTAATTTTAGAAGGCGAAATGACTCGCGATGAGCTTATGGGTAAGTTAAATTTACGTCATAGACCTACTTTTGTTTCAAATTATACAAATCCTGCATTAGATAGAGGTTGGATTAAAATAACTGAAACTGAACCTAACCACCCAAACCAAAAATACCGTCTGACCGAAAAAGGGCTAAAAGCAAAACAAGAATGGAAAAATATTAGAAGATAAATTTTAGTGTAAATAGCAAATTAATTTTCATCAATTTTTCGCAATTAACTTTCATCACTTTAATTAAAAAATGGGTGGCAAAACCTATTTCACGCCCGTATTATTCGCAACGAGGAAGAATATCAACGTATTTCCAATTATATTATTAACAATCCTGTTAACTGGGGAAATGATAAACTAAATTTATTATGAACAATAATATGGAAAATATTTTTTTGCAGAAAAAAAATATAAATGGAGTCCAGAAACCATTTGAAAAAACGGGACGATGCTGAAAAACCTTAAACACAGTTAAAAGTTCGTAAAATCCACAAAATCAGTCTTTTAACACTTTAACTACGTTTAGTGTATCACTTTTAACTGATGAGGCAGTTGGGATATTCTAAAAGTGTGATAATAAGCAATTTAGAAAATTTATTTGTTTAATAGTTGAGATTGTTTTATTTTTGCTTTATCAACTATACTTTGAGTGGCATAAAATAAAATCAATATAATGAGATACTTGATAATAAGTTTAATATTTCTTACAAATGCAGTTTTTGCACAAGATGATAAAGCAATTCTTAATTATGAAACAGAAAAGCATAAATATGTTTTAAATCCTGATTCAAGCGATTTGCTTTGTATAGATGAAATAAACCGAGCAAAAGAAGATATTTCAAACGGAAAAATTGTCTTTACTCAACAAGTCGGTTTTATTTTTGGATTTTTAAGATATGAAGATGAATTGAAATTGTTATGCAAAGAAGAAGGCTTGTATTATGAAGTTGATTTAATAAGTGATGATATCATTGAGGGACAAATACAAGGTTGTTATGGCTACTACATGGATAATTTTATTTCAGAAAATTACGGAAATGATTTTAAGGCGAAATTACATAAAAAAGCAGATAGTCTTTATTTAGTAAATGTTAATAAGCAAAATAAAGCGGTTGAGTATTATGATTGTGATGAAAGACCTCGATTACCAAACGAATCTAAACGCACAACTGATTATATCCAAAGTATTAAAATTACAGAGCCAAATATTCAAAAACAAGAAGGAGAATATGGAGGATGGCCATTTTTTGATTTAGGATTTATTGTTGAGAAAGATAGTACAATTACGAGTTTTTACATAAACAACTACGTTGCTAAGCATAATGAAAACGAGAAATATAAAAATGAATTATTTGACATAGTAGTTAAACATATTAAAGAAAATTATCCCATTTGGGTACCTGGAAAAATATTAGGGACACCTGTTAGAACTGATAATAATGTTAGAATTCATATAATGAAGACATAATTATGCAATATTGAGCATTAACATAAGAAATATTCCCTAAATTGAAAATATGATAAAAAATATAAATATAATATTATTGATAATTCCAATTTTGCTTTTGTCATTTTCAATTGATTATAAAAAAGATTCCTCTGCCATATATTTTGAAAGCGGATATTCATTACATCAGGATACAATTTATGTGGACATAAAAGGTGATATGACTCATGCTTTGAAATACCAAGACAAATTTTATGTTTTATTTAAACAAAGGGTTTTTCGATATGGTGGATATGGAAAAAGGTGGTTGTGTATATTTTCAAATGGACAGATGGAAAAAATTATCAATTGTCCCAAAGAAATGAAAACTGTATATTTAGATTTTTATGTAAAGAATGATAGTTTGATTTTAAAACCTTACATGGATAAACAATGCTATTATCTCGATTTAACAAATTTCCAATGGATAAAAATTGATAAAACTGATGACTTAATATTTGAAGATGAGGAATATTTGGTATATTCTTTAGATTTTGGCGAATGGGGTGGAAAAACTTGGTTCAAAGACAAAAAAACAGGACAAGAATATGTATTAGAAGCTACAACGCCTTTAGTTAATAAAATTGATTCGATTTATTATTTAACAAACCAATTTGGCGTATTAAAAATTACAAATCCTCAATTGTTGAATAAATGCAGTAATGATGTAACTTATGAAAATATTAAAACATCAGGAAAAAGCCGTTCATGGTATGCTGAGCCAATAGGATTTGATATTGTATATCAAGACACTACATTTGACTATTTCGCTATTAATTTTGTTCCATACATAGTTAGTTCATTTGTATTAGATAAAGAATTGTTGCACATTTACCAGACTGATACATCAGCTTACATAGTAAGACATAAGAGATACACGATAGAACCAATTCAAAAAATATTTGATAATATTAGCTTTTACAATTGGTATTATTCTTACCGATGTTTAAATCTTTGGGGAAACAATGAGTTGTTAAAATTTCAAACTAAAAATGAAAAAATATTTGGTTTGATGGAAATGATTGGCAAAGAGATTCATGTAACATATTTCAATAATAAAGCATTATTAGAACCTCAACTTGTCGGAGTAGAAAGAGCTACTAGTATAATTGTTGATAGATTAAATACTATTATTCCACAGTTAGGTAATTTGAAAATAGATGCAATAGATATCAAGGAGCAAACTTGGGGTAGTTTTGATATTACTCCAAATCATGATGTTAGTGCTGGTAACAACATGAATCCAAATAATTACACAATTGACACATGTAGAGCTTATTTAGTACAAGAAGATTCTATATTTTCAAACTCAATTATGTATTTCGGAACAAAAGAAAATAATTTGGTTAGAGTTGTTACATTTGAATGGGAATATGTGAGCAGTTTTCCTCAGTCTTATTCAGATGAATATGTGAAAAAAATATTTGATAGCAAAGCTGAATTTTTAATTAATTATATTTCAGAAAACTTTGGACAACAAATTGAAAATGATGACGAAAAGCGTTATATCAGAAGAACTTGGGAAACATCTGGAGGAATTAGATTGAAATTACACTATAATAGACAATATTGTGGAATGAGCTTGGCGATTTATGAAAAATGATAAAATGTTGAAAACAAATAAATGAAAAGAATTTTTAAAATATTATTGTTCTCATTGATTTCAATAAATGTGTTTGGAACAGCTCAAATACCAGATTTACTTATTTACAATGGCGATACTCTTCTTTTGCATAGTTGTCCTTTAGGTGATTATCCAAATCAAGACTTTATTACTCCGCAGAATTTATTTGGAAGTAATGGATGTTCTTTTACTGCATGTTGGAGAAACTATATTGCAACTTGGGAAATAATTAATAGCGAATTATACCTATGTGAAATTAAAAATGTTTGTTATCCAATGTTTATACAAAGTGTGGGAGCTTCTTTTGTTGACGAAGATAGTATAGGAAGCGAATATGCAGATTTAAAAGCTTTATTTCCAGATAAATTTAAAGATGGTAAAGTGAAAGCTGATTGGGTAAATAGAAAAATGATTGCACCAAAAGGGAAACTATTATATTACATTCATGCAGGATTTGAAAGTATATATGAGATTGAGTTTGAATTTCACATAAAAAAAGGTCAAATAATTGAAACCAAAATATTTGACAATACAAAAACTAAAAAATCAGAATATAAAGATGATGAGACTTTACGAAGGTTTGTTTATTCAAATATTAGATGGAAAAAACTTCCAAAACAAGAAAAACCAATAAAAGTGTATGTGGAATTTTCAGCAAATGAAAAAGGTTTTATTGATGTTGCCGTTATTAGAAAAGGTTATAATAAAATTTTTGACAAAGAGGCTTTAAGAGTTATAAAATCTATTCCAAATTGGGAGATTGTGTACAAACATGGGGAATTTAGTCGAAATTCTTATATTTTCCAAATAGAGTTTAGTGAAGAAAAGCAACAGAAATATAAAAAAAATTAAATCCAAAAAACTAAAGTGTCTAAAACTTTAAGTTAAAGTTCATAAAATCAGTCTTTTAACTTTTAACTTTACCTTCGGTGAGCTCGCAAGCTCGGTTCAACTTTTAACTGAATAATCATTCTATCTCCTCTATCTCGACCAACTCATATCTGCTAACATTTAGCCAATATTTTTCAATTGAA
>Ga0116149_1005864_pt1 | contig 11302 bp, 14 predicted proteins | sample AD_UKC057_MetaG_FD_89787 | JGI IMG/M metagenome (GOLD analysis project Ga0116149, IMG submission 89787) | Active sludge microbial communities of municipal wastewater-treating anaerobic digesters from USA - AD_UKC057_MetaG | ecosystem: Engineered > Bioreactor > Anaerobic > Digestate | place: USA...
ATTTAAGGATATAGACGCTGAAATGCAAGCAGGAAGTTCCACCCCGCGCGACCCTGACGAAAAAAAGTTGACAAAGATAAAAAAGTTGCCTAATATTAATGTTCCTGAAAAATAATCCCGTCGGACGGTCACCCAAAGCGCGCGTGCTCTTATGTATTCACCCCTGCGCCATTATTCTGCTTATGCCAAGATCAACCTCGGGCTGCGCATCCTCGGACGCCGCGAGGACGGCTACCATGAGCTGGAGACCATCTTCCAGGAGATCAGCGTCCGCGACGTGCTCACCATCGCCGTGCAGCAGAGCGGCATCACCATCGGCTGCTCCGATCCGGCCATTCCCGTCGATGAGCGCAATCTCGCCTGGCGGGCCGCCGCCCTGCTGCAAAAGAGCGCCGGGGTCGAGCTCGGCTGCAACATCCAGATCAAGAAGAACATCCCCACCGGGGCGGGTCTGGGCGGCGGCAGCAGCGACGCCGCCGCGACCCTCAAGGCCCTCAACCGGGAGTGGGGGCTTGACTGGCCCCTCGAGCGCCTGCAGCCGCTGGCGGCTGAGCTGGGCTCGGATGTGCCCTTTTTCCTGCGCGGGGGCTGCGCCCTTGGCCGTGGCCGCGGCGAACTCCTCCAGCCCCTGACCCTGCCCCAGGGCTGGTGGGGGGTGCTGGTCTGGCCCAATCTGATGATTTCCACCCGTTGGGTCTATGAAAACACGAATTTTGACTTGACAAAATCGTTAAAAAACAGTAAATTTTACAGCTTGACCAGTTTTGCCGATTCTCTTTCCGACTGGGATCTCCACCTGGTAAACGATCTCGAACCTGTTGTTTTCAATACATATCCGCATTTGAAAAAACTGGTGGACGGGTTCAAGCGGGCCGGGGCATTTTATGCTCATATGTCCGGCAGCGGTTCGGCTGTTTTCGGCCTATTCCTGGACAAAAGCGACGCCTTGAGCGCCCTGGCGGGAACAGAGAGCTCCTACACCACTTTTCTGTTCCATCCGGTCGCGGGTTCTGCCTTTTAAGGCGTGGCCGCGCTGGCAACACTCTCTTGGGGCGTCGTCAAGTGGTAAGACACGGGATTTTGGATCCCGCATGCGGAGGTTCGAATCCTCCCGCCCCAGCCCTGTGCAAAGGGAAGGAAATGGCGAAAGTCTGCCTGGATTTTCGTCCTTTTTTTATTTCCTCCCTCCTGACCAAACATGATCACTGCAGGCCCCGATGACGCAAGATCGAGAGATGAAGATTTTCTCCGGCCGGGCGAACATTCCCCTCGCCCAAAAGATCGCCGGAGCGTTGAAAAAAAATCTCGGGCAGATTTCGCTGAAAAATTTCTGCGACGGCGAGATCTGGGCCAAATATGAGGAGAACATCCGCGGCACCGACGTTTTCCTCATCCAGCCCACGCATGCCCCGGCGGACAATCTGCTCGAGCTGTTGATCATGATCGACGCAGCGCGCCGCGCCTCGGCCAAACGCATCACCGCGGTCATCCCCTATTTCGGGTATGCCCGCCAGGACCGCAAGGATCAGCCGCGCGTGGCCATCTCCGCCAAACTGGTGGCCAATCTCATCACCAACGCCGGCGCGGACCGCATCCTCACCATGGACCTGCATGCGCCGCAGATCCAGGGCTTTTTCGACATCCCCCTGGACCATCTCTACGCCGCAGCCGTCTTTATCGAGCATTTCAGAAAAATGAAATCGCCCGAACTGGTGGTCGCTTCACCCGATATCGGCGGCATCTATCTCGCCCGCGCCTATGCCCGCCGCCTCGGCACCGATATGGTGCTGCTCGAAAAAAGGCGCCCTAAACACAACATCGTCGAGGTCAGCCGCCTCATCGGCGATGTGCAGGACAAGGATGTCCTCCTGGTCGATGATCTGGTCGACACCGCCGGCACGCTCATCGCCGGCGTCCAGGTGCTCAAGGAACGGGGCGCCCGCAATATCTATGTCGCCTGCACCCACGGCATCCTCTCCGGCGAGGCCGTGCAGAGAATCGCCCATTCGGAGATTAAAAGCTTCTTCATCTCCGATTCGGTCAACATCGATGCAGAGAAGAAAATCGACAAGATCATCACCCTCAGCGTCGCCGAACTGCTCGCCGACGCCATCCGCCGCATCCACGAAGACCGTTCCATTTCCGATCTCTTTCCGGAAAAGGGACCAAAACAGTAAGCAAATCGTTAGCCTTGGTATAGAGCCAAAGACTGGAGAACCATAATGTCTGCACATGTTCTTGAACTGACCATCCGCGAAAAGCACGGCACCCAGCAAGCCAAAAAGGTTCGCCGCGCCGGCGAGGTGCCCGGCATATTTTACTTTCACGGCAAGGAATCCATCCCCTTCACGGTGAACGGCAAAGCCCTGCAGGGCACCCTCGCCAAAGAGGCCGCCCTGCTCGACGTGCATTTCAACACCGGCGACAACCGCAAATGCATCGTCCGCGACATCCAGTACCATCCCATCAACCATGCCATCATCCACATCGATTTCATGGGCATCAAACTGGATGAAAAACTCACCGTCTCCGTGCCCGTCCACCTCACCGGCACCTCCATCGGCGTCAAGAACGACGGCGGCATCCTCCAGCAGGTGCTGCGCGAGATCGAAATCGAGTGCCTGCCTGGCGATATCCCCGAGGGCATCGACCTGGATATCACCGAACTCGCTATCGGTGACGCGCTCACCGTCAGCGACATCACGACCGACAAGTACATCATCCTCGGCGAACCCGACCGCACCATCGTCACCATCACCGCTCCGCGCGCGGCTGAAGAAGAGGCCGTTACCGAGGAACCGGCGAGTGCCGAACCCGAACTGGTCGGGCGCAAGGCTGAGGGCGAAGAAGAAGACAAGTAATCCTCTTCTTGCACGGACAGCCGCCGGCCATGCGACAAAAATATCTGATCGCCGGATTGGGCAACCCGGGCCCCCGCTATGCCAACACGCGGCATAACCTGGGCTTTCTGACCGCCGATGCCCTCGCCGAATCGCTCGGCGCCGCCTTTAGAAAAAAAAGCTGCTCCTCCCTGCTGGCCGAAGCCGCTTGCGCAGGGAACGAGCTCATCATCGCCAAACCGCAGCTTTTCATGAACCGCAGCGGCGAAGCCATCGGCCAGCTCGTCCGCTATTACAACATCGAGCCCGACCGGCTCCTCATCGTCGTCGATGACGCCGACCTTCCCCTCGGCAGGCTCCGCCTGCGCAAACAGGGCAGCGCCGGCGGTCATAACGGACTCAAATCGGTCATCGACCATCTCGGCTCCCGCGACTTTCCCCGCCTGCGTCTGGGCATGGGCCGGCCCGAGAACCCGGAGGAGATGATCGATCATGTGCTCTCTGATTTCAGCCGCGGAGAGCGCGCCATCGTCAAGGAAATTGTGCAGCATGCGGTCGAAACGATCCACTGCTTCCTGCAGTCCGGCATCGAGCAGGCCATGAACAGCTGCAATACCCTCTGATAAATCAACAGCCATCAACAACGCAGAACACTGCCTGAAGGAGGACTAGTTTGCGTAAATATGAGACCATCATTGTCATCGACTCCCTGCTCAAGCTCGAGGAGATCGAAGGCATCATCAATAAATACGAACGTTTCATCTCCGCCAACGGCGGCCAGATCGAGACGACCGACCGCTGGGGCAAACGCCGCCTGGCCTACGAAATCAAAAAACGCCAGTACGGTTTCTACGTCCTGATCCGCTTCGATGCCCCGCCGGGGATGATCAAGCAGCTCGACCGCGAATATCGCCTCAATGAGTATCTGCTCCGCACCATGACGACCCTGCTGAACAAGCGCGCCCTGAAAGCCCTGGCCAAGCAGTACGCAGCCGCCCCGCCCGCAGCCCCGGCCCCGGCTCCCGCCGCGGCGGATGCCGCTCCCGAAGCTGCCGCTGAAGAGCCCAAAGCCGCCGAGGAACCCGAGGCCGCTGAAGAGCCCATCGCAGCCGAAGAGCCCAAAGAGATCGAGGCGCCTGCAGCAGCCGAAGAATCCCAGGCCGCTGAAGAGCCCAAAACCGCCGCCGAGAACACCCCCGCGGCCGAGTAGGAGCGCCACCTGTTCTTTAGCATACTCACGTTCGTGTGAGTCAGACATCTGTCCATTTCAAGCCCGCCGTTTGTTGGGGCTTGAGGAGTGTACGATATGCCAGACCTGAAAATGCCGGACATCAACAACGTCCTCATCGCCGGCTATTTGACCAGCGATCCGGCGTTCCGGAAAACTACCAATGGCACACCTGTAATCAACTTTTACGTCGCCTCCAATCGCAAATACCGCGATAATTCCGGTATCTGGAGGGAAAATGTGTGCTATGTGGGTGTCGTCGCCTGGCACCGCCTGGCCGAAGCCTGCGCCGAAATCCTCAAAAAGGGCGCGTCCGTCCTCATCGACGGCGAGCTCCAGAGCCGCAACTGGCATAACGAGGACGGCACCGCGCGCAATGTCGTCGAACTGCGCGCGCGGCGCATTCAGTTCCTCGACCGCAGAAGCGGCCGGGATGTCGAAGAGCTCGCCCAGCAGAGCAGCGATGATACCCCCGGAAACCCCGAGGAAGATGGCAGCAAAATCAAACCTGCGCCTGAAGCGCAGGAATTCCAAAAGATCGAACCGACTGATTTCGATTTCGGATATCAGGATTTGAACCTGTAACCCCTCTCTAGGCCATAAAAGGAGTCAACATGTTGAGAAAAAAACGAATTTGCCGCTTTTGCGAAGAAAAAGTGGAGTATATTGATTACAAGGACGAAAAGCGGCTGATGCGTTTCACCACCGAGCAGGGCAAGATCATCCCCCGCCGCACCTCGGGGACGTGCGCAAAACATCAGCGTCAGCTCGTCAACGCGATCAAAAAGGCACGCGAGATCGCTCTAATTCCCTACATCTCTGAAATGACCAAATAGTCTGGAAATTCCCCATGAAGATTATCCTGAAAAAAGATATCCCAACCCTGGGCACCGCCGGTGAGGTCGTCACTGTCAAGAACGGCTACGCCCGCAATTATCTGATCCCCAGCGGCCAGGCCGCTCTGGCCACCCCCGGCAACATGCGCGCCGTCGAGGTCGAAAACAAGGCGGCGGCCATGCGCCAGCAGCGCGGCGAGAGAGAGGCCCGGGAACTGGCTGACAAGCTCGAGAAACTTTCGCTCACGGTTTCAGTGCAGGTGGGTGAAGAGGAGAAACTCTTCGGTTCGGTGACCAGCCAGAACATCGCCGATCTGCTCGCTGAGAACGGCTTTGAGATCGACAAGAAGAAGATCCTCCTCGACGATCCGATCAAGGCCCTGGGCGTCTATGACGTGCCCGTCAAGCTGCACCAGGAAGTGACTGCGCTGGTTAAGGTGTGGGTTGTTCGCGAATAGTTCGCGGCCATCTCCGCGGAGCCGGGAATGGACTATTTTCAACTGCTGCTGCTGGCCCATGTCATCGGTGACTTTACGCTGCAGACCGACAGCATCTTCCGCCTCAAGCAAAAATCAGCCTGGGGGGTTCCGCTCCATGTCCTGATCTGCTCGCTGGTCAATGTCGCGCTCTTTTATCCCCTGCTTGACCGGCTCGCCATCTGGCTGGTCATTCTTTTCATCGCCCTCGTCCATTTCACCCTGGATCGGACCAAGCTCTTTCTCGCGCTGTTCCACGCCAGGGATGGACTGGGCTATTTTTTTATCGATCAGGCGCTGCATATGCTCTCACTGCTCGGGGGGGCCTGGTACCTGCAGGCCACCCTGCCGCAGCAAACTTTCTGGCTGACGCCCTGGCTGACCACCACCCTGAGCGCGCTCGTCATCGCCGCCTTCGCCGCCCCCCCGATCATCCACTACATCCAGCTCGGCATGGCCGGCGTGACCGTGCGGCTCAAGGGCCACGGCTTTCCCTCTTTCCGCCACCGCCTCCCCGGCATCCTCTCCCGCCTGCTCGCCACCCTCGGCCTCATCCTCGGCGGCTGGTATAACCTGCTCGTCCTGACCCTGCTCTCGGCCCTCGTGCTGCCGACTCCCGCACCGGGCCGCAGCCGCCGCTACCGCTACGCGGAACTGGCGGTCGGGGCCGCCATTAGCTTTTTCTGCGCCCTCTTCGCCTGGTACGTGCGCGCCCGCTGAACCGCGCCGCCTCCTCATCCACTCTGACCATATTCTCTAGCCCAGCTCGCCGGCGGCATCCAGCAGACGCACCGCCGCCGTCAGGGCGGCCGTCTCGCTGCGCAGACGCCGCGGCCCGAGACTGATCGTCCGGGCTCCGGCCGCCGACGCCAGAGCGACCTCCTCCGCGCTGAATCCGCCCTCGGGACCGATCAGGAGGGTCGCCGCCGTGCGCCCCGCCAGCGCCGCCGCCAGACCGGCCGGCGCCACCTCCGCCTCCTCCCAGGCGATGAAGAGCGCCTCTCCCCCGGCCGCATCGACCGCGCGGGCGAAATCCGTCACCGGCCGCACCAGCGGCACCAGGCTGCGGCCGCACTGCTTCATCGCCGCCCGCGCCTTCTCCTGCCAGCGCTCCTCCCGGCTGCGCGCTTCCGCCACCGTATGGGCGGTGATCATCGGCTGAAAAATCGAGATCCCGATCTCCGTCCCCTTTTCGACGACCCAGTCGAACATCCCCCCCTTGAGCAGCCCCTGCGCCAGCGTCAGCCGCAGCCGCGGCTCGCCCCCGCCCTCGTCGGCCGCCTCGATGGCCACCGTCAGTTCCCCCGCCCCCAGGGTGGCGATGCGCCCCTCATAACGGCGGCCGCGGCCGTCCAGTGCGATGATCCGCTCCCCCACCTGTTTGCGCAGCACCCGCGCCGCATGGTTGTACTCCGCCCCGCGCAGCACCAGCCGCTCCGCCCCGACATCGGCGGGATCGACAAAGAAAAAATGGATGTGTGCCATGGCTAAAACCAGACCTTCATGTCGATGATGTATTCACCGCGCCCCGCCAGGTTCCAGGCGCGCTCGAAGCGGAGCAGCTCCACATAGGGCAGCTGCAGCGCCAGCCCCGCGCCAAATCCGCCCAGCCGCCGCTGCTCCGCCCGCGACCAGCTCCCGCCGGCGATCAGACCGGCATCGTAAAAAAGCTCCGCATGCAGCGCAAAGGGCAGATTACGGAAATAATCAAGATATCCCTCATCCTCATCGGTGAGGTTGAAATAACGCCGCTTCAACAGGGGCCAGCGCAGCGCCGCCCCGGCCACGACCCGGCCGTCGCCCTCCACCACCTCATTGAAATGGCCGCGCACGCGCTCCGAGTAGCCGAGGTAAAGCCGGTTGTATAGCGGCAGCCGGCCGCTGCTCCAGTCGACGCGGAGCCGGCCGGCCAGAATCCCCCCACCGGGCAGGGGCTGGTAGCGGCGCACATCGCCGACGACGAAAAGATAGTCCGATTCGGCGGCGACCAGCTTGAGCGCCACCCCGGCATCGGCATACCATCCCCGGCCGGGCCAGGGAGAATAGTCGCGGCTGTCATAATTGACGGCCGCCGAGATCTGGCCGATGCGGTCGGTGCCGCCGGCCGAACGGGTGAGTTCGAGCTCGGGCGGCAAATGGACCTCGCGGTAGCCCAATCCCGCACTCACACGCGTGTCGCTCCCCAACCGCTTGCCCAGACTCACGGCCGCGCTGAGATGCCGTTCGGTGAAATCGCTGACAGCCGGACTGAGGTTTTCGACATGACTGTAATTAAGCTGTGCGTTCAAGGCCAGGCGGTGGCGGCTGTGAATCCACGGATTGGTATAGCTCAGGCTGGCGCTGGGATTGTACCCGAGCCAGAAATTGCCGCTGACGGTGACGGCGCGGCCTCTGAAATTGTCGTGACGCACTGCGGCGCCGTAGGAGAATTTGCTCCAGTCCCGGTCATGAATGAAGAGGAGAGGATAGGGAAAGACGTACCACCGTTCACTGAGGATGTAGAGCAGCACGACGCCGCCGGCGCCGGGGAGAAGCTGCAGCTCGACCCGGGTGAAGAGGCCGAGGTTTTCGATGCGCTGCCGGTCCTCTTCCGCAGCGCGGGCGTCGTAGGGATCGCCCTCCCGCAGCCGCATCTCGCGCGTCAGGATCTCTTCATGCGTGTGGTCATTGCCGACAAAAAGGATGGATTCGATGAGGGTGGAATCGGGACTCTGCAGCGGGAGTGCGGCCGGCGCGGGAGCGCTCAAGAACGCAAGCAGGATCAGGAGCAGAGCCAGGGCAGCGGCCGGCTCCGTACGGCAGTGCCCCCCCGTCCGCACGGGCTCACTCCTGATCATGGACATTGTTTTTTTTGCGTTTGGTCAGGATGACCGTCGTCCCGCCTTCGGGCTCGAACCGGTACTCGACGCTGTCCATCATCGAGCGCACGATGAAAATGCCGCGGCCGTTGTCCTTGAGCAGATTCTCGGGCAGCAGCGGGTTGGGGACCCCGGTGGGATCGAATCCTTCGCCCTGGTCGGTGATGTGCACGGTCAGGCCGCCGTCCTGGAGATAAAAACGGATGCGCACGGTCTTTTTCGGATTGCTTTTATTGCCGTGATAGATCGCGTTGGCGACCATCTCGGTGATGGCAATGGCGACAGCATCGCGCTCGTCATCGGCAAAGCCCGCCCGACCGGCCATCTCTTCGCACTTTTCCTCAACGCGCTGGATCTGCTCCGGCAGACTGGGGATGATCATCTCGTGCATTTCAACCTTCGGTTCGGTCAATCCTCTTCCTTCCCTGCATCGGGTCCGTCCCCCGTTTCATCCGCCGGAGGCTGCGCCGTGCGCCTAAAAAAGCCAATCGAGGCGCACATCCAGGGTATTGATGGTATACCGCTCCTGCTGCCAGGGCTTGACCCGGCGCCTGTGAGCGTCCAGTACAAAACGGCTGCGCCGCGAGGGCGTATAGTAAATGCTCAGGGCCGGCCCGTGGCTGCTGAAACTCTGCGCGCGGATGACCCGCTCCTGACCCAGGGCATCGATGTCATGCCGCCACTCCAGGCGGCTGTAAAAACCGTAGCCGGGACCCAGCGACAGGGAGGGGCCCGCGGCATAGAGCAGACGGAGCTGCAGCCAGTGGCTGGTGCGCGTGGTCAGCAGCCGCTCCTTCCAGGCCTCCCAGTAGAGCTGCCCGTTCTCCTCCAGCTGCAGCCGGTAATCGAGTTTCACGCTGCTGCGCCTGGTCACCTCCAGCCGGAGGGAGTCATCCCAGGCAAACTTGCGAAAGACAAAGCTGCGGGTCTGCAGGGCCAGGTTGTCAAAGTCATAGTCGACATAGTTGGCGAGCACCTCGAACGCGTTGTGCCACTGCAGCCGCCGCGAGGGGGCATAGCGCAAAACCGGCCGCAGCCGTAAAATGCGGTTCCAGCTGTTGTCGGCGCTGCGCTCGCCAAAAATGTAGACCATGTGATAAAGACTGATGCTCGCCTGCACCTCCAGGCGCAAGGCTGGCCGGATCTGACGGCCATAGATGAACTGGGAGTTGATCCGCAGCTCGTCGCGGTCGTCGAAATTGTTGGTGTCCGGCGTGTCATACTGAAACCGGCTGACCGAGGCGTAAGCGTACAGGCTGTCGATGCGCCCCGCCGGGGTGCTGAGCTCACCGGAGAGCTGCAGCCGGCTGCTGCTGTTGTCCGGCGTGACAAAGGCGGTGTATTTGGAAAAGGGCACCTGTGAACCGCCGGCGGTGATGTCGTATTTCTGCTGCAGCGTGTTATAGCTCAGGGCCATCCGTCCCTGCAGGCGCGGCCGCGCCATCGTCATCTCGAGGAGGTGGTCGCCGAGCCGGTCGTTGCGCTTGCGCTGCCGCGCCGCCTCTTCCGTTCCGAACGAGACCAGTTCCACATTGCGGAACTGCCAGCTGGTGCGCAGCAGGAGACGCGACCAGGCTCCGAGGCCGTAGGTGAGAATGTTCTCAAAGCCTTTGTTGCCTTCGCGCTGGCTCTCGACATCGCCGATGAGCGAGGTATAGTTATCGCGGCGGCGGCTGCCGTTGTAGATGCGCAGGGAATCGCTGCTGGCGGGACTGAAGACCCGGGCCACGGCGTAGGCGATGTTGGCCTCGTGGTTCTTGCGCACGTCGTAGCGGTCCATCTCGAGCAGGCCCTGCAGGTGATTGAGGTAGCCGCCGAGGTCGAGTGCGGAGAGCGCTCCTTCCCCGGCGAGAAAAATGCCCTGGTCGTGGAATCCCATCCGCGACTCCCACCTGGGCCCGGCCTGGGCGGCGAGGCGCAGCCGCGGCGCCGGTGTGAACCGCATACCCCAACCGACCGCCTGGCTGCGTATATCGTTGTTAAAACCCGTCTGCCGGTCGAAAAATGACAAAGAGCGGAAAAGAGTCTCCACCCGCAGGGAGGGCAGGAGCAGATAGCCCAGTGCGGTGGAAAAGGAGTGATCGTCCTTCCATTTGTCGTCGTTGCCGCCCAGCCGCAGCATCGAGGTGCGGAACTGCTCCTGGAAACGCCACTCCCAGCGCGGGCTCAGAGCGATGACCCGCCCGGCGTCAAACTGCCAGAGGTGGTTGTTCAGCTCCTGGCGGTAGCGCAGGGTCACCGGCATGTTCAGGCCGGGACCGCCTATTCCCCCCGCCGGGCCCTGGGCGCCGGCGCTCCCGTATAAAAGAAAACAACTGAAAACAATAAAAAATGCCATCTGCGCAGCGACGCGATGGCATTTTCCGATCAACGGTTGGACGAGCGCTCCAGCATGGGAGTTACTGCACGTGAACGATGATCTCATCCGGTTCGCCGAGGCTGTGCTCTTTCTGGGCTTCGCGCTTGATGCGATTCCGGTCATTGGTCAGGCTTTCAGCCTCTTTTTGCATCCACTTCTTTTTCTTCTGTTCGAGCTCGATCGCCTTCTGCAGCTGACGTCCCTGCTGCCACAGCCGGATCTGGGCGACAAATCCGGACGAGCCGGCGACATAGCCGAAAAAGAGGATCACAAAGCCGATCAGCAAGAATTTGCCCCGGGTGGCCTTGAGCTTCCCAAGACGCCGCTTGATCCCGGCGAGCGTCCCTCTTTTTGCGTTCATCATCAACCCCTCTTCAGGCCGGTCCCTGCCGGCGAACGGGCCGGCAGGGAGCCGAATCTCTCTTTACTTGCGCTTGATCACGCTCATGCCGGCAAAGTGGCCCACTTCGCCGAGGTTCTCCTCGATGCGCAGCAGCTGGTTGTACTTGCAGATGCGGTCAGTGCGGCAGGCCGAGCCGGTCTTGATCTGGCCGGCGTTGGTGGCCACCACCACATCAGCGATGGTGCTGTCCTCGGTCTCGCCCGAGCGGTGCGAAATCACAGCGGTGTAGCTCGCGGTCTTGGCCATCTCGATGGCGTCCAGGGTCTCGGTCAGGGTGCCGATCTGGTTGAGCTTGATCAGGA
>Ga0116149_1005865_pt1 | contig 11302 bp, 10 predicted proteins | sample AD_UKC057_MetaG_FD_89787 | JGI IMG/M metagenome (GOLD analysis project Ga0116149, IMG submission 89787) | Active sludge microbial communities of municipal wastewater-treating anaerobic digesters from USA - AD_UKC057_MetaG | ecosystem: Engineered > Bioreactor > Anaerobic > Digestate | place: USA...
CGCCTGCGGGGGCGTGGGCCCGCACATGACGCCGGTCAAGGCCATGCCGATGCGCGCGATGATCCAGTCGCGGCCGGCCGGAGCTTGCCAAGCAAGTGTGCCGTCCTTCGCGACACGCGCGGTGAGGTCCACGATGCGCGCGGCCTCAACGGCTGTGCCTGGAGCCGGCTCGGGCTGTCGCGGCCAGAGAAAGGCGTCCACAGGCGGCACCGGCTCCGGATACATGCGTCCGAGTTGTTTCTCTGCCGCAAAGTCGATACGGGCTGCGCCGGAGCAGCGAAGCCCGTGAAGGACCGGCGCGCCCTCCAGCCGGCTTACGGTCAGGCGCAGGTGGCGGACAGTGACCGGCGCGACCGAGAAGTCGAAAGGCGCGGTGACCAGCGGTCCCATCGCGGTGTTCAGGTTGGTCCGGTAGACGGCGATGTCGCGCAGCGGCCGGGCGGTGCCGTCCTCCACCGTTGCCAGCGTGCCGGACAGCCGCACCGGGGAGTCGCCGAAATCCAGGGTCAGCGTCTGGAGCGGCACGGGTGCGTCAAAATAGAGATCCAAGGTGAACGGCTTTGTCGGGAGTTTGACGGGCGGCGCGGCGTCCGCACCGGTCAGGTGTGCTGCAAGGCCGTCGATTTCCGGTTCGCACGCGACGCGCGCGGGGCGGGCCAGTGCGCTGTCTTGCGCGGGCACGGGATACGCGATCACCGCCACGTCTTGGATGGCCTTGGCGTGGCGGGCCGGTTCGCCGTTGAACGCCGTTCCGCCCGCGACGCGGGTTTCGGCGCTCACGAGGTAGCGCATGCTCTGCTCGGGGGTCATCCAAGGGCCGCCCGATTGGCTCCAGCCCGGGCAGTTGAACATGCCGACGCGGACGCCGATCCGGTCGCCTTCGCGAACGGCGAACTCCACAAGCTGCCACCAAGAGGGGCTGAGAATCGGCACGGTCCCCTCCGGAATGCCATCGCTGATGACGTGGCCGATGAAAGCCTCGCCGATGCCGGCCTGGCGCATCGCCTCAAGGTCGGCCGTGATCCCCTTTGCGCTGACGTTGTTGTTGAGCCAGTACCAATACATGTAGGGCTTGGTGCTGTCCGACGGCGAGTCAAACCGCTCTTCCAGCGTGTCGGCGCAGATCGTGAGCGTCAGTACGGCGGCGGCGCAGGCCGCGAGGGCGCGGAGACGTATCATGCGGAGACTCCTTGTTCAGACGGGAAGAGCATGTGCTCCATGAAACAATCCGAGAAACCGGGTTGGCAGGAGAGGTCGATGTGTTCTGTACGATCGCGCAGGGACTGGGCGCGCACGCGTTCGGTCTGGGCGAGCAACGCCTGTTTCGCGCCGGCGAGCGACGCATTGCCGATGAAACGGACGGCTGTCTCTTCGGCATGCGGCAGCAGCCCGATGCGCATGGCGTTGGCGATGCGCAGCGTGTTGCCGAATCCGCCGGCCAGCAACAGCGCGCCGAGCGAACGGGCCGTCACGCCGGCGGTGCGCAGCAGCGTTTCGATGCCTGCGCGAATCGCGCCGGAAGCAAGCTGCAGCTCGCGGATATCCTGCTGGGTGAGCCGCACCGCAGGTTCGCCGGCTGCGTCCCATGCCAAGGTGACGGAAGCTTCGCCGCCGACCGTCTGGAAACGACGCGCCACGTCTCGGGTGGCTCCGTCGGGCACACACAACGCACCGGTCTCGTCGATGGCGCCGAGACGCAGCAGTTCCGCCACCGCATCGACCAGCGCCGACCCGCAGAGACCGCGCGCCGGGCCGTCGCCGATCACATGGCAGGCCAGGTCGTTCCCCTCGCGCCAGACGGCGTCGATCGCACCTTCCGCAGCGCGCATGCCCTGACGGATCCGCGCACCCTCGAAGGCTGGGCCGGCTGCGGTGGAAGCCGCGCAAAGACGGCCTTCGTGCTGCAGCACGATTTCGCCGTTGGTGCCGACGTCGACCAGCAGGGCCGGGTAGGGGAGCGTGTCAAGCTGCGAGGCCAGCAGGCCGGACACCGTGTCCCCGCCGACAAAGCCGCCGATTTGCGGGAAGACCGTGAGCGTGGCGTCAGGATGCACACGGATGCCCAATTCGGCCGCAGACACGGTTTGGGCGTCCGTGAAGGCCGGCGTGAAGGGCGCCTCGCCCAACGGCGAGGGATCGTGTCCGAGCAGCAGGTGCTGCATGGTGGTGTTTCCGGCAACGGCCATCTCACGGATGGCGGAAACGCTCACCTGACAGCTCTGGCAAAGGTCAAGGAGGATCGCGTTGAGCGTGTCGGTTGCGAGCCGCTGCAAATCGTTCAGGGCTTGCGCGTCACGGCGGACGGCATCGATGCGGCTGATGACGTCATCGCCGCGCGCGATCTGGCGGTTCATCGCCGCGCGCGTCGCGAGTTCACGGCCGGTGTGCAGGTCGAAAAGCGTGCCGGCCACGGTGGTCGTGCCGAGGTCGAACGCAACGCCGAACGCGCCGGGCGGACGGGGGTCATGCGGCATGCTGACCGATGCGCCAGACGTCAGGATCGCGCGCATGCGGGTGCCGAGGGTCGCATCGGGAATCTCCACCTCGAGCGGGCCGGTCACCGGCGTCGAGCAGGCCAGCCGCCAGCCGGCATCAAGTTCTGCGCGCGACAGACTCGCCTCGGAACCGGCCGCTGGGGCCTGGCCGGCACGCAGCCGCACACGGCACTTGCCGCAGGTGCCGTGTCCCCCGCAAGGTGTCTCGAACAACTCGTCAGCCTCGACTGCGGCCTTCAGAACCGTTGTGCCAGGATCGACGTGCACCGTCCTGCCGCTGGGGAAAAAAGTGACGGGCCAGGGCATCGCCCTCCCCCTTAACCGGCGGTATCGCCTTCGCGGTGTTTGTTCCTGCATTCCGAGCAATAGAAGAAGGGCTTATCCCATGTGGTCTCTTCTTCACGGCCGCAGGTGTCACAGACGCGAACCTGCTTGCGGTGTTCATTGCGGCAGGTCGAGCAGAAGAAATCGGGGCCGGCCCACGTCGTGGTTTCTTCGCGTCCACAATTTTTACAGGCCCTGCGCTGTTCCTCTCGTACCAACCGAATTTTCTGGGCATGCTCGTCAAGGAAGATCGGGGGCATATCCTGAATGCCGGGCGTCGTCAGCAGCATGGCACTGGTCAGGAATTTCCCGTCGAGATTGCTCATGCCGACAATCTGCACGCGTTTGCCCATCGCGCGCACGCGCTTCAGCATCGGGATATAGTCGGCGTCGCCGCCGACCAGAATGGCCAGATCGTACGCGCCGGGCACGGAAGCGAAGTAAAGCATCGACGAGGCCAGCGCGACGTTCACCCACTTGTCGTCCGGACGAGCCTGCGGCTCGCGGCGGAAGTCGATCTCAAGGATTTCCGTGTCGTACGCGCATTGCAGGGCCAGAAACTCGTAAAACGCCTTTTGTTTGGCCGGATTGTACCCCTGCTTGTTCACCGGAATGGTGCCGAAGTAGTTGGTGCGGACCACATCGACCTCGGCGTCGAGAATATCGGCAATCTCGTGAGCGATGATGTCAGGAATCCGCTTGTAGTCGATTTCGAACCCGCTCTCTTCCCCCAGTGACTCAAAGAGCGCCTGACGGCTGTGGTAGAGCCAACTACCGTCAACAAAAATCATCGTCTTGACCGACATAACTATTAGCCTTTCTGCTACTCCCTAGTCTATTTTACCTGACGTTGCCGCGCTATTCAGCGACAGCGAACTAACTGAGTGCCATTATTACAGAATCGGCCGACGCTGTCTATTAGGAAACCGCAACTTTCAAAACGATTTTTTTCACGTGAGAAGGCTTTTCAGTGTAGCGAGAAGGCAAGTGTGCATCCTGCGGGAAAAAGATGGCGAACATGCCTTTTCGCAGCAGCGTGAACCAAGACCCGCCCTCGTAAAACGCGACATCTTTGTCGGCGTCGTAGGCCGCCGCGATCTTTTGGTTACCGAGGGGGGCATACCCCACAAACTCTTCCCCGTCAGCCAGAAACTGGATGTCAATGTACTTCCGGTGCGCCTCCAGTTTCCCTTCATGGATGGGTTTGGTCTCATAGCTTTGTACGAGTGCGAACACCGCATCCCCCGCGATGTCGGTACGACCGGCAGGCACCGCATACACTGACGGGTTTCTGAGAAAATCAAAAGCGGCTTTGAAGCGAGGGTGAATGTTTTCGTAACGGGTGCAATTTTCCAGAGTGTCAATAACCATGTGCGGGGCCTTTCTGAATCAGTGGATCGCCGTTCAGGCGGTTCTGTTGAGATAGATAATGAGGCCGCGCACGGCCTTACGGATGATGTCACGGCAGCGGCGGTAGTCGTCCAGTGTGCCGCCGAAGGGGTCATCGACGGCCGCCGGTTGCGGGACATCGGGATCAAACGCCCTTAAAAGAAAGAGCCGGTCTTGCACGGAGGGGAAATGCCGGGCAAGCTGGTCGGCCTGCGACGGCGTCATGGCTATGACCGCGTAGGCGTTACGGAGCATGACGCCGGTCACGGGCTGGCTGCTGTGGTTGTTCAGCACGATCCCAGCCTCCGCCAGCACCTGGACCGTCTCGGGAGAAGCGGGGTGATCGGCCTGCGCGTCCAGCCCGGCCGAGGCAGCCAGCCACATCGTCCCCCTTGGCAGCATCATACGGAAAAGCGCCTCCGCCATCGGGCTGCGGCAGGTATTGCCGGTACAGACAAAGAGGATGACATGAGGCATTACGCTCAATCCGGTATCATCACGCGCCAAGGGATTGCGCCAACGTTTTTCATTTTGAGCGGGATCGCAGTGGCGATCCGGCCAGCCGGCACGGGCGGCGGCGTGACCCCCGTCGCCTCGTCCGGGGGATCTTTCACGGCGGGGGGGAACTTTGCGATGGCCGCTGTTTTCAGGGGCGTGTCGGGCTTGACGGCCGCAACAGGCGCGGATGCCGGCCGCTCTGGTTGCTGAACGGGCGTCGCACGCTGAGCAGACGGCGCAGCTTTCGCGACAACCGCGGTTGCAACGGGCTTACCTGCGGGTGCGGCTGACGATTTGGGTTGGCTGACGGGTGCCGGAGGGATGGCTGCCGGGGTTGCGACGCGAGCGGGTCCAGCGGGCTGCGTCACCGTTTTGGGCACACTTTTGAGCGCGGCGAGCTCTTGGTTCAACTTTTCGCCCTGCGACTGCATTTTTTTGAGCTCTTCACGCAGTTTGCCAAGTTCTGAGTCTTGCGCGGCCACGCGGTCGTGAACTTTGGCGGCGATATCACTCACCCCGTCCATTTTCTTGTCGAGTGACGTGCGTAGTTCGGTGGCGGCTTTGGAAATCTCTCGGACTGACGCTTCGAAGAACGGTGAGGGATCTGGGGCGGGCGCTGCGGGCGCAGACACCACGACGGGCTGTGGCACGGGAGACTCTTTGGCGGCCAAGGCGACGTCGAGCAGTTTGGTCTGGACGTCGGACATGTTGCGCAGCATAAACATGCCTGCGGTGAGGAAACCGGTCACGACGACGCCCATCAGTACCGCAAAGAAAATGGAAAGTTGCATGACGCGCTTGCGCGCTTGGGCGCGCTCGGCCTCGATATAATCTTGAAAGGCCTTGAGCACGGGAAAGGACTCCGCATTCGCATGCGAAGCCGCATTGTACATGGCCACCAGGCCGCTGCCGGATTCCGGGGCCTCGTAAGGCGTCTCCGGTGAATGCTTGGGGGGAATGTCATTCATGCGCAGTAGAGTAATGGATTTGCAGGACAGGTAAAAGTGGAAAATCAAGGCGGGCCCCAGACAATTTGCGAGCGACAACTTGCAAGCGATGTGTTGAAGCGGCGCGGCAAAACGGTTAAGATTCCCCGTCATTGGACCTGTGCCCGAATGTCTCATTGTGCGGGCATGGATGCGGACGACAATAAGCGGAAACGCATTAGGATTTTTTTTATGACAAACTTCACGTGGTATGATGTGAGTGATGCCACGGTCGGGCTCCTGTTTGGGTTGGCCGGCATGCTCGGCGGTTATGCGCTGCGCGGGCTGGTTGGACGTTGGCAGGCGGATGCCATCGAGAAGCAGGCTCAGCTCAGTCTGGTTGAGGCGGAAAACGAGGTCAAGAACCGGCTGAAGGAGGCTGACATCCTGGCGCGCGCCGAGGTCGTCAAAGCGCGTGAAGAGTTTGAAAAGAGTACCAAGGCCCGCCGTAAAGAGCTGCAAGATATCGAGGAGCGACTGACGGTCCGCGAAGAAAATATGGACAAAAAAGCGATCCTGCTGGAAAAGAAGGAACAGGCCGTCGCACAGAAACAGGACGAGGCGCAGCGCCGGACGGAGGAGGCGCAGCAACGTCGCGCAGAAGCTGACAAACGTTGGGGCGATTCGGAGCAGCGCCTGCAGAAGCTGGCCGGCATGACGCACGAAGAGGCCCGCAAAGAGGTGCGCCAGAAGGCCGAGCAGGAGTTCCGCAGCGAAGCCGGCAGCATGATCCGCCGTGCGCAGGAGGAGGCCAGGGAGACGGCGGAACGCGAGGCTGCCCGCATCATCGCGACTGCCGTGCAGCGTTTCGCCCTGACGCATGCCAGCGAGATGATGACCTGCACGGTGCCGTTACCGAGTGATGACATCAAGGGGCGTATCATCGGACGCGAGGGCCGTAACATTCGGACGTTGGAGGCCGTGACCGGCGTCACCATGCTGATCGACGACACGCCGGAGGCGGTCGTCATCTCCGGTTTTGACCCGGTGCGGCGCGAGATCGCGCGGCAGGCGCTTGAGCAACTTGTGTCGGACGGGCGCATCCATCCGGCCCGTATCGAAGAGGTTGTGCAGAGTGTGACCGAGAGTATGGGGAAGATCATTTTCGAGGCGGGTGAATCGGCCGCTTACGAGGCGCAGGTGCAGGGTGTCTCCGCCGAGCTGTTGCGTTGCGTGGGACGTCTCAAATTCCGCACCAGCTTCACGCAGAATGTGCTGCGGCACTCCATTGAGGTCGCGCACCTGATGGGCATGATGGCGGCGGAGATGGGGGCGGATTCGGCGATCGCGCGTCGCGTGGGATTTTTCCACGATATCGGCAAGGCGCTGGACCATGAAACGCAGGGTGCGCATGCGGTGATCGGCGCGGAGTTCCTCAAACAGCACGGCGAGAGTCCGGAGGTGGTCAACGGCGTTGCCGCGCATCACGAGGATGTCCCGTCCGAAGGCATTTTCGGCGTGTTGTGCGCGGCGGCCGACGCGATCTCAAGTTCGCGTCCGGGAGCACGCGCGGAAACCATGGGCGTGTATGTGCAGCGGCTGGAAAAACTGGAAGCGATCGCCAACAGCTTTGAGGGGGTCAAAAAGACCTTTGCCGTGCAGGCCGGCCGAGAGGTGCGCGTGATTGTCGATCCCGGCCAGGTGAATGACAATGATGCGATGGTGATGGCGCGCGAAATCAGCCAGCAGATCTCCTCGACCATGCAATTTCCCGGTCAGATCAAGGTCGTGGTGGTGCGTGAAACGCGCTGTATCGAATTTGCGAAGTAGGCGAGGCACGGAGCCCGCCGTGCAGGAGAGGACGCAGGTCAGGTCATGAGGATTTTGTTGGTGGGCGATGTCGTGGGCAGCCCGGGGCGGCGCGTGTTCCGTGAGGTTGTGAAACGGTTGCGCGCGGAGAGTGCGGTGCATGCCGTCGTAGTCAACGCTGAGAACGCGGCGGCGGGCAACGGCATTACTTTGGCGCTGGCCGAAGAACTTTTCGCATCAGGCGCGGACGTGATCACGATGGGCGATCATGTGTGGGGCCAGCGTGAGTTGGAAACCACCATCGGCGGCGAGAAACGGCTGGTCCGTCCGGTGAACTTCCCGCCTGGTACGCCTGGGCAGGGCTATGCGACCGTGCAGACCGCGCTGGGCCCTGTGACGGTCGTCAACCTGTTGGGTCGTGTCTTTATGAATCCAACGGACTGCCCGTTCCGAGCGATGGACGCCCTGCTCAACACGCTGCCGCGCAATGTGCCGGTCATCGTGGATTTTCATGCTGAGGCGACCTCTGAAAAGATTGCGATGGGCTATTATCTGGATGGGCGGGTCGCCGCCGTGGTCGGCACCCACACGCATGTCCAAACCAGCGACGCAGGGCTGTTGCCCAAAGGTACGGCCTACATGACGGATCTCGGGATGACAGGGCCGGTCCACTCGGTGATCGGCCGCGAGATCGCGCCGGTCCTCAAAAAATTCACGACGGGTGTCCCGGCCCGTTTTGAGGTCGCGGGCGGCCCCTGCGTGCTGGAGGGTGCCGTGCTGGAGCTGGACCGTGCCAGCGGCCGTGCGGTCGGCCTCACGGCCTACCGCTACCGGGAAGCGGACAGCGCGGGGCAGACGCCGCAGGGACGGGGGGCCTGACATGGAGCCGGCGGGACGCAGAGTCTATTCGGTGTCCGAGCTGACGCGCCGGATCAAACAGACGCTGGAGGATGAGGTCGGCCACGTCTGGGTCGAAGGCGAGATCTCGAACTTTAAGGTCTATGCCTCGGGGCATGCGTATTTCAGTCTGAAAGATGCCGGCGCCCAGTTGAGCGCCGTCTTGTTCGCTGGCTCGCGGTCTGGGGTGGCGACGGGTGCGCGCCTTGAGGACGGACAGCGCGTCCGCGCCTGCGGCGAAGTCACGGTTTTCGAAAGCCGCGGCCAGTATCAGATGATCGTGCGCAAGGTTGAGCCGATGGGGGAGGGCGACCTCATGCGGCGTTTCCTGGAACTGAAGCAGAGGCTGGAGGCGGAGGGGCTCTTTGCTCAGTCGCGCAAACGGCCTCTGCCCTTGCTGCCGCAGCGCATCGGCATCGTGACGTCGCCCACCGGCGCGGTGATCCATGACATGCTGACTGTGTTGGGACGGCGCTTTCCGAACCTGCACATCCGGCTGGCGCCGGTCAAGGTGCAGGGCGTCGGCGCCGCGCAGGAGATCGCCGCGGCCGTGCGCCTCTTCAATCGCACCTGCGGCCCGGACAGCGCCTGGCCGGCGGATCTTCTGATCGTCGGCCGCGGCGGCGGCAGCCTGGAGGACCTGTGGGCTTTTAACGAAGAGTGCGTGGCGCGCGCGGTTGCAGAGTCGGCGATCCCCGTGATTTCCGCCGTAGGCCATGACACCGATTTTTCGCTGTGCGATTTTGCGGCGGACGTGCGTGCGCCGACTCCTTCGGCTGCCGCCGAATTGGCTGTGACTACGAAGCAGGAGTGGGATCTGTGCCTCGCGCATCACGCGCGCGCCTTGAAGCAGGCGTTGCGCCGGCAGGTCGCGGCGTTGCGCATGCGCGTGGTGACGGCACGCGCTTCGCGTTTTTTCCAGCAGCCGCGTCAGCTTGTCGAACGCCGTGCGCAGCAGGTTGACACCTTGGCGATGCGCATGGGCCACGCCGTTGCCCAGCGTGTTCAGGAGGGCCGTCAGCGGACTGAGCGCGCGCACAGCCGCTTGCGGGTGGTGCGCGAACGTCATGTGCCTCTGACCCGCGCGCGTCTTGAGGAAGACGCGCGGCGGCTCGAGGCGGCTTGCCGGCTGCGGCTGGAGCGTTTGCGGGCCGGCGTGGCGGGAAGTGGAAGGCAGCTCGACCTGCTGAGCCCGCTGGCTGTTTTGGAGCGCGGGTATTCGCTCACGCGCGGGCCGGACGGTCGGCTGGTGCGCTCGGCACGCGACCTTTTGTCGGGCGCGGAAATTTCAACACAGCTCAAGGACGGCAGCGTCGCATCGATTGTGCGCTGACAAAGGAGGATGATATGGCTAAAAAGGCAGAAGAGAACGTTTTGGGTTTTGAAGCGGCGCTCAAACGCTTGGAAGAGATCGTGGCAAGCATGGAGTCCGGGGAGGTCGATCTCGACACGATGATCGCTTTGTTTGAGGAGGGGCAGCGACTGGTCAAGCAGTGCAGTGCGACTTTGAACGACGTTGAGAAACGCATCGAAAAAATCGTGGATGACGGAAAGGGCGGCGTGGCAGTCGATCCCCTCGAACGGGCCGGCGACTAGTGCTCTCAAAACCGGGCGCGGATTCATCGGAGTTGAATCGAGCCCTCTTCACTTCCTGACTTCTCTCGAACCGGCCGATATGCTTTAATACCCGTCATTCTGAGAACAGGAGTGTCTTTTATGCCGTTGTCGTGCTGGTGTTATTTGCTGGGGCTCATCTGTGTGCTGTTGGGCGCGTCCATCGCGCTCGCGCCGGACCGGATGACGCGCGTGTATCGGGAGTTGCCGCGCAGTAAGGCGGCGGGCATGGTGCTCAGTACGGTGGCGTGGATCTGGGCCGGCTACGCCGTCTGGACGATGGGTCTCGATTTCCTGCAGCCGTTCAAGATGTATATTCCGGTGGCGGTGCTGGTCTGCATTCCGCTCACCTGGTTCTGGCTCGACAACCTGTTGCCGTGCCGTGCGCTGGGCGGTGTTCTGGTGCTTTTCCCTTACGAGCTGCTGCATGCGGCGCGCGTTCACGCCTCGCCGTGGCGGTTGCTGGTGGTGACGGTCGCCTATCTCTGCATCGTCAAGGGGATGATCCTGCTGCTCTATCCTTGGAAAATGCGCCAAGCCATCGAATGGGTCACCGCACGTCCCGCACTGTTCAGACTCGGCGGCATGATCAACGCGCTGCTGGGGCTGCTGCTGATCGCGGTCGGCGCGACCGTTCTGCGCGGTTAAAGGTCCAGCCGTTCACTCCCAGAAGGCGGCTTCATTCGTTGACAATGCGCCGTCTCGAATCTGTGCGCGAATGCGTTGTTCGTCCAGTTTGCGCGGAATGCCGCGAGGTCCAACTGAAGCGGGCGTGTCAGTGACAGACGGACGAATCTCGCGCGTACACGTTCCCTGAATGGTGTTGCGTTTATCTTCCCAAGTTGACTGCCGGTCTGTCTGCGGGGGACGTATAGCGGCTATGAAGAAAACCCCTGCGGCGAAACAGGCCAACCCCGTCGCTAATCGCGGCGTCTCACCGCAGGCTGCCACGCAGAGGCCTAGGCCCGCCGCCAAGGCCGCGAAGCAGAGCACCGCGCCCTCAAGGCCCGCGAGCGGCACCAACAACAGGGTGAAGGCGAGCCCGGCCACCGCAGCGCCTGTGGCATCGGCCAGCACGAAGACGGCCGCGTCCTCGGTGTGCCGATCAAGCCGAGATCCTAACGCTACAGGCACGGCGGCACCGGCCGCGGCACCGGCCGGCAGGCAGAGCGCGACGACGTTCCACGCCGATTCAAAGTACGCACTTCCAGCCAGGGCCGCCCAGGCCACGGCGGCTTGGGCCAGCGGCAACAGGGGAGCGGCCACGCACCAAGCGAAGCTTTCGGCCGGCCAGTGTGCGGTTAACCGTTCGCCCAGCCGGTTGCCGCAGAACAGGCCGCCCAGATAGAG
>Ga0116149_1005866_pt1 | contig 11301 bp, 10 predicted proteins | sample AD_UKC057_MetaG_FD_89787 | JGI IMG/M metagenome (GOLD analysis project Ga0116149, IMG submission 89787) | Active sludge microbial communities of municipal wastewater-treating anaerobic digesters from USA - AD_UKC057_MetaG | ecosystem: Engineered > Bioreactor > Anaerobic > Digestate | place: USA...
ATGAAGAGATGTATAAACATCATCATATACCAGACGTTCTGAAAGCAGGATAGCATCCTCAAAGTTGTATCCCATCCATGGCATAAATGCTACCAAAATGTTTTTACCAAGTGCCATCTTTCCCTGATCAGTAGCTGGTCCATCTGCCATGATATCACCTGCTTTTACCTTCTGTCCTTTTTTTACTATTGGTTTTTGGTTGAAGCATGTTCCCTGATTTGTTCGCTTAAACTTTAACAGCTGGTATTCATCTATTTCCCCGTTTCCTGTCTTAACACGTATAAACTTTGCATCAGTATAAATAACTTCACCTGCTCGTTTAGCCCTTACCACAACACCCGAATCCATTGCTGCCGGACCTTCCATGCCAGTTCCAACAAGCGGTACTTCTTCTGTTAGTAATGGCACAGCCTGCCGTTGCATATTTGAACCCATAAGCGCACGGTTGGCATCATCATGTTCAAGGAACGGAATAAGACATGTGGAAACTGAGAATACCTGATCAGGTGATACGTCCATATACTGGATTTCTTCAGGACGTTTATAAGGGAAATCACCCCTGTGACGACATGGGATAAGTTTATCTACAAATTTCCCATTTTCATCAATGACTGCATTTGCTTGAGCAATAAAATACTTATCCTCTTCATCGGCCGTAAGATATTCTATTCTATCGGTAACACGCCCATTTTCTACAACACGGTATGGTGTTTCCAAAAATCCATACTCATTGATACGTGCATAGGTGCTCATTGAAATAATTAAACCAATATTAGGACCTTCAGGCGTTTCTATAGGGCACATCCTTCCATAATGTGAAGGATGCACATCACGCACCTCAAAACCAGCACGTTCCCGTGTTAAACCGCCAGGGCCTAACGCATTTAATCTGCGTTTATGGGTAAGCTCAGCCAGAGGATTTGTCTGATCCATAAACTGTGAAAGCTGACTTGAGCCAAAAAATTCATTAATGACTGCAGTGATTGGTTTTATACTTATAAGCGCCTGAGGTGTTACAACATCAACATCCTGTATTGTCATACGCTCTTTGATAACACGTTCCATACGCTGGAACCCAATCTTTATTTGATTCTGTATTAACTCTCCCACAGTTCGTATTCTTCTATTTCCTAAATGGTCAATATCATCGACAATATATCCTTCAACCTCTGCTATTAAGTTGATTAGATATTTCATTGTCATGACTATATCGTCCTTTCTGAGGTAATCTTCATTCACCTCTTTCATGTCTAATCCAAACTTTTTATTAATTTTATAACGCCCAACACCACCCAGACTATAGGTTCTGGGATCAAAAAATAATCTGTTAAATATTTCACGTGCATTGTCAATATTGGTTGGTTCACCAGGCCTTAACATCTGGTGTAATTTCAAAAGTGCATCTTCGGAACTTTTACAATCATCCTTTTCCAGCGAGGTAATCAGATAGGCATCATCTTTGTTTTTGGGAAATTCAATTATTTCAACTTCCTTAACCTTTTCATCCCGTAAAATATCAACATAGTCAATAGTAATACGTTCACCAGCTTCTAAGAATACTTCACCTGTCTCGTGGTTTACTATATCAGTGGCAACTCGTCTGTTTTTCAACGATTCATAATCTTTTTCTTCTAAAAGCGTAACTATTTTTGTAGCATAGAAGAGCTTTAGTATTTCTTCATTTGTATTGTATCCAAGAGCTTTTAATATAATCGTTGCAGGAAATTTCTTCTTTCTATCAATGCGAGCGACAATAAGCCCCTTATGATCCATTTCAAATTCCAGCCACGATCCTTTGTCGGGGATGATACGTGCATTATACATTCGTTCAGCCTCATCCCAGAAGAAGAATATCCCTGGTGATCTATGCAATTGATTCACAACAACACGCTCTGCTCCATTGATGATAAATGTTCCGCTCTCTGTCATCAAGGGGATATCACCCATATAAACCGACTGTTCCCTGACTTCCATGGTATCCTTTTTTATAAGGCGTATCGTTGCTTTCAGTGGTGCAGCATAGGTTACATCACGCTCTTTACATTCCTGAACATTATATTTTGGCTCCCCTAAATCATAGTCAACAAACTCCAATTCTATATCATCATTAGGGCTGACAATAGGGAATGTTTCCAGAAATACATTTTGCAATCCTTGATTTTTCCTTTTTGCAGGTGGAACATCTTTTTGTAAAAACCATTTAAACGACTCAGTTTGATTTTCGATCAAGTTGGGCAATCCAATGCTTGCCTTTATTGAACCAAAACGGATTACTTTTTGTTGTTTTTGCATAGTATACACCTGATATAAAATTTATCAAACATATGAATAAATCAGACAATGAACATAAAAAAATATAATTGCTTTTGTTTGATAGTAACCATTCATCACGTATCAATATATCTTGGGGCACTGTTTCAAATGCAGAACATCGCGTTATTGTTATTGATTGTAAATTACACAAAATAAACACCAGTAGGTTTGATTGCATTGCAACCAAACCTACTATGTTAAGTATACAGTATTACAATAATCTTTTCAAGATATTTTTGGGTCAATAAACTTTACTTAACCTCTACTGTTGCTCCAGCTTCTACAAGCTGCTTTTTAATCTTTTCGGCTTCTTCTTTAGAAACCTTTTCCTTAACAGCCTTGCCTCCAGCTTCCACCAGATCTTTAGCTTCTTTTAATCCCAAACCGGTAATGGCACGCACTTCCTTGATAACATTAATCTTGTTATCACCAAAACCTGTGAGAATAACATCAAACTCAGTCTTCTCTTCAACTTCTGCTGTCCCTGCTCCGCTCCCGCCGGATGCTGCTGCGACAGCAACTGGTGCAGCTGCTGAAATGCCAAACTTCTCTTCCATGGCTTTCACAAGCTCTGCGGCTTCAACAAGCGTTAAACTACCAATTGCTTCTAACAATTCCTGTACTGATAATTTTGCCATTGTGTTACTCCTTATACTTAGTGAATCTGAAGTTAATACGAACATTTGTCGTAAAAACTTATAAGGGCAACCAATACTCCATAATGTTTATAATTCTGATAAGTATTATGTACCCTTGATTATATAAATGCTATACCAAGCTAAGCATTTTGCTGTGCTACAAGCTTAATACCCCTCGCAAGGGAAGCCATAACCTGATTTATTGCGATAGCTGTCCCTGTAGCAGGCCCATTGATAAGCGACATTACCTGCGACAATAAAACCTCTTTGGGAGGTAATTCTGCAATTCGTTGTACATCCTTTTGAGAATATACAACATTATCCATTATTGCTACACTAAACTGAAATTTATCCTGCTCTTTCTGAAAATCCTTTAATACCTTTGCTATTTCACTCAATTCCTTATCAACAAACACCACCCCAATAGGACCTACCAGATGTGTATCTATTGGGGGATATCCGCTATCTTTCAATGCTTTCCTGAACAAATTATTTTTAATTACTTTATACTCAGCACCTTTATCTCGCAAAATCTTCCTCAATTGATAAAGATCTTTTACCTTGATACCGGAATAATTTGTTAATATAATATTCTTTTTTGAATTCAGTTTTTCTTTTAATTCATTAACAGAATCTATTTTATATTGTTTAACCATTACCGTTCTATCCCCTTGTAATTGATTTTAATGCCTGGCCCCATTGTTGAGCATATATGAAAAGAACGAATATAGTTTCCTTTTGCATCAGAGGGTTTATCTTTAACAACCTGACCATAGAACGATTTAATGTTTTCCGCAAGCTTTTGTTGTTCAAATGAAAGTTTGCCAACACCAAGATGGATAACCCCGGTCTTATCGGCCTTGTATTCAACCCTTCCACCCTTAAGCTCTTTAACGGCTGTTTTTACATCATCAGTGACGGTGCCAGATTTAGGTTTTGGCATAAGCCCTTTTTTACCCAATATAGGGCCTAACTTTCCTACCTCTTTCATCATATCAGGGGTTGCAACAACCGCCTCAAAATCAAGCCACCCATTCTTTATCTTCTCGATAACATCTTCTGCACCTACAAAATCAGCTCCTGCTTCTAAAGCTTCTTTTTGCTTATCACCTTTGCAAATCACAAGCACTTTTATTTCTTTACCAGTGCCATGAGGTAATACCACGGAACCACGTACATTTTGATAGCTTTTATGGATAACTTTTATTGCAACCTCAACTGTTTCATCAAACTTTACAAAGGCTAATTCTTTCATTAATGACAATGCTTCATCAATCGGGTATAATTTGGTCTTATCAACCTTAGCCTTTGCATCAGTAATTTTTTTTCCTCGCTTCATAAAAAACCCCAAATAATTCATTATTAATTAATTATATTAATTATGTTACCCACTTACCTCAACTCCCATTGAACGTGCCGTACCAGCAATGATTTTCTTTGCTGCCTCAACATCATTAGCATTGAGATCCGGCATTTTTAATTTAGCAATTTCTTCAAGTTGAGACTGTGTAATGGTGCCAACCTTCTTCTTATTAGGTTCACTAGAACCTTTTTCCAACTTAAGAGCCTTTTTAATCAATACAGCTGCTGGCGGTGTTTTAACAATGAACGTATACGTTCTATCTTCATATACAGTAATAATTATCGGCAGTATGGTACCCTGCTGATCCTTTGTTCTATCGTTAAAAGCCTTACAAAATTCCATGATGTTAAGCCCATGCTGTCCCAGAGCAGGGCCTACTGGTGGTGCAGGATTTGCCTGCCCACCAGGAATCTGTAATTTAATTTGAGTTACTATTTTCTTCTTTTTTGGAGCCATTGTCATCAACCCTTATAAAACTATTATTATATTATTAAATGTATATTATATCTTACCTACCTGTACAAAGTCTAATTCTACGGGCGTCCCTCTGCCAAATATTTCAACCTTAACGCGCAACCTGCCCTTCTCTGGATATACCTCTTCAATAACACCGGTAAATTCTTTAAATGGACCATCAACAACCTTTACGTGCTCTCCTACCGAAAAATCCATAACAACCGAAACCTTATCTTTAGTGGTAACCTCACCCATTTTATTGAACAGGTTGTCCACCTCTTTTTCAGATAATGGCCTTGGTTTCTCACTTCCAAATGAACCTACAAAATTTGTAACTCCCGGAATGTTTTTTATTGCCATCCAGGTTTCATCATCAATAATCATTTCAACAAGAACATATCCTGGAAATATTTTTTTGGATTTTACAACCTTTTTCCCATCTTTAACTGAATGTTCTTCAACAGTTGGAATCTTAATCTGAAATATCTTATCAGCTAAATTCAGATTTTGCACCTTCTTTTCTAAAGCTAACTTTACCTTATTCTCATGACCCGAATAAGTATGTATTACATACCAGCCTTTTATCATAGTTATTTCATCACCAGGGAAACAATTTTCATTAAGGCAGAATCAACAAGCCATAAAAAAAGTGAAGTAACTATGACAGTTATAAGAACCACCATAGTCAATGCACTAACCTCATCCTTCTCAGGCCAGGAAACTTTTTTAAGCTCTTCACGCGATTCTTTAACAAATTGTATAATTTTATTAAACACTATCGCCCACCTTATGCTTTCGTTTCCTTATGCAATGTATGCTTGTTGCAATGCTTGCAAAATTTCATTACTTCAAGCTTGCCGGTTTGCTTTTTCTTATCCTTCTTTGTGGCATAGTTGCGATTTTTACAATCCTTACATGATAATAATATCACTTCACGCATAATGACATCCTGTTAATGTAATAGTATTTTTTTGCGTTATGTAATGTTTAACAATTGCTGAAAATGTGTATGCTTTTTAAAGATATGAAAGCACGCTATAAATATAGCACATCACGTCAAGTAATTAATTGCTCAAATTAAAAAAAATATAAATTTTTTAACAAATACTGAATAGCCCACGACCAGAATCGAACTGGTGACCTTTTGCTTACCATGCAAATGCTCTACCGACTGAGCTACGTGGGCAAACCTGAATTAAACATTATATGCTACTTTCTTTAAGTATCCCTGAAAAATATGGTATTTTGTCAAGTTTTTTATTAATATACTATTGCGTTTCAAGCACACCTTTTGTTATTGTATAATTGCATAAAGCGTGGTTTTCAAAACTATAATACAAAGGATGTATCTTTTCGATAGTTACTGTCAAAGAAAAAACATAGCTGCAATTGTGCCCATTATAATCACCAAAGTATATAGTAAGGATGTATATCATTCATCAATAAGTACAGCATACGTTATCAACAACATTTACTACTCTTTTGCTTCTAAATAATTTTTTAATTGTTTTGCAATGACCAGCCCATGATCAATAAATTCCGGACCATACTGTATGCCAGTTTTTGACCTGAATGTATGACGTATTGTATCAATATGTGCCACCCCTTTTGAAAAATGCATTACTATATCATTGTGCGAAATATGCAACGTGGCTACCATATCCCATATTGTGTATAAAAAATTATCCGGACCCCACCTGAATTTATCAGCATCATACAGTGCATTAGACAAAAGCATTAAATCGTCATTGTTCACCTGTTGATGCTCTTTAAATGCTTCATGGTTTTGTATGGCAAATGAGATTGCCAGCACATCATCTTCCGGAATAAAATGGTAAAAATGATTTTGCACATATTCTGCAGCTTTTGAAGGATGATCGCTCATCTCACGGAAATAATCATGGAAATATCCTGCCATGAGTGCCAATACTGCTAAATGTATCGAATGTTCTGAGGTCCCCCTCTCTTTAAGAACTATCGCTGCCGATTCAATAGCTACTTTTTCTGCATGATAAAAGCTATGCCCCAATGCTGTACCTTTGCTATACATGCAACGAGAGCAATACCGCACAAACGACGATGCGGTTGCTATCCATTGTGCTATAGATATATACCGGTAATTATCTCTATAGAAACGGGGTAGAGGCAATGTTGCAGCACATGACTTAACAAACTGCCTGCCCTTACGTATGAATTCCTGCTCCATGAAATTCCTGTAACATTGAAATGTCGCAGGTTATTATAAACAAACATCCTCCTGCGATACTACCTTGTTGAGCGGATATTCGATGATTCCATCAGCGCCGGCATTAATAAGCATGGGGATAAGGTCCCGGACCACCGATTCATTAATCACACTTTCAACTGAAAACCATGTTGCGTTATATAGTTTAGATACCGTTGGAGACGTAAGGCTTGGAATAAGCTTTATAACAACATCAAGCTTCTCTTCGGGTACATTCATTTTGATACCAACAAGATTGCTGGCATTGAGTGCACCTTTTAGCAATAAAGCAATCTGTTTTATCTTTGCACGTTTTTGCGGATTAGCCATACTTTTTTTATTGGCAATAAGCTTGGTATTGGTTTCCAGCAATGTATAGATGATCTTCAGTCCATGTGCCTTGATTGTTGAACCGGTTTCGGTAACCTCAACTATTGCATCAACAAGCCCTTCAACTACCTTTGCTTCAGTTGCACCCCATGAAAATTCAACTTTCACAGGAATATTCCGCTCGCTGAAATATTTCCGTGTAAAATTGACAAGCTCAGTTGATATTGTTTTGCCTGCACAATCCTCTACTGTCTTTATTGGTGAATCATTGGGAACTGCAAGTACCCATTTAGCTTTCCTTGCGCTCACCTTTGAGTAGATCAGGTCCGAAATCACCTCCACGTCTGACTCATTTTCGAGTATCCAGTCAAGCCCGGTTAATCCTACATCAAGAACCCCGCTTTCAACATATTTTGCCATCTCCTGTGCACGAATCAATGAACAGGAAATCTCATGATCATCAATACTTGGGAAGTAATTACGCGATGATACTGATATTGAAAACCCCGCATGTTTGAAAAGTTCAATGGTAGCATTCTCCAGACTACCTTTAGGAATACCTAATTTGATAAGGCTCATTTTTTATCTCCATATTTATCTTCAGGATTAAATACCTTTATGCCATCAATGACAAGTTCATCACCTTTCACAACGCGGAAAAAACAGCTGCGGTATCCGGTATGGCATGCTGCGTCACCAATCTGATTAATTTTAAGTAACACACAATCGTTGTCACAGTCAATACGAATTTCTTTTACCTGCTGTACATTGCCCGAGGATTCCCCTTTTTTCCATAGCGTTTTGCGGGATCTGCTCCAGTAATGAACAATACCTGTTTTCAGTGTCAACTCAAATGCCTCTTCATTCATAAAGGCAACCATCAAAATTTCACCCGTTTTATAATCTTGAGCTACTGCTGGAACCAATCCATCCAGTTTGGTAAAATCTAATTGTATCATTGATATATCCTGAATATATAAAATTTTTTCACAATAACTATCGCCAAAAAAAATAACCGTTAATCATTACTATACTACTGACACACCCGTAGTAAAACCATTTATTAATTGCTAATGATATTACAGTAATTTTTAACAATACCCATAAAATTAATATATACAAAAAACAGAAGTTATGTGATAGTGTACTGTATATCACAGGCTGCTATAAAAATCATTAAAATGTATTTATAAATTGCTAAAATTCTATTGACAAATGTATTTTTGCACTATCACTGAATTTCACATTACTACTGTGTTGCGAGGTATCAATGGATTATTCTAAAACTGTTAATCTTCCTTCAAGTGATTTCCCTATGAAGGCTAATCTTCCGGTACGGGAACCTCACATTCTACAACGCTGGGAAAAAGATAATATCTATCAATTAATTCTAAAATCCCGCGAAAGGAATGAACTGTATATTTTGCATGATGGTCCACCGTATGCAAACGGACATATACACCTTGGGCATGCATTAAATAAAATTCTTAAAGATATCATCATTAAACATAAAACAATGACCGGTTTTCAAGCCCCGTATGTCCCCGGCTGGGACTGTCATGGTCTTCCTATTGAGTTACAGATTTCAAAAGAATTAGGCGACAAAGTAAAAACATTGCCTAAACAGCAGATACGAAAACTTTGCCGGGAATATGCACAAAAATTTATTGATATTCAGCGTGATGAATTTAAGCGATTAGGCGTCTTTGGTGACTACCAGAATCCTTATTTAACCATGTCATCAGATTATGAGGCAACAATTGTTGAGATATTTGCATCGCTCTTTGAGCTTGGATTTATCACCAAAGGTAAAAAGCCCATCTACTGGTGTCCAACCTGCGTTACCGCTTTAGCTGAAGCTGAGGTAGAATATCACCAGCACAGTTCACCCTCAATCTTTGTTAAGTTTAAGGTTGATCCATCATCAGTTTCGTTTAAGGGAGTTGATGCAAATAATCTTTACGTTGTAGTATGGACAACAACACCATGGACACTGCCCGCTAATTTAGCAGTGTGTTTCCATCCTGATTTTGATTATTCAGCCTATAAGAGCAATGATGAATATTTTATTATGGCTGATGGACTTGCTGAAAGCTTTACCAGTATAACAGGCAGACAGCTTGGTGAAAAAACACCTCTTACTGGCGAAATGATCCGCCTGTTAAAAGTATATCATCCTTTTATTGATAGGGAATCAAGAGTGATATTTGGCAACTTTGTAACTCTGGATCAGGGTACCGGCATTGTGCATATTGCACCGGGACATGGGCTTGAAGATTACATCGCAGGGCTTGAATTTGGTTTGGATGTATTCTGTCCTGTGGATGATGAGGGTAAATTTACCGATGAATTTGCACCAATGAAGGGTATCAATGTCTTTGATGCTAACCCTAAAATAATTGATCTTTTACAAGAAAAAAATGCTTTAATCTTTACCAATGATATAGAGCATTCCTATCCGCATTGCTGGCGTTGCAAACAACCGCTTATATTCAGAGCTACTGCACAGTGGTTTTTGCTCATCGACCATAATGATATGCGCAATCTTGCATTACAGGCAATTGAAGATACGCAGTGGATACCTGAATGGGGAAAATTGCGATTTAAAAGCATGGTAGAAACACGTCCTGACTGGTGCTTATCCCGTCAACGTTCGTGGGGGGTTCCCATTCCTTCATTTTACTGTAAACAATGTGGAAAAAACCTGATGAACGCTGATACAATTTTTTATTTTGCTAAGGTAGCCCGTGAACGCACTATCGAAGCATGGTATACCGACGAGATTCATAGCCTTGTACCGGATGGGTTTACCTGCGAATGTGGTAGCGATAGTTTTGAAAAAGAATATGATATTCTTGATGTATGGTTTGACTCGGGTGTATCACATTTTGCTGTTCTGGATGCCCGGGGTGATCTTCGATGGCCTGCTGATCTTTATCTTGAGGGAAGCGATCAGCATCGCGGATGGTTCCAGTCTTCCCTGTGGCCTGCACTGGCACTCAGGCAGCGAGCTCCTTATGATACTGTGCTTACTCACGGTTTTATGCTGGATGATCAGGGAAGGGCGATGAGCAAATCATTGGGCAATGTCATCCCGCCTGAGGATATTATTGATAAATTTGGTGCTGATATACTTCGCCTGTGGGTTGCTTCCGAGGACTATCGCAATGATGTTCGTATTGGCTATGACATGATTCAGCAGATAGCCGACTCATACCGCAAAATACGCAATACCTTTAAATTTATGATTGGCAACCTTTCCGATTTTACAGCAACAGATTGCGTTTTATATGAGGAACTATCGAACATTGATACATGGATATTGCATAAAGTATCAGTGCTCTCTGACCAGGTACGACAGCATTATGAACATTACGAATTCCATTTAGTGTATCGAAAGATTGTCAACTTCTGTACTGTTGACCTGTCAGCGCTGTACTTTGATATTTCAAAGGATATCCTGTATGTAGAGGCAAAGGATGCAAAGATTAGAAGAGCCAACCAAACAGTACTATACCATGTTATCCAGATACTGTTACGGCTCATTGCACCAATTCTTGTATTCACAGCTGAGGAAATCTGGCAGTTTATGGGTAACGATGGCTCCGTGCATGTAGATAGCTATCGTGAACCGCAGCAGGAATGGTACAATGACGCGGTAGCTAAAACAATGGATATTCTGGTTGACATCAAGAAGGATGTACTCAAAGCTCTGGAGATAGCCCGCAAAGATAAGCTGATAGGAAGCTCGTTAGAGGCAGATGTTCACCTGTATATCCCCGGTGCCTCAACCAGGGAGCTTGTTGAATCGATTCCCGACAGCAAACGGTTTTTTCAGGTTGCCGATGTTTACCTTGAATCAGAAAAATCAAGCACCATGGCTGACTACGAAAACAGCTCCATAGCAATAACACGATCAACAGGTAAAAAGTGCTCTCGATGCTGGAATTACTCGCATAACATTGGCACTCATCCTG
>Ga0116149_1005869_pt1 | contig 11299 bp, 7 predicted proteins | sample AD_UKC057_MetaG_FD_89787 | JGI IMG/M metagenome (GOLD analysis project Ga0116149, IMG submission 89787) | Active sludge microbial communities of municipal wastewater-treating anaerobic digesters from USA - AD_UKC057_MetaG | ecosystem: Engineered > Bioreactor > Anaerobic > Digestate | place: USA...
ACGCCTCGTACTGCCGGAGGCCCGGGCCCATCCCGCGCCGGGGAAAGATCCGCACGTGGCAGCCGGCCGCGTCGAGCGTGGGGTCGCTCTCGAGCAAGGCAGCCTGCGCCGCCAGCCGCTCGCGGTGCATCACGTCGTCGGCATCCATGCGCGCGACGAGCGGGGCCCGGCAGTGGCGCAGCCCTTCCTGGAGGGCCGCGACGAGGCCGCGGTGCGGCGTCGACACGACGCGGAAGCGCGCGTCCCGCTGCGCGGCGGCGCAGGCGAGCGCGCCGGTGCCATCGGTCGAGCCGTCGTCCACGAGCACGCACTCCCAACCGGTGAGCGACTGGCGGCCGATGCTGGAGAGGCAGGCCGGCAGCGTGGCGGCGGCGTCGTGCGCCGGGAGCAGGATCGACACGCGCGGCGCCGCGGCCGCCGCGCCACTCACGAGGCCCGGCCCGCGGCCGCCGCCTCGGCCTTCACCTCGGCCCAGGTGACCATCCGCCGGCCCTCCTCGTCGACCAGGCGCAGGCGCAGCGAGTGAAGGCTGCGCCGGATGGTGAGCGGCGGAACCGCCTGGAACGCCGTGATCGTGTCCTGGCACCGCTGCAGGTTGTAGAAGGGAATGCGCGGCTGCACGTGATGGACGTGGTGCAGCCCGATGCTGCCGGTGAACCACTGGAGCACGCGAGGCAGCTTGTAGTACGAGCTGCCCTCGAGCGCCGCCTTCATCGGATCCCACTCCGGCTTCCGCGCCCAGTAGGCGTCCTCGTACTGGTGCTGCACGTAGAACAGCCAGACCCCGATGGTGGCGGCGAGGATGAACGTGGGCAACTGCGTCACCAGGAACACCTTCAGCCCGACGGTGAAGTAGGCCGCCGCCAGCGTCGCGAGGATGCCGGCGTTGGTGAAATGGACACTGAACCGCTCGCGCCGGCCGGCATCGGGCGGCGGCCACCGGTTGCCGATCACGAAGAGCAGCGCCGGCCCGACGCCGAGCATCACGAAGGGGTTGCGGAACACGCGGTAGTACAGGCGCATGAACGGAGATGCCGCCCGGAACTCGGCGACCGTCAGCGTCCAGACGTCGCCACTCCCGCGGCGATCGAGGTCGCCGACCGTCGCGTGGTGCTCGGCGTGCGAACGCTGCCACCGCTCGAACGGCGTCAGCGTCAGCAGGCCGGTGAAGTACCCGACCCAGCGGTTGGCGCGGCGCGAGCGGAAAAACGACCCGTGACAGCAGTCGTGAAAGACGATGAAGGTCCGGACGAGGAACGCCGATGCCGGCAGGGCGAGCGGCAGGGCAATCCACCAGCGCCCGCGGCCCGCGAGGAACATCATCGCGGCGGCGAGGGCGAGGAACGGCACGACGGTCTGCAGCAGCTCGACGGCGGCGCGGCGATCGCTCGGACGGCTGAACGGCTCGACCTGCGAGTAGAGAGGCGACTTGGGGGACACGGGATCCAGTGTAACGGAAGGCGGAGGGAGGGAGGGCGCAGAACCTCGGGCTCAGGCTTCAAGGCTCACGGCTCAAGGGCCTGCCGCGCCGCGGGCCGCACGTTGACGATGACGCGGCGATACGAGGTCAGCGAGGGCGTGCCAGCGTCGGTCACGGCCAGGATCACGTGGGCGATGCCAGATGGGCACGGCGCCTTGATTGGCATCCAGGTGGGGCGGCAGGCCGTCGTGGCCGTGATCGTCGCGCGAGAGGTGTTGGCGTCCGAGATGGACAGGCCTGCCAGCCGCGCGCCCGGGACGAAACCGGCCTCGGGGTAGTGGAACCAGCGATAGCGCAGCTCGTGACCGTCGGGATCGGTCGTCCCCGCGGCGTCGAGCGTGAGCGGCTGCCCCACCTCGACGTCGACCTGCAGCGGCGAGGTTCCCGCCAAATCATTCACGACAACCTTCGGCGCGTGGTTCGCTTCCGAATAAGGCCTGACGGTCCAGCCCATCCGCGCGGCGAAGTCGTGCTGGAACGCCTCGCGCCAGCGCCAGATCGTGGCCTGGTCCGACAGGTACGGGCGGCCGTCGCGGCCGGTGACGAGGTCGCGCGACGTCACGCGCTGGAAGAGATCGCCGCCCATCGTCCAGATTGGGCGAGCCTCGGCCCTGGGCTGCCGGTAGACGTAGCGCCCGCCCCAGCCGCCCCAGCTCGGGTTGCGATAGCTGTTCAGGCCGTTGTCGGTCAGGCCGAGGAACGACGGCGTGTCGCCCTCCATGATGAACGCGAACCGCGGGTACGCCTTCCCCAGCGGGCCGGCGGCCCTGATGTTCCGCTCGAGCCACTCGTTGGTCACGGTGGCCGGGTCGGCGCCGTCGCAGTTCCCGTAATAGTCGTCGCCGCTGATGCCGGTCCAGGTTGCATAGAGGTAGTCGCCGCTGTCGGGACTGCTGGGCTCGACGATGTACAGCAGGTGAGGGAACTCGCGGCGGATCCACGGCCCCGCGTCGTCCTGGTCGGAGATCGAGCGGACGCGCAGCTTCGAGACGAAGGCGTCCACGGCGGCCGGAGGGCGTGTGGCACGCACGTGCAGCAGCGCCTGGGCCAGGGTATTGGCGCCGCCCCAGATCGCGATCCACAACGGCCGGGCGTCGGCGCGATCGCCGGCCCGCACGATCGCCTCGGCGCCGGCCGTCATCTTGCCGGGCCCGACGGCAGCCATGCCGTAGCCTGGCTGTCCCGCGACGACCATCCCCTCGAGCCTGGAGGCCTCGGGCCACCCCTGTGCGTGCAGGAGCAGGTTCGCACGCGCCTCGGCGTACGCGGCAATCACCCGCCGCATGATGCCGGGCTGCACCTTGTCCTTCTGCCAGGTCGAGGTGGTGGCGACCAGGCCCTCGAGCTCCAGCTCGTTCGAGTAGAGCAGCAGCCTGACCAATGACATCTGGTCGTCCGGCTCGTTGCCGATGTCGCTGAGGACGACGAGGCGCGGGCGGCCCTCGAACGCGTCCACGTGGGCCGGGGGAAGCCCCTGCGCGGACGCGTTCACGGATGCTGCGAGAAGAAGGGCGACAGCGTGCGCACGAACCACCATGGTGACCCCCGTCGCGCCAACGCCGCGGCGCAACGGGAGTATAGACGCCGGCGGAACGATCAAAAACCACAAAGGACGCCCCCTCACCCGGCCGTCCCGAGGGACGGCCGCCGAAGACCGTCCGTCAACGAGCCTCTGGGATCTTTGTGATCTTTGTGATCTTTGTGGTTTGATCCCTTCAAGGCATGACCCAACAAACTGAACCGAAGACAGGGCCCGAGCACCGGCGAGACGCGCCGCTCGCGATGAAGGCCGACGAGTTCCGCCGCGTAGGCCACCAGCTGGTGGATACGGTCGCCGCGTTCCTGGAGTCGCTGCCCGGGCGGCCGGTTACGCGCGCCGAATCGCCAGAGGCGATCCGGGCCGCGCTCGACGCCTCGCGCCCGCTGCCCGACGAGGGCAAGGATGCCGGCGCCCTGGTCGACCGGGCGGTGCGCCTGCTCGTCGATCACTCCCTGTTCAACGGGCACCCGCGCTTCTTCGGGTACGTCACGTCGCCACCCGCGCCGATTGGCATCCTGGCCGATCTGCTCGCCGCCGCGATCAACCCGAACGTCGGCGCCTGGCGGCTGGCGCCGATGGCCAGCGAGATCGAGGCGCAGGCGGTGCGTTGGATTGCGGAGCTGGCGGGGTTCCCCGCGCACGGCGGCGGCCTGCTCGTCAGCGGCGGGAACATGGCGAACCTGGTCGGCTTCCTCGCGGCGAGAGCCGCCGTCCCGTCGCACGATGTGCGGCGCACCGGCCTCGCGGGAGGCCCACAGCTTCGCGTTTACGCCTCCGAGGAAACGCACACCTGGATCCACAAGGCAGCCGACCTGTCGGGGCTGGGAACCGACGCCATCGCCTGGATCCGCACGGATGCCCGCCAGCGGATGGACGTCGCCGCGCTCCGGGCGGCGATCGCGCGAGACGTCGGGGCTGGCGCCCGCCCGATGCTGGTCGTGGGGACCGGCGGCTCGGTGAGCACAGGCGCCGTCGATCCGCTCCCCGAGATTGCCGCCGTGTGCAGGGAAGCCGGCGCGTGGTTCCACGTGGACGGCGCCTACGGCGGCTTCGCGGCGCTGGCCGCTGGCGCCCCGCCAGATCTCCGGGGGCTCGCGCTCGCCGACAGCGTGGCGCTCGACCCGCACAAGTGGCTGTACGCCCCGCTCGAGGCCGGCTGCACGCTGGTGCGCCGCCCCGGCGCGCTGCGCGACGCCTTCTCGTACCACGCGCCCTACTACCACTTCGGCCAGGAGGCGACCAACTACCTCGACCTCGGGCCCCAGAACTCGAGGGGCTTCAGGGCCCTCAAGGTGTGGCTCGCCCTCCAGCACGCGGGGCGTTCCGGGTGCCTGAGGATGATCGAGGACGACATGCGTCTCAGCCGGCGCCTCTACGAGCGGGTCGCCGAACACCCAGAGCTCGAGGCCTGCACGCAGGACCTGAGCATCACGACGTTCCGTTTCGTCCCGCACGACCTGCGCAGCCGGGCCAGCGATGGCGAGGTGGCGCCGTACCTCGACACGCTCAACCAGGACGTGCTGGAGCGGGTGCAGAACTCGGGGGAAGCGTTCGTGTCGAACGCGGTGGTGGGGGGCCGCTACCTGCTGCGCGCCTGCATCGTGAACTTCCGCACCGGGGAGGCTGACGTGGACGCGCTGCCGGGGATCGTGGCGCGGCTTGGCCGCGAGGCCGACGCCTCGCTGCGGGCGGCCGGATCATTCCCCTTCCGAACACGGCCGTAAGCCATTACTGTATCGGGCGCATGAGGCCCGACGCCGACACCTCCGCCTACGCGGCCGCGGAAGACCGGTTCAACCGGCGCCGGGCCGCGGTTGGCCTCTTCCTGGGCCCGGCGGTCTTCGCCACGCTGCTCGCGCTCCCGATGGCGGGCCTGCCGCCCTCGGCGCACCGGCTGTCCGCGGTTCTCGGCCTGGTGATCGTCTTCTGGATCACCGAGGCCGTCCCGCTGCCGGTGACGGCCCTCGCCGGCCCGGTGCTCGCCATCCTGCTCCAGGTGGCGCCGGCCCGCGAGGTGTTCGCCCCCTTCGCCGACCCGATCATCTTCCTCTTCATGGGCAGCTTCATGCTGGCCCAGGCGATGTACGTGCACGGACTCGACCGCCGCGTGGCCTTCCAGGCGCTGTCGCTCCGCTGGGTGGGCCGGAGCCCCGTGCGGGTGATCGTGATGTTCGGCGCCGTTTCGACCGTCCTGTCGATGTGGCTCAGCAACACCGCGACCGCGGCCATGCTGTTCCCCATCGCCCTGTCGATCGTCGGCCAGGCGAGTGGGGCCACCGGAGGCTTCGCGCTCGCGCTGATGCTGATCACGGCCTTCGGCGCATCGGTGGGGGGCATGGCCACGCCGGTCGGCACGCCGCCAAATCTCATCGGCCTCGCGCTGCTGGAACGCGCCACCGCCATCCACGTCTCGTTCGCCGGGTGGATGCTGATCGGCGTCCCGCTGTCGGCCCTGATGTTCGCCTTCATGGCGCTGTACTTCCGGCGGGTCTGCCTGCGGGCCGGTGGGCCGGCGCTCGCGGGGGCCGGCCTGGCCGCGGAGGAACTGCGGAAGCTCGGGCCGCTCTCGCGGGGACAGCGTAACGTGCTCGCCGCGTTTGGCCTGACGGTGCTGCTGTGGATCGCGCCCGGGCTCTTCACTCTCGCGGGCGGGCAGGAATGGCTGGCGCGCGCCTTCGCCGCCTCGGTCCCGGAAGCGGTGGCCGCGATGATCGGCGCCCTGCTGCTGTTCGTTCTGCCGGTCGATCGCGGGGCGCGGCGCTTCACGCTCTCGTGGGAGGACGCGGCCGCGATCGACTGGGGGATCATCCTGCTGTTCGGGGGCGGCCTCTCGCTCGGGGGAATGACCTTCTCGACCGGACTGGCCGAGGCGATCGGGCGGGGCGTCCTCGCCTGGACGCCGGCGCACACCACGCTGGTCCTCACCATGGTGTTCACCGGCCTCTCGATCGTGCTCACCGAGACGACGTCGAACACGGCGTCGGCGACGATGGTGGTGCCCGTGGCCATCGCGGTGGCGCAGGCGGCCGGGGCCTCGCCGGTGCAGCCCGCGCTCGGCGCCACCCTCGGCGCGAGCATGGCGTTCATGCTCCCCGTCTCGACGCCGCCCAACGCGATCGTCTACAGCTCTGGGCGCGTGCCCATCACCGCGATGATCCGGCACGGCGCGGTGATCGACCTCGTGGGCTTCGCCGCCGTCGTCGGGCTGGTGATGGCGCTCGGCGATCTCGTCGCGGGGCGGTGATCCACCGGCGAGACGCCGGTGCCACTGTGCCTCACCGGCGAGACGCCGGTGCCACTGTGCCTACGCTTCCTCCACCACTTTCCATCCCAGCTCGTCGGCCAGCGCGTGTACCGGCTCCCTGAGATCGCCGTAGAAGGTGACCCGGTGCCAGCCCCACCGGTCCCACATCGTGAAGAGCTTCTCAAGGTCACCGACCGGCTCGGCGCACAGCTTCGTGCGGCACGCGCGGTCGTCGGGATCGTTGCCCACCGCCCTGGCCTGGTGGAGCAGGATCTCCTTGCGGCTCGACTCGAGTTCGAGCGTCGTCGTCATGTAGCCGGCGGGAAGGATCGAGCGCACCGAGGCGCCCTGCCGGTCTTCGGAGTGCGTGAGAATCTCGAAGGGGTTTGCCGGGCCGCCGGGGCCGAACGCCCGGTTCGAGGCGACGCAGTGGGCGTAGATGATCTGCCTCTTCGACGTGTCGATCACCGGGTCGGAGATGTAGCCCGGGCGGCCCTTGCTGAGCAGCGTGCCCGCGACCATCGTGGCGGTGGAGCGCACGTCGCATTCGCAGGCCCCGATCAGCCCTTCGTTCGCCAGCTCGTGGAAGCCCAGGCACGGGTAGGCGTGGATGTGTCCGCCGTAGAAGCCCCCGAGGCAGTCCACGGTGATGGCCATCGCCTCGCGCCTGGCGAGCAGGCTCTTCATCCCAAGGTACATCGCCGCCGAGGTTTCGAGCGTCTCTCGCGGCACCCCTTCCACCCGAGCGGCGGCTTTCTCCCACCCTCTCGCCACCTCGCGCGACCTGTCGCGGTCGGCCGTCTTCCAGGCATCGTTCAACTCGGAGAAGGGGACGTGCACGACCTCGATCCCAGCCAGCTCGGAGGGGAGGTTGCCTGGCCCGCGCACCGCCAGGATCTTCGACGCCTTCATGCGCCGAACGCACTCGGCGGCAGGTCGAGCCGGTCGTCCCGGCACTCGAACGCCCGCGGCCCCGGGGTCCGCTCCACGCGCGCACGCGTCACCGCGGCCGAGAACGCTGCCGGCGTCCCGCCGCCTGCGACAATCGAGAAACACTTCACCGCCGCCACCAGGTCGTCGATCTTCGAAGAGGCGACGAACCCGACGTTCGGGGCGTGGGCGCGCAGCAGCGCGGAGGTGTAGACGAGGAACCCGCCGCTGCCCCCGAACTGGAAGTCGGCATAGAGAACCGGCTTCCCGGTGGCGGCGAGCGCCTGGACGACGCGGTTCCAGCAGTTCATCTGGTAGACGAGGTAGCCGGCAACCTCGCCGTCCTTGTCCGCATCGGCAATCTTCCGGGCCTGCTCCTCGCCGGTGGCCAGCGTCGGCAGGAACTCGAACTCGGGGCACGCCTTCGCGAGCGCGCCGTTGACAGTCGACATGACCGGCCGGAAGTCGAAGCCCTTGTTCGGCCAGTCGGGGTCGGCCTGGGTCTCGCCGTGCAGGGCGTAGACGGTGCGGATGCGCATCGGTGACCGGGCCCCCTCGAGAGGTGCCGGGGAACCAACGAGGCCGAGCACGCCGGTCGCGGCGGCGCCAGCGGTGGCCAGGAAGGCCCGGCGGCTCACCGCAGCCGGACACCCGTGGCACGAAGGAGGAACGCAGCGGCGGCCTTGTTCGAACTTCTCTGGCATACGGGCACCCTCCCTGCGACGGGCCGGCCAACGGGCGGCCACAAGCCGGTCAAAGGGCGGCCACAAGGGCCGCCCCTACGAGTGTCTCTTCCCCTCGAATTCCCTCAGCAGCCGCAGCACGAGCGGGATGGACCCCAACACGGCGACGAGGTTCGGGACGGCCATCAGGCCGTTCAGCGTGTCGGCGACGCCCCAGACGAGGCGCAGGGAACCGATCGCGCCGAGGAACACGAACACCAGCCACACGAGCCGGTACGGGCGGGCGGCCCGCGCACCGAGCACGTAGGTGATCCCCGTCTCGCCGTAGTAGCTCCACCCGATGATCGTGGAGTAGGCGAACAGCACGAGCGAGATTGTCACGACCAGGCTGCCCCAGGTGCCCGGCAGGCCCACGCTGAAAGCGCGACCGGCCAGCGCCGCCCCCGTCTCGCCGCTCGACCACTGCCCCGTCAGCAGGATGACCAGGCCCGTCATCGTGCACACGAGGATCGTGTCCACGAACACCTCGAAGATCCCGTAGAGCCCCTGGCGCACCGGGTGGTCGGTCTGCGCCGCCGCGTGCACCATCGGCGCGCTGCCAAGGCCCGCCTCGTTCGAGAAGAGCCCGCGCGCAACGCCGTAGCGCAGCGCCATCATCACGGTGCTGCCCGCAAAGCCGCCGGCCGCCGCGGTGCCGGTGAACGCCCCCTCGAACACGAGCGCGAGCGCGTGCGGCAACTCGCCGGCGAAGCGGATCAGCACGACGAGGCCGCCGCCCAGGTACACGATGGCCATGAAGGGGACGAGCAGCGAGGTCACCTCGCCGATGCGCGTGATGCCGCCGAGGATGACGAGCGCCGTCACCAACACCAGCGCCACCCCCGTCACCCACGGCTCGATGCCGAAGCTCGACCTGAGCGAGTCGGCGACCGAGTTGGCCTGCACCATGTTGCCGATGCCGAAGGCCGCCAGCGGCACGAGCACGGCGAAGACGGTCCCCAGCCACGGCAGGCCGAGGCCCTTCCTGAGCACGAACATCGCGCCGCCCCTCATCGTCCCGCCCGCGTCGGGCTCGCGGTAGTGAAGGGCGAGCACGATCTCGCAGAACTTCGTGCACATCCCGAAGAACCCCGACAGCCAGAGCCAGAAGAGGGCTCCCGGGCCGCCCAGGTGGATCGCGGTGGCGACACCTGCGATGTTGCCCACGCCCACGGTCGAGGCCAGCGCGGTGGAGACAGCCTGGAACGGTGTGACGCTTCCCGCCCCCTGGCCCCCCTTCCCCAACTTGCCGAGCACCTCGACGAGCGCGCGGCGCAGCAGGCGCAGCTGCACGGCGCGGGTCAGTACGGTTAGCAGGATGCCCGTGCCGATCAGCAGCACGATCATCGGCATGCCCCACACGTACCCATTCAGCCATTCGTTCCAGGCTTGCAGGCTCATGTCGGCGGAGTATAGACCAAAGGCTCAGGGCTCAGGGCCCTGAGCCTTGAGTCCTGAGCGTTTGAACCCTCAGCCCGTTTAGAATGGGGCCCGGTGCCGCCCGATCTGATCCTCGTCATCGTCGCCGGGTTCTGCGGGGGAGTCGTCGCGCGCATCCTGCGCCAGCCCCTCGTGCTCGGCTACCTGCTCGCCGGCGTGGTGATCGGGCCGCACGTCGGCGTCTTCGCGGTCGACGACCCACGCAACCTCGAGCGGCTGGCCGAGATTGGCGTCACGCTGCTGCTGTTCACGATCGGGCTGGAGCTCTCGATCCGCGAGCTGGCGGCCGTGCGGCGGGTGGCGCTCATTGGGACGCCCATCCAGATCGCCCTCACCATCCTCGTCGGCCGCCTCCTCGGGTCGTGGCTCGGCCTGGGCTGGCGCGAGTCGATCTGGCTGGGCGCCCTGATCGCCCTCTCCAGCACGCTGGTGGTCCTCAAGACGCTCCAGGCGCAGGGGCGGATCGGGACGCTGTCGAGCAAGGTGATGCTCGGCATGATGATGGCGCAGGACCTGGCGTTCATCCCGCTGATGATCGTGCTTCCCCGCCTGAGCACCGGCGGGCTGGGCGTCGAGGAAGTGCTCATCGCGCTGGGGCGCGCCGGGCTGTTCCTGGCGCTGATGTTCCTGGTCGGCATCCCGCTCATCCCGCGGCTCGTCGAGCGCGTCGCCCGGTCGGGCTCGCGCGAGCTGTTCCTGCTCGTCACGATGGGGCTCGCGCTCGGCGTGGGCTACCTGACGCACTGGTTCGCCGTCTCCGAGGCTGTCGGTGCGTTCGTCGCGGGCGTGGTGCTGAGCGAGTCCGATTACAGCCACCAGGCGCTGAGCGACATCATCCCGCTGCGCGACGTGTTCAGCCTGCTGTTCTTCGCCTCGGTCGGCATGCTGCTCGACCCGATGCACATGGTCACTCACTGGCCCCAGGTGACGGCGGTGGTCCTGGCGGTGGTCGCGGCGAAGGGCGGAATCTTCTGGGCGGTCACCCGGGCGTTCGGCTACCGCAACGTCGTGCCGCTGGCCAGCGCGCTCGCGATGTTCCAGGTGGGCGAGTTCTCCTTCGTGCTGGCGCGGACCGGCCTCTCCTCTGGCGCGATCACGCCCGATCTCTACACCCTGGTTCTCAACACGGCCGTGATCACCATGGTGCTCACGCCGCTGCTCTCGGGGCTGACCTCACCGATCTACGCCGCGATGGGCCGGCGCAGGGGCGCCGAGCCGGTGCAGACGATGAACGTGCGCGACACGGCGCTGGCCGATCACGTCATCGTGGCCGGTGCGGGCCGCGTGGGGATGCGCATCGCCGGCGTGCTCAGGCAGATGGGCCTTCCCTTCGTCCTGATCGAGCTGGACCACCGCCGCATCGACCAGGCACGCGAGCGCGGCCACCCGATCGTGTTCGGCGACGCGGCACAGCCCGAGGTGCTTCGCGGCGCCGGCGTCCAGCGCGCGCGGCTGCTGCTTGTGACGACGCCGGTTTTCGAGGTGAGCGGCCAGGTGGTGCACCGGGCCCGGGCGCTCAACCCGCAAATCGACGTGGTCGTGCGGGCCGAGGGGACGGCGGCCATGTCGGCGCTGCACCAGATGGGTGTCGCCGAGGTGGTGCAGCCCGAGCTCGAGGCGAGCCTCGAGATGACGCGCCAGGCGCTGCTGCACCTGAGGGTGCCGTCGCTCGACATCATCCACCTGACCGACCGCCTGCGCGCCGAGCAGTACGGACCCGTGTACGAGCGGCACGCCGGCGAGTACGAGCTTCTGGCCCGGGTGGGGGCCGCCGCCCGACAGCTCGACCTCCGGTGGGTGCGCGTGGAGGAGGGCAGCCGCCTTGCCGGGGCCTCGATCGGCGGGCTGGCCGTCCGCCCTTCGATGGGGGTTACGATCGTCGGCGTGGTGGGCGCCGCCGGTTTCACGAACGGGCCGGGCCCGGAGCACGTCTTTCAGCCGGG
>Ga0116149_1005875_pt1 | contig 11290 bp, 7 predicted proteins | sample AD_UKC057_MetaG_FD_89787 | JGI IMG/M metagenome (GOLD analysis project Ga0116149, IMG submission 89787) | Active sludge microbial communities of municipal wastewater-treating anaerobic digesters from USA - AD_UKC057_MetaG | ecosystem: Engineered > Bioreactor > Anaerobic > Digestate | place: USA...
AAGCCCGACTCCTGGGACGGCAAGCAAATGGTCAAGCGTGAGGCCGGTCTTGTGTTCACGGATTAGTCCGGCCACCTGCCGGGCGATGGTGCGCACGTCAACGCCTGCCGTGCCCATACCCAGAATCGCAGCGACGAGTTCTTCGTCCGTCAGGGCGCATGCACCCCGTTCCCGCAGCTTCTCGCGCGGACGACTGTGCTCAGGCATGTCTTTGATGGTTTTCATGGCTGTGATATTTTCCATTTTGGCAGGAAGAGTGGGCTTAAGTGTGCGCCACCGATACGCAGCCTCGAAGAGCTAATCCGGACACAATATCCGGTCCGATGCCCAGATAGGGGCTCTACATAGATCTTTCTCGCTGTATCAGGCCAAGATGGCCCGATTTTTGGCCCGATTCCGGTTTCCCTCATGCCTCTATCAGCTTCGCACTAGATTTTCATATCCATATCCGTCAGGGCGCTCGCGCCCCCTCCCGCAGCTTCTCCTGTGGACGGCTATGTTCCGGCACGTCTTTGATGGTTTTCATGGCATATATCCCATTCGAGACAGGATGGCGCGACAACGCTTCCTGCATAATCACTTAAATGTTCACAGATAGTATGAACCACATTGGCAGGATATGCAAAATGGTGCTCAAGATTACATAGGAATCGGCAGAAAATTGAGTCCTTGGCAGTACCCAGCGTTCTACTGAACTCTGCTCTGACGCCAACAAGGCAGATGGAATTATAAATATCTGTATCTTGTTACATTGAGAGAAAATTTCTCTTACAAGTTGAAAAATAGTCAGGTATTTGGTATTATATTATCCATTAAGAGAAAATATCTCTCAAGGATACAAAACATGCTTATCAGCTTCTCTGTAGAAAATTGGATGTCTTTCCGTGACAAGGTCAAATTTTCAATGATTGCCACACGTGAGCGCCAGCACGACGACCGTGTCGCGGACGTTGAAACGTATGCACGTATCTTACCCATAGCTGCAATTTATGGCGGGAATGCCTCTGGTAAAACAAACTTCTTCATGGCGATGAATTTTGCCAAAAAACTGGTTGTCCGAGGAACACGACCGGAAAGCCTTATTCCCGTGAAGACTTTCCTTTTAGACAAGGACTACCAGAGCCGACCTTCGCAGTTTGTTTTTGAGCTGTGTGTTGACGAAACCATGTATGAATTCAGCTTTGCTGTCACTAATAAAGCGGTTATTCGGGAAAAATTGGTGTGCATAAAGAAGGCCTCGGAAAAGGTGTTGTACAATCGTTGTGAAGGAAAAATAACCTTTGATAAATCATTGTCCGATGGCGACTTTCTAAGATTTGCGGCAAAGGGCACTAGAGACAATCAGCTTTTTTTGACCAACTCCGTATCCCAAAAAGTGGAACATTTCAGTCCGGTTTATAATTGGTTCAAAGATACGCTGGTGATGATTGCTCCAGACGCTCGATTCGAACCTTTTGAACAGTTTTTTGATGAAAGCAATCCGCTCTACGAAACGATGAATACGATGTTGCAGCAGTTGGACACAGGCATTGACCATTTGGGCGCCGACACGATTGCATTTAAAAATTTGCTCCTTCCCAATTCGATTAAGACACGAATACAAGAGGACCTTAAAGAAGAGAATGCAATACGTATTGATGCAATGAACGATCGTTTTATCATTACCAGGGATCAAGGCGACCTGGTTGCCAAGAAACTGGTTACCTACCACGCCAATGCAGAGGGAGGGGAAGCAAAGTTTGAAATGCAGCAGGAATCAGACGGTTCCCAGAGGATTATTGACCTGTTGCCCGCTTTTGTGGAACTCATGGATTCCAGTACCACAAAGGTCTATGTCATTGATGAGATTGATCGGAGTCTGCATACCTTGCTTACCAGGCGACTTCTTGAGGCCTATCTGGTCACATGCTCCCCCACAACACGGAAACAATTGTTGCTGACTACTCATGATGTGTTGCTCATGGACCAGCGTTTGTTGCGACGTGATGAAATGTGGGTGACTGAGCGAGGCCCGGTGGGGGAATCCAGACTTTATTCTTTCAGCGAATTCAAGGATGTGCGCTACGACAAGGATATTCTTAAGAGTTACCTGCAGGGGCGCTTGGGCGGGATTCCCCGCATTCTTCTGGCCGATACGACGTCTGCCCCGTGTATCGCCCAAAGCGATGGGGAACGGAACTGATGGCAGCAAAACGAAGAGTCTTAAAGCGCCCTCTTGGCGAGCGCCGCTACCGAAAAATGTTTGTCATCGCAACGGAAGGAAGTAAAACAGAGCCCGGATATTTTTCGATGTTTAACGACCGCCATACCCTGGTAAAGGTCAAGTGCCTTAAAGGAGATATTAAAAGTGCGCCGGGGAAAGTGCTGAAGCGCATGAAGGACTACCTAAAAGAGGAGCACTTAAAAAAAACCGATGAGGCTTGGCTGGTGGTTGACAAAGACCAATGGACGGACGATCAGCTTAAAGAACTGTACACATGGGCGCAGCAAGCGAAAAATCGTGGACTCGCCCTCAGCAATCCCAACTTTGAGTTTTGGCTATTGCTTCACTTCGAAGAGGGATTCGGAATATCGTCTGCCCAAGAGTGTATAAGGCGACTCGAACAGTATCTACCAGGATACGACAAAGGAATCAAAGAAAACGAATTCCCGGTGAACAGAATCCAGGCCGCCATTCACAGGGCCCAAGTCAAGGATAACCCCCCATGTGCCGACTGGCCGCATATTCATGGCAGTACGACTGTTTACAGACTCGTAGAAAATATCCTGAAGGATGGGAAGTAGTGGAGCAATAAATCCGAAGTGCAGTCGCTTTCAGAATCGTATTTACAGCAATGAACAGGATAGACAGGATTTTTCTTTATCCTGTGCATCCATGTTAAACCTCTTTTCCCGAAATGCAGGACGATTTATAGTGCATCTATCCCCCATTTATACAATCAATTCCCGCTTCGCATCTACCGACTGCCGTTTCCTGCCTGGTTCGGTGCGAATGGCTTGTTCTGTCGAACGTGTGTTACCATGTGCCCATGAGTTCTATACTGGACATTGACTTGGATTATTTCAACCTGATGTCCGATCCTGTGCGACGTCTGGAACAAATGCTCGCTTGGGCCGGTCGTCCCGTTGACTTTGTTGTGAATAAGCACAATCATGCCGTGACCCGGTGGACACAGCGCATACAGCGCGGTACCTTAACTGCCCCATCACACATTCTTCACGTGGATGAGCATCATGACATGATGGACGAAAAAAAGCAATGTAACATCGGCAATTGCATGTATCATGCCATGCGCCGATGGCCCGCCTGTCGCGTCCATTGGCTGGTCGAGGAGCGAATTGATTCCCCCGAAATGTGGCTCGATGATGCAACTTGGACAACACTGGCGTCCAGGTTCAATACAAGCCGTAATATTCCTCGTGGATGGCCTAAACCAGACTTTGTATCTGTATGTACCAGCCCTGAATTTGTGAATGTCGACCTGCTGCAAATACTGCGCTTGTCAATTCCCAATTCGTAATTCGTAATTCGTAATTACTTTTCCCCCCAAATTCTCGCCAGCGTCCCCTGTATCTTCTTTTCCATCCGGGCAATCAATTCCCGGTTCGCACTCACCAGCGCCCGCTCCGTTTCTATCTCCGCAACAATGGCCTGCTGCGTGGCGAGGGGCGGCAGGGGGATAGTATATTCTACAAGAACTGCCTTTGGTACCCGCTGCAAGCCTCCTGTGCCGGTCATTTGTTCTTTGGCAATATTGCGAATTGTTGGATTCGCTACACTAAGAAAAAGCCATTCAGATAAAGCAGTTCCATTCGGGCGCAATACATAGAACTCACTTGACCCAAAGGCGATTCCGTTAATGAGGTTGCGTGCAATGCCAGCCTTACCATTCTCAAAACAAGGGGTTACTTTTGCTATCAATACATCCCCATCTTTGAAATACGTATAACTGGATGTAACTTCGCTCAGCTTTTTTTTCTCCTTAGGTTCAAAATACATCTCATGTTCATTAAGATCAGCCATTGGGACAAATGAAACCAACGATGTTTTATCAATTCCGAAAACTTCTGATTTCTTGGGATTAATTTCACACACCTCCCCCAACTCCACCATCGGCCACTCAGGATCAATGGGAATGTGGGGGCGGTAGTTGTCGAGAACGGCGCGGGCACCGTTGATGACCTTTTGGTAGCCCTCGATTTCCGCCACAATTTCCTGCTGCACCGATAAGGGAGGAAGGGGGATTTGATGCGATTGATAAACATCCGTTCTATTGAGTCCGGGTATACCGGCACCACCTTTTAGTTCCGGAAGATTGAGACTTTTCAGTACCCAATAAAGATAAACAATGTCTGATTGACTAGGTTCAGTTTGCTTGATGTAGTATGTCGTGTCAATAGGAAAACAATTTTGCTCGATTAAGGTAACTTCGCCCGCCGACCCCTTTCGTCCCACAATTATTGCAGGGCCTTCGACAAGATATTCATTATGGTATCCAGTAATACCGTTCGATCCAATTACAGGGAAAGGACCATCAATTCTCTTCTCCTTGGGTAAACTTGTGCCATATGCAAGCGTGCAGACTTCCTCGAATCTCGGCAATGGGAATGATGACTTCCTAACAGCATTATCCCGATACCGCTCCCCGCTAAGATTGTAATCACCATGTTCGGCAATGCGTGCCTTCGGAACAAATACAAATTGGGAATTACGAAGTACGAATTGAGAATCAGAAGACATATCGAATTCGCCGTCTGAGATGTCTTCCCCATTCGTAATTCGTAATTTGTAATTCGTAATTGCCGCTAAAGCGGCGTGAAGATCATTCTTCTCAATAGGTCGTCGTTGTGCGCCGAGCCCAAAACCGTCGTTTTCGACTTTAAAGAAGGCAATGGCGTTGGTCTTGCGTGCAAGGGTCTTATCGAGAAGGAGGATGGACGTCTTAACGTTGGCATAGGGGTTGAACACACCAGCAGGCAGAGACACAACAGCGATGAGGGATTCTTCCACGAGCATCTTCCGCAGTTGTTTGTAGGCGGTCTGGCTTTGGAAGATGATGCCCTCGGGCACGATGATGCCGGCCCGTCCGCCGGGGCTGAGATGCTCGGCGATATAATCCACAAAAAGCACTTCGCTACGTTTGGCCTTGATGGAGAAACGGTTGTGGGGCCGGATGCCGCCCTTGGGCGACATGAACGGCGGATTGGCCAGTATGACATCATAGCGTTCGTCCCAGCGTTCTTCGCTGGTCAGCGTGTCGTATTCATGAATCGTGGGATTCGGGAAGCCGTGAAGATACATGTTGGCACGAGCCAGCCGCACCATGTCCGGCGCGAAGTCGTAGCCGCGAAAGTTGGTCATCAGCCACGCACGCTCGTCGGGGGTCAGACTCTCGTTGGATTTCAGGATGTGCTTGTAAGCCGAAATCAGGAATCCGGCCGTACCACAAGCGGGGTCGAGAATCGTCTCATTCTTTTTCGAATCCACAACCGCGACGATGAAGTCAATAATGTGGCGCGGGGTGCGGAACTGGCCGGCGTCGCCTTGGGTGCCGAGAACGGAAAGCAAGTATTCGAACGCGTCGCCGAGCCGTTCGCTGTGGTCATACGTGAACCCGTCTATCTCCTTGAGAAAGAGATTTAGTGTCTCCGGGTCGCGGTAGGGCAGGAAGACGCCTTTGAAAATGTCCCGGAACAGTTGGGGGATGTTCTTGTTCTCGTTCATCTTCTCGATGCCTTCAGCATAGAGAAGCAGGCGTTCATGTCCGCTATAGCGCTTGTCGAGCAATTGCGCCCAGCGGTATTTCTTGAATTCGCCGGTGAAAAACGTCGCCTTGCCGCCGAGTTCCTCGGACTGGCGGTCCATGTCATCCATGAACTTTTAAATCAGGGCGATAGTGATCTGTTCCACTTGAGATTTCGGGTCGGGCACCTTGCCGACGAGAATGTCACGGGCGGAATCAATCTTGGATTTAGTTTGGGTATCGAGCATGTCTTCTTCCTATGCGGCAAACTGGTTCAATGATACGTAGTCTTTCACATACTCCGGGATAACATCGCGCCAGCCGTTCAGCGCCTTGATGTCGGCCAGTGAGACTTTGGGATTATCAGCCAGTCGCCCGAATTCGCGAGAGTCCACGATCGCGCGGACCGCGCCATCGGTCAGATATGCTTTGAAGAACTGGCCGATGACGGGCATGTGCGGAGCGTCCGGCTTGTGGATGGAGACGAACTTCGCCAATTCCTCTTCCAGCAACTCGTCCTTGGAAGGGAACCGGTCAATTTCGCCGAATGCTTTTGCAAGAATCTCCCGGAGCGTGATGCGGCGGTCAGCCTGGACTGCCTTGCGCAGTTTGTCGAGATTGAAGAAGTCTTCCGGTTTGTTGAACAGCGTGGCGATGACGACCTCCTCCGCGCCTTTGATGTCGCCTTGCTCGTAGCGCGCCCTGACCTCCGGCACGGTCTTGACCTTATCTTCGAAGCGTTCAAAGAACTTGCGGTCAATCTTCATGCCATAAACGGGGACGACATACTCTATCTGCGACCTGAGCGGGTCGGGATCAACATTTGTGTAGCCGTCCGGTCCCGGTGGGGGCGGTGGCGGTGGGGGTGGTCCCGGCGGACGTAACGAAGGAAGCTCGATGATTTCGTCATAGTTGAACTTCTTCTCGAAGTATTCGCAGACGGCGAAAAAGTCGAAGAGTTTGAACTTCTCCTTGGGTTTCGCGTGCTCCTGGGGCTGCCCACCGTCTTTCTCGGTGTAGCGGAAGGTGTACTTACGCGTGCCTCGGCCCTTGATCTGGATGAAGTCGGTCGGGGAGAAGATGGGGCGGAGCAGGACAATGTTGAGCAGGTCCTCGCAGTCGTAGCCGGTGGTCATCATGCCCACGGTAACGCAAACGCGGGTCTTGGAACTGATGTAGCCGTCGAGGAAGCGAGTGTGGCCGTTGAGGTTGTTGTTCGCGAAGCTGGCGGCCATCTGTTGTGCGTCGGCCACGCTGGATGTCACCTGGACTGCGAAGTCCGAGTTGTACTTGCCGGGATACCTGGCGTGGGCCATCTCGTTCAACTTCTGGACGATCCGCGTCGCGTGGTCTTGCCGGACGCAGAAGATGATGGACTTGCCGACCTCGCCGCTGAGCGGGTCGCACAATGCGTTTTTCATGAAGGTGTCGCAGAAAATAGCATTCGTTTCGTCGGAGAAGAACTTCTTCTCGAAGTCCTTGCTGAAGAAGGTCTGCTCGACAAGTTCGCCGTCCTCGTTTTCTTGCATGACGGCATAGCCCTCGTCCGCCAGCAGTTCGGTGGTGATTTCTGTTCGGGCATCCACGACGACCGGATTCAGGAGGTAGCCTTCGCGGACGCCGTCTATGAGGCTGTAGCGGAAGGTCGGCGCGCCGGACTCGCATCCGAATGTCTTGTAGGTGTCAAGCAGTTGCCGACGTTCCCATTCGCGGGGGTCGCGGGCATTGATCCGGGCTGGGTCAAACTTCTTGAGGTAGTCCTTCGGGGTGGCGGTAAGACCGAGTTTGTAGCCGATGAAGTACTCGAAAACGGCGCGGCTGTTGCCGCCGATAGACCGATGGGCCTCGTCGGAGATCAGGAGGTCGAAATCTGCGGGCGAGAACAGACGGCGGTACTTGTTGTTGAACTGGAGGCTCTGTACCGTGGAAACGACGATCTCCGCCTTGCGCCAGTCGTCCCGGTTTTCTTTGTAGATGACCGTGCGGAAGTCGTTCTTAAGGAGACGGACAAAGGCTTTCCATGCCTGCGTTTCGAGTTCAAGCCGGTCCACAAGAAACAGGGCGCGTTTCGCGTTGACAGTCCGCATGAAGAGTTTGATCACGGCGGCGGCGGTCAGGGTCTTGCCCGTGCCGGTCGCCATTTCAAATAGAAAGCGAGTCTGCGCTTTGCTGACGGCTTCTTGAAGAGCAGCGACCGCGCGAATCTGGTACGGGCGCAGGAACTTCAGTTCCGCGTCCTTGACGAACGCCTCACGCTGACCGGCATCGGTCCAGCGGGGGTCGTTGCGGTAGTTGGGATTCTGCGTAACCGCAACGTAGTCAGTCTCAACCTTCTCACCGACCAGGGCGTTAGGATTAGGGTTGAAGGCTTGGTAGCTCGTGAAGGAATCAGGTCTTGGGAACTCCGTGATTAGAACCGGGTTGCCCTGCTGGAGGTCCCAGAAGTAATGCAGGTTACCATTGGAAAGAATGACGAACCGAACATTCTGGGAATGGGCATATCGCCGTGCCTGCTCCTTACCAACAAGGGGGTCCAGATTCTCGGACTTGGCCTCCAACACGGCTATTGGGAATCCGCGCGCGTCCAACAAAAGATAGTCAACGAAGCCACTGGATGTTTTCTCGAAATCGTTTCCTAAGGCGTCGAGGGCCTTCTTCTTAATCTTGACATTGGCCTCAAGGGCGATATTCGCCTGTCCGGTTTCGTCGTCGAAGAATCGCCACCCGGCCCTTTTAAGAAGGTCGTTGATGAGAATTCGCGCTCTTGCTTCTTTCGTCATAAGGTCTTATCTCTCTTCAGTACAACGCTCCGCATAACCGGCTGGTAATGAAGTGCTGCGTAACGGCAAGTCAAAGTTTATACCGTTGTTAGACAAAATCTCATAAGGGAAATCAGCCGATCCCCCATTGACCATTATGCTGATGCTGTTCGTTTGTGAATCAGTGAATGAACACGAAATAGATCCGGTTCTAAACTTCAATAAAGAAAACCACGCTCGCTATTTCATGGTCTGTCATGACTTATTTGGCATATACTATCAGCGACAGCCGCCAATTTCATGCATTCATTTCCTCGCGAAGGTCTTCCGCAGGATAATTAACGACGGGGATGTGATATTGGCTCAGCACCTCGATAAAGGCATGTTTGGAAAAACCGGCGATTTCTGCCGCCTGACCTAAGGATACCCGGGACAACTCAAAGAGTTTCAGCGCCAGAGAGAGGCGCGCCTCGTTTTCAGAAACACTGTCCGGTATTTCCACGGTTAATGAAACTGTTTTTGGCATGATACTAGGTTTACCTGACAATCTACATATAAAAAACAGGTCTGACGTTACCCCTAAGGTTTACATTACTTGGAACTGTCAATCTCACATCGGGTGACACTCCGAGCATCGGGAATAGCGTAACAGATTGTGTCGCTTTTATCAACGTCTCTCCTACACGTCTCTCTTACTCGTTTTCACAGCCGAGCACCCCGGGTGTCGGAGTACTGCAACCTGGGGCTAATTTCCAACGCGGTCGTTGCCCGCAACCTAGTTGTGAGTAGCAAGTACGGAGCAAAAAATGGGAGAAGCGCCGGGAAAAGCCGGCAAGGAGTAGTAAGTGAAAGTCTTATACAGTGAAGGAGTAGCGAACCACACTGGCCCCGGGCCATGGCTGTTTTCCCGAGAGGGATTGTGGCAAGCATTGGCAGGGGAGAGCATGGGCAGGGTATTGAGCCGCGAAAATTTTCTTTTCCGGGGTGCCGACGATGTTCCCATATGCGGAAGGCCACACTGGCACCGTCGCAATCGCGACACGCTGCCAGACCCCGCGAGGTCGAAGACCCCTAGCACGTGCAGACGCTCCTTGCGCGGAACCCGGGAGATCCCGTTATTGTCCTTGGATATCAAGGACCGTGCGGCCAAAAAGAAAGTACAGCCGTGATGAACGATGACGGGAAGTCTGACAAGCTCATAGTACCAAAGAAGGACGCGAACAAAGGACGGTCTTATAAGCCTCCCGCGGAGTGTCTGGAGGGAAGGGGCTTGACCAAGGGAAATCAGGTTGAGCAAACCAGGTTCTGGACTCAAGGCCAGGTGGACCTGCAACATGCGCTTGACCGGATACGTGCAGCAGCAAGAAAGGATAAGAAAACACGATTCACAGCACTGTGGCACCATGTTTACAACGTCAATCGCCTTCGGCAAGCCTTCCAAGCGCTCAAGCGTAACGCGGCCCCGGGCGAGGACGCAGTAACATGGCACGACTATGAAGAAACCTTGGAGGACCACCTCAAGGATTTAAGCATGCGCCTGCAACGGGGTGCGTACAAGGCACGGCCGGTAAAACGGATGTATATTCCCAAGCCGGATGGTCGCGAACGGCCCATAGGCATCACCTCGCTGGAAGACAAGATAGTCCAACGGGCGACGGTGGAAGTGCTCAATGGTATCTACGAGACAGACTTCCTGGGTTTTTCCTATGGCTTTCGTCCCGGCCGAAGCCAACACAAAGCGCTGGATGCAGTGACGGTAGGCCTAGAACGGCGCAAGATAAACTGGGTTCTTGATGCGGACATACGGGGATTTTTCGATACAATCGATCATGACTGGATGCTTCGCTTCATGGAACACCGAATAGGCGACCGACGCGTTCAACGGCATATCAAGAAGTGGCTAAAGGCAGGAGTACTCGAAGATCAAGTATGGCGCGCGAATGAAGAAGGCACGCCGCAAGGCGGCGTAATTTCACCGTTGCTGGGCAATGTCTACTTGCACTACGCGTTCGATTTATGGGCGCAACAATGGCGTGAGCAGGCAGCCCGTGGCGACATGATCATTATACGCTATGCAGATGATATTATCGTGGGGTTCCAACACAGGGACGAAGCAGAAAAGTTCCAAGGTGAGTTGCGCGAGCGATTGAAGAAGTTCAATCTTCAGGTTAACGAGACGAAGACGCGACTCATTGAATTCGGACGATTTGCAGCCCAGAACCGTCAGGCGCGTGGAGAGGGCAAGCCAGAGACGTTTAACTTTCTTGGCTTTACCCACATCTGCGGTAAAACGCGCCGGGGAAAGTTTTGTGTACTTCGCATCACCATGGCCAAAAAGATGCATGCAAAGTTGGAAGCGCTCACACAGGAAATGCGCCGCCGAATGCATCGCGCCATCAGCGACACGGGACAGTGGCTTCGTAAAGTACTGCAAGGCCACTATCAGTACTACGGAGTGCCCCGAAATATCCGTGCGCTGAGTACGTTTCGTTACCAGGTTCTTAAAATCTGGAAGCGGATGCTGCGCAGACGCGGCGACAAGAAGAAACGTGTTACATGGGAGTACATGGACAGGCTGGCACAACAATGGCTACCACGACCGCGAATCACACAACCTTATCCAAATATGCGACTGAAAACGTCATAACCCAAGGTAGGAGCCCGGTGCGGTAATACCGCGCGCCGGGATCTGTGCGGGGGGTGGCCCGTAAGGGCCATTCCTACCGCGAACTGCATCCGGCGCATGCGAAGCCCTTGAATATTGTACGCGATCTTAAAACGCGCCGG
>Ga0116149_1005878_pt1 | contig 11285 bp, 9 predicted proteins | sample AD_UKC057_MetaG_FD_89787 | JGI IMG/M metagenome (GOLD analysis project Ga0116149, IMG submission 89787) | Active sludge microbial communities of municipal wastewater-treating anaerobic digesters from USA - AD_UKC057_MetaG | ecosystem: Engineered > Bioreactor > Anaerobic > Digestate | place: USA...
AGAGCGGCCGGTTGCCGCTACACGGGGGAGTGATCCAGGCCGAGCACCCGGGCCAGCTCAGTGCGGGCGGCCGCAGAGAGGCTCGTGAACCGCACCCCCATGCCGATGCCCGGGCAGCTGTATCGGACTTCAGCGGCCGTCTCGACCAGGTGGCCGTCCGCGGTGAAACGGAGGTGGACCACGGCGCCGGGCGGCAGCGTGGTGCGGCAGTCGATGAACGCTCCGTCGGCGCTCAGGTTCGAGATCCTGGCCTTCAGCAGGCCGTCCAGCTCGACTTCCGCCAGGTACCGCGTCCGGCGCGATTGCCGCCTTTCGTCTGCCATGGCTCCGCCTCGTTCGGAAAATCCTTTTCGTAACAATTGTCGGCCGAAAGGTGCTGGAACTTTGGCCGTGGGGCCGCCCGGCCCAGAAAATGCCCCGGTACAGGTTTCGCTGCTTCCGGCCGACACATCACAGGAGGGCCGGGAGCCTCTGAACGACGGGAGGCGATGTGAGCGCGAGCCAACCTTCACCGGGTGCCTGGACGTGCCCGACATGCGGGCGCCGGGTGCCGCCGCGGATCGACGAGTGCCGTTGCGGGAGCCCCAGACCCGTGGAGACCGTCGCGACGACGCCCGTTGAAGCGAAGGCGCCTGCCAAAGGGATCTCGGTGCCCCTGAGCGGCGCCATCGTCGCCTGCCTGGCGGTGGCCGCCGTCGCGTTCCTCCTCACCCGGCCTGCCACCGCACCCGCGCCCGACACGAGCGTCCCTGGCCCGGAGACGGCGCTCGCCGAGCCGGGTCCCGAGCCGCCCGCTCCTGCCGCCTCGGCGCAGGCTTCGGCCGACGCTGGCGAGGTGACCTCAGCTCCCGTGGCCCGGACATCCCCCGCGCCGCCGCTCGTCCTGGCGCTGCCGGCATCGCCGGCTCCGGCGGCGGCCCCCAGTATCGAGGACACGGCCCGCCGGGCCATGCAGGCGGTCGCATCGATCGAGGCCGATGGGAACCAGGGGAGCGGGTTCTTCACAACCGGCGGCCTCCTCCTCACCAACGCGCACGTCGTCGGATCACGGGCGCTCGTGAAGGTGCGCCAGGCCGATGGGCAGGTACAGAACGGCCACGTCGTGCGCGCCGTCCCATCGCTCGACCTCGCGGTCGTGCGGACCGACCGCCCGGTCCCTTCGCACATGTGGCTGCGGCTTCGCCCGGTGCGTGAGGCCCGGGTCGGACAGGAGGTGCTGGCGATCGGCAGCGCGCTCGGGGTCCTTCAGAACACCGTCACGCGCGGCATCGTCAGCGGTGTCCGGGATGCGGGCGGGGTGACGCTGATCCAGACCGACGCGGCCGTCAACCCCGGCAACTCCGGGGGGCCGTTGGTCGACCGCGATGGCTTCGCGCTCGGTGTGACCACGATCAAGATCTTCGGGCAGGCCGAGGCGCTCGGGTTTGCGGTGGCGGCCGACCACGCCCGGCCGCTGCTCGAGGGGCGCGACGCCGGAGCGCCCTCCGGCGGCGGAAGCCTGCAGGAGCGGGTGCAGGCGGCGGTTTCGGGCGACACGCGGTCGGCCGGCGATCGTGCGCGGGAGGAGGCAACCGCCGCCTTCGAGAACGAGGTCGAAGCGGTGGAGCAGGCGGCCGACCGGCTCGACGGGTACTGGGACGACTACAAGGCGACTTGCCTGTCCACGACGAAGCTGCCCAAGGGTTACGACCGTGAGTGGATCGCGGTGTTGGCCCAGCCGTCGGTGATCGAAGCGGCGCCGCCGGCCTGCCGGGCCTGGACGCAGCAGATGGTCACCAACACCGCCACCGTCCGGCGCGCCATGGTTGAGGCGCTGGAGCAGGCGCGACGTGACGGAGTCTTTCCCGGGGACCTCCGCGAGATCCAGCGGCGGCACCGCCTGGAGTGGGGAGGGTGGTAGGCCCCGCGCCTACTGGACCGCAAGCAGCTCGACGTCGAACACGAGCGTCGAGTTGGCGGGGATCGGCCCGTACGCCTGGGAGCCATACCCGAGCTCTGGCGGGACCACGATCCGCCGCTGCCCGCCCACGCGCATGCCAGCCACTCCCTGGTCCCAGCCCTTGATGACCTGGCCGGCGCCAAGCGTGAAGATGTAAGCCCCGCGCCCGGAGGAGGTGTCGAACATCGCGCCCTTGTTCTCAGGCGCGGTCGCGCTGTAGAGCCAGCCCGTGTAGTTCACCGCCACCCGCTTGCCGGCCGTCGCCTCGACGCCGGTGCCAACCTTGAGATCGGTCGTCGAGAAGGGAGCCGACGGGGTCGAGGGCCCGGAGGGATTGCCGTTATCGCTGCCGCTGCCGCAGGCTGCCCCCAGTGCGGCGATCAAGGCGAGCGTGGGTACCAGGAGACGCATCTCTCCATTGTAGTGACGCGCAGGGTCGTTCCTCAACAGAGGGAAGGCAAGCGGGCTAGAAGCGGCCGCGGGCCTCGAGCAGTTTCCCTTCCTTGCGCGCCCGGTGCTTCCGCTGCTCCTGGAGCACGTCGGCCATCGCGAACACGATGCCGGCGGCGGCCGCCAGCACGAGGAAGGTCACGAAGCCGTCCTTCTCGCGCGCCGCGCGCGGCAGCCTCGGGGCCCCGTCCCGCCTGTACATCGCCTTCCTCGCCGCCCTTCGCGTCAGCATCGTCGTCGCCGATCCCACCAGGCCCATGGCCGCCGTCTGAACCGTCATCTGCGCACCTCGCTTCGCGAACCCCCGGTTCTCCGGGGGTGCAATTCGCGTGCGCGGTCTCCCCCCGGCCCCCTTCCGAGGCGGTCGCGCAGCATTCGTGTGGCGAAGCTGAGCGAGACCGGCTATGCTCTCGCACGAACGTGCGCCGAACGGCGGCGGTCGGGGTCCCGTGGCGGGCCCGCCCGGGCCGTCCAAGCGCGATCCGAAAAGGGAACGTCGATGACACAACTCGACTGGACCGTGATTGTCGCCTACTTCTGCCTCATCGGATGGGTCGCCTGGTGGTACGGCCGCCACCAGAAGGACACGAAGGACTACTTCCTGGCCGGCCGGAATGCGGGCTGGATCGTGATCGGCGCCTCGATCTTCACCTCCAACATCGGCTCGGAGCACATCGTCGGCCTGGCGGGGCAGGGAGCCACGACCGGCATGGCCATGGCCCACTGGGAGCTGCACGCCTGGGTGCTGATCATGCTGGCCGGCTTCTTCGTGCCGTTCTACTACCGGTCGGGTGTCGAGACCATCCCGCAGTTCCTCGAGAAGCGGTTCAACGCCCGCACGCGCTGGATCCTCTCCTGCGTCTCGCTGGTCGCCTACGTCTTCACCAAGGTCAGCGTCACGGTGTACGCGGGCGCCGTGGTCTTCCAGGCGCTGCTGCCAGACACCTTCGGCTCGCCCGAGAACGCGTTCTGGGTCGGCGCCTTCTCGACGGTCATCATCACCGGCATCTACACGGTGTTCGGCGGCATGCGGGCCATCATGAACACCGCCACGCCGCAGGCCGTCATCATCCTCTTCGGGTCGTTCGTCATCACGGCGGTCGGGCTGTCCAGGCTGGGCGGCTGGGGCGAGCTGGTCTCGATGGCTCGCACGAACGCCGACGCGTTCGCCCTCTGGCGCCCCTTGTCCGACCCGACGTTCCCCTGGCTGGCCGTGCTGATCGCGTCGCCGATCACCGGCATCTGGTACTGGTGCACCGACCAGTACATCGTCCAGCGCACGCTCTCGGCCAAGGACCTGGCGACCGCCCGCCGGGGCGCGCTCTTTGGCGGCCTGCTGAAGGTGTGGCCGGTGCTCATCTTCGTGATTCCCGGCATGATCGGCTGGGCCCTGCACGAGAAGGAGCTCATCGAGCTGCCGACCAAGCTGGTCGACGGCGCGTCGGTCATCAACACCGACCTCGTCTTCGCCACGCTGGTCCGCGAACTCCTGCCGACCGGAATCCGCGGCCTGATCGTCGCCTGCCTGCTGGCGGCGCTGATGAGCTCGCTGGCCTCGCTGTTCAACTCGAGCGCCTCGCTCTTCACCGTGGACATCTACGAGAAGCTGTTCCCGGGCCGGTCGGAGCGGCACCTCCTTCGCGTCGGGCGCACGGCCACCGCGTCGGTCGTGGTGCTTGGCCTCCTCTGGATTCCCGTCATGGAGAAGGTGCAGGGCGGCGGGCTCTACCAGTACCTCCAGAACGTGCAGGGCTATCTCGCCCCGCCCATCACGGCCGTCTTCCTGCTCGGGCTGTTCTGGAAGCGGATCAACGCCTCGGGGGCGATGTGGGGCCTGGTCTGCGGCTTCCTGCTCGGGATGATCAAGCTCACCCTGCAGACCTTCTACGGCGCGGCGGAGGGCAGGCTCCACAGCCCGGCGCTCCTGGCGGCGATCGGCGACTTCAACCCCTACTACGCGGCCGGCGTGCTGTTCGCCATCAGCGCCCTGGTCATCATCGCCGCGTCGCTGATGACGCCTCCGCCCTCCGACGAGAAGACTCGCGGGTTGACCTACGGGTCGATCCAGCAGGAGGGGGCGTCTGAAATCAAGGCGAGCTGGGACTTCGGCAACAAGGCGATGGCCTTTACGATCCTTGCGCTCGTCCTCGGGCTCTACACCTACTTCACGTTCTGGCTGCGTTAGTCTGTCGTCGCTGGGGGGGCGCCCCGCCTCGGGGCGTTCCCCCAGCACGCGTCTACCGGCCAGGCTCCTTTCCGCCCCGATTTCGTTACCTTCCGGCCGTGGCACGCCGCCTGCAAACGGATCAGCTTGCCGCCGCACCGGCGCGATGCTCGAGCTGACGACGGGCGGTACGGTGTGATTTTCCGGCGCATTCGGCGCAGAGTGCATTCTGCTCGGCCAACCAAACCGTAATCCCGCATACGGCTTTGGCGAAGCCGGCGCTGGGTGCCGCGCGCCCGACGGGAAAGGCATGCAGGAGAATCAATCGCAGTTCGTGCAGAAGGTGACGGCGGTCATCGACTGGGGCGACACGCTCCAGGGGCTGATCGCCCTCGAGGGGGCCCCCGAGTCCCTGAGAGACCTCCCGGTCGTGCGCTCCTACCTGGCTTACTGCATGGCCAAGGAGCGGGGGCAATACCGCGAGGCGATTCGCCTGTGCGAGGCGGCCCTCAAGGCCGAGCCGCACAATCCCGCACACTACCTCAACCTCGGGCGCATCTTCGTGTTGACGCGCCACAAGGCGAAGGCGATGGAGACCTTCCGCCGGGGGCTTTCGAACGACGCCGTCACCGGCGCGTCGCCGGCGGCAGAGTCGAGCCCCGATGCCCGCGCGAAGCAGCAGGCGCAGATCCTCGCGGAGATGCGCAGGCTCGGCATCCGGAAGCGTCCGCCGTTCCCCTCGCTCCCCCGGGATCACGCGTTGAACCGGGTGACCGGCCGGCTGCTCGCGCGGTTCGGTTTGCGCTGAGGCGGCGGCACCCTCGCCGCCGCCCCCCGCGTGTGCCTTCGGGCCAGCTGTGCCCGGGCTACACGTTATCCAGGGCCGGCCCGGCGCCTGGAATCACACCAGGTCTCACCCCCCGCCTGCTACTATCGATCCATAGCCCGCACGGTTGCCGATGATGAGATTGCGCCTGGCCGCCCTCCTTGCGCTGCTGCTGCTCTTTGCGCCGGGGTCCGTTGCAGCCCAGGACTCCTTCGACGGCGTCGCGCGCATCGTTGCGGTCGGGGACGTTCACGGCGACTTCGATCGACTGGTGGAGGTGTTGCGCGACGCGGGGGTCGTCGATCGCCGCAACCGCTGGACGGGCGGCGGCACGCACCTGGTTCAGACCGGCGACGTGCTCGACCGCGGCCCCGACGCGCGCAAGGTGCTCGACCTGCTGATGTCGCTGGAGAAGCAGGCGCGTCGGGCGGGCGGGCGCGTGCACGCCCTTCTCGGCAATCACGAGGCGATGAACCTCGCCGGCGACCTGCGGTACGTTCCCGCCGGAGAGTACGCAGCCTTCCGCTCGCCGGAAACGGGCGAGCTTCGCGCCCGCGTGTTCGAACTGCTGGCCGATCCCGCGAGCAAGGACGACGCGGCGTACCGGGCGCGCTGGGAGGCCGAGCATCCCCTCGGCTGGGTGGAGCGCAGCCTGGCATTCGGTCCGAAGGGAGCCTACGGCAAGTGGCTTCGCCAGCGCGCCGCCGTCGTCCGCATCAATGGCATCCTGTTCCTCCACGGGGGCCTGAGCCCGAAGCACGGATCGTTGAGCATCCCGGAGATCAACCAGCGGATCGAACAGGAGCTTGCGGGCACGGCGCTGCCCGAGGGCTCACTGGCCGCAGACCCGGAGGGTCCGCTCTGGTACCGCGGCCTCGCAACCCTTCCGGAACCCGAGCTGCGGGAGCACGTGGACCGCCTGCTGTCGCTCCACCAGGCGCGTCACATCGTGATCGGGCACACCGTCGTCGCGCCGGCAATCGTGCCGCGGCTGAGCGCGCGCGTAATCGCGATCGACGTCGGCCTCTCCGCGCTGTACAAAGGACCGCCCGCCGCGCTGATCGTGGAGGGGGAGCGGCTCTTCGCGCTGCACCGCGGCCACCGTCTCCCGCTTCCGGTGGACGGCAGGTTGCGAGCCTACCTCGAAGCCGCGGCGAAGCTCGACCCGGCGCCGTCGCCCATCCTCGAGGTCATCGACAAGCTCGCGCCCGTCGCGGAGCCTGTCCTGCGCTGACTGAAGATCCTGAAGGTCGAGAACTGAAGACTGGCTCACTCGCGCCGGGCCACGTAGATGGCCGCGGGGCCTGCTGCATCGAAGTGGGCGACGATGAGATCGCGCCGCGCGAGCAGGGCTTCGATCTCGTCCGCGTCGAGATAGCCGCGCATCTCCTTCTCGAGGGTGTCAGCGTCGAGCTCGCGCAGGCGGTCGAGCAGGCCGCGATCGCACCGCGTCAGGTTCTTGGCGTCGAGCAGCGTCTTGTGCCGCCGGAACGCACGGCTGTGGTCGATCATCCAGAAGCGCCAGCCCTTGTCGATCAGCAGGTTTCCGACGTTGCGGTCTACGTTGTAGATGAGCTGGTCGAACACCCGGACGATCCACATCTGCTCGTTCCACCGCCCCGAATCGGGCGGGCTCGTCTTCGTCTCCAGGCGCCGGCCCTCGTCCATCAGGACGTCGTCCACCCACCAGGTGAAGGACGCCTTCTTGCCCGCGTGCGACCGTTCGACGGTTGCGGGAATCATCCTGAGGTCCAGCAGTTTGTCGAGCTTGTAGGCCGCCACGTTGAAGCGCCAGGTATCGCGGAAGTTGATCTCGAAGCCGCGCGGCGTGGGGTGGTGGAGCCGGGCCTCGTCCACTGTCTGAATGCTGGCGTCGTGTGTCAGGATCCCGTCGCTCAGGGTGGCGCGCACGGTACCGGTCACGCCCTTGCCGGCGCCCCTCTTCTTCATGACGCGCGCGCGCAGGAGGAACGTCTCCATCTCTTCGCGCGACAGGGCAGGTGCCGAAACGGCGGTGGAGTCCTGCGCTCGTGCGGCGTCGGGCGCGAGTACCGCGGCGATGACGAACGCAACAACGAGCGCCGGCAGCGTGCGCATGGCCCAGGCTCCTTCAGGACGGGAGACCCGGCAGTGGGTTGGTGTGCTGACGGTTGAGCAATCTTCGTGCCCACGCGACCACGGTCTGAGTGCTGGCTGGAGGCCGCCGGCGCTTCCGGCCCGTAGACGGTTGCCCGGAGGCGCGTGCGCTTTCAGCCCTGCCGCCAGCTGGCCCTCTATATAATCGGGTCGCTCACGCCGCGTGCGCACGCGGCCCGGCGTTCGACCGCGCTTCCAGAGTCCATATGCTCAAGAAGCTCAGCCTCACGGTTGCCCTCTGTCTCGTCGTCCTCTCGGTGCCCGTCCAGGTTGCCCCTCCTGCGAGCGACGACCTCAACGCCTACTTCAAGCCGGCGCAGTGGCGGTCGATCGGCCCCTTCCGTGGCGGGCGCGCCGTTGCCGGCACGGGCGTCGTCGGTGACCCGAAGACCTACTACATGGGCACCACGGGCGGAGGGGTGTGGAAGACCGACAACATGGGCCTCACGTGGCGGAACGTTTCGGACGGCTACTTCAAGACCGGCTCGGTGGGGGCGATCGCGGTGGCCGAGAGCGATTCGAACGTGGTCTACGTCGGCATGGGCGAGCACGCCCCGCGGGGCGTCATGACGCACCACGGCGACGGCGTGTACCGCTCCACCGATGCCGGCAAGACGTGGAAGCACGTCGGGCTCGAGCGGACCCAGCACATCGCCCGGATCGTCGTGCACCCAAAGGATCCGGACACGGTGCTCGTGGCGGCCCAGGGTGCGCTCTACGGTCCGTCGGAGGAACGTGGCCTCTTCAAGTCCACCGACGGCGGCGCGACCTGGAGGAAGGTGCTGTTCGTCAACGACACGACGGGTGCCGCGGAGCTGTCGATGGACGCGACGAACCCGCGGATTCTGTACGCGGCCATGTGGGAGCACGGCCGCCGGCCCTGGCAGGTCATCAGCGGCGGGCCGGGCAGCGGCCTGTACAAGTCCTCCGACACCGGCGAGACCTGGCAGAAGATGACCGAGGGCCTGCCGGAGCAGATGGGCAAGATGGCGGTCGCCGTCAGCCGCTCGAGCCCGCAAACCGTCTACGCGCTGATCGAGAGCGACTCGGCCAAGGACGAGCGCGGGTTGTACGTCTCCACCAACGCCGGAAAGAGCTGGACCCAGGTGACGAGCGAGCCGCAGCTGGTGCAGCGGGCGTGGTACTACACCGAGCTCTTCATCGATCCCAAGGACGAGCGCACGCTCTACGTGCTGAGCGCCCCCGCCCTCCGGTCCAAGGATGCCGGCAAGACCTGGGAGACGCTGTCCGGCACGCACGGTGATTTCCACGACCTCTGGATCAACCCGGACAACCCGCGCAACTTCATCATCTCCAACGATGGCGGGTGTGCGATCACCTTCGACGGCGGCAGCAGCTGGAGCACCGAGGACAACCAGCCGACGGCGCAGTTCTACCGGCTCAACGTGGACAACCGGTTCCCGTACCGCATCTACTCCGCGCAGCAGGACAACACCTCGATCGCGATCGCCAGCCGCGAACTGGGTGGCGACGGCCTCACGGCCGACAGCTGGAAGCCGTCGGCCGGCGGCGAGAGCGCGTTCCTCGCCTTCGACCCCGACAACCCCCGCTACGTGCTGGGGGGCAGCTACCAGGGCACGATCGAAGTGCGCGACGCGGAAGCCGCCGCCGGCACCAACATCATGGCGGCGCCGATCCAGTATCTCGGCATGGACGCGAAGGACATGCGGTACCGCTTCAACTGGAACGCGCCGCTCATCTGGAGCCGGTGGGAACCGGGCACCTACTACCACGCGGCGCAGGTCCTGTTGAAGACGACCGACGTGGGCAGGACCTGGAAGGAGGTCTCGCCCGACCTCACCCGTAACGAGAAGGAAAAGCAGGGCACGCCCGGCGTCCCCTACACCAACGAGGCCGTCGGCGCCGAGAACTACGGCACCCTCTCCGACGTGGTGGAATCGCCGCACGAAAAGGGGGTGATCTGGGTGGGGAGCGACGACGGCCTGGTGCACCTGACCCGCGACGGCGGCGCGACCTGGAAGAACGTCACCCCGAAGGGGTTGGCGGAGTGCCTGGTCAACGCCATCGAGGTCTCGCCGTTCGACAAAGCCACCGTCTACATCGCCACGACCCGCTACAAGTTCAACGACCACGCGCCCGGGCTCTACAAGACCAACGACTACGGCGCCACGTGGACGAAGATCGACCGCGGCATCCCCGGCAACGCCTTCACCAGGGTCGTTCGCGAGGACGACGTGAGGCGCGACCTGCTGTTTGCCGGGACCGAGCTCGGCCTGTTCGTCTCCTGGAACGGCGGCCGTGACTGGTCACCGTTCCAGTTGAACCTCCCGATCACGCCGATCACCGACCTCCGGGTCCACCGCGACAACCTGGTTGCCGCCACCTCCGGCCGGTCGCTCTGGATCCTCGACGACCTTCCGCTCATCCGCCAGTTCAAGACCGACACGCCCGAGTTGTTCCTGTACCAGCCGGGCAACGCATGCCTGGCGAACGGCGGCAGCGAGCTGAACGATCCGAAGGAAGACTTCACCGGCGCCAACCCCACGAGCGGCGTGAACCCCGCGAACGGGATCGTCCTCTACTACCGGCTGCCCGCGCTGGAGAAGACCGACGAGATCACGCTCGAGGTGACGGAGGCCGACGGCAAGCCCGTCCGCTCGTTCTCGTCCAAGAAGGACGAGAGCTTCAAGAAGTGGGACGGGGGCCCGGGCGCCGAGCCGGTGCTGCCGAAATCCGAGGGGGTGAACCGCTTCGTGTGGGACATGCGCTACGCGACGATGCCCGGAGTGCCCGGGGTGTACATCGAGGGCAGCTACCGCGGGCACAAGGCAATCCCCGGTAAATACCGCTTCACCCTCAGGGTGAAGGACCGGACACTCGAGACCGCTGCCGAGATCCTCGCAAACCCGCTCTACGCGACCAGCGCCGCCGAGTACGGGGAGTACCACGCTGAGATGTCCGGCATGGAGCGCAGGCTGGCCGCGATGCACCGCCTGGTGAACAGCCTGTACGACCGGCAGAAGCAGCTCGAGGAACTGCTCGGGACGCTGCCGCCAGGCGACCAGTATGCGGGCGTCGCGCGCGACGCCAGGGCCATCCTCGAGAAGCTGAAGGCGTGGGATGGCGACATGGTGCAGCGCCGGACGCGGGCCTACGACGACGTGGAGAACTTCCCGAACAAGTTCACCGCGAACTACCTGTTCCTGATCAACCAGACCGAGAGCGACCTGCCCCGGATCAACCAGCCGAACCGCGACCGCCTCGAGCGGTTGAACGCCGAGTGGGCGGCGCTCGAGGCCCGCGCCGAAGGCCTGAGAGGCGAGATCGCCGCGCTGAACGAGCGGCTGTGGGAGCTGGGCATCGGCGCGATCTGGTAGAAGTAAGACGGGAGCGCAGGTCACCACTCAGCTGATCCGTTGGCCCGCGACCTGATCGGTTGAGGTTGAAGCCAAGGCAACAGTCTTGCACCCAGCCGTTCTGCCTGGAACCTTCAAGCCAGACAGGACGGCCGATGCTCCGCATCCATCGAAAGGGCGTGACTCGGGTCCTCAGGGCGTGGGTCGCGCCGTTCCTCATTCTCTTTGCGCCTTTCCTCAGCTACGTCCAATACCACCGGCACGGTCTTCAGCACCCGGACGTGGCGGTGTTCGCGCTGCTCCTCGCAGTAGTTGCCCTCGTGCTCGCCGCCGGCGCTGCCCGGTGGCCGCTCTTCAACGTGGTGATCCTGGCCGGCCTGCTGACGTTCCTCGTGGACATCCAGGCAAAAGAACCCGGGCTGAAGCGGCTGG
>Ga0116149_1005882_pt1 | contig 11273 bp, 7 predicted proteins | sample AD_UKC057_MetaG_FD_89787 | JGI IMG/M metagenome (GOLD analysis project Ga0116149, IMG submission 89787) | Active sludge microbial communities of municipal wastewater-treating anaerobic digesters from USA - AD_UKC057_MetaG | ecosystem: Engineered > Bioreactor > Anaerobic > Digestate | place: USA...
AAACTCAGGGGCACGTATCGCCGGGATCGGGATTCCGGCGGCAAGATCGAACCGGAACCTCTCCGTTCTTTGCGCTGTCCTGTCGAACTGCGCACCGATAAGTTGGCGGCTGGTTTCTGGAAGGAACACGCGGGGCAACTCCGGGACCTTGGCCTGCTCACTGAATTGGACAAACCCGCATTTACTCTATTGTGTCAAATTCACGGGATGATGCGGCGCGAAGAGGCCATCCTGCAACAGGAGGGCAGTACGTATCAGTCCGGCACGTTGACGAAACAGAACCCGCGCTTCAATGTCGTTACCGCCTTGCGGAGAGACTTTGACACGCTTTCCGGCAAATTCGGTATGAGTCCGAAGTCCCGGCGCGGTATCCCTCTCCGAGAGATCGAACCATCGGAAGAAAGCGCATTCGACCGGTTCCTTGCGCAGTCAAAACGAAAGAACCGGGCGCGATCCGACGGGGATGACGGACCGGACGATGGTGACGGTTTCGACAAGTCGGGATAGGCCATTTTCGTTTAACCCCCCTTGGCCGTCCGGTTCTCCTCATTTCCGGGCGGCATTCTTTTGCCTGTGGGGCGCGATCCATCAGGGGGGTGACTCCTGTATCGTCCTCAGGACTGTTCCATCGGGGGGCCGATAGAAGATCTTCCTACAGGCCTACAAGATCGACCGGCGAACTGGACCGGAAACAGGCATTTCCGGGGAATCTGCCAGCGGATCGGCGCGGATCGGTTCGACCAGGACCTTGCAACCGGACGCGGTGATTCCATCGGGAATGTCTAGGGCAACCGGGGCGGATCGGGGGCGATGGGCGGCGCGGGGGTCCCATCGGTTGATAGACCTTCCAGGAACCGGACCGCGGCATTCCCACGCGGGCCGGGCTGGACGGGGAACCGGGACATTTCCGGGCCGTCCGGGGTGCGTCAAAAGGGGCCGGTGTTTCCCTCTCCTGCTCACTCTATGCTCACTCCGGGAAATTGAGGGTCCGGCGGGAAGTACGTAAGTCCAGTAAAATCAACCACGGCCCCACCGGGAATCGAACCCGGGTTTCCAGAATGAGAGTCTGGCGTCCTAACCCCTAGACGATGGGGCCTTGCGTGTATCGAAATGGCAGGGTCTTGTGCTAAGAATGTCTTGAACCGACTAAGGTCCAAAAACCGGAAAGGTTTTATACCGTTCGCGGTTTGGAGAGTCAAGGAACCATATCAGTCCGAATTCACGCGGTTTTCGCGGCGGCCAGGGCGACTTTTCGAGCCATATCCAGCAACAACTGTGCGCGTTCCGAAGTGGCGGCCTCGGCCATATTCCGAAAGATCGGCTCGGTATTCGACAAGCGGACATGATACCAGCCATCCGGCAGGATCACCTTGAGGCCATCCGTGGTGTCGATCGTGCCGTGGGAGATACCGGCAGCCGCCCGCTGGACCCAGTCCGGCCCCGGGAACGAAGCGATTTCCAGTTTGTCTTTCAGGATCGTGGTTTTCGGCAATTCGGCAGCCAGGGCGCTGAGCGGTTTGCCGGAAAGCGCCATGGCCTCCAGGATGAGGCCGGCAGCCGCCATGGCATCCCGTCCGGGATGGATGTCGGGGAAGATCACACCGCCGTTCCCTTCTCCGCCGATTACGGCCTTCTCGCGTATCATTCCCTCCACGACATGGGCCTCACCAATGGGAGTCCGAACCACCCGTCCGCCTGCGAGCGTCGCCGCCGCATCCACCATCATGCTGCTGCTGAGATTCACCACGGCGGTTCCCCCTCCCCGGCGGCTCAAGACATGTTTCACCGCGAGCGCCAGAGTGTATTCCTCCCCGATGGCAACCCCCTGCTCATCGACCAGAGACAGGCGGTCCGCATCCGGGTCAACGGCGAATCCCACGGCGCACTTACGGGACCGCACCCGCTCACACAGGCGCTCCAGCACAGCCGGATTCGGCTCCAGGGGACGAGTAAATCGGCCATCCGCCTCGCAATCCAGTTCGATTACCTCGCAGCCCAACTCGCGCAGCAGGCGCGGGAGGAATATCCCCCCGACCGACCGGCACCCGTCCACGGCCACGAAATACGCCCGCGCTATAATTGCAAGGCTCTCGATATGGGAATGCACCCGGCGGCAATGGATCCCCAGAGCCATATCATTGTCCTGGGATTGACCGCATGTGGTTCCGGTCGCGTGTCCATCGGTGTCCTGCGCGAGTTCCACAAGGCGTTTGATCTGCGCCGGGCTGATAAACAGGCCCTGTTCGTTATAGAGTTTCAGAGCGTTCCATTTGACCGGATTGTGGCTCGCGGTGACATTTACCGCACCCCTGGCACCCAGTTCCCGGACCATTATCCCCACCGTCGGGGTCGGAACCAGTCCCAGCCGAACCACACCGCACCCCTCCGCCATCAAGCCGGAAGCCACGGCTGCCTCAATCATCTGGCCGGACGGTCGCGCATCCCTCCCGATCACGACCGTGCCCTTTCCCAGCAACCGTCCGAATGCCCGCGAAAGACGCACGGCGCTTTCCACTGTGAGGTCATCCCCCACGATACCTCTCGCCCCGGAAATCGTTATACGCGGAAGTTTCATACTCGATTTGCTCTCCCAAAATGAAAGGATGTGCTATAGTGATCTTCAACCGACCGAACGGGAAGTGCGGTCGGAATTCATTGTCATAACGGGATAATTCCGATGCAAAATACTATCCATTTCCTGTTTTGTCTTCACAACCATCAACCCGAAGGGAATTTTGAGCATGTTTTTGAGGAAGCCTATCAAAAGGCTTATCTGCCCATGTTGGAGACTATCGAACGGCATCCCGGGATTCGTCTGGCACAGCATTTTTCCGGTATTCTGCTCGAGTGGATCGACAACAAACACCCGGACTTCTGGGATCGATACCGCACCCTCGTGGAAACCGGGCAGGTGGAGTTTCTGACCGGCGGGTATTTCGAGCCGATTCTGCCCTCCATACCGGACCGGGACAAACTGGGTCAGATCGCCAAACTGACCGACACAATCAAGACGCGCCTGGGCTATAAACCGAAAGGACTGTGGGTAACCGAGCGGGTCTGGGAGCCATATCTGCCCAAACCCCTGGAGGAAGCCGGTGTCCGGTATGTGCTGCTCGATGATGCACAGTTCAAGATCAACGGACTCCAAGACGAACAACTCACCGGCTATTACAGCACGGAAGAGCAGGGTCATGTGATTTCCGTATTCCCCGTCAACGAACGTTTGCGATACCTGATTCCATTTCATCCGCCCGAAGAAACTATTCAGTATTTGTTATCCTTCGCAGATCGTGGGGGCAAGCGAATGCTGATGATGGGGGATGACGGGGAGAAATTCGGTATCTGGCCGGAAACCTACGACTCCGTTTATCGTCAGGGCTGGCTGGAGCGATTCTTCGGACTGCTGGAACAATATACAGAGCAGATTCATATCATTACCACCAGCGAATACCTGGAGCGATTCCCAGCGGTGGGGAATATCTATCTGCCGACAGCTTCTTATCGGGAGATGATGGAATGGGCCTTGGCGGCGGATGATGCGTATGAGTTGGAGGCCGCTTTCCATGACGAGCGGTACGCGGAGGTCCGGCGTTTTCTGCGCGGAGGATTCTGGCGGAATTTCCTGGTGAAATACCCCGAATCCAACAACGCGCACAAGAAAATGCTGTGGGTCGGCGGAAAAATCGATAAGATTCCCAAGAATCGGAAAGTCTACCGGCAGGCCCTGGAAACGTTTTGGAGAGCGCAATGCAACTGCGCGTACTGGCATGGAGTATTCGGAGGGCTTTATTTGAATTTCTTGCGCAGCGCGATCTATCGCAGCCTGATTGAAGCCGAGGACCTGGCCGATTCGGTGTTGCACGACAAGGCCAAATGGGTGGAGGCAACCCGTGGGGATTTTCTTCGATGCGGCAGTGATTGTGTCATTCTGGCGAATTCCGACGTGATGTATCACTTCGATGCGAGCAGCGGAGCGATACTGTTTGAATTGGACTTGCGAAAGAAGCGGTTCAACCTGCTGAACACGCTCAGCCGTCGGAAGGAAGGGTACCACCGGAAGATGCTGGAAGCGGCCTCGAAACCCAAGCCCGCGCCGGGCCAGGCCGCCTCCATTCACGATCTTGTCGTGCTGAAAGAGGAAGGACTTGAGAAGCACTTGCACTATGACTGGTATCGGCGGAGCGCCGCCATCGATCACTTTTTCGACCGCACAACAACCATCGAGTCATTTCGAACATGCGCCTATCGTGAACTGGGAGATTTCGTAAATCAGCCTTATCAATGCGAGGTCAAGAATAAAACAGACAAGGCGAAAGCGGTGTTTCAACGGGATGGCAGTCTTTGGCGGGATGGCGATCCGCAGAGCGTCCGGGTGGAAAAGAAGGTCATTCTCACGCCATCCGACATCGGGATCTCGGTGAAAATCACTATGTGGAACACCTCGGATCGACCGCTTGAGACCTGTTATGCTTCGGAGTGGGGGTTCGCCATGAATGCGGGGCACACGTTCGACCGTTATTATGTCGTGCCGGGAAGAGATTTGGAGGACAAGAACCTGGATAGTGTCGGAGAGGTGCGGGATGCGACACAGGTGATCCTGGTGGAAGAGTGGGTGGGGATTGATGTAGACTTGTCATGGGATGCTCCGGCTGTTCTCTGGCGGTTTCCGATTGAAACAATCGCCAGTTCCGAGAGCGGATTCGAGCGGTGTTACCAGAGCAGTGTTGTCGTCCCCGTGTGGGACCTGTCGATTCAGCCGGGAGAAATCTGGTCGACCCAAATCACTCTTACAGTCAGGGATCGATAATGGACATAACCACAATTAAAGAACAATGGACCTGCCCCAAGTGCCGTTCGCGAGGATGCACAACTCAGGAAATGTCGCTCACGAAAGCGAGCTACAAGCTAGCGCTCCGCGCAGGGCATGAGAAATATCTCATGGTGACCTGCACGCTGTGCGGCTATTCGGAACTGTACAATAGAAAAGTATTGGCGCGGATTGTAGAAAAAGTACATATCGAAAATGCCGCTCCCGTTGTCAAACAGGTGGATCTGATTAAGGGGGATCAATGAGATTTCGAACCGCATTTATTCTGATTGCCCTGGTTTGGTATTCAACGGCTATCGTTCAAGCCGGGCGGTGTGTGTTCCTTACGCTGGATACCTGCCGGGCGGATAGACTGAGCTGTTATGGCTCCCAAACCTCAAAGACACCGGCTCTCGATGAATTAGCCGTAAAAGGTGTCTTGTTCGAGAATGCCCTTGTGACGGCCCCGCTGACATTGCCCTCCCATTGCTCTATTTTCACCGGAAATCTGCTTTCCCATCACCAGGTGCGAGACAACGCCTGGTATCGGTTGAAATCGACTGTGCCTACGCTGGCGGCGTTGCTTCAGAAAGCCGGTATACAAACAGGGGCGGTGATTGCGGCCTTTCCGCTCGAACGTCGGTTCGGGCTGGCCCGTGGATTCGACTTTTACGACGATGCATTTGCGCGAGAGGGGAAAAAGGGAGACCCTTGGTATGGGCATCGGCCCGCTCGGTTTGAGCGATCCGGGTATGAGGTCACCGAGGTTGCGCTGGAATGGTTGCGTGAGAATGCCCTATCCGGCAAACCGTTTTTCTTGTGGGTCCACTACTTTGATCCGCATACTCCCTACGAACCGCCATCGCCTTTCAAGGAGCGGTTCCCCGATCAGCCTTATGACGGCGAAGTGGAAGCGATGGATGATGCTATTGGGCGACTGCTTGCCGGGCTGAAAGAATTGGGATTGATTGAAGACACCCTTTTCGTGGCCGTTGGGGACCACGGCGAGAGCTTGGGGGAACACGGCAACAACGGCCATGGATGGGACCTGTACCAGCCGGGGTTGCGCGTACCGATGATGGCCCGGCTGGACGGTGTAATTGTACCGGGTCGAAAGATTCCTGATCCGGTGCAACCGACAGACCTGTACCCCACGGCGCTGGAGTATTTCGGCGTAGAGCCGGAATCCACGATTGACGGAAAGAGCCTGTGGAAGACACTGGTGGAACAGGCCCCTGTTTCCGCGAAACCCGTTTATTCCGAAACAATCTATATGGAACGTGAACGGAAAACACCCGGCGAGGGGATTTTCTGTATCGTTGCAGGGCACTGGAAACTGATCTCCAACCGCAAGGGCCGGCCGATTGAGTTTTACAATCTCGAACAAGACCCCGGAGAGTCCAAAAACCTTGTGACAGATAAACCGTCCTGGGAACAGGCGCACGGGTATGCGATGCATCTGCTGTTGCTGAATTACATCAAGGAAGCGGAAAGCGAACCGGGTCACGCGGTAGAGGAACTCGACCCCGAAACCATGGAGGCAATGAAGACACTGGGCTATCTCAAGTAAAAACAACGGGGACTTTTCCTCGCGACCCGGCCCCATGGAAACCTGTGGTAAAAGTCACGATCGAGGTTCAGGCAGAGACGCCTGACCCAGCAGGAGAAATAGGGGAACAAATGCTGGAACAGGCCTCTGTCCCTGTCATGGTCGGCCGGCAGAAAATCAGCCAATCCCAGTTTTTTTGTTGACGCCCCGCAAACCCCATGATCTATTCACTCCAGGGTCGTATAGAGTATGATCCCTGAACTATCAGGTCATCGGCGATACAATCCGCTGGAACGATGTGTACCCAAATATCGATCTGACAGTGCGTTGCGTGCATGATACACTCAAGGTAGACACAATTGTGAAAGCGTCGCTGATGAGAGGACTCCGCGCACAGATCGGCGCGGGAGACTCTCCCGGTCCTCGTTCACTCCATCATTACTCGAATATGACTCTCGACACACCGCGAGAGGGCGCTCAATGTGTAGCCGCCTTCCAGGACGGACACGATTCGGCTCCGGCAGCATTGTTCTGCAATCTCTTTGACAATGCGGGTAAGGGTTGCGAATCCGTCTTCCGTCATTTCGAGCGATCCGAGTAGATCATCCCGGTGCGCATCGAATCCGGCGGAGATCAGCATAAAGTCGGGTTTGAATTGTAAGGCCGCCGGAACCCGCATTTCCCTGTACATACGGATGATTTCTTCCTCCGAAGTGTGTGCCGGAATTGGAACATTGATGGTCGTCCCCTCCCCCGGGCCCTCTCCGCGTTCCTTCGCGCTGCCGGTTCCGGGATAGAACGGGTATTGATGAATGCTGAAGTAGAGAACTGTAGGGTCACGGTAAAATATTTCCTGTGTCCCGTTCCCGTGATGCACATCCCAATCGACAATGAGAACTCGATTTGCGCCGTACCGTTTCTGAACGTATCGAGCGGCAATGGCGACGTTATTGAAAACGCAGAATCCCATGCCCCGGCTGGGACCGGCGTGATGACCCGGCGGGCGCACGGCACAAAAGGCGTTTCGCGCCCGGCCTTCCATCACCGCATCGACAGCGGCCAGTATGCCTCCGACCGCCGCGCAGGCCACGCGGTAAGTATCAGGGCAAATTGCGGTGTCTCCCGTGTCCAGGTCTGTCGCACCATCCGCGCAGAGTCGCTCAACATGGCGGATATATTCTTCGGTGTGTACCGCGGCAATCCATTCCGAGATATCCGGTTTCGGATGGAGCGAAAGCCGCTGTGCCGCCAGGCCGGTCTGTTCCAGGCGTTCGACAATGGCCAGGAGCCGCTCAGGACCTTCAGGGTGTCCCGGACCGGGCAAGTGTTTCAAGTAAATGGGATCATAAACGAAGGCCGTAGCCGCCGCTGGAGAGGGTTGCAAGTCCGCCGTCTCGACCGAGAAAATCGGAATGGCTGCCGCGGAACCCACCAGGAGAGTCAGAATCCTCACGTTTTTCACCTCTGTCACTCGAAAACCGAACGGAGTTTCTGATATCATATCAGGGAAGCATAAGACAATCCGGGTTGTTGTGTTTCGAATCTTGCCGAGAAAACCGGGCATGTCTCGGAATCGCCGAAACGAAAGCGACAGGGAGGATTTTTTTGAAGCCGGCGGAACTGTGTTATCAATCTGCGATTGACCGGGGAACCCCGGTCTTTTACGGTTTCTCCGGCCAGGACCTGCGCATCATGACGCTGTTCGGCATCATGGTGTTTATCGGCGGCGCCGATTCGCAGATCATCACACCCCTTTTGCCGGAGATGTCGAAGGATTTCGATCAATCTCCTGTTGACACAAACAGCTTGGTGACCCTGTACTTTGCCGGGTCCGCACTCGCTTCCCTGATCGCCGGTCCGCTACTGGACCGGTACGGGCGAAAAGGGATTCTTCTGCTCGGCATCGGCATTGCGGCGCTGGCGAATCTGCTCGCGGCCGGTTCTTCTTCTTTCGAACTTGTTCAAGTGTATCGTTTTTGCGACGGGTTAGGGTCTTCGCTGGCCTCGGTCGCCTACCTGACCCATATTGGAGATTACTTTCCCTACGACATTCGGGGAAGAGCCATGGGGTGGGTAACGATCGGCTATTTCGGCGGGTATACATTCGGGCTTCCGCTGAGTGGGCTTTTGGCACAGGAATTCGGATGGCGCTCGACTCTGGCTGTGTATGGAATCTCCATGGTCGCGCTTCTGCTGGGATGCCTGTCGATGGTTCCGGAGATTCCGCGGCAACGGACTACAATTAACTTGTACACGTTTGCCCGGGATATCTTCGACTTTCACCGTCACACTCAGCCCGCATTGGCTATGCTCATCTATGCCCTCATCGGGGCCAGTACGATCGGATTTCTGGCCTACACAGGCGATTGGCTGTTTCGGAATTTCGACTACAGTATTTCTGATCGCAGCCAGATTTTCCTGTGGTGCGGCATGGCCAGCCTGGTATTCAGCCCGATTTCGGGCGCTTGGGCTGACCGTTCCGGCAAACGGTTACCTTCCATCATCGGTAGTATTGGAATCACGATCTTGATGCCCACGATTGCCTTTCTTCCCGGCCATCCGGTTTTGATTTATTCGGGATTTGTCCTGCTGGCGGCGGCAATCTCCATCCGTCAAAGCCCGCTGTTAACCCTGATTACCGAGTTGGTTCCGGCAGAACGAAGAGGAACATTTCTGGCCATCAAGAATGCGTGGACCCAGATTGGAGCGGCTTTCGGTAATTTTGCTGTGGGCGTACTGTATGCCCAGGGCGAATTTCTGCTTGTAGCGATCTCATGCGGGATTCTGACTGCGCTCACCGTGTTTCTTTTGATTCGGTATATTAAAGAACCCGCATCGGTATCATGATTCGCATTTCGATCCTGATGAAATTACGCTTTGTCCCTGTCGATATACCGGATTCTGAGTTTTGTCGTTCTAACCGTCCTTTTGTTGCCTGTATTGGCCGGCCTACCCGATAGATCTCGGTCAGGAGATGTCTTGGGAGAAATCGGTGTCTCCGTGCTGCTCGTGCCGTATAAGAGTTAGTTTTCGTAGATCGGTCCTTGGTTTGATGATGATGATGACGATGACACCGCTGCGCAAAAATCACGAAGGATCCGCGACCGCCAGGCTACGATGAAATAGTTCCGGGTGGAATCGGCATTTTGCCGGTCAGATCGTAGCACAGGCGTCTCGCCCGTGACTTGTCGCGGCGTACGGTCATGTACGTTCTTTTCCTTCTCCTTCCGGGAGAGGGGCGGGGTGACCGATTCCTTGGGCGGCATGTACGTCTCGTCCCTGACTCCTCCCCCACTCATCCCCCCCGTTTCCACCTCACGCCGTCCTTGGTGTCTTCCAGGACAATGCCCTGCGCGGCGAGTTGATCCCGAATCGCGTCCGCCCTGGCCCAGTTTCGATTCTTGCGGGCCTCCTGACGTTCCGCAATGAGAGATTCAATTTCCGCGTCCAGGGATTTCTGTTCTTCTTCCAACACCGCCAGCACAGTATCGGTACGCATCAGGATTGCCAGGAAATGCCGCGCGTCGGCTTTTGTTGCGGCATCCCGGTCCAGGAACCGGTTGGCATCCCGAACGAAATCGAAGACTTCCGCCAGCGCCTGCGGGGTGTTGAGGTCATCATCCATGTGTTCCTCAAACCCGCGCAATCCCTTCTCCGCAATCGCCCGCGCTTCTTCAGAGAGGGGACCTTCCGGAGCCTTATCCTGGGTCTCGACCAGCCTCCGGCGGAAATCCAACAACCGTCGCCATGCCTGGTGCGCCGCGTGAAGGCCATCCTCCGTGAGATTCAATTGCACCCGGTAGTACCCGGAAAGAAGAAAATAGCGGATCGCAAGAGCGGAATGCCCTTTTTGCAGTAAATCCCGCAACGTATAGAAATTCCCCTTGGACTTGGACATCTTCTCCCCTTCAACCATTAGATGCCGCGAATGAAGCCAGTATTTTACAAACGGTTTCCCCGTGGCGGCTTCGCTCTGGGCGATTTCATTCTCGTGGTGCGGAAAGATATTGTCCTCGCCCCCGCAATGGATATCGAACGTATCCCCCAGGTATTTCCGCGACATAGCCGAGCATTCGATATGCCAGCCGGGGCGACCCTCGCCGTATTCCGTCTGCCAGAAATGCTCCCCTTCTTTCCTGGCTTTCCAGAGAACAAAGTCCCGGGCGTCTTCCTTCTCGTATTCGTCCTGATCGACACGCGCCCCCACTTTTACGGAATCCGGCGTGATCCCCGAAAGCGCGCCGTATCGGGGAAAAGTAGAGATTCGGTAATAAATGGAACCTTCGCTCTCATACGTGTGGCCCTTTTCGCGAAGAATCCTGATGATTTCCAGCATTTCGGGAATATGATCGGTAGCCTTCGGGTACACTTCTGCGCGCTGAATGCGCAATGTATCCAGATCCTCAAAAAATGCCTCAATGTAAGGCCGGGTATGCTCAAAAATGGAAATCCCCTTTGATTGCGCGGCCCGAATAATTTTATCTTCCACATCCGTCAGATTCATTACCTGGAACACCCGGTAGCCCCGGTAAATCAGATACCGACGGAGAATATCTTCGAATATGTATGTCCGGAAATTACCGATGTGCGCGAAATCATACACAGTCGGCCCGCAGGTATACATCCCCACATTCGGCGGATTGAGAGGATGGAACTCTTCCTTTTTTCCGCCCATCGTATTGGTGAACTGTAAGGCCATTCAAAAAACTCCTTATTAGTGTAAACGAATAGTCTTGGCAAAGATTATCATTGCGAGCGAAGCGCGGCAATCTCGTTGTCTTGTCGGCTCGCCCATCGACAGGCACGGAGGCCTGTCCCACCAGTAGGCCAGGCGTCTCTGCCTGGCAAAGAAGGGCGGGAAACACGCTTTCTTCACCCCAATCACCGGCCCCACCGGTCGACAGGCACGGAGGCCTG
>Ga0116149_1005889_pt1 | contig 11263 bp, 12 predicted proteins | sample AD_UKC057_MetaG_FD_89787 | JGI IMG/M metagenome (GOLD analysis project Ga0116149, IMG submission 89787) | Active sludge microbial communities of municipal wastewater-treating anaerobic digesters from USA - AD_UKC057_MetaG | ecosystem: Engineered > Bioreactor > Anaerobic > Digestate | place: USA...
CCCGAGCAGTGATTACGCGGAGCCCCGGTAACCGACGCCAAAACGTTGTTCTGCCCTAATACCCTGAGTAGCCCCAGAAAGGCAAAAATAACGGCCTCCTTAAAATCGGTAAGCAGTGTATCGGGCACCTGCCAGGCACCCGGCTGCAGGCGGTTGAGCGTTTCGATGAGAAAACGGTTGTGCGCACCGCCACCGGTAGTCAGCACAGGAGAAAAACCGGCCAGTTGCGAATGAATCTGCACGGCAATGTGTTGGTAGTAAGTAGCCAGCTTGTCGGGCAAACTCAGCGAGGAATCGTTGAGCAATGGCATAATGTTTTTTTCGACCCATTCGCGCCCCAGCGAACGCGGTGGTGCTTCGCCGTAAAAGGGCAGGTTGTTCAGGCGTTGTAACAGAGCTGTATCTACCCTGCCGCTGCGCCCCAGTTCTCCGTCGAAGTCGCAGTTTTTCCCGGTTTCGAGCATCAGGGCATTAAGTACAATATTGGCGGGGCAAATGTCGAAGGCTATACGCTCACCATTGCGCTGAAACGAACAATTGGCAAAACCCCCGATGTTGAGGCAGGCCGGAAATCCGGCAAACAACAGGGCATCGCCGGCAGGCACCAGAGGAGCTCCCTGCCCTCCCATCGCTACGTCGGCAGTACGAAAATCGCAAACAACAGCCATACCGGTGGCTGCAGCAATGTGCCACCCACTACCGATTTGCAGCGTAAGAAAGTTTTCGGGCTGGTGAAAAACCGTATGTCCATGACTTGCCACAAAATATTCGCTGCGGTTGAGCCGGTGTTTTTCGATAAAACCATTCAGCGCCTCAGCAATAAAAAAACCGTAATCGCAATTCAGCTGACTCAGTGCCAAGCCATCGAGCGCGTGGGCAGTGGCAAGTTTCTGTCTCCGGCGGTCATCATAAATCAGGGTTTCGGCAGCCCTGATGCTATAATCCCATTTCCCGCTGTTATATCTGAACTCACATGCAGCCATATCGAGCCCGTCGAGTGAGGTTCCCGACATTACCCCGATGCACCTGTACACACGGCAATCATGGTTTTGGCCTGTCATAAAAAAACTTTTTTCAAAATTAGCGAAATCCAGTTTATTTTCTTAATTTAGCCACAAATTATAATATAGAATGGAAAAGATTATTGTACCTATCGATTTCTCTGCCGAATCGATCTGCGGTTTAAAGCTGGCTATTATAGTTGCCAACAAGTTCAGGGCCGATGTTCAACTGGTGCATGTCATGAAAAAGCAGGGTGCTTTTTTTATTGCCGAAACCGAAATCATGGTTCAGAAAGTGCAGGAACAGCTCGAAAAAGTAATTGCCGAACACCGTAAAGATTTGTGTCAGGATTGCAACTTCGATTACATCATCAAACGCGGACGCGTATACGAAGAAATTGCTTCACAGGTTGAAGCCTTCAACAACTCGATGGTGATTTGCTCTACCCACGGTTCATCGGGTTTCAGCAGCTACTTTGTAGGCAGTAATACCTACCGCATTGTGCAGGCTACCCAACGTCCGGTAATCAGTATTACCAGTTGCCAGTATATCCGCGAAATAAAGAAGATTGTGATGCCCATTGATGTTACCAAAGAAACCCGTGAAAAAGTTCCCCTGGTGGCTAAAATCGCGAAAGCTTTCGATGCCGAGGTACACATTGTAAAGGTAACTTCGTCGACAAACGAAGGTATTCACAATAAACTGAGGCTCTACAGCCGTCAGATCCGCAACTACTTCGACGAACAGGGCATTCGCTACGAAAAGAGCCTGCTGGTAGGTGATAATATTACCGAAATCACCATCGACTATGCCAAAACCATCGATGCCGACCTGATTGCCATCATGACCGAACAAACATCGTCGCTTTCGAACCTGTTGCTGGGGTCGTATGCACTGCAAATGCTCAACAGCTCACCGATTTCGGTATTGAGTGTAACCCCGCGCGAACTGTACATTGTGCACAGTTTCACCACCACAAACTAACAACTGATTCTTATACAGCTAAAGAGGCCCGAAAGGCCTCTTTTTGCATTTGCCATAGCCCCATGTTTCAATGCGGCCGCACTGCGTAACAAATTGTATCAACCCGCATCGCAGAAATTATGAAAGAAAAACATAAAACCGACAATTTTATTTTAATTTTGCCCTTGCCAGAATATGCAAAATACGCGGATTACAATGGAACCGACCGGAAATATTGAATCAGGGCCTCAGCCAATAGAATTAAACAGCGAAGTAAAAGACTGTTTATATGAATCGGCTAAATGGTCGAATTTTCTTTCGGTAATTTTCTTTGCCATTCTAGGGATTCTCGTGCTGGCGTCCGCGATAACCATTGTAATTGCCTCGATGAAATACAGTATTTCGAACAATGAGGCTGAGCCTTTTGTGCTGGCCATGATGTATATCGGGTTTTCGGGTATTTATTATTTCCCGGTAGTTTTTATGTATCGTTTCTCGAAAAACGTGATTCAGGGTATTGAGGAAAATAATCAGGAGATTTTTTATCTCGGATTGAAAAACTTACGGTCGCATTTCAGGTTTTTGGGAGTGCTGTCGATGGTTGCCATATCGTTGTTTACCATGGTACTGATTATCTCACTCAGTTTACTGGCCATTCGTTAAGCCTTCGCAACAACCTTGTGTCAACAGGTCAACCCGTCAGCTTGCTTTTGAATAAGCCGTTCTGCAAAAAACAGAAACAATTTCAATAAATCGTACCACGTAAATTTCAAATTCGAAGCATTTTATGTAACTTTCGATTGAATTTTATTTACCTGTCTGTTGATTTTATGAACGAATTACTTGTAATCCTTTACGTGTCAGATCAGACTAAAAGCGCCTTGTTTTACCACCAGCTGCTTGGTATAGATCCTGAGCTCGATGTTCCGGGCATGACCGAGTTCCGGCTTTCGCCGACGACAAAACTGGGCCTGATGCCCGAAAACGGCATAGCAAAAATTCTTGGGGGAAAGACTCCTCACCCCTCATCAGGCAATGGTATACCGCGTTGCGAGTTGTATCTGAAAACCGAAAATGCCGATGAATATGTTGCCCGGGCATGTGCGCTGGGTGCCAACGAAATAAGCCCGATGATGCAACGCAACTGGGGCGACTGGGCAGCTTACGTTGCCGACCCTGACGGACATATTATTGCATTTGCAGAAAGCCGGTAAAACCTATGTATATGAGCATAAGATGAAAAAAACGTTGATTGAAGGCAAAACAATTCAGGGAATCGGCTTTAACAAAAACGATGACGAAGTGCTTGAATACGAGAACTGCCATTTTAAGAACTGTGATTTTTCGGAAGCCGATTTGTCGGGGTGTATTTTCACGGATTGTCGTTTCGACACCTGCAATCTGAGTTTGGCCAAAATCGATAAAACTGCCTTGCGTACTGTGCACTTCACCCATTGTAAAATGCTGGCATTGCGGTTCGACAGCTGTAATTCGTTCGGACTTGAACTGGGTTTCGAAAATTGTCGTCTCGATCATTCTTCGTTTTACGGGACAAAAATCAAAAAAACCGTTTTCCTCAACTCGCAGTTGGTAGAGTGCGACTTTGCCGAATGCGACCTTTCGGGGGCAGTGTTCAGTAATTGCGACCTGACGGGCACTCTTTTCGAAAATACCATTCTGGAATATACCGACTTCAGGACTGCGTTCAATTTCACGTTGAATCCCGAAATGAACCGGGTTAAAAAGGCAAAGTTTTCGCTGGCAGGTTTGCCCGGATTACTGAGTCATTTACCCATCGAGATAGAATGAGCAAAAATGAGATGTAAAACAGTATTACTATGTCAGACAAAAACAACGAACTAATTACTTCGGTTACATTAGTGAACAACAAACTCCGCTTCAGCGGTACTGCCGGCAACAACCCGGCCATATCGATAGACTATATCGCACCTCTTGGCGACGACGAGGGATACACTTCGCTCGAATTGTTGCTACTGAGCCTATCTTCGTGTGTAGGCAGTGCAATACTCACTTTTCTGCGGCGCATGAATAAAACCATTATGGGTTGCACTATCAATTCGCATGGAATCAGGCATATCGAACATCCCACAGGTTTCAGAAGTATTGATCTCGAAATTAAACTCAATTCACCCGATACCAACAGCGACGATATGCGCAAGGTGATTGCACTGGCCGAAGACAAATATTGCCCGGTGTACGCGATGATAAAAGGCAATACAAAGGTGAATATCAGTTTCTCCATTTCGAACTGAATCTCATTAGCCGGTGAAGTCGATATTATATTAAATAATACTGTACTACCATAACATTCATAATCATAATACTATTACATTGCAATGATTGTTCTTTTAGTTACAGATAGTTAAAAGCTGCTACCGCAATATTTATTGAATATTGCAGTTTTTAGAAAACAAATAGCAATATTATCTGAGTATCAAAACACACCGAAATAATGAAATTAGCTCTTAAATCAATAGTTTTAACGCTCTTTACGATTTTCCTGAATTCTTTTTTATATGGGCAGGCACCTGTATCAGACACTCTCATCAGTCAACCGAAAAATATCTGTCTGAGTGCAGCCGACCCCGAAGGAAACACCTGGATCGTTTATGGTAACGACTGCGACAGTATCAGCAAACTAAAACCCAACAAAACCCTCGACATAAGTCAGCGACTGCACCTGCCATCCGGAATCAGTTACACCTGCCTGTTGCCGCTCGACCGCCACTGTATTCTGCTCGGCACCGCATCAAACTATGTATATATGTTGCGCGACCGTCGCTTTGTGAGGCTCGACAGCACTTATGGGCTCACCGACAGTGCCATTGTGGCAATGCGCCTCGACCGCGATAACCAGATATTGTATGTGCAATCGGAAAATTCCACTTTTGTATTGCACCGCGGTAGCACAAAAAAAGACTTCAGGTTTACCAAAATACAGGCCGGAGAACCGGTGAAACCGGATAATTCCGGCGTGTTGCGCAAACGCTTCCGCAAACCCTTGCAAAAAGCCGTTTGCAACGCCTTTTCCGATATCGACCTAAGCTTTCGTAAACAAAAATACATTGGAGGCAAAGAACTCGAAAGCATTACAGTGGCCTTGTATCCGGGAGATATTCTGATTAAACGAAACGACCTTCAGGTATCGAATATCGGGATTGCCGGATTCTGGACCCACTCGGGAATCTATCTGGGCAGCACCGAACAAATAGACCAGTACTTCGCAGGAATCGAAATGTTGGGAAACCAAAAAGCCTCCGACTATATCCGCGAAAACTACGGCGAAATATACCGCTGTCTGCAAAAACACAAACCGCTGATTATCGAAGCCATTGGCGAAGGTGTTGTTATCAATCCGCTCGATCATATTGCCCGTGTCGATTATTTTGCAGCCCTCCGACCCCGGCTTCCCAGGGAAGAAATATTCCGTTCGCTGCTCATTGCATTCTCGCACTACGGGAAACCCTACGACTTCCTTTTCGATTTCGGCACCGATGATGCCCTGGTTTGCAGCGAGCTGGTTTTTAAATCGTATTGCGAAACGCCAGATAAAAAAGGCCTCAGTTTCATCGAAAACAGCTACGAAGGAAAATTCTTTTACTACCCTACCGATTTTGTAAGACAGTTTTGCCTCGAACACGGGTCGCCCGATGCAGCCTTTAGCTTCGTGTTGTTTTATGATGCAAGCCTGAAAGAAAAAAACAAAGTGTACGGCGATTTTTGCAACACACTGCAACGTCATAAATTGTTTTAGGCTTTCGAATTCTCGGATAGTGTTTCTCAATTTTCATACATTTGCAACAACAAAACCACCAGTATGAAAGCAAGAATCACATTCTACATCGGCCTCAGCGTGTTAATTCTCAGTATAGTACAGATGCTCGTTCATTTCGAACCCGTCCGTTTTGTTGGCATCGGCATTGGTATATTGTTCATTCTTTGGGGATGGAAAATCGGATGGGCAAGCTACCGCAACCTGACGGTTATTGTTGGGCATATTGCCATTGTGGCCGGTTGTATGGCCACGGTGTATGGCTTGTGTCGGATCCCTTTCCTCGAAACAGCACCGGGATGGCTCGAAATTCTCGATTTACCCCTCTTCTGGGGCTTATTTACCATTTGGGGCGGAAATTGCATGATTACCCACGGGTATTGCTCATGCGCAATGTCGATGCACCAACGAAACAATAAAATCAAAGCTTGATTACACCCGGTTGAACAACAAATATGTAATTAATTTTTACCTTATTAATTAAGCATGGAAAAAAAATACCAATGGAAAAAAGGTTTCTTTTCAGAAAAATGCATTCTTTTTTCTGAAAATGCAGAAGCTGGCCATTTCAACGACAAAAGTTTTTCGCAGACAGCCACCGCAGTTCTCAATGGCGTGGAATACCGTTTTCGCACCCGGGGATTCTTCAAACAACACACAACAATAAGCGATGCAAGCGGTACCACATGCTTAGGCGAAATCACCTACAACTCGTGGATGAACAAAGCACACATCAAACTTCAGGAAGAAAGTTTCGAGTGGAAATACGAAAATTTTTGGGGTACCCGTTGGCAAATAGCCGGTAATGACACCCTGATTCAATACACCGGTTCATCCTCGAAAGGGAGCGTGAATTCAAACCAAAGCAGTGAGCTGCTGATTCTTTGCGGCCTTGCAGCCATGAACTACTACCGCCAGATAAGCGTGGCAATAATTGTAGCTGTTTTTGTCCCTTTGTGGATAAGCCTTTCGCATTAGGCCGATGCAGATTGACCTAAACCAACATAGTCAGAAAAATACGCTTTGCACATTCACGAAAACAAAGACCTTTAGAACTCCCCGAATAATAAATAGTCCTTTGCTAAAGTAACAGCCGGGCATTATCAGTCTGCAAATGAAACTATACAGAATGTAGTTGAATCAATGTATCATTTTTATGGCAGAATATTTTTGTTTTATTAACTGAAAACTTTACTTTTATGGTCTAACTGTCGGCACTTAAAAGTGAAAAATGGGCCGCAGAATAATGATTAGAATGAGAATTGATGTAGGATATTAAGCAAAAATAATCACGATTTTTCACCTAGAAAACCACACATTGGAATCAACTAATCACATACATATCTTCAAGTTCAAGTTACATAACGCACAGGGTTTCGGATACAAAAATATTACGCGCTTATGAATCAGACAAATCAGGCTTGGGGCAGTCGTATCGGACTCATTCTTGCCATGGCAGGCAATGCTGTCGGCTTTGGTAATTTTCTCAGATTTCCGGTGCAGGCAATACAAAACGGTGGTGGAGCCTTTATTATTCCCTACCTCGTAAGCTTTTTAATACTGGGATTACCCCTGCTTTTTATTGAATGGAGCATTGGCAGGTATGGTGGAAGCCGTGGTTTTCACAGTACCCCGCTGATGATGCAAAGCATGGATCGAAGGCGCATGTGGAAATATGTAGGGGTGTTTGGCCTTTTCTGTAATATTGGGATTGCCTCATATTATTGCTATCTGGAATCGTGGACACTGGCATATATATTTCACAGTGCCACAGGAACCTTCAACGGCATGAACCAACATCAGGTAGTGCAACTGTTCAGCGATTATGTATCCATCGGAAAAACCACGCTGATTCCGTTTGAACCCATTGTCTTTTTTCTGATTTGCTTAGGAATAAATGTGTACATACTCAGCAAAGGGCTTAGCGGCGGAGTTGAGAAAGTGGCTAAAATAGGAATGCCGCTGCTGATTTTGTTTGGAATTATTCTGGCTATTCGTGCTGTAACCCTAAAATCGGGTGTCGATGGTGCCGTTTACGACAGCAGTGTAGGGCTGAATTTCTTATGGACACCCCATTTCGATTCAATTTACAACCCAAAAGTCTGGTTTGCTGCAGCCAGTCAGATATTTTTTACCCTGTCGCTGGGGATGGGGTCAATTCATGCCTACTCTTCGTACCTGAAACGAAAAGACGATATAGCCCTTAACGCCATGTCGGCAGGCTGGATGAACGAATTTGTTGAAGTGGTACTCGGTGGAGCCATCATTATTCCCATTGCCGTTGGGTATCTGGGTATTGACAGGGTAAAAGAACTGGCTGCCATGGGAGGACTTGGACTTGGTTTTAAAACCATCCCCTACCTGTTTTCGCAATGGGGTCATGTAATTGGTGCCGTTGCCGGAGTGATGTGGTTCGGGCTGCTATTCTTTGCCGGAATAACCTCTTCGCTGGCTATGGGGACTCCGGTGCAGGGTTTCCTCGAAGATGAATTCAAATGGTCGCGCCGAAAAACTGCACTTGCTTTTGGAGGCATTATCCTCATACTTGGCTTACCCACCATATTATTCTTCAATCAGGGAGTTTTCGACGAATACGACTACTGGACCGGTTCGTTTGCCCTGTTTGTTTTTGCCGCCTTCGAGGCGGTGTTATTCGCGTGGTTTTTTGGCATTAAAAAAGGCTGGGAAGAAATAAATACAGGGGCTGATATACGAGTCAGCCGGATTTTCAGATTTCTTATCATGTGGGTTACCCCGGTGTTGCTCATTATCGTCTTTCTCGGGGCTGTTTTCACACCTGTCGGTAACGACTGGGCTGCCGCGTTCCATGGATTGTTTCAGGGTCAGGGATGGATTTTCGATCACGGCAGTGTTATTGGTAAACTCATGAACAGCGGGTTAAAGGAGCAACTGGCTTCAGCTACTGATCCGGGGCTAATTGCCGACATCAAGTACAGAATATTATTGACAAATTTGTCACGATTACTTCTGGTGGCTTTGTTCGTTGGTATTTCGCTGATTGTAAGAAAAGCGTATTATAAACATAAAAGGGAAGGGACAATATAATGAATACTTCGGCATTAATTCTCATGCTTAGCGCAATTGTGGGCATCACTGCGGTTACCGGATATTTTTTCATTAAGGTGCTGAGAACCAAACCCAAGGATGAGCCCGATTCCTACACCGATAACGACGGGCAACCACGCTGAGTGATATTTTACAATACGAGTAGCCAAAATACGCTTATGGTTGCGAGGTATGAATTGATTACATCACTTTTATAAAAATCCGATGAATGAAGTTGACTTGTACATTGCCGGTTTCCCTGAGGAAATAAGCGAAAAGCTAAAAACAATCCGAAAAATAATTCAGGAGGCTGCCCCCGACGCAGTCGAAAACATGGCTTACGGTATGCCATCCTATAAGTTGAAAGGCAGACCATTGGTTTATTTTGCCGCTTTCAAAAATCATATCGGCTTCTATGCAACACCCAATGCCCATGCCGAATTTGCACAGGAACTGGCCAGCTATAAACATGGAAAAGGGTCTGTTCAATTTCCACTCGACAAAGCCCTACCCTATGACCTCATCGGACAAATGGTGGAATTCAGGGTATTGGAAACTAATGAAACGAAATAAATATAACGCGCTTGCTTGTTATTACTAGAACTTAATTACCAATGCATGTTTTGCCGTTCTCAAATTATTTGGAATAATGAGTTCGGGTTTTCCATCTTTTAGCGAAATCCTGACAGCGTTTGATTGACCTAAAAATCTGACCGTCTTTACATTGCTAAAAACCTCTGCCGGCAACAATAGACTGGCCGGAAGTGTTTCGTTTTCGTCAAACAGATAGAAAGCATACCTCGTTTTCCCGTCTTTCGACTGTGTAAAGCAAAACTTACCTGATTGATACGGAGCAAGTGGTTTGGTTTCGTAAATGGCTTCAGAATTAATTTCCATCCAAGCGCCTATTTCATCCAGCCGCTGATACACTTCCGGAGTTAAATCACCGGTTTTATCAGGACCGATACCCAGCAAGAAATTTCCTCCTTTTGCAACAATGCGTATCAGGGTATGTATTGCCCAGTTTGCCGGTTTATAACGTTCCGAAGGTCCGGTAGAGTACCAGTTATCGCACAGGGTTATGCAACTTTCCCATGGATAATCGGGAATCACTTCAGGGATTTGCTGTTCCGGAGTCCGGTAATCCTCATAAGGACCATGTACACTGCGATCGACCACAATGATTCCGGGTTGGTTTTTACGCGCCATTGCAGCAATTTTAGGCATATCAACATCCTGTACCCATTGCCTCCTGCCCAGCCAGGGTTTCGATTCCTCGGTAATTGCCAGGGCAGGACGCACCCAACCACCATCGAGCCATAGAATATCAATGTTTCCATAACCGGTCATCAGCTCTTCAATTTGATTGTAGGTAAATTGCTTGTAACGAGCCCATCGTTCGGGATATTTCTCGGGATTGTAATTCACATTACGGTCGAATACCGGAAAATACGGCCACCAATAGTCGTCGCAATGCCAGTCGGGCTTGCTGAAGTAGGCACCAATGGCCATTCCTTCCGACCTGAATGCATTAAAAACTTCTTTAACGACATTGCTTTTGGGATTCGACGAGAACACGCTTTCCGTGTCGGTAATTTTGTAATCGGTGTATTTAGAATCGAACATGCAAAATCCGTCATGGTGTTTTGTGGTAAAGACCAAATACTTCATTCCGGCACTGCGGCAGGCTTTCGCCCATTTTTCAGGATCGAATTTCACCGGATTAAAACTATGCCGGATGTTTTCGTATTCCTTAACGTATTGATTGTAATCGTTGGCAAAAGGACCACGGCGCACACACCAGTCTTCATCTTCGGGGCATAAGCTCCAGCTTTCGACCACACCCCATTCGCTGTAAGGCCCCCAATGAATAATCACACCGAATTTCCAATCGTGCCATTCGTCTAATTTAGCACATACCAACGGATCGGAAGGTTTTACGTATGGTATTCCGGCTTCCTGTGCTACAACAATTTGCGAAACACTGAACAGGGAAATCAAACAGGCTGTAAAAAAATTCGTTTTCATCGTTGCAAGTTTTTTGGCATTAACAATTTCATTCCACAACTTCGAGATATGTACGCTGGCGTATGTCTTTCGACGAAGCCCCAATCATAACACTGAATCTACCGGGTTAATGGTCTTTTTCATTGATGCATCGTACATCGCGAGCATTTCGGATGGTATCATAAAACTGACCTCCTGCGTTTCGCCGGGCAACAGGTGTATGCGTCGGAATCCCTTTAGTTCTTTTACAGGACGCGCAACCGTAGCCAGTTCATCGTGCAGGTACAGCTGAACCACTTCGTCACCCGCAATTTTTCCCGTATTTGTAATGTTAACCGAAACCACGACTGAATCACCGATCCGGATAACCTGTTCCGACAGTTTCAACTTTGAATAGCTAAAACTTGTGTAACTCAGTCCAAAGCCAAAGGG
>Ga0116149_1005895_pt1 | contig 11250 bp, 10 predicted proteins | sample AD_UKC057_MetaG_FD_89787 | JGI IMG/M metagenome (GOLD analysis project Ga0116149, IMG submission 89787) | Active sludge microbial communities of municipal wastewater-treating anaerobic digesters from USA - AD_UKC057_MetaG | ecosystem: Engineered > Bioreactor > Anaerobic > Digestate | place: USA...
CATTGGCAAAGCCAGCCCAAACCCCATCAATGAGACCAACCAGGGTATAGGGGTCTTTAAGGCGATGACGATACCAGCCAAGAATCTCTGAATAGACACGGGCGCCGACGATGTCGTAGAAATCATGGTCCACGTCCATCAGGCGCTTCATGTATTCCATCATCCTGGGGGCTTCTTCACGGCGAGCTTCGCGGATATAGAGAGTGCGGCCGTCTTTCAATTTGACCTGGGCGCCTGGCCACCTGGGCAGGTCCATGGCTGGACCCTGCAGCAAGGCTTCGATCTCGCGAACATCGATCTCTAATACCTCCTGGCTCGCGTGTTCGGGAAGTTCGAATTTCATTCTGGTCTCCTAACCGGCAAATGCTAGGCGAGGTTGGCTTTGCTGAGTCTGTTCAGGCTTTCAACATGCTTGGGATCATAGACGTCACCGAATTTGGTCTTGGGCATGGTGGCAGCTTTCTTCATCAGTTCATCGTATTCTTTGTCATCGACGAATGCCACCGCGCGTCCAATGGAAGCCTCGCCATCGACAAAGCGCCAGGGGAAGAAACCAACCTCCACACGGCGGTTGAGCAGCAGGTCGATCATGCCGCCAAAACATTCCGCGTGAATGATTTCTTTGGGGAACAGGTCGATGTGCATCATCTGGTACTTATCATCAGTGAAGAACTCTTCAAGGGTCTTGCCGAATTTTTTCTTGAACACGTATTCAGCCTGTTTCGCCTGACGCGGCATCCAGGTGCGGATGATGGTGTTCATCGGGTGATCAGCAGACCCGCAGTCCACAGCAATCCAGCGTAATTTCATCTTGATCGCCCAATCGACGAATTCGTGGTCAGGACCCGGGTGTTTGGTCATATAGCGCACTTCATCAGCGGTGGGTTGATCCCAGCCGAAATGATGGTAACCGGTGTGGATGACGAGGATATCGCCTTCTTTCACTTCCACACGGTCGGTGATCATTTTGCTGGTGTAAACATCATAATCACCGCAGACGTCGCTCAGGTCTACAATGGCTGCTTCGTGCACCAAGAAATCCATGGGCAGCTGGGCGATGTCACGGCCGGGTGTGTAGAAATGGATCTCTCCGTCAAGGTGGGTGCCGAGGTGGTTGGAGTGGGTGAGCACCTGCCCGTTGGCGCCATTCGGAGCCAGGCGTTTGAAGTACTTCACCTGTAAGGGTTCATAAGTCGGCCAGGGTGGAGTACCAATTCCGATGGGGATGGTCAAATCAAGTAGTTTCATGATACGCTCCTTTTTTGAATTTTTTTCAACACTTATGGTGTTGAAATTGAAAACAGTCATGGGGAATTAAGGATCATTCTCCATGACTGTTCTTCTTACAAGTGGGTGAGATACCTGTTGAAGTGCATATTCTCACTAGTGCAGCAAGATCGGGAAGATCATCTGCATGAGGATGCCGGCTGCCAGAACAGAAGCAACCTGCCCGGCTGCGTTGGCGCCAAGCGCGTGCATGAGGATGAAGTTCTGATTATCAACCTCAAGCGCGACTTTCTGCGCCAGGCGACCGCTCATCGGGAAGGCGCTGATGGCGGCTGCGCCAACGAGCGGGTTGATCTTGCGCCCGGAAAGGAGGCAAACCAGTTTTCCGAAGAGTAGACCACCGATGGTGTTGAGGGCGAAAGCAATCAAGCCCAAGATAAGAACCCGCAGGGTGCCCGTGTTCAAGAAAGTGGCTGCCTGCATGGTTGAGCCGATGGTGATACCCAGGAAGATTGTGGCTGTATTGGTGATGGCGTTCTTAGAGGTCTCCACCAACCCTGGCACAACTTCTGATTCTTTGATGAGGTTGCCAAGCATCAGGGTGGCGATGAGTGGCGCGGCTTCTGGCAGGAAGATGCCGGCGACCGCAGTAATGAGGATGGGGAAAAGGATGACCGTCATTCTGGAAACCGGTCTTGGGGTGTATTCCATGCGGATTGCGCGTTCTTTTTTGGTGGTGAAGAGGCGCATCAGAGGAGGCTGGATGATAGGCACAAGGCTCATATAGGAATACGCCGTGACCGCAATTGCGGCTGCAAGACCAGGGGTTACAAACAGCGAGCCTAACTTACTGTTGACGTAAATGACGGTTGGACCATCGATGGCGCCGATCATGCCAATGGCGGTGGCTTCAGCGAGGTTGAAGCCCAGCAGGATGGCAATGACCAACGTGGCAAAAATTCCCAGGTGAGCCAGCGCGCCCATCACGAACATAACAGGCTGGCTGAGCAGCGGGCGCAGGTCGAGCATCGCCCCAACACCCAGGAAAATCAACAGGGGAAAGAGTTCGTTACTGATCCCTGCTCGGTAGAGGACTCCAAATAAGCCTTCCTCACCGATCATGTTGGCAGCAACGGGCAGGTTCCCCAGGATACACCCGAAACCAATCGGTATCAATAGCGTGGGCTCATAATCCTTAAAAATCCCGAGGTACAACAGGAGTAGAGCCACAGCAATCATGATGAGCTGCTGCCATGTGATATCGAGAAGTCCTCCGAGCAAACCTGATAAATCGAAGCCCATGATCGTGTCCTTTCCGCCTACTCGATATCCATGAGCGGAGCACCGTAAGCAACCTGGTTGCCCTCATTCACATGGATGCGAGCGACTGTACCATCCTGGGGAGCGCGGATGATATTCATGGCTTTCATGGCTTCAATGACACAAATCTCGTCATTGGCTTTAACCTTATCGCCTGCGCGGACTTTAATCGAGTTGACCACACCGGGAAGAGGTGATTTGATTGTGCCAGGACCGGCAGCCACAGGAGCAGCCGCTGCGGGTTTAGGCGCAGGCGCGGCCGCACGGGCGGGCGCGGGTTTGGCGGCTTTGACAGCTGAAACCGCTTTGTTGACTTCTTCAGTGACAACTGTCAGTTCCTCTCCATTGACTTTTACTAAAACTTCATCATTGCGTGGGTCATCAAGGATCTCAACATCGTAGGTGGTGTCCTTGACGGTAATCTTGTATTGTGTCATCTTGTTCTCCTGATTGTGGAAGATTGTGTTAGCCGGCGCTGAAGCCCAAACTGGCGCCAGGGATTGACTTCTCCGGTGGAAGCATCTGCGAATGAAACAACCGATTCAGCTTTTGCCCGCGCAATCGCCACTGCCAGGGCGGCTGCCAGTAAGGCATGCGATTTCGAATCCGCTTTTTCTTTCTCCGGTTCAGTTGTTGCGTCTACTACGGTGTCTTTGCTTTCTTCCTCATCTTCCTTGTCAACCAGAACCAAGGTAAGCAGGTAGATGATCCCTGCCAGGATAGCGAGGACAAGTAAGAGCACCACGATGCCGATTCCGGATATTTTTAACGCTATTCCGAGGTTATCCATTATCCATATCCTTTCTGTTACAGCGGGATGTTCCCGTGTTTCTTGGCAGGAGAAGTGGACTGCTTGTTCCTTAAGATATCGAGAGTGGCGATAAGACGCTGGCGGGTTTCACTGGGGATGATCACCTCGTCAATATAACCAGCAGAAGCAGCCTGGTAAGGATTGGAGAATTTATCCTCGTAATCTGCTACCAATTCAGCGCGCAATTTCTTGGCTTCTTCGGGATCTTTATCCTTGAGCGATCTTCCGTGAAGGATATTCACTGCACCGCCCGCGCCCATCACCGCGATTTCCGCGCCAGGCCAGGCAAAGCTCATGTCAGCGCGCAGGTGCTTGCTGCCCATAACGATGTAGGCGCCGCCGTATGCTTTGCGGGTGACAACAGAGATCTTGGGTACTGAAGCCTCTGAGAAGGCGAACAGGATTTTTGCGCCGTGGCGAATAATCCCGTTGTGCTCTGTGTGTGTACCGGGCATGAACCCCGGGGTATCCACAAAGGTGATCACGGGGATATTGAAGGCGTCGCAGAAACGCACGAAACGGGCAATCTTGTCAGAGGAGTTGATATCCAGAACGCCCGCCATAGAAGCAGGTTGATTTGCAGCGATTCCCACGCTTTCACCATTCAAGCGGGCAAAACCAACCACCGCGTTGGTGGCGAAGTTATGGTGAACTTCAAAGAACGAATCGATATCCACTACGCGATTGATCACGTCCCTGATGTCGTACGTTTGGTTGGGGTCAGCGGGTACCAGGGTGTTTAATTCTTTGTCGGCGCGGAATGGGCTATCATTGGTTGGGAGAACAGGGGGAGTGCTGGCGTTGTTATCGGGGATGTATTCGAGGATTTTGCGGATGATATGGAAGGTATCTTCCTCATCCTGTCCCAGGAAGTGCGCGACACCCGAAACGGTGGTGTGGGTGACGGCTCCGCCCAATGTTTCGTGGTCCACGATTTCATTGGTAACCGCTTTGATCACTTCCGGTCCGGTGATGTACATGTTCCCCATGCCCTGGGTCATGATGATAAAGTCCTGCAAGGCGGGAGAGTAAACGCCGCCGCCGGCGCAGGGTCCCATAATAACGCTGATCTGCGGCACCACACCCGAAGCCTGAACGTTGCGGTAGAATACCTCGCCATAGGCATACAGGCTGTAGATGCCTTCCTGGATGCGCGCGCCGCCGCCGTCATTGATGCCAATCACGGGCACGCCGGCGTCCATCGCCAGGTCCATCACACGGGCAACCTTCTCACCAGCGACTTCGCCAAAAGAGCCGCCCATTACGGTGAAATCTTGCGCGTAAACGCAGACTTTTCTGCCGTTGATGGTGCCAAAGCCAGCGACAAGACCGTCACCAGGGATCTTGTCTTTGTCTAAACCGAAATCGGTATGGCGATTTTTCATCAAGCCATTGATTTCGTTGAAGGATCCTTTGTCTAAGAGGGCGTCGATACGCTCACGGGCTGTCTTCTTGCCTTTTTCGTGCTGAGCTGCGATCCTTTTTTCGCCGCCGCCTAGCCGGCTCTCTTCGCGAAGGGCCTTCAATTTGGCTATCTTGTCTGTTGAATCTTGCGCCATTACTACCTCCATCTTTGAATTTTGATGTTTTAAGAACAATTATAGTTTATGCTTATCCATCTGGCATTACAAGTGATACATTTAGCATCCTGAACGGTTGATTGTCACATAAATCTTACAGCAAAGAATAAAAAAAGCATGTGACCGAGTTGAATCACATGCTTTTTGAACTGAGTAGAAAAAATTCTCACTCTCTTTTATAGGGTTTGAGTAATGCCGCGGGGTAAGATGCGTTGCGACCGGCGATGGTGAGCGCGATGATGGTGACGATGTATGGCAGGGCGAGAAAGAGCTCGTAAGGGAGCTTGAGACCGGTCAACTGCAGCCTGGATTGCAGCGCCTGCACTCCCCCAAACAGAAGCGCGCCCCACAACACTCTTACCGGGTGCCAGTTAGCGAAGATGATGAGGGCGATGCACACCCAGCCGCGTCCAGCGACAATGCCGAAGGTGAACGAGCCAAGTTGTGCCACTGAAAGGTAAGCACCCCCCACGCTCATCAGCGCGCCGCCGATGACCAGGGCGATGGTGCGCAGGCGATACACATTAATTCCAGCCGCGTCAGTCGCTTCTGGGTTGTCTCCCACTGAACGCAGGTTCAGCCCAAAATTCGTACGGAAGACCACCCACCAAACGATAGGAATAAGAGCCAGGGCGATGTAGGTGAGGGTATACTGCGAGAAAATTGGACCCAGCACACGGCTTCCGGAGAAGATACTGAGTTGTTGGAAAGGCTGAATCGACGGCAGAATACGGTTTTCGCCGAAAATGACCCGGAACCCAAATAACGAGAGCGCAGTCATTAAGAGGGTCACCCCTAAACCAGAGACGTGCTGGTTCACCCCCAATCTTACGGAGAACAGGCTCATGATCAGACCGGAGATCATTCCACCAATAAAGGCGCAAAGAATGCCCATCCATAAAGAACCGGTCAACGACGCGGCGGTAAACCCACTAAACGCGCCAAAAAACATGGTTCCTTCAACGCCAAGGTTTAAAATTCCTGCACGTTCGCAGAAAAGCTCTCCGAGCGTGGCGAAGATAAGCGGTGTTGCGATACGCAGCGTGGCTGCGATAAGATCGACCAGAAAGTCTCCCATGATCATATCCTCTTAATCCGATAATTCTGAAGCAGCAGCATGCCCAGGGTGACAAGCAAAAGCGTAGATTGGACCACATTTCCCAGGTAAATAGGTACGCCTAACACGCGGCTCACCGTTTGCGCGCCGGTGTTGATCAACCCGATAAACAGCGCCGCGATGGTAGCGCCAATTGGGTTCAATCCGCCGAGGGTGGCTACGATGATACCGGTGTAGCCATAGCCGCCTGATAGTTCGCTGATGAGGTGGTAATGAATACCGGCAATTTCGCTCACGCCAGCCAACCCGGCGATACCGCCGCTGACCAAAGCAGCGATGAGCATGGTGCGGTTTACGTTGATACCAGCGAACTGCGCTCCAGCCTTACTGGCGCCAACAGCGCGCATTTGCAGCCCAAATGGTGTGCGCTTGATGATGATGTAAACGACCACCACCACCACCAGAGCGATGATAAAACCGATGTGCAGGCGTGACTTGGGAATAAGCTGCATAAACCTTGCAGCCTCGAAGAACTCTGGTGATTTTGGCCATCCCGTTTCAGGATCGCGCCAGGGACCGTTAAGCAGCGCGGAGATGAAATACATGATGATGGAATTCATCAGCAGGGTTGTCACCACCTCATCCACTTTCAACCTGGCTTTCAGCAATGCCGGGATGAGCGCCCAAAGCATGCCACCAAGAAAACCCAGCACCAGCATCATGGGGATGACCACAATAGAGGGGAGGGTGGTGAATGTGGCGCCTACCCAGGCAGCCGCAACTGCGCCAGCGTAAAGTTGACCTTCCGCGCCAATGTTATAGTAACCGGCGGCGAAGGCAAAAGTAACCGCGATACCTGTAAAGATGAGAGGAGTGGCTTTTACGAGCACTTCAAGGGCAGAGAACTTGGTGGAAAGCGGGACGATGATAAAGTTGTAATATGCGGCAAATGGATTCGCCCCCGCCAGGAGTATAAAAATGGATGTAATAGCGAATGTTACAAGCACCGCTACCACCGGGATGAGCGCTTTGGTCCAAACCGGAGCGGGAGATCGTTCAAGTCGGAATTTGATCACAATAAATCCTCCAATGCGAGAAATAAGCCTAAGCGGCGCCGGCCATCAGCAGCCCCAGCTTCTCAGGGGTGGCTTCAACCGCCGGGATGATACCCCGGATACTGCCTTCATAGATCACTGCGATGCGGTCAGACAACGCCAGTACTTCGTCCAGGTCTTCTGAGAGCAAGACCACCGCAGTACCGCGTTCTCTTTCTTTGAGCAGCCTGTTGCGTACATATTCGGTCGCGCCGACGTCCAACCCGCGGGTGGGTTGTGAAGCAATGAGCACTTTTGGTTTACGCGATAAAGCGCGCGCCAGCACAACTTTTTGCATATTCCCGCCGGATAACTTGCGCAACTGGTCGCCTGGAGAGGCTTTGATCTGGAATTCCTGAATGGTCTGCGCAGCGTCTTCCTGGATTTTTTTCCGATCCAACATCCCTTTACGATGGTAATTGGAAATATGCTCCAGAGCAAGGTTTTCTGCCACGGTGAGTTCACCGATGGTGCCTTCGTGTCTGTCTTGCGGCGTGCGACCGATGCCACAATCAGAAATGGCGCTCGGTGAGCAGCAGGTGATGTCTTTCCCATTGATTTTTATTGTGCCGCTGCTGGGTTTTACAAGACCGTTAAGCACCTCAGTAAGCTCTCCCTGTCCGTTACCTGATACTCCGGCGATACCGAGAATCTCGCCTACACCGACGTTAAAAGTGACTTTATCCAGCACTTTGCGCCCGTGTTTTCCTTCGAGGGTGATTTCAGTGACTTCATAGACAGGTTCGCTCGCTTCACGTGCAGACTGGCGCTGGACGCCGAAAGTTTCACGACCAACCATCATTTTTGCCAGGTCAACCTGGGTGGTTTCGGATTTTTTAACCGTATTGGCGACCTTGCCGTCGCGCAGCACGGTGATTCTGTCGCAAACAGTCATCACTTCGACGAGTTTATGACTGATAAATATCACGGAAAGGCCAGATTTCACCAATCTGACGAGGGATTCGAACAGAACATCAACTTCCTGTGGCACCAGCACAGCCGTCGGTTCATCCATAATGAGGATGCGCGCGTTGCGGTATAACGCTTTGAGAATTTCCACGCGCTGTCTTTCTCCAACTGACAGGTTCTTCACCAGGGTGGAAGGGTCCACCGGGATGCCATATTTTTCAGAAGCCTGGGCAACATCCTTCTCGATTTCTTTTTGAGAAAGAACCATCTTGTTTGAATAACCCAGGACAATGTTTTCAGCAACAGTCAGGGTGGGCACGAGAGTGAAATGTTGGGTAACCATGCCAATGCCGGCGGCAATGGCGTCTTTAGGTGAATGAATTGTTACTTTTTTACCATTAATGACGATTTCACCGCTATCGGCTCTGTATAAACCATAGAGAATACGCATCAAGGTTGTTTTACCGGCGCCGTTTTCTCCTAACAGGGCGTGAATCTCACCCTGCTCCAATTCGAAACTCACGTCTTGATTGGCTTTTACCGGGCCGAAGGTTTTATTTATGTGCTTCATTTCAACAGCTAACATGGCAAATCCTTCATCGTAGATTTCGGTACGGATTTAAAGGGGGGCGGCAGAGTTACCTTCTGCCGCCCCTGATTTTCGGATTAATTTACAGCGGCTGGTTGTGCTTCGTCGATGGGAACACGGAACATACCAGACTTGATGGCTTCTTCTTTGGCAGTGACCGCGGCGAGCACATCGGCCGGGATCTTGCTTTCATTGCCGTGGAACGGTGCCAAGGTCGCGCCGCCCAACGCGTACATGTTGAAGTCCTTCAGGTCCATGGCGGTGAAAGTGCCAGCCTTGACCTGCTTGACCACGTATTCAACGGTGGGGGTCATATTCCAGACTGGACCGCTGATGACCCATTCGGGGGCGATTTCGTTCTGGTCGCTCATGTTGCCGAACACGAAGACACCCTTTTCGGCGGCCGCTTCGATCACTCCAGCGCGCTCAGCAAAGAGCACATCCGCGCCAGCGCTGATGTGCGCCAGGGCCTGCTCTTTGGCAGTGGCAGGATCAAAGAACGAGTTAATGAAGGAAACGAGAACCTTAACCTCTGGGTTGGTTTCCTTGGCTCCCGCGATGAAAGCATTCACCAGACGGTTAACTTCGGGGATGGGCACAGCCGCGACCACACCGATGGTGTTGGTCTTGGTCAACCCGCCGGCGAGCATACCGCACAGGTAAGCCGGTTCGTGGATCCAGTTATCAAATACTGCCAGGTTTGGAGCGACCGGGCCAAGCTCAGAACCGAAAGCAAAGGCGATCTCGGGATAATCGGCAGCCACACGGCGCACGGCTTCTTCGTTCACGAACGCGTCACCCATGATCAACTGGGGTTTCTGCTGTTCTGCGATTTCGCGCAGCACGCGTTCCATATCACCTGAGTAACCGATATCTTCAGTGTAGGTGTACTCGATAAGGCCCTCTTCCTTGGCTTTGAGCAGCGCGTCATGGATGACACCATCCCATGGCTCTTCAATGGGGGTGGCAAACGCGCCATAGACCTTGATTACCCCGGATTCTTCAGCTGCGGGGGCTTCAGGTGCTTCGACTTCAGCGGGGGCGGTCGTTGGCGCAACGGGCGGCTTGGCGCAACCAGCCATCAGGCTGACGACCATCAGAATTGCGACGAACACAAGCAAGTATGACTTTTTAAACATTTTTTTCTCCTTCTTTGCTAGTTTTAAATACACTTGCGTTTTCAACTATTCGTATTGGTAAAACCAGGGCTCTTCCTCCTTTCTCACTTTTATTAGGATAGCATAATCGCGTGCTTCATAGCAACTGATAGCGGGCTACGAATTTTCCTGAATGATCTTGTCCATCTTCGCCTGGTCAATAAGCTTGCCATGGCTGATCACATACACCGGTTTTTCATGGTAGCGCAGCGCTTCAAGCACGTTGGGCTGGTCAAGGACCACCAGGTTGGCGGGGGCACCCTTCTTTAACTCGAAATCTTTGAGACCAATCGCGCGAGCCGGTTTGGTGGTGATCATATCATAGAGCACTTCCATGTCTTCGCGGGTGGTGAACCAGAGCAAGTGAGAATTGAGGAAGGCGACCTCAAGCATATTATTGCGCCCATAAGGGTAGTAGGCGTCGGAGATATCATCTTGCCCAAGGCAAACGAGCACACCTTCTTCCAGCAGTTCACGTACACGCGCGTGTAGCGGCCCGGTATGCGGATCGCTCACCACGCCCATATCCGCTTTCTTGAGGATTGCGGCGAGTTTTTGCAGGTACGGCTTGGGGTAGAGCGCCATCGCGCGGGCGTGGTGTGCCAGCGCGCGTCCCTGCCAGCCAGTACGGATGGTTTCCAGCGCCATCACCTCAAGCGAGCGCAACCCGTTATCACCAGCATCATCCACCAGCATGGAGACGGGTTTATCATACTCTTTTGCCAGTTGATAGCAGATGCGCACATGCTCGGCGATATCAGCATCGGTGTATTCGATCCAGGGAATGCCGCCAACCACATCAGCGCCGAGGTCCATCGCCTGGCGCATCAGTTTCTCAGCGCCGGGCTCACGAACCAATCCATCCTGGGCAAAAGCGACAGTCTGAATATCCACGATGCCCTTGAATTCGTCGCGCGCTTTGATAAGCGCTTTTATTCCTTCGAGCTTACCCTTTGAATCTACATCGGCGAAAGCGCGGATGTGGGTGCAGCCGTAACGGGCAGCCAGGGCAGCGGCCTTTCTGACGTTCTTGATAATCCATTTTTCGTCATATTTTTCTTTCACACGCGCAGCCAGTTCGATGGCGGTCATGGCTTTGCCCATGTCGGCGCCGTGATAGTCTTTCAAGGCGGCTTCGTCCATCATCATCAGCGTATACACCTTGCACATGTGCAGATGGGTATTGACATAGGATTCTGTCACCAGGTTACCGCGGGCATCCAGTTCGCTGGCGGCTTTGGCTTCTATCTTGTTGGCGATGAGCGCAACCTTTCCATCTTGAATGGCGATATCTTGGGTGCTTTTTGGGCTGTTGCGCAGTGTCGCGTTACGGATGATCAAGTCGTAATGGTCAGTCATAATTCTCCTTGTGATTTTCATTGAAATGCCGGATGTTCTCATCCGGCATTTCACTGAAAACCACAAGGAGAATTATGACTGACCATTACGACCTGATCATCCGTAACGCGACACTGCGCAACGAGCCAAAAAGCACCCAAGATATCG
>Ga0116149_1005901_pt1 | contig 11236 bp, 8 predicted proteins | sample AD_UKC057_MetaG_FD_89787 | JGI IMG/M metagenome (GOLD analysis project Ga0116149, IMG submission 89787) | Active sludge microbial communities of municipal wastewater-treating anaerobic digesters from USA - AD_UKC057_MetaG | ecosystem: Engineered > Bioreactor > Anaerobic > Digestate | place: USA...
TATCTCCTTACTGAATATTTCCATTCCCTTTCCGGCTTTTTCAACTATCCGCCTGAAGCGGTAATGCCTGGGAATAAACACATCGTTCGGGTCGATAAGGTAGCGTTGGCATGAATCGGGAATGAAATCAATGAGCGAAGCAGCCGGATATACCTGAAGTCCGGTGCCCGCAACCAGAAAAATGTCGGCAGTACGGGTTATTTCGATGGCGGTCTCAATCATGGGTACGGCTTCACCAAACCATACAATGTGCGGGCGAAGCTGCGCACCTTTCGGGCAGAGATCGCCGATGTCGAGCCGTTCTCCGGTCAGGCTGAGTACCAGATTTTCGTCGGCTGTACTTCGTGCTTTCTTAATTTCACCATGCAGATGCAACACCCGGGTACTGCCGGCCCGTTCATGGAGGTCGTCGATATTCTGGGTGATGATTTGTACCTCGAATCGCTCTTCGAGCCGGGCCAATGCACTATGTGCCTGATTGGGTTGTGCCGCCAGAATTTGTTTGCGCCGCTGGTTGTAGAATTCCAAAACCAGTGCGGGGTTTTTATTCCAGCCTGCCGGTGAGGCCACATCTTCGATGCGGTGGTTTTCCCACAAGCCGTTCGACCCCCTGAAGGTGGCAATGCCGCTTTCTTCGCTGACACCGGCACCGGTTAATACGACGAGACGTTTCATTGACTGTATATTTTTTGTTTTCCCGAATTTAGCACTTTTCTCAGAATACAATTTCAATTCCGTTCAAAAAACTATGGGTACTCCCAATAATTCCCTCGGGTGGATGTGAGTCGTGGTAGAATTTGTAATCGAAACTAAAACTGAGGTGTTTGTTTATCTTTAACCGCAGCGATGACTGTGACAAAATTCTGAAATCGCCAGGGTCGGCAAGAGCCGGCTGATAGTATGTGGTATGCACCAGCCGGGTCGTGTTACTTAGGTTGAGGCTGAACGACAGGTAATTGCTCAGACGATGGGTTTGGGTTTCAGCACCGGTGGTAAGGATTTCCCACTCAAACATGTACAGATTTCCGGCATATAGCCTGAAAATGTCGGTTTTCACAATGGTCCACCGGGGTCCTGCTCCTGCCAGAATGCGGTAGCGTATGTCCAGAATTTTATTGAATTGCCCCTGAACAAATGCTTCTGCGGTAAGAAATTGCATCAATTTGCGATTGTACCTGAAGTGTTGCGTCGAAGTATTGATAAATTCTTTACCATTACCTTTCGACAGACTATGATCGGCCAGAAGCAGAAACAGGTCTTTGTTTGTTTTGAACTGCGTATGCGCATAGGCATCAGACCTGAAAAAATCAACATCGGTTTTCTGGTAGGCAAGCGAAAATTTTAACTTACCGCTCCACCCGGTTGTATCGGTTTTTATTCTTTCGTCTTCGATGTTTAGTATCTGCGCAAGCAGGGGCTGAAATGCGCTTACAACAATAAGAATCGCGAAAACAATTATTGCTTTCAGGTGGGTCATTTACCTTTTCGCCACGAAAACAACGATTTGTGCTTTATCCCGCTTTCTACCATACGACTGCTTACGTAACGTACGTCTTCGATGGTGTAGAAGGCATTGGGGTTAAAATTGTGAATTATTGGAATCAGTTCTTTGAGGCTTGAGCGTTTTACGGTAAGAAATATCACATTTACCTGTTCTTCACGTCCCTGTGCGTTCATCCAGGTGAGGCCAAATCCTTTCTCCCTGAGTGTGTCAATCAGTTGTAACCCGCTCTTTGCAGTAATTATACGCACCACGACAGTTCCCATGGCCAACTTTTCTTCTATCAGCATACCAATGTAATTCCCTGTGGCAAAACCTGCAGCGTAAAAAACAAAATTCACCCAGTTATCGAGGTTGTCCATGATCTTGCTCACAGCAATAATCCAGATAAATACTTCGAAAAAGCCCAGAATAGGGGCCATAATCTTTTTACCGCGGGCAACCATGATAATTCTAATGGTACCAATAGTTACATCGCAAATCCTGGCAAGAAATATCAATACCGGGATCACTAAAAAATTCATCAGGTCGGGACTCATAGTCTGTAATTTTGATGCAAAAATAATAAGTGTTACCGAATTGAACATTCGATAACGCGTAAAATGTTTATAAAACAGGTTTTGGGCGTTTTATTTTATTGCCCTTTTAAAGATGTAGCGTGTAATAAAAATTCCGCTGTCATCATCTTTTCCACCATAGCTTTCAACACCGGTAACCACAAAAGCCAGTTCCCAGCCATCGGCAACCATCTGGTTGATTTTAGCAGATATCATGGCATCGTTCGAGGCAATATTCCTGAAATTAATACCTACGGCACTGAAAAAGTTCAGCAGCTTGGTTTCTTCGAATTTGTCGATTTTAATTTCATCGCGGCTGATATCACCCTGTTTGGAGTCATTTCCCTGAACGCGCATGGTGGTGAACATTCCCGGGTCAATTTTCTCCTGATGCTCTATTATTCGTGAACGGCCTACCCCCATGGGAATAATTGATTCAACACTGGTGATCACCTTGTATTCCTGAGCCATTCCGGTAATTGCAAGTAGCAGCGCCGCCGCAACCAGCAAAAAATGTGTAATTTTCATATTTTAGTTTTTATTAGTTACTGAATGGAACAAGCGTCCAAAATTTGTACCAGAACTGCATCGTGACAAGAAGCGGCAAAATCATCGGTTTTCATCTCCTTGGTGTTGTAAACCAGTTCATCGCGTGTATTTATATTCACCACATGCCCGCCTGCTGCACGCACTATGGCATGCCCTGCTGCTATATCCCACTCGTTAATAGCACCTAAACGGGCGTATATGTTTGCGCTTCCTTCGGCAATCAGGCAGAATTTAAGCGAGCTGCCAATATGCAGGCATTCGGCGGAGCCGAACTGTGCGCTGATTCGTTTAACAAATTCTTCGGTCCTCGCGTTCATGTGCGATTTGCTGGCGACAATCCGAATGCCCGGCGTATCATTTTGGGTCGGCAGTTTTTTAATGTGCACCAGGGTTTTATCTTCGAGCAAGCAGGCTTTGAATGCGTGGTTACTGCCGTATCCAAACCAAATTTCGCTCATGGCAGGAGCAAAAATTACCCCAATCTCGGGAACAGTCTGGTGAATGAGAGCTATGTTTATGGTGAAATCGCTTCCTCCTCTGATGAATTCCTTGGTTCCATCAATCGGGTCAATCAGCCAGTAGGTTTCCCATTGTCTGCGCTCTTCAAAACCGGTCATTGCTTTTTCTTCACTCAGCACCGGTAAGCCGGTTTCCGAAAGTAAGTTTTCGATAATGCGACTGGCTGCAATGTCGGCATCAGTTACCGGACTCTGGTCGGTTTTATAGCCAACTGCAAGCTTTCCCCGGTAATATTTCATAACCTCCAAACCAGCTTCAATAGCCGCGGGAATGGCAAAATTGTGCATGAGTTCCCCGAATCGGGCTTCGTCGACTACCATTCTTCCTCAATCACCCGGTTTACGTTGTAAGCATTGGCCTGTGCTGTGGGCATTATCAGCATGTCGTTGATGCACACGTGTTTGGGTCTTGACAGTGCAAACAGAATGGCATCGGCAATATCTTCGGCATGCAGGGGCTCAAAACCTTTATATACTTGTTTTGCCTTGTCGGTATCACCATGAAAACGTACTTCGCTGAATTCGGTTTCGGCAAAACCGGGAGCTATCTGGGTCACTTTTATATTGTGTTTCAGTAAGTCGATCCGCATTGATTTCGAAAGGGCATCAACGGCGTATTTTGTCGCATTATACACATTTCCGTTGGGATATACCTCACGTCCGGCCATCGAGCCAATGTTAATGATATGTCCGTCGCCCTGCTCCTTGATAAGCGGTATCACTTTACGACTTACATACAACAAACCTTTAATGTTGGTGTCTATCATTTTTTCCCAATCGTCGGTGTTTCCATCCTGAATCGGGTCGAGCCCCGATGCCAGCCCGGCATTGTTAATCAGCACATTGATTTTTTTCCATTCTGCGGGCAGGCTGTCGATGGCTGCACTCACGGCATCACGGTCTCTGACATCGAAACATAGATTCATAATGCTGCAATTGTGCTTCAGCTTCAAGGTGTCCTGTAGTTCGGTCAGCCGTTGTTGCCGGCGGCCTGTAATGATAATCCGGTATCCATTCTTTCCGAGCAATTCAGCGGTCGCTTTACCAATTCCAGCAGTTGCTCCGGTGATTAGTACTGTCTGACTCATGATTAAAAGTTTTGGCTAAGGTATGGATTTTTTATGGGATGAAAGCGGAATTCATAGTAATAAAATAATAAATAATCAAAACGGAATTCTGGCAACAAACAAGTAATGTAAAGAAAATCAAAACATTACACCGGAATTTATAATCTTTGATTCGGAATGTAATTCGCACAAAATTGTGCCGGTCCTACAAAATATGTTGTAACTTTGTAGGTTATTATGGCAATGAGAAAGGTATTACTATTCATAGCGACGTTTCTGACGTTTACGGTGCAGCTGATGGCAACCCACAACCGCGCCGGTGAAATTACCTATCGACAATTGTCGAGCCTCACTTTCGAAATTACTATCATCACCTACACATCAACAGGCCCGAACTGGACAGCCGACCGTCCGACACTGGAAGTTTTCTGGGGCGACAACACGAGTGAATACCTGCCCCGTGTAGAAGAAGTTTTTCTACCCGACTATTACAAGCGCAATAAATATGTGGGCATTCACACCTATCCGGGGCCCGGAATCTTCGAGATTGTGGTGGAGGATCCCAACCGGAATTACGGGGTAGAAAACATCCCCAATTCGGTGAACACTTTGTTTGCCATCAGCACTACCATGCAGATAAATGCTGAACTGGGCGTTAACAATACTCCGGTTTTAACCCAGCCTCCGGTCGATAAGGCCGCCAAAGGACGTATTTTCATTCACAATCCGGGAGCCTACGACCCCGATGGTGACAGCATTTCGTATAAACTGACCATTTGTCGTGGCGATAACGGTGAGCCCATTACTGGATACACACTCCCCGAAGCCAGCCACTCAATTACAGTAAACGAAATAACCGGCGATTTGGTTTGGGATGCTCCCGTTATGGTTGGGGTTTACAATGTGGCAATGCTCATCGAAGAGTGGCGAAAGGGGATAAAAATCGGGCAGATTATCCGCGATATGCAAATCGAAGTATTCGATACCGAAAATAAACCACCGGTGGTAATCGCGCCTGATGTCCTGTGTGTTGAGGCCGGTACTTTTGTCGAAATACCGTTTACCGTGAGCGATCCCGATGGTGATTCACTAAAAATATCTGCCAACGGAGGTCCGTTTCTGCACCCTGATGGCGCGGCCCTTATCGACTGGCAATACGACGGAAACGGCCAGGCAAGCGGTGTTTTCCGTTGGCAAACGGTGTGCGGACATGTGCGCAGGCATTCGTACCTCGTGAATATTAAAGCCGAAGACATTACCAATCTGGTGAATCTGGTTGACATCAAGAATATCAACATTTTTGTTGTGGGCCCGGCTGTCGAAAACCTTCAGGTATCGCCCGGCAACGACTTCATTAACGTGAACTGGTCGGCCAATGTTTGCAGCAATGTTACCGGCTACAAAATTTACCGCCGTATAGGTCCCTCAGGATTTGTCCCAGACACTTGTCAGACGGGTGTACCGCCCGAAACCGGATATGTGTTGATAGATGAAGTAAGCGGAAACCAAACCACCAGCTATACCGACGATAATCATGGAGATGGTCTTGCCCAGGGATTTGAATATTGTTACATAATCACTGCAGTTTTCCCCGATGGTACCGAAGGTTATGCCTCCGCCGAAGCCTGTACGCCATTGGTAAGGGGTATTCCGGCAATTACCAATGTCAGCGTTTTGGTTACCGACAATCAGGTAGGACAAATGTATGCGGCATGGTCGAAATCTACCGAATTCGACGCAGTGGCAGCACCGGGGCCTTACAAATACCTTATTTATCGTTCCGAAGGCTTGTTTGGCGAAAACCTTCAGCTTATCGACAGTACCCAGCACATCGACGATACCATCTATTATGACTCGCAGCTGAATACCCGCGATAATCCGTATTCTTATAAAATTGCGTTTTATAACGATGAACCCGGTAACCGTTTTCTGATTGGAACACCCCATATTGCATCATCAGTTTTTCTGCGCCCTGAAGCCGAAGACAACGCCCTGATGTTGCATTTCGATAAAAATGTGCCCTGGCTCAATCAGGAATATACGGTGTATCGCCTGAACGAAGACACGCAGCTCTTCGATTCTATCGGAAGCAGTGCCACCAATACCTATCGCGACAGTAACCTGCAAAACGGTAAATTGTATTGTTACTACGTAAGAAGTACCGGCTCATACGGCATTTCCACTATTATAAACCCCATAATTAACCTGTCGCAGGAGAATTGTGCTGCACCCATCGATACAGTGGCTCCATGTGCTCCGTTGCTTACTGCCGTGAGCGAATGCGACAGCCTGTTCAACCGTTTGCAGTGGTCGTTTAACGATACCTGCTTAAACGACATCGAACATGTTGAAGTATATTACTCGCCTGTGCTCGATGGTATTGGCGAACTGATTTATTCCTCATCGGGAAACGATACGCTGCAGTTCAGGCATTATCCCAGTCTGGGAATGGCCGGTTGTTATTATGTGGTAGCTGTCGATTCTTTCGGAAATGTCAGCCCACGTTCGAACAGGGTTTGCCTCGACAACTGTACATACTACCGCTTACCCAATATTTTTACCCCCAATGGCGACGGCATCAACGATGTATTTACCCCGCAAAAACCGTATTATTTCATCGAAAAAATACGGATTACCATTCAGAACCGTTGGGGTATTGTGGTGTTCGAAACCGATAACCCTGACATAAACTGGGATGGACGATATTTTAAAAACAACCGAATGGTAAGTGATGGTGTGTACTTCTATGTTTGCGATGTTTACGAACAGCGGCTTACCGGCGAAACCGTACGCCACCTTACCGGATTTATCCACGTAATTACCGCAACCGAAACCAATCAGGTGGGTGAATGAGAACGCTGTTTACCATCGTTGTTGCACTTATAATTTCTCATGGACTGAATGCCCAGACCCCCGAAGTGTGGTATTTCGAAATTGAAAAGCGGGCTGCTGCCGATATTCACGTCGCATTGGATTTGGCCGATAGTGCAGCGGTGTTATTTCCCAAGAACCTACACTTCGAAAAGCAGCGAATCGGCTTACTTTATCAGGCTTCGGACTATGAGCAGTTGTTGAAACTCAGCAGCGCACCGGGTTTGCGTAACATTCCTGAAATTGCCCGGTATTCAGCGCTGGCTGCTGCCCGTTTGGGCGATTATGCATTGTGGAAACAATGGTATACCCATTACCTGAATTTGCCCGGGGTGTATCAAGATGATGAGGAAAATGCAGGATTTGATTTTGTACAACATGGTGCGCCTGAAGTATGGTTGGAGTTTTGGAAGAGTTTCCATCCTAACCCCGAAAAAAAACGACTGTGTACAGCCCGAAAAATGATTGATCAGGCAAAATGTTTTGAAGCTTATATGTTGTTGAACGATTCATCCCGACATAACAGCGAAGAATTGCAACTGATGTCGGAGGCCCTGATGTGTATGGGCGATACACATGCTGCGCTGCGCATCTTGTCGAAAGCGGTTAAAAAATATCCGGACGATGCTAAGCTTAGATACCTCCATGCAATTGTGTTGTCCAAAATGGGCAGGCCCGCCCAGTCGTTTGCCTCGTTCCTGATATACATGAAGCAGGAGCCTTTTAGCACTACCGTGTGGCTCATGGCGGCCGTTGAAGCGAATAATTGCAATAAATTCAACGAGGCAATCGGCCTGTATCAACAATATATGAAATTTGTCGGTAATATCGATAATGCAGTTAGGTATCAATACGCTCAGGTGCTTATAAATGCAGGCGATCTGGCCGCAGCACTGTCTGTTCTTGACCAATTGATTGAGGCCGATGCTGCTTCTGTTGCTGTACGCGTCGACCGTGCCGGCGTCAGATACCGGCTGAAGCATTACGGAGATGCTTTTGCCGACTATATGATGGCGCTCGACGTAAGCCCATCTAATGGAGAAGCCTGGTTCAATGCGGGCTGGTGCGCCTATCAGCTGAACAATACCGAAAAAGCCTGCACATGCTGGCAAAAAGCATTACACAACAAATTTCCTGACGCCGAAGCTCCCCTCGAAAGGTATTGTAAATAGTCAAGCATTATTCGCAGGGCTTGTACATCCACACGAGATAAAAAGAAGATACCAATCTAGTCCGTAGGACTTGAACATCCATAAAAGAAGGAACAAAAGTACCCACTTGCCCGTAGGGCATTAACATCCATAAGAGAAAAAAGAAATCTGTTTTAAAACTCCAGCTCTGCACAATCGTCTGACACGCTAAAACGACACGTGGCACCAAACAACAACGGACGGTTATCGTCGATATGTCCAGCCGGGAAGCCGAAACACACCGGATAAGAGTACCCGGCCACATGTTCCGCGATAATCTGATAAGCGTTCTTCCCAAACGGGTTTTTGTTGTCGAGCATATCCGAAAACGACCCGACAATCAGGCCGGCCAGCTTGTCGAGAACACCCGAGTACTTCAGGCTGTGCATCATGCGGTCGGTATGGTACAGGTATTCGTTCAGGTCTTCGATAAACAAAATTCTACCTTCTGTTTCGGGAAACATCGGAGTGCCCAGCAGCGAATACAGCACCGAAAGGTTGCCCCCGGTGATGGCTGCCGATACGCTTCCGCAACGGTTGTTACCGTCAGCCGGAAGCAGATACGACTGGCCTTTACCCCGCAGCAGACCCAGCAGGTTACGCACCGAAACGCTGTCGGTATTTCCCAGCCCTTTCAGCATCGGGCCATGTATGCTGGCTATGTCCTGATGTTGTATCAAAGAATGTAACACGGTGATATCGCTGAAGCCCACCAACCATTTGGGAGACGTTTTCAAGGCTGAAAAATCGAGACTGGCGGCTATGCGGATACTGCCGTAACCACCCCTTGAACATAGTATGCAGCGCACCTCAGGGTTATTGATGGCTTCCTGCAAATCGGCCAGCCGCTCGGCATCGGTACCCGAGTACTGAAAATGTTGCGAGAGCAGGTGCATCCCAAGACCAACCCGGTAGCCACTCCTTTCGAGCAGTTCAACGGCCGGCTCTACCAGTTTCGGATCTATCTTTCCCGCAGGGCTGACTATTTGTATGAGATCGCCTTTTTGAAGCGGTGCCGGTATTATCATAATTCGTGTTTCAACATGTTTGCCGGGTAAAATTCATTAATTTTTAGTCACTTACAAAATTATGCTGCCTGTTTCATAACAGGTTGCTTCGGTTTCTCAACCCTCGCAGTGACCTCCAACACGTCTTTGCGAGCGCAGCGATCTTCCTAAACAGCGAAGTATTTATAATCACCCGCCGAATGCAGATTGCTTTGTCCTCGTGCCTCGTCCGCGAAATGACGGGTGGCCATTATCTCGACCCATTATCTCGACCTCGTTTGTAACGAGGTCGCATTTATACTAAGCATTTATAATGCGTCGACTGCAGTGCATCAGAAATTCACCAATAAACAAGTTCTGGTTACAAACGTGGAACAGACAACAGAGAGTTGTGGGAATGATGCATAGCGGTATTTACTCGAAAACCAATTTTTCGGTTTTAAGCAGTTTGCCTTTGATAAATAAATTGCATATATACACACCCGGCTTCCAGCCTTTGGTAGAAATGTCGGTTGTTTCGCCTGTAATGGGTATTTTACTTTGCAAGTGGCCATTGAGGCCTGCAATAATAATTTCGGCATTTTGATAGCTTGCGAGGCTGGTTTTTACTGTGAACCCGTTACTGCTTGGGTTGGGGAAGATTTGCATGGCAATCTGCTCAAACTGCGGAACTCGATTACCAAGCTCAATGTAAATGGTTTTGTTAGCGGTTTTCACACATCCGTCTTGTGTAACCATTACCTGAACATTATATTCGCCGGGGTCGGTGTAAGTGTGCACAGGGTCTTTTACATCATCGGTTTGCGAATCGCCGAAATCCCACTCCCAGCTATCGGCATAAGGGTTATTGTTATAGAGGTTAACCTCGGCTTCGCCATTATAAATATAAAAAGTATCAGCCCATGTGTTTATGCGTGGTTTAAGGTAATCGCAGCCGTTGTCGGGCATGAAGAGTTTTACGAGGCCTTTGGAACGTTTATCGGGGATTGGCGAATCGCCACCATAGTATGAAAACATACCTCCAACATAAAGTGTATCCCTAAATACCTTCAATGCAAAAATGGGACCATTAAAGGCTCCACCAATGCTATCCCACGACACACCATTCCAGCGTGTGAGAAATTGGAGATAAACATCACTGTTATAAATCATTCCACAGCCGGTGTATAAATCGCCGCGATAAATTTCCATGGCCTTTGGCCAGACAGTAGCCCCACAATAACTTCCCATGGAGTTCCATGAAAAACCATCCCACATAGCAACTGCAACCGAGGTCTGACCCCCAACACTGGCAAATTGCCCTCCTACATATAAAAACGAATTTATTGAATCGGCCAGCAACTCGTTGGTTAAACCGTCGGGGTTTACCGGAAACGGCTCCCATTCAGTACCGCCTATATATCGCTGCACTCCCATATCGCCGCCGATATAAAGTTCTCCGTTGAATATTTCGAGCGATCGTACATAATTTGTTTCTATGGTTCCCACATTAATCCACGAGCCATTACGATAGGCTGCCACCCTTCCAAAGTTTTGGTATCCTATTGAACCAAACCCTCCGGTGAAAAACAATGTATCGTGGTATTGAATCATATCATAAACATCATTATTACATTGACCAATACTTGGTCTTTGCCATGAACTTCCATTCCAATATACCAGATATCGTGAATTGGGAATATCTCCTGCACTATGAAAAGAGCCCCCCATATATAAAGTATCGTTATAAATAATCACAGCACGGGGTGGTGCGATAGTAACTCCATTTTGGTAACCGAAAAAATTTACTCCATTCCAACTCAGGATTCCATTGATTATGACATTGTTAACATAGTTAAATCCTCCCCCAATGTATAAAATGCTATCCTTAAAATTGCACATGACATAAACTTTGGGTTGTGAACCTGATATATTCCACATACTATCAATTCCAACGAAATCGTCGCTCCAGACCTGCGAATAACAAGAAATGGGCA
>Ga0116149_1005908_pt1 | contig 11226 bp, 1 predicted proteins | sample AD_UKC057_MetaG_FD_89787 | JGI IMG/M metagenome (GOLD analysis project Ga0116149, IMG submission 89787) | Active sludge microbial communities of municipal wastewater-treating anaerobic digesters from USA - AD_UKC057_MetaG | ecosystem: Engineered > Bioreactor > Anaerobic > Digestate | place: USA...
ATCCGGGTACTTTAAACACACAAGGCGAGGCCATTGGTACTGATGCGGATCTTGCTGTTTATCGGACATACTTCTCGATTACCGGAATTTTCGGCCGATTTACTTATTTTGTGATGCCGGCCTTGACTGCTCAACCGGTAACAACTTCGGCAGGACCCTATTCAGGCACTAAACCATCCATCTTTCTTTACGACAACTGGTTAAGTTATCAGATAATCAGCAATAAACTGGCTGTTGGTGCCGGGCTTAACATGTATAACGGTATCAGCCGTCTTACGAGCAGCAGTTCAGCCAAAACACTGGGGATGGACATTCCGGTTATTACAACCCCCAACCTGATAACTACAGACCAATCGGCGCGACAACTCAGCATTTTTATCAGTGGAAAGCTGGGTAAGTTCGACTACCGCATGGCTGTTGTGAAACCATTCCGTTGTGATCGAACCCCTACAGTTGCATTACCGGCAGTTAATACTGCATTCGATATTTCGAACAACAATCTGTCGTACAAAGGCTATTTTCAATATCAGATATTTGAACAGGAAACAGCCATGATGCCATTTTATGTAGCCACCTATATCGGCACCAAGAAAGTTTTTAATATTGGAGCTGGTTTCGATTTTCACCCGGGAGCCACAGCCTCCTACACTGATGCTATTACCCTTAGCCGGACGAAACACGATAAGCTTCATCTGGGTGCTGATTTGTTTCTAGATATTCCGTTGAAGCATAACGATGCCATTACATTCTATTCGGCATTCTACTACTACAACTACGGTCCAAACTACATTTTAAATTTTGGGACGATGAATCCTTACACGAATGCGATAAGTGAAAACTTGTTAGGTACAGGTATGGCGGTACTTGCACAGGCAGGTTATCTCCTGCCCTTCGCTCTGAAAAATGGTGAAAGATTCCAGATATATGGTGTAGCCACCTATAGCGATTTCGAAGCCATGGCAAAACCCTCGTTGCATTACGACATGGGTGTGAATGTGTTTTTTGCAGGCCATAGCCTGAAATGCACACTCGAATGGCAAAGACGACCTATTTATAATGCAACAGAAACTGAATACAATTACAAAAATCTGGCGGCTCTTAGGTTACAGGTATTTATTTAATCGATTCCACACTTTAATTATTTCAACACCCGGCTTTTCAGAAAGTTACCGGTGTGAGATTGATTACACGCAATAAGCGCCGAGGGTGTACCTTCGAAAACAATATTTCCACCCTTATCACCACCTTCGGGACCCAGATCGACAATCCAGTCAGCATTTCGGATTACCTCGAGATTATGTTCAATAATAATTAGTGTATGTCCATTTCGACGCAACTTGGTCATAGCTGCAAGCAAGTTTTTAATGTCATGAAAATGCAGACCGGTTGTGGGTTCGTCAAAAACGAATATGGCAGGACTGGCTTTCTCATGGCTCAGAAAAGTAGCGAGTTTCACGCGTTGGTTTTCACCTCCGCTAAAGGTATTTGACGACTGTCCCATTTTAAGGTATCCCAGGCCCACATCAAGGTAGTGTTTCAGCAGTGCGTTTATACGTTTACCGGTTGCCCCACCCTGCTCTTCGAAAAATATTACAGCTTCGGCAATCGTCATTTCCAAAATATCGTGTATGTTCTTTCCCTGAAAACGTATTTCGAGAATTTCGTCCTTAAAACGTTTTCCGTGGCAGGCCTCACATTCGAGAAAAACGTCCGCCATAAACTGCATCTCCACACGAATTTCGCCTTCGCCCTGACATTCTTCACAGCGGCCCCCATCGATATTGAATGAAAAGTGGGCAGGTTTCAGACCATTCATCTGGGCTTGTTTCTGATCGGCAAACAGTTTTCTGATTTCGTCGTAGGCTTTTATATACGTTGCCGGATTAGATCGTGATGAACGACCAATCGGGTTTTGATCGACATACTCTATGTCGTAAATCAGGCTTAAATCGCCATCAAGACGATTGAAATCACCGGTTTTCATATTGGCAAGCCCCAGACTCTTTTTCAGTGCCGGTACAAGAATATCACGTATCAGGCTGGTTTTTCCCGAACCACTTACACCGGTTACAACGGTAATGGCGTTGAGCGGAAAACGGACGGTAATATTTTTAAGATTATGATGCCGTGCTCCACAAATCTCAATGTAATTCTTCGAAATTGCTGTATCGTTTCGTAGTTGCAACGATTTACGCCCCGAAATATAATCAGCAGTCAGGCTGTTTTCGTCTTTCAGTAATTCGGTAAAACTTCCTGTAAAAACTATCTCACCACCCAGATATCCTGCACCTGGCCCTATGTCGATTATATAATCGGCAGCCTGAATTATTTCTTCTTCGTGTTCTACAACCAACACGGTGTTCTGCAGATCGCGCAATTGTCGCAGAACTTTAAGCAGTAAATGGGTATCACGCGGATGAAGGCCAATACTGGGTTCATCGAGAATATACAGTGAACCCACAAGACTTGAACCCAGAGCAGTTGCCAGATGAATCCGTTGCATTTCGCCGCCTGAAAGTGTATTCGACCCACGATTGATACTGAGATATCCCAAACCTACATCACATAGAAACTGCAGGCGGTTTGTAATCTCAAGTACTATGCGTTCAGCCACCGGCAAGTCAAATTCATTCAACCGGAGATTATTAAAAAACTGAATCAGCATTTCGGCAGGTAAGTCCACCAAATCAGTAATGGCTTTACCTTCGATTTTTACATAACCGGCTTCTTTTTTTAATCGTGTACCTTTGCACGAAGGACAGGTGGTTTTTCCACGGTAGCGCGATTGCATTACCCGGTACTGAATTTTATATTTTTGTTCTTCGAGCATTTCGAAGAAGGAATTAATGCCATGCAGCTCTTGATTCCCATTCCATAACAGGTCTATTTGCTCAGCCGTGAGTTCATAATAGGGTTTGTGAATCGGGAACCCGTATTTGTGTGCCTGTTTGATAAAAAGATCTTTCCATTCCTGCATTTTTTCGCCCTTCCAGCATACTACCGCCTCGTTGTAAACAGAGAGACTTTTGTCGGGAATTACCAAATCCTGATCAACACCCAGGGTTTGGCCGAATCCTTCGCACACAGGACAAGCTCCTACCGGATTATTGAATGCAAACATGTTTTCGGTGGGTTTTTCGAAACTGATGCCATCGGCTTCGAAAAGACTTGAAAAATGGGTCCAAATAATTTGACCCTCTGAATCAACCATGACAAGACAGGAGCCATTACCTTCGAAAAAAGCAGTCTGCACCGAATCAGCCACCCGTCCGAGGCTTAATTCATCTTTTTTTACAACCAGTCTGTCGAGTACAATACGCAGGTGTTTATCTCCGGTTGCAATTGCCATTTCGTCAATTTCCTCGAAACGAAAAAGTTTTTCGTTCAGAATAAGTCTGGAATATCCCTGTTGCGAAAGAAAATTCAATTGTTCTTGTATCGGGGTTTCCCTTAAAGCATAGTCAAAGCAGATGTAAAATCGTGAGTCAGGTTTCAAGGTTTTATAATAATTCACCACATCGTCGACAACATGACTTTGTACCAGATTACCGGAAACAGGTGAATAGGTTTTCCCGATACGGGCAAAAAGCAACTTGATATATTCATAAATCTCGGTGATGGTGCCTACCGTAGAGCGCGGGTTTCGCGAGCCGGTGTTCTGCCTGATGGCAATAGCAGGAGGAATACCGCCGATATATTCCGCTTCGGGTTTATTCATGCGTCCCATAAACTGACGCGCGTACGAACTCAGGCTTTCGACATAACGCCTTTGTCCCTCGGCAAATACCGTATCAAATGCCAGTGAAGATTTCCCCGAGCCTGATAGTCCGGTAATTACCACCAGTTTGTTTAATGGAATTTCAACATTCAGGTTCTTCAGATTGTGAACCCTTACCCCTTTCAATACAATCGATTCGCTTTCACTCATGTCTCGCCAATTACTTTACAAAAAAACAGAATATTCCGTTCTGTTTTCCCCATTAGAAAAAATAACTTAAATAAAAATTCATACAATAAATTAAAAAACAAAAGACTGCCTCAAAGACAGTCTTTTGTAAAGTTAAAGATATTCCTAGTACAATACAGTTACTGTACCAACCCTTGCTTCCTCGCCATTATGCAGATCGATTACATACAGATAAGAGCCGGTCGGCACAGGTGTGCCATTGCAGGTTCCATCCCATTGTTGGGTGATATCACCCGACCAAAGGTGCTGTCCCCAGCGGTTATATATATCGATAATTGCACCCGGGTATAATTCGATATTGATAATTTCCCATGTGTCGTTTTGGCCATCGCCATTTGGAGAGAATGCACGAGGTATCCGCAAGCATTCGATATCTGGATCAGTAAGTGTTATCGGGCCAAGATACAGTTCACAGCCATGTAAGTCCGCAATATTGATTTCGTACTGACCTTCGAGAAGACCATCGATATACACCATATTATTAATTACAATTCCCAAATCGGTTGCATAAGGCTGAGTACCACCGGTTAAAACAACATCAATACTTCCATCGTGGTTGCCAATGCAACTTGGATTGCTGTAAACAAAACTGCCTTCAAGCCTTGCAGGCTGTGATAACATCACCATTTTTGTCCCTGTACAACCGCGGGAGTCAGTAACCGTGAGATAATACACTCCCTCAGGCAGGTTAAGTATAACCGGTCCTGTAGCATTTATGGTGTTACCAATCCATTGGTAAGTGTAACCCGGTGTTCCACCCACCGGCAATGCTTCGATAGCTCCACGCAGTCCAAAGCAATCAATGCTGTCGATATTGAGATTAATAATCATTTCGGGTGGCTGATTTATTACGATTTCTCCGGTCTTTACACAATTATGAGCATCGGTAACACTTACCACATAAACACCTGCAGCCAGTCCCGAAGTGCTGAGCGAGTTATCACCATTGGGCCAAAGAGCCTCATAAGGTGTAAATCCACCGAACGGAACCACCATAGCTGTTCCTGTGCTTTCGCCATAACATGTAACATCGGTGGTAACAAAATTCAACTGTATTTCGGCAGGTTGCGTAATCAGGTATGATGAATTACCCATACAACCCCAGGAGTCAGTTACAGTTAAACTATACATTCCGGCACCAATACCTGTCAGATTGCCGGTAATGCTGCCATTCGACCAGATATAAGAATAAGCAGGTACACCGTTAGCAACATTGCTGGCCAGTACAGCATCGGTTAGTCCATAGCAGGAAACCGGAGCCTGAAGTGTGAAAGTTACACCCAAATTACCAATGGTGGTAATGGTTGTGGAGTCTGTTTCACTGCACCCGTTTTGGTCAAGAACAGTTACATAATACGTTCCTGCCACAAGGCCCGGTGCAATGGCTCCCGTACTTCCCGACGACCACTGATAGGTGTAAGCGGAAGCCCCGCCATTGGCAATTACTGCAGCTGAACCCAGCGACATACCGCACATTACCGATTGGGCATTTACCTGTACCACTACGGGAGTTGGTTGCGTGATAAGCACTGAGGATGTAGCGGTACAGCCATTAATATCAGTCACGGTTACAAAGTAAGTACCCTGTGCCAAACCTGAAGCAATTTGTGTGGTTTGATTTCCGGTGTTACTATCCCATAAATACGTGTAGGGTGAAGTTCCCTGAACAGGATTGGAAATTACCGCTCCGTCGGAGGCTCCGAAGCAGGAAATATTATAACCATTATAGTTCGAGAATACCGAGGCCGGTGCCGCAAGCATCATGGGTTGTGTCAACTGAACGCTGGTCGAAATTGTACAACCATTAATATCAGTTACAGTCACCCAGTAATTTCCTGCGGGTAGATTTGCGGCTTCCTGCGTCGTTTGATTACCTGCATTTGCCCCCCAAAGGTAAGTGTATGGTGAAGTCCCCTGGCTTGGATTAACCTGTGCACTTCCGTCGGATGCTCCAAAGCAGCTGATATTCTGACCGTTGTAATCAGAAGTAACCACTGCTGAAGCTTGTACCGCTGTTGGCTGCGTAAGTGTTACAGATGTCTGGGTAGTACAACCGTTAATATCGGTAACGGTAACAAAGTACGTTCCGGCTCCCAGTCCTACTGCTGTTTGGTTCAACTGATTACCGGCAGCAGCATCCCAATGATACGAAACCGGTGCGGTTCCTCCATTGAAAGTAACCTGAGCGGAACCATCATGAGAACCAAAACAACTTACGTCCTGACCATTATAATCGGAAATTACCGATGCATTGGCGGTAATTTGCGGGGGTTGATTTACGACGACACTACGAACTGCAGTACACCCATTAATATCGGTAACCGTTACAAAATAGGTTCCGGCAGCGAGATTGAATGCCTGAGCTGTAGTCTGACTGGCAGCATTGGCGCTCCATTGATAGGTATATGGAGCTGTTCCAAAACTGGGAGATGCCAAAGCAGATCCATTCGTTGATCCCCAGCAACTTACATTCTGTCCGTTGTAATTCGAAGTAACCGAAACAATAGCATCCAATTCTCCCGGCTGGATTAGAGTTACCGTTCTCACAATACTACAACCATTGATATCAGTGATGGTAACCGAATGAGTGCCAGCAGGTAGATTTATTGCTTGTTGAGTGGTCTGACCGCCAGCCGATAAGCCCCATTGATAGAAATAAGGAGGTGTTGCATTAGCCGGATTGACAATTGCAGATCCATCAGATTCCCCAAAGCAACTAATTTGCTGTCCGTTATAATTGGATGTTACTGATGTAGAAGCAATTAAACCTGTAGGAGCAGTCAACGTGACATTCTGCACAAAGGTACAGCCATTGATATCGGTTACTGTTACAAAATGGGTGCCGGCGGGTAGATTTATTGCAATCTGCGAAGTCTGACTTCCGGCAGATACACTCCAGTTATAGGTGTAGGGTGCGGTGCCATTGGTCGGATTTGCAATAGCTGCTCCATCGCTGGCTCCAAAGCAACTTATTTGTTGGCCGTTGTAGTTCGATGTTACAGATGTGGTTGCATTCAAAGGCAAAGGTTCGGTTACTACCACACTGCGTTGAATGCTACATCCGTTGATGTCGGAGATGGTAACAAGATAAGTTCCGGCAGTCAGGTTGCTGGCAGTTTGCGTGGTTTGATTGCCTGCGCTGGCATCCCATTGATATGTGTATGGAGATGTTCCATTAGATGGGATGGCGATTGCGCTGCCATCGTTTTCGCCTGCACAGCTGATCTGTTGTCCATTGTAGTTCGACGATACCGACACAACAGCGTCAAGCTGGGTTGGCTGGGTTAATGTTACACTCCTGACAATGCTGCAGGAGTTATTATCAGTAATGGTTACCTGATATGTACCGGCTCCCAGATTGATAGCCTGTTGTGAAATTTGATTTCCGGCAGCTGCATCCCATTGATAGAAGTATGGGGCGGTTCCTGCTGATGGATTCGCGATTGCTGAACCATCATTATTACCAAAGCAACTGATTTGCTGACCATTGTAGTTACTGGTTACAGCAGTTGTTGCATCAAGCTGTGGCGGCTGTGTCAGTGTAATATTCCTCACAATGCTGCAGGAATTATTATCGGTTATAGTTACCTGATAGGTTCCTGCACCCAAATTGGTTGCTATCTGAGTTGTTTGATTTCCTGCAGTTGCATCCCATTGATAGAAATATGGCGCAGTGCCATTCCATGGGGTTGCAGATGCAGAGCCATCGGTAAACCCGAAGCAACTAATATCCTGACCATTGTAATCGCTCGTTACCATGGTACTGGCATCGATTTGTGTTGGTTGAGTCAGTGTAATATCCCGCACTATACTGCAACCGTTAATATCAGTAATAGTAACCTGATACAATCCTGCCCCAAGGTAATTGGCCTGCTGTGTTGTTTGATTACCTGCCGCTGCATCCCATTGATAGAAGTAAGGAGCTGTACCATCGAAAGGATTGGCAATTGCTGAACCATCGGTAAATCCGAAGCAACTAATATCCTGCCCATTGTAATTACTGGTTACCATGGTGTTTGCATCTAATTGTGGTGGTTCATTTACTACGACACTCGTCGACACAGTGCAATTCATTGCATCGGTAACCGTAACGGTATAAGTACCGGCACTCAGACCGGTGGCTTGCTGCGCAGTCTGGTTTCCGGTGGCAGCATCCCAAAGATATGTAAATGGTGATGTTCCATTGGCAGGAATAACCTGAGCTGTACCATCAGCAAACCCAAAACAGCTGATGTCCTGACCGTTGTAATTGGATGTTACATTTGCTGTTGCTGTTGGTGCCGGATTAATTGACAGGTTATACGAATCGGTTGAAGTACAACTATTGAATCCGGTAACGGTAACACTGTAGATGCCGGAAGCATTAACATCGGTTGTTTGTGTAACTGAACCGGTGCTCCACAAATAAGCAGCATGTCCGGCACCTGCATCAAGCGTAACCGGTAACACATTACTGCAGGCAGTTACCGGGTCAACAAAAGTTATTACGGGCAATGGGTTAACTGTGACTGTAGCGGCCGAACTGGTTATTGTTTCACAGCCATTTCCGGTTGCACTGATAATAACCTGATAGTATGTGGTTACCAATAATACAGGAGTTGTATATGAATCGTTGGTTGCTCCTGCAATATCAGTCCATGTAACGCCATCCGGTGAATCCTGCCACTGATACAATAATGCAGGTGTACCTCCGGTGCCAACTACTTGTAATGCATAGGTTTCGCCACTGCAAATAACTCCGCTTAAGGGTTGTACTGCAATACCCGGGTCAGGAACTACTGTTACCGTAACCAAAGCACTTGCTGTACTGTTACATCCACTGGCAGTTGCCCCAACAATCACCTGATAATATGTAGTGGTGAATAATGCCGGAGTTGTATAGGTATCTGCAGTAGCACCGGCAATGTTAGTCCATGTAATACCATCTGGGGAATCCTGCCACTGATAGGTTAATGACGGCGTTCCGTTAATACCACTTACATTCATTGTAAATGTTCCTCCCTGGCAAATCGTACCGCCAGCAGGTTGTGTGGTAATACTCGGGTCGGGAACAACCGTAACCGTAATTGATGCACTGGTAATGCTATTGCAATCGCTGGCTGTTGCTCCAACAACTACCTGATAATAGGTAGTCACAAACAAGGATGGTGTTGTGTATGTGCTATTTGTAGCTCCGGCAATATTTGCCCATGTAATACCATCGGGCGAATCCTGCCACTGATAGGTCAATGCAGGAGTGCCACCACTTCCGGTAACACTCATTGTGTAGGTTCCACCTTCGCAAATAGCATCACCCACAGGCTGAACTGTAATGCTCGGATCAGGAACAACGCTAACTGTAACAGAAGCACTGGTAATACTATTACATCCGCTGGCCGTTGCGCCTACAATTACCTGATAATGTGTTGTAGCGAACAATGCAGGGGTTGAGTAAGTATCAGCATTTGCACCTGCAATATTTGTCCATGTTATACCATCGGGTGAATCTTGCCATTGATAAGTCAATGCAGGAGTACCACCGGAACCGGTCACACTCAAAGTATAGGTTCCGCCTTCGCAGATAGAACCACTGATGGGCTGCACTGTTATACCCGGATCGGGAACTACATTAATCAAAACTGAAGAACTTGTAATGGTATTACAACCACTGGCTGATGCACTGATAACAACCTGATAATAGGTGGAAACCCCCAACGCAGGTGTTGTATAGGTATCAAAGTTAGCACCTGCAATATTTGTCCATGTAATGCCATCCGGCGAATTCTGCCATTGATAGATAAGCCATGGCGTTCCGCCAGTTCCTGTTACATTCAGGGTGTAGGTTCCTCCAATACAAATTGAACCACCCACAGGTTGTGCTGTAATACTTGGATCAGGAATCACCGTTACCATTACCGAAGCACTGGTAATACTGTTGCAATCACTGGCTGAAGCACCAACAACTACCTGGTAATATGTAGTTGAAAATAATGCAGGAGTAATATAGGTATCACTGTTTGCACCTGCGATATTTGTCCAAGTTACTCCATCGGGTGAATCCTGCCACTGATAGGTCAGCCATGGTGTTCCACCACTGCCTACAACACTTATTGTAAACGAACCTCCTTCACAAATAGAGCCACCCGAAGGTTGTAATGTAATACTTGGGTCGGGGACCACTGTGACTGTTGCGGTAGCGCTTGTAATACTATTACATCCACTTGCCGTAGCACCAACAATGACCTGATAATACATAGTTGTAAATAGCGCAGGTGTAGTATATGATGAATTCGTTGCACCGGCAATATCTGTCCATGTAACACCATCAGGTGAATCCTGCCACTGATAAGTAAGTGCCGGAGTGCCGTTGGCTCCAGTAACACTCATCATGTAGGTTCCGCCTTCGCAAATTGCTCCGCTAACGGGCTGCACAGTTATGCTGGGATCGGGCACTACGGTAACCGTTACAGCAGCACTCGTGATACTGTTACATCCGCTGGCAGATGCTCCTATTATAACCTGATAGTAAGTTGTTGTGAATAATACGGGGGTTGTGTATGTATCGAAGGTTGCCCCGGCTACATTTGTCCATGTAATACCATCGGGTGAATCCTGCCACTGATAGGTTAAGGCAGGTGTACCTCCTGAACTTGTAACACTCATAGTGTAGATTCCACCTTCACAAATAGCGTCACCAACCGGTTGAACTGTGATAGACGGATCGGGAATTACTGTTACAGTAACCATCGAACTAATCACACTTGAACAACCACTGGCAGGAGCGCCAACTATTACGTGATAAAAAGTTGTCACAAATAATGCAGGAGTTGTATAAGTATTCGTATTCGCACCTGCAATATTTGTCCAGGTTATTCCGTCGGGTGAATCCTGCCATTGATAGGTCAAAAGAGGCACACCGCCCGTACCAACTACATTCATTGTAAAGGTTCCACCTTCACAGATGGCTCCTGAAACAGGTTGTCCTACAATGGCAGGTCCCGGAATTACCACGACCGAAACAGGCGTACTTGTTATAATATTGCAGCCATTTGCGGCAGATTCAACAATCACCTGATAAAAAGTTGTATTAAATAATACAGGTGTAGTATAGGTATCGGTTGTTGCTCCGGCAATATCAGTCCACGTAATACCATCCGGAGAATCCTGCCACTGATATGTCAGTGCAGGTGTTCCACCGGTAGCGGTTACACTCATGGTGTAGGTACCACCTTCACAAATGGCATCGCCTACAGGCTGAACAGTAATACTTGGATCAGGAA
>Ga0116149_1005909_pt1 | contig 11224 bp, 10 predicted proteins | sample AD_UKC057_MetaG_FD_89787 | JGI IMG/M metagenome (GOLD analysis project Ga0116149, IMG submission 89787) | Active sludge microbial communities of municipal wastewater-treating anaerobic digesters from USA - AD_UKC057_MetaG | ecosystem: Engineered > Bioreactor > Anaerobic > Digestate | place: USA...
ATATATAAAGCTCGCAGGGCGAGCCCCGGCCTTAACTATTCACTATCCACTCTACACTGTTCACTAATAAACTTGCCCACATGAAATGAATAAGAGCCTATTTGATAAGCGGTTCGCCTATGGCGGAAATTAATTCGCGCGCGAGCCCGGCGGCCTCTATTCCGCCCGTCCCCGGTTCGCAGAAAGTCATGATCGCGTATTCTGGATTTATATACGGAGTATAGCATAAAAAAACGCCGCTGGTTATTATAATCTTTTTCCCCTTTTCTATGCGTGCTGAAATCCCCGCTGAACCGGTTTTGGCCGCGCAATCCGTTCCGGCCATGGCGTTAAATGCAGTGCCGCGGGTTACGACGCCGCGCATCGCGAAGTTGATTTTTTCGGCGCAGCCGCCGTCGAAAACCAGACGGTATCCGCCCGCATCGGCCGAGGCCGGCGAATCGGGAGCCGCGAGAAACGTTACGAGTTCGATTAATTTTTGCGGCGTAACTTTTACGGGGCCGTCGCCTATCGCGGCCTGCAGGTAACGCTCGCTCGAAGCTTTTAAAAGGGCTTTTTCTTCGGCTTCATCTATAAAACCGCACCTTTTTAAAGCGCCGGCGAACTCGCGCCGAGGTATAAGACCCATGAATTTTTTGAAATATAAATTGCATGAATTGCAAAAGGCCGACTCCAGATCTACTTCTCCGTGCCCGCCTTTTTGAGAGCAGTTGTAGCGCCGCCCGCCGGAGACGCTTTCGTCTTTGCAATAAAACTTTACGCTTGAAGCGTTTTTGATATGCTTTAATATAAGCGCGTAATCGAATATCTTAATAATCGAGCCCGGCGAGATCTTGCGCCCGTAAAAAAAATCGCGGTCGCTCGCGAAAACGACCTTGCCGGTATTAATATTTACCGCCGCCGCGAATATCTCTTTTTTTGAATATTTGCCGCCGCGCATACTGTCGAACTTATCGGCCATGCGGTTATAGATTTGTATCTCGCCGCTCGAAAGCTCGCCGCGGTAAAAGCTGTTTTTAAGACCTTCCGCCCGGGCGGAAAAGATGAAAAACGGCGAATCGAACGCCGTTAAAAGAGCCGCTGCGGCTAATAGAACCGCAAACCGGCGTATATATAAAAAAAATAATATTGCGTCGGTATATTTTTTCATAACCGGCCTGCCTATACACTAAAAATAGCCTTCAGGAAATCAGCCGCAATGCCTTTAAAACTCGAACGCGCTTTGCAGGTCTTTTTGCCTTATGAACGAAATGCCCGAAAAAGTGCCCGCCGCTATCATGTCCTTATAAACGGCAAATGAGGTGACCATGTTGGACATGATCGCGTTTCTGGAGTTGAAATGCCTAAAGCGGCCGCCGCGGCCTCGGTCTATTAAGGCGAGCCCGCCGTTATACGTTCCTGCGAAAATGAAATCGCCGTGATTAAAAAGCGCGTTGGCGTTTACCATTTTTGAAGGCAGAGTGTTTTTCGCGCCGAACGGCGTAAATTTTTTAGTCCTGACGTTGAAAAGCGATATGCCCCGATCATAGGTGGCCGCGAGTAAATTATCTGCGCCGTAAGGCGCTATGGCCGTTATCCAGTTATCGGCTATCGCGGAATTGATCGTAAAATAAGTCTTGAGCTGCCGCGATGAATACTTCATTTCGCCGAAACCCCTGTAAGTGCCGAAATAAATTATATCCGCCGCCCGGTCGTAATAAACGCAGTAAACGCGTTTATCTATTATATTCGGGTCCAGGCTTATATTTTCGACGCTCATGTCGGCCTTCAGAACCGATATTCCGGCGGAAGTGCCTATGAACGCCCTGTCGGAGGAAACGTGCAGGGCATTTACGCGCGGGCTTTCCAGCTGATTTTTAAGCGGAACCAGGCGGCGCGAAGAGTAATCGAATACGTCCAGCCCGCTGGTAGAGCCTATTAAAAGGTAATTTCCGAATGCCGCCAGGGCGTTGGTCTGCGCGCCCGAAAGCTTCTGCGCGCAGAGCGAACCGAAATCCGCCGCGCGCCCGCGGTCGTAAACGAAAACTCCGCCGTCGAACGTGGCGCAGAACAAATAGCCGGCATATTCGCAAAGCGCGGTTATTTTATCGGAAAAACCGCGCCTGTTTTCCTCGATTATTTGCAGCCGCGAACCGCCGTATTTGAATAATGCGTTTTTTGAAAGAAGATAAAGGCCGTCCCCGCCGGCTTCGACCTTTTTGATGCCTTCGGCTGCCTTGAGCGAAGCGAGCCTGGATTGCGTTATCAATTTTATAGGAGCGCCGCCGCGGCAGTCGAGCCTGAATACGCCCGACGCGTAGGTGGAAAAGATTATGGCCGGGTTTCCGTCCGCAGCTGTTTTTCCGCCGCCCGCGCCGGTTATCGAAGTCACGAATATATCTTTTAAAACGAGGGCTTTTTCAAAATTAACGGCGCACATTTCAACCCGTTCGAGGCCCGAAGCCCCGCCGAAATAAACGCTGCCGTCCGCGTAAAAAGCCGCGTCGAACGAAGAAGCCGATTTCTGTAAATAAACCCGCTCTAAATCGTTGGCTTCGAAGCTGTTGACTTTTAAAATAACGCTCCCGCCGGAAAGGGCGAGCGCCAGATATGTTATATTATCTTTTTCGAATATATCTATGTCGTTTACGTCGTTCGATGGAAGGCCGTGAGAGCGGTCTGATATTTTATAAATCCTGTTTTTAACGTAAATATAAAGCCCGCCGCCGGCCGTCAGTATGAAAAGCGCGCCGCCCCGAGATTTAAGCTTGTTGATGCCGAAACGGCCCGCCGCGCTGATTATTGAAATGCGCCTGATTGACCTGTCGTTTAATTCTATTAAATCTCCGCCCCTGGCGCCGAAATAAAAATTATCGCCGTCGAAGGCCGCCGCGCTTAACTCGGCGCCGAAACAGCCGCCGCCGTTTAATGTTTTAAATGCGTTTTCGTATTTGCGCTCTTCGAATAAATTTCCCGCGCCGCCGCTTTCGCCCGCGAATGCCATGCGCGTTAAGCCTGCGCCGAAATCGCCGGCCGTTACAAGAAGCCCCCCGTCGAGCGTGAAATCGTTTATTACACGGCTGTTGCGAAAGTTTTTAAAAAGGCTTCCGCCCGCCTCCGAACGGCTGTCTTCCTCTAAAAAAGCGGACGATATGTTTATTTCATCGACCGCTTTATAGCGCAGCTTTACCTCGAGCGTGCGGGTGTTTTCACTTATCGGCGCCGCCGCCGCGTTATTAAAAATGGCGGGTATAAAAAAACCCGCCATGTATAATATGATTATAAGATGCTTTAATCCGGAAATATTTTTAAAATTCATCTTTGAGTTTTTACGAAAAACCGCTTATTTATTTTCATCGACATCGGATTCTATCTCGTTTTCCGTTTCGTCGAAAAAACCGCACCCGGAAAGGATATCGAACGCGCGCTCAAAATCTTCGGCCGGCACGTAAAGCGCCGGAGGAAACATGCTCACTCCGAAGATGCCCTTCGCGCTGTCGGATTTTTTGATCACTTCGATATCGTTGTCGTTTAAAAGCCCTTCGGCCATATCGGCCATTATAAGGTCTTTGGCCTTTAAAACCAGGACGTATTCGCGGTCGTTTTCATCCCTGTAACGCTCTTCGGCGTTTCTGAGGATTTCGTCCTCGACCTGGTTTTCTATGTCTTCGATCGAGCGTAATCCCATCTTTAAAACGGTACCTCGTCGTCGCTTCCGAGATTTTGCATGGAAGCCGCGTATTTATCCATGTCCTGCGAAGAAAAGTCCGCCGCCGGTTCCGGAGCGTAATCGGCGTTCGGTTCGTTGGAAAAAGAACGCCCGCCGCCGGCCGATTCATCTTTGGAACCCAGAAATACCATGCTGTTGGCGACTATTTCAGTCACGTAACGCTTGATATTGTCGCGGTCCATATAGTCACGGTAGGTAATGCGGCCTTCTATAAAGACCTGGCGGCCTTTGCGAAGGTAATTGCCCGCCAGCTGGCCGAGCTTGTCCCATAATATGACTTTATGCCATTCGGTTTTTTCTTTGCGGTCGGCGTCTTTTCCGAAAGTTTCGGAAGTGGCGAGGGTTATGGTTGTAACCGTGCGGCCCGTCGGCGTGGAACGCACTTCGGGGTCTTTGCCCAGGCGCCCGATTAACTGCACTTTATTTAATGATGATGCCATTTTCGTCCTCCATATAGTTATTAAGGTGAGGCTATTATAACATAAACCGTAACAAAAATAAAGAACATTAAAAAAATGCCGTATTACAGGCTTTTTAAAACTTTTTACGCGGCGCGCGGCCAGCGGATTTGACTTGCGCATTACTTTTATAGTATAATCGGCATCAACTTATTTATCGTATTAAATGATTAACAACCTCTTGTTTTTTTAATTTTTAGCCGAAAGGACAATAGCTATCAAAACAGATATTATACAAAATTATCAGGCGTCCGATTCCGAAAAAAAAGCCGTTCTTATCATGGCGATATCTACGGCCTTCATCAACCCTTTCGTGGGTTCCGCCATTAACGTGGCGCTTCCGGCCATAGGAAGCGAATTTGCCGCCGACGCCGTTCTTATGAGCTGGGTGGCCATGTCGTATCTTCTCGTTTCGGCCGTTTTAATGGTGCCTTTCGGCAGGCTCGCCGACATTTACGGACGCAAAAAAATATATCTTACCGGAATAACCTTGTTTACCCTGTCGAACGCGTTTTGCGCGTTTTCAGGGTCCATCCATTCTTTAATAGCGTTTCGCACCTTTCAGGGCATAAGCTCGTCGATGATTTTTTCCACTTCTATGGCCATTTTAATGTCCGCCTTCCCCGGAGAAGGCCGCGGCCGCGCGCTCGGCCTTACCGTCGCTTCCACATACACCGGTTTATCCGCGGGGCCTTTCGCCGGCGGGTTCATGACCCAGGCTTTCGGATGGCGCAGCATATTCTGGTTTTCTTTCGCCGTAAGCCTGCAGGCGGCCCTGTTGACTTATTACGGAGTAAAATCGGAGCGCAGCGAATCGCACGGCGAACGCTTCGACTATGCAGGCTCAGCCGTTTTCTCTCTTTCGATGTGCCTTCTTTTATACGGTTTTACAAAACTGCCCACCCCGGCAGGATTTTATATAATCGCGGCCGGCATGCTGACCGGCTTCGTTTTTATACGCATTGAAACCGTCGTGGATAGCCCCGTTTTGAACGTTAACATTTTTAAAGGCAACCGGCAGTTCGCGCTGTCGAACCTTGCCGCGCTCATACATTACAGCGCGACTTTCGGCCTCACTTTTCTCCTTAGCCTCTATCTTCAGTATAATAAAGGCATGGCGCCCCGCCAGGCCGGGGCCGTTTTAATAGCCCAACCGATTATGATGGCCGTTTTCTCGCCCGTGATCGGAAAGCTTTCCGAAAAAATAGAGCCCATGCTTCTGGCTTCCGCCGGAATCGGGCTCACAGGAATTGGCCTTTTTTTATTCGCTGCTATTTCGGCCGATACTTCGCTTAATATGATAGTTTTGAATTTATTGATGATAGGCTTCGGGTTCGCGCTGTTTTCATCGCCGAATATCAACGCGGTTATGAGCTCCGTCGAAAAAAGATACTACGGCGTCGCTTCCGGCATTCTTTCCACCATGCGCTCTACCGGCCAGGCCATGAGCATGGGTATTTCAAGCATGCTCATCGCCCTTTACGTCGGTAAACAACAGATCGGCCCCGCTAACCTGGATAAATTCCTCGCCTGCTCACGAACGGCTTTTACAATTTTCGCCGTCCTGTGCCTTGCCGGTATGTTCTGCTCGCTCGCGCGCGGAAAAGTTCATAAACAGACAGTAGAGAATAAATAACAAGTTTTTAGTTTAAAGTTTAATGTCCCGGCTGTCTTTAAAACTGCCGCCGTCGTCTATGGCGTTATACCCCGCGCTGTAAAGCGTTATTTCGCCGGTCTCGCTTTTTTTGTAGATTAACGGTTTGCCCGTGAACGGATCGTTTAATATCCATTCCTTGCTTTTTATTTCCGGAATTCTTTTAAAATCCTCTATTTTCACGGGGATTTTATCCGCGCCTTCGCCGTCTTTTATGGCGCGCGCGGCTAATTTAATTACGGCGGCGCTCGTAAACGCTCTCTGTGCAGTAAATTTATTGTAATATTCCGCGCAGGAAGGGGTTACCCATAAAACCAGCGGGTTGATCTTAGACTGAAGCACGGCCAGAATATAAATCCGCGCTTTATTTATGGCGCGCTCCGCTTCGTTGAGCTCTTCGAATTTTTTTACGGCCTTGCCGTATTCAAGGCCCGCGGCCGCTATTAAATCGTCCATGATTTTTTTGTACTGCGCGGCGATATCGCCGTAGTAAAGCTCCGTCCCCTTTATGAACATTATCGTTAAAATGCGCTCCAGGCGTTCCGCTTTGGGGTTGATGCCGTAGAAATTGGCTTCTATCATTCTCAAGCAGGCCTCTTTTTCATGCTTTATCGTCTTCGCGAAATCGTCGCTCGCGGCTTCGTACCTTATAAGTTTTACGCAAAGCTTATTCAGGTCTTGCGTTTCGATTTTGACGCCCGAATTCAACAGCTCTTCTATAAGCTTTGTGGCGCGGGCTTTGAATGAATAGGTGAAGATGTTGCAAATCAAAGGTTTTTCGGAATCAAAGCCGGTCTGAGGCGTCATCGCCATCGATAAAATTGAATTTATCGCCGCTGCGGCCTTTTTTGGTTCGTTATTTTTGATCTTTATTTTTGCGTAATCCTCGAGTACGCGAGCGATCGTCCTTAAATTTTTAAGCGAATATCCGCGGTTGAATATGATCCTGCTCGAAAGAAGCACCGATTCCAGAGTATCGCCGACCGCCGAATCCAGCTCTTTGATGAATAAATTTTCGACGGTGTCCATATTGTCTTTTAAATGCGTTTCTTTTATTTTATCGTTGAAGAGCCGGCCGCCGGTTTCTAATATCCCGGCGAGCTTCGATATATAAATTTCTTCGGTTTTATCGAGTATTATTTTTGGCGCCGTCGCGCTGTAAGAGACGTTGAAACTCAAAAAAACCGCGTAAATCAAAACGCTCTGAAACGCCAGAAAGAGAAGGACGCATGTTAATATTACGATATTTTTTACTCTGCCCGCCGCCGGTAAAAATACGAATGCCCCGTTTTTATTTATTTTCATATGCTTTTCCCCCCTCGCTTATTTCTGCTGTTTTTAACTCTTTAACGGATAGCGCCGCCCGGCCGCTCTTCCGCCCTTTAAAAGCGTCACGATAAAATATTGATTTTTTTATTCAGCGCGCCTGATTTAAAGAAAACGCAGCTTAATAAAAACCTTAAAATTATTATTAAAACGAATATGGCTGCGCCTTCGAGCGCAAAAAACGCCAGAGCGCTCAACGGGTCGAGATATTTGCCCGCCGCCGAATAATTATCGCCCGCATCGCCTTCCGGTTCGTAAGGCGCGTTGAAATATCCTCCCGGCCCGCCGGAAGATAATTTTTCATTCGCCACCTGCGATATGTTATACGCCATGAAGATTATAAACAAAACCAAAAACGCGCTCAGAAAGTAATAGAATGAAACTCCCCTCGAACCCTGAGCGCCGGTTATTCTGGAATATTCTATATTTCTTATGCTTGATATTTCCGCTTTTTTGTCGGCTTCGGCCTGGGCTGCGAACAGTTTCCCGATTTCGCTTTCAAATTTTTCTTCCCCGCCATCTGCGCCGTATGCCACGCCGCGTTCCTTATCGTTGTCCCGGTTCATCGCTCATCACTTCCTTCAACCTTTCCTTCGCCCTGTGGAGCCTCGACATTACCGTTCCCGCCTCTATGCCTGCCGATTCCGCGATCTCTTCGTAAGAAAAGCCGTTGTAATACCTCAGCGTTATTATCAAACGGTCTTTTTCATCGAGCTTTTTAAGGGATTCGCGAAGCCTGGTCTTATCGCACGCCTCGCTCGCCCGCTCTATAAATTTGATTTCAGCGTCTTCGGGAGGGTCTATCAGCCTGTATATATTGTTTATGTAATATTTGACCCTTCTGTAATACGAACGCTTATATTCATAAAAACAATTGGCCGCCACTCTGAAAAGCCAGGCTTTTATTTTGAATTCTTCGATTCCGGACTGATTATAAGCTTTTATAAAAACGTCGTGCGTTAAATCCAGCGCAAGCTCGCAGTCCGCCGACATATTCAATAAGAAATAATAAATGTCCGAATAGTAAAAATTGTAAAGCTCTTCAAAACCTTTACCGCGGTCCAATGTATAAGCGTATTTAATTTTGTCGTCCCCGGAAATTTTATCGTTCATCGCTTCACCCGGTAATATAACGGCCGGCGTTTTAATTTATTCCCGATTTTTTTAAATAAATTTATTTTTTATCTTGAATTAAAATAAAAAAAAGGGCTTTGATCTTCAAAACCCTTTTCATTTTTATTTTACATTGCTAAGCTCAATTTTTAAAAACCTTTTTACCGCTGAGTGGAATATGTTGAAAAATGGTCCTCTTTGACTATCTGGCCGGTGTCGTAAAGGTATTTTATGGCCACGCCCTTCGAACGCCACGTCATGGTTTCATATACCCTTCCGGCTTCGATAGCCTGGGTTTTTTCAAAATCATTGCCGTACTTGTCTATATATGAAATCACTTCGGGCGCGTTATAACGCTCGGTGAATAAATAATTCGGCGCCGACGACGAAGAATCGCTGGAACCGCTGCAGCCGGCCATCGCAAAAGTGACCAGTGAAACCGATAGAAAAAGGTAAATGATATGCAATTGTTTAAATTTTAAACTTTTCATGTTTTACATATCGGCAATTTTTGTAGATTATTAATATCGGTTTTATGATGAAAAAGATATTTCTTTTTTTGATAAGGGAAGGCCAGGGGCCAATGGCCCCTGCCTTCCCTTAAAATCCCTTCCAACCCCTGATTAGCCTGACGCTTTATTTTTGTGAAGTGCCAGCTTTTCTATCGGCGCTTTAATTCTGCTAGGCTCTTTTCTTATGTTGCTATAATTTCTTTTATGCTCAGCTTTTTATTTATGTTTTTTTTGCAGACGCGCGCTTCGCTCGCGTCTGCGCTGCAATAATGGCTTACGGGTTAGTTACCTTAAGGGTTTTATATTTACCTTTCGGTTAATCAAATAGAGCTCGCAGGGCGAGCCCCAGCCTTCACTATCCACTATGCACTATCAACTCTGCACTTCACTGATGCCCTTTCCCATACAAAATGAAAGGGAACCCAAAAAAAACTTTATTAAATAGCTTTTATATGATAGAATAAGCGATGGATTACATAATATTGCGGTTAATTTATAAATGAAATATCAATGATTAGAGGTCGTTAAATGATTATAGTTACGGGCGGCGCGGGATTTATCGGAAGCGCCATAATATGGAAACTCAACTCCATGGGTGAAAAGAATATAATAGCGGTCGATAACCTCGCCAGTTCCAACAAGTGGATGAACCTGCGCGGGCTCGCCTTCAGCGATTATCTTGAAAGAGACGCTTTTATAGAGTATATCAGGAACGGCTCGTTTAAAAACGATAAAATAGATTGCATAATTCATATGGGGGCGTGCTCTTCTACAACCGAAGCCGACTGCCGCTATTTAATTAACAATAATTACGAATATACCAAAACTCTCGCATGGTACTGCGTTAATAACGGCATCAGATTCATTTATGCCAGCAGCGCGGCCACATACGGCGCCGGCGAAAACGGATTTTCCGACGATGACGCCGTCATGGAAAAACTCCGCCCGCTTAATATGTACGGCTATTCCAAACAGCTTTTCGATCTGTACGCGCGCTCTAACAACCTTCTCGATAAAATCACCGGCCTTAAATTTTTTAACGTCTTCGGGCCCAACGAATACCATAAAAAAGATATGAGAAGCCTCGTAAATAAAGCGTACTACCAGATAAAAGAAAACTCGTCGATCAGCCTTTTCAAATCGCATATGCCCGAATATAAAGACGGCGAACAGATGCGCGATTTCATATACGTGAAACATGCCGTGGACCGCGTGAGATTTTTCATCGAAAACCCCCATAAAAACGGAATATTCAATATAGGCAGCGGGACCGCTTCTACATGGAACCAGCTGGCGTCCGCTATTTTCAGCGCGCTTAAAATGAAGAAGAAGATTAACTACATCGATATGCCGGTCGAGATCCGCGACAAATACCAATATTACACCAGAGCCGAAATGTCTAAATTCGAAAACGCCTCCGCCGGCGCCACGCTCGAAACGTATTCGCTCGAAGACGCCGTGAAGGATTATGTTTTGAATTATCTGGAAAAGGGCGAAAAACGCCTCAGCGCACGGGACGATCTTTAACGCGCCGGAATGCGCCCTGCCGCCTCCAGCTTTTCGAATCCCCTGAAACGCGCCCTGCCGTCGCTTAACGGCGCGTAAGATACCGCTTCGACCGGGCAGATGTTTATGCAGCGCAGACAGTACATGCAGTGGCTGGTTCTGACTGGATATCCCGTATCGGCGTCCATGCGGATCATTTTCATGGGACAGCTGCTCGCGCAAAGGCCGCATTTGACGCATTTTTCTTTTATGATGCGGCTGCCCATCGAAAATTTAAGAGTGGCGTAAAGCGCCTTTTCTACCAGGCCGCCTACGAGCTGGTCCATCTGCGGGACCGGCCCGGCTTCGGCCGGCTGGATTTGATCGGGAGCGGCGCCTTTTACTAAATTCACCGAATCCAAAAACGCTTTTATTTTCTTATTTATCCTCGGACGGCGGTATCTTAAATAAGCTTTTTGAACGCCCTCGCCGGCGATGAATTTAGGCATTACCGGCAGCAGCTCTGTATGAATTATGTGATCGTCGGCATGCCCTATTATGCGAAAACCCCTCGCCTCGAGAGCTTCCCTGATGTTTTTACGGAACCATACCGGCCCTTCCATGTGCGTAGCGAATGTGAACGCCTTTTTTCCGGTCTGGACGGGGATGAGTTTAATGAAACTCGAAAATACCGCCGCCGGCTCGAAAAAATAAACGGGCGAGCCGAAGCCTATTATATCGAAATTGGCGATATACCTGTCGAATTTATTGAAAGCTTCTATCACGGCCTCGTTTTTTATTTCATTTTCGCTCGAAACGAGCGAATCGATAGGAGTCTCCAGCGGAATGCGCGCCTGCGCCTCTATCATATAACGCGGCACCACCGGCGCCGCATGCCATACGGCCCTTAAATCGAAACGCTTTTCTACGTCTAAAAGATCGCAGCGATGGCCCCGCCCCGCGATAG
>Ga0116149_1005919_pt1 | contig 11215 bp, 7 predicted proteins | sample AD_UKC057_MetaG_FD_89787 | JGI IMG/M metagenome (GOLD analysis project Ga0116149, IMG submission 89787) | Active sludge microbial communities of municipal wastewater-treating anaerobic digesters from USA - AD_UKC057_MetaG | ecosystem: Engineered > Bioreactor > Anaerobic > Digestate | place: USA...
ACCCGTGCTGGAGATGTTGGGAAGATGTAAAATACAGTTATGGCAGCCTATATGAAAAATCATTTTCTGAAATATGGCAGGGTGAGCACAGAAAGCAAATTGAAAAAATGGTTCTGCAAACAGCGCCGGAGGGTGATGAGTGTTTTGTATGCACAATTTGCCTGTTAAACAAATTATTGGACGAAACGAATCATGTGACAAAATGGGTGAATTTTTTATGAAAAACAATATTCAAATCAAGCAGCTTGCGGGCGAAACGCAATGTGTCTGGCACAAGGAGCATCAGGCCACCGGAAAGGTTTACACGATGGATGAAATCTTTGCTGCCCATGTATGTCCAATCATGTGGCATACCCTCTATCCATATTTCTTGGGTAAACTTTATGGCGCAAAATATACATACAACGATCAGGGTGATTGTCATGTTTGTTGTCCTGCCGAAAAGGGTGTCGATGTTCTTGTGAAAATGAGACCGAACGATGGACATTTTGAAGAAAGAGTCCCCCTGGATTGGCGTGACGTTATTCACGCAGAGGTTGTAAAAGTGAATGGCGTATGTGACTATGATTATCATGTAGGCGATCGATTTGTTTTTCCCACATGTATGAAAAAAAGTTTTGCCTGTCCTGCGGGCGTTCACAATTTATTTCCATTTCTGAAAATTTCAATACCGAAATGTATAAACCTTCAACGTTTGAGATGCCCTGACTGGATGGAAAACATTTATTACTCTATCGATTTCAAGGAAGATGAATCATGAAACCGACTGCATTGTTTTCGCTTCACGACACAGCCTACGCGGAGATATTCGCCGCTGAACTAATCAAACTTGGCTGGAATATCATCGCTTCCCGTGAAACCGTGAATTTGCTGCAAAATCATAACCTTCCTGTTCAGGATATTGCCGATTTCACGGGTGTTAAAGAAAATTATGGATTTCCGCCGACACTACATGCACGTGTCGAATATGCTCTTACGGCAGAGGGCAGTCCGCACATCGACATGGTTTATATTATTCCCTACCCTCTTTCTGAAGGAAACGATGTGGGAGGGCGGACCATTCTGGCTCTTGCAGTTAAGGGAGGGCGTACTGCGGTCATGAGTATTGAGGATATGAAACGCGTGGTCGAAGAACTATCCGGCACAGGCATGGTATCTCAAAAGCTGCGCATGGAGCTTGCGGACAAGGCCTGTTACCAAATTGCAAGGCATTACTTTTCGCTAATTCAAGATACAGGTCGATATGATTGTTTGTCCGGACATTTTGCCTGTCATTTGCGAAGCGGAGAAAATCCTTACCAGACGCCTGCCCTAGCCTTTAGTTCAGGAAAAACAGATGATCCGCTTTCTCTAACGGATTTTAAACAAGTTTCCGGCGATAAACCATGCTTTACCAATATGGCGGATGCCGATTGCCTTCTGAACACCTTATGCCTGGCTACGGAAGCTTTTTTGAAAAATACCGGATCGGCGCCTTATTTATGCGTAGCGGCCAAACATGGAAACGCCTGCGGAATGGGTGCGAGTAGAATATCGGCTCTTGACGCTGTAGAAAAAGCTCTTTGGGGTAATCCGATTGCCATATGGGGGGGCGAAGTGATCACAAACTTTCCTATTGATGATTCCTTGGCTTTTGCCTTATTTAAAAGTGAAACAAGAGAAAAAAGGCTAGGCAACGGCTCCTGGATGCTCGATGTAATTATGGCGCCGTCATTTACACCGGAAGCTGTATCCATTCTCGGAAAACGTAAGGAGCGAAAGCTTATTGAAAATAAGGCCCTGATCTCTCCATTCTCGATTACATCCGGTTTTTTATATCGGCAGGTGCGCGGCGGCTTTCTCAGGCAGCCTCCTGCTTCCTACATCCTGAATCTCAGCGAATGCAAAATCATTGGCCCTGGTTTTCAGGAAAATGCGGTCATGTCGCTGATCCTAGCATGGTCTGTAGCTTTCAGCTCGAGCCTGGGGGGCAACGAAGTTGCCCTCGCCAAAGACGGAGCGTTGCTGAGCGCGGGTGGCGGTCCTTCCACGGTTGCAGCCGCTAAAGCCGCCGTAGCGAGGGCAATCGATTGCGGACATGACACACATGGATCTGCTTTTGCGGCAGATGCTTTTTTCCCGTTTACCGATGCACCGTCCGTGCTCTGCGATGCCGGCATATCACTCGGCTGTGTTCCCGGGGGTGGAAAAAACTTCAGCAGCATAAAGGACTATTTTCTGGCGAAAAGCGCAACCATCGCGTATCTGCCGGAAGCGTTCAGGGGCTTTTGCCGGCATTGAGCGGAAAATGAACGCATCAGGATTGAGACGCCGTGAAATATCGGTCAATCCTACAAAGGAGTTGCTTGCCGTGAAAAATTTTGTTTTTTCAAATCCCACTAGAATTATTTTTGGCCAAGGATCTATCGCGGAGCTTTCCAAATACGCGCCTCCCGGGGCGCGCATTCTCATGACCTATGGTCGCGGTTCCATTAAGCGAAACGGGGTATACGATCAGGTTCGGAAAGCACTGGAGGGCTTTATCGTATTTGAATTCGGCGGCATAGAATCCAATCCACGCTATGAGACATGCTTGAAAGCTGTTGATATTGTCCGCAAGCAAGGCATTGATTTTTTGCTCGCGGTTGGCGGCGGTTCCGTGCTCGATGCCACCAAGTTCATTGCCCTTGCCGCATGCTACACGGAAAGCGACGACCCCTGGGATTTTGTGACCGGCCACAAAGCCGGGCCGCGCCGGGCCATCCCCATCGGCAGTGTGATGACCTTGCCCGCCGCAGGATCAGAAATGAACAGCGGCCTTATTATCAGTCGGGAAAGCACCCGCGAAAAATTGGGTTACAGTTCATATCAGGTCTATCCCAAATTCAGCATCCTTGATCCTCAAGTTACTTATTCCCTCCCACCGCAGCAAGCGGTAAACGGGATTGTGGACACATTCGTGCATGTTCTGGAACAATACATAACCTATCCTTCCTATGCGCCACTTCAGGATCGCCAGGCGGAGGCCTTGCTTGCAACTATCATCGAAGAGGCGCCGAAGGTGTTGACCGATCCCCAAAATTACGAGGTTCGTGCCACACTGATGTGGTGTGCAACCCAGGCGCAAAATGGCGTTATCAACCGCGGTGTGCCGCAGGACTGGACAACACACGGTATTGGGCATGAGATCACCGCCATCTACGGGTTGGATCACGCAGCAACCCTTGCTATTGTGTTGTTTGGTCTCTGGGAGAATCAATTCGACAATAAAATGCTGAAGCTGGCGCAATATGGCCGCCGCATCTGGAATCTGTCGGGTCATGATGATATCGTGGCCAGGAATGCCATCTCCCAAACGGAGGCATTCTTTGAGTCCATGGGTATCCCGACTCGCTTTTCCGGTTATGGCCTGGACGGAATCGACGTTGCGGAAAAAGTATCCACGCGCTTTATGGAACGCGGGTTGAAAGGAATGGGAGAGCATCAATCTGTTGGGATTGAACAAATTCGCGCGATTCTGGTTTCCCGGGCATAATGATTATCTGATTTATACGGTTATCTTTCAGGAGAGCATAACATGAATATACTATTAATCAGTTGCAATAAGCTGAGCTGGATGCAGGAAACAAAAGGGACCATCCCCGTGCCTCTTATTTATCTGGCGGCAGTGCTGCGGGGCGCTGGACACACTCCCACTGTTTTAGATTTATCAATTGCCCCCGGCGACGTTGACAAGTCTCCGGATGAGATTTCATTAGCCTTGATTGAAAATTATATTCAAAAACACACGCCGGCTCTGATTGGGTTTAATTGTTTTGTAAGCCAGCATCTGCCTTTCATCATGCAGGCGGCATATCATATTCGAAAGACAGCGCCGGATATTCACATAACAGTGGGAGGAGCGCACCCAACTCTATTTGCTGAGGACATTCTCAACAACTGCCCCGATATTGATTCCATTATCTTGGGGGAAGGTGAGGAGCAAATTGTCGCGTTGGCCACAGCTATCGAAAAACGGAACATATCAGAGATAGAAAAAATTCAGGCAATTTCATACCGCATAAACGGCAAGGCAATAAGCAACCCGCGCCGAAACTACATTACGGACCTGGATATCCTCCCGGAGGCGGCCTGGGATTTAATAAAGCTGGAGGATTACTATTCGGATCACACAGGATGGCATAATCCCAAAAACTTTAATATCCAGCTTTCAATTCCGATACTCACCTCACGAAGCTGTCCGTTCAAGTGCAATTTCTGTGCATGCTACCGGACAATGGGACGAACGTTTCGGATGCGCTCCCCTGTAAAAGTTGTCGATGAAATTGAGCATCTGCATAAAGAGTATGGAATGAACTATTTTGGATTTATCGATGACAACGTTAATCTCAACAAAGATCATGTATTGGAAATCTGCAACCAGATCACGAACAGGAAACTGAACATTCAATTTGAGCCGACCTGCGGGCTCTATCTGGGCCGGGTTGATGAAGATATCGCCTACGCATTAGCAAAAGCGGGGTGTGTATTTGCGCGACTTCCCATTGAACACGGCAATGATTATATGCGCAACACCGTTATTGGAAAAAATCTGCCCCGCGAACAAATTTTTCGCGCCAAGAAACTTCTAAAAAACAATGGTATGCGTGTAAGCACGATGTGTATCATGGGTTTCCCGGAGGATACGCCAGAAAGCCTTCAAGACACTTATGATCTGCTCATTGAATTAAATTCTGATTTGAACTACGTGTTCAATTTAATACCTTTTCCTGGAACAAAAGTATTTGATCAGGCTAAAGAAGAAGGTCTTTTACTTTCGAATTTTTCCGAAGATCAAGTCTGGAAAGGAGACATTGATCTGGATCCGGTACAAAAGGTTCAACAGTATTATTTAAAACCCCGAAATATGAGTTTTGAGCAGTTGGATTATTTTCGAAACAAGTTTAATGACATACGTGTAATGAACTTAGATCATGCCTAAAAAGACAAATAATCTAAGCAATAATTAAGGAGAAAAGAAACCATGCGCTTTTCAATTTGCGTTTTGGAGCCAGAGGGCTACAAATACTCACATTTTCTGTATGATGTGTGCAAATATCTGTGTTACTCTATTGAGGCAGTTGGATATGAATGCTGTATGGTGAAGAACATTCTATATTCCGATCGCATCAATGTGCTTATTGGGGCACATAATCTGACCGACCCGGCAAGCGTTCAGCGTATTCAGCGAGCAGGAAGGTATGTTATCATTCAATCCGAGGTCCTCCGGGAGGACAGTTCATCAGGCTGGCCGAATAAGCAAACCTGGCCAAACATTTATTTGCCTCTTTTACAACAGGCTGCTGCTGTATGGGATGGTCTGGAAACCAATCGGATGCAACTCGAGAAGTTTGGCATTAAGTCAGACAATCTTCCCCATTTTGGCTACCTTCAGGCTATGGAAGAAATTAAACATAAAAAAAATAGAGATATCGATTTCCTATATTACGGTTCTCTTACGCCGCACCGGCATAAACTCATTAATGAGTTAAAAGCATTAGGAGGCAAGGTAGTATGTGTTTTCGACGATCCAGCGATTTTCCGGAATGATCTGATTGCGAGAACAAAAATTAATCTTGCCCCAAACCAGGCCGCAGGAATAAATCATATCACTTCAAAAGTATTCTATTTATTGAACAACCGGGCAATTGTTGTAGTAGAACGTTGTAGCAATCAAGATTGGATTGAACATTGCTTTCCTTTTGCCGATACGGAGAAATGGGCAGCTTTATGCATGGAAATTCTTCATCGTTCAGATCTTGATCAGCTTGCGGAAGAGAATTATGAACGCTACAAGAAACTTAAATTGTCCTATCAGTACCTACCTTTGCTGGAAAAGTTGAAATTAGAAACATCGGAACCATTAAAAGGTACAATCGTCAACCAAAGCGAAACGCAAAAACATGTGGAAAATCCCCTGTCCGAAATGGATTTTCAGTCGCCGAGTTTCAAAGAACAACATGCCATCCCCGGCCTGACCTCCATCATCATTCTCACACACAACCGCCTGGAGCAGACTAAAAAATGCGTCAAAAGCATTCGCAAGAACACACCGGAAGCTCATGAAATTATTTTTGTGGATAACGGATCAACCGACAGCACGATCAAATGGTTGCAGGGACAGGTAAGGGAAAATAAGAACTATCGTCTTATTGAAAACAAGGAAAATCGAGGGATAGCCAAAGGGCGCAATCAGGGCATCAACCTATCCTGCGGAGAATTTATTGTACTGTTGGATAATGATGTGATGGTCGGTCCCGGCTGGTTATCCGGAATGTCGGACTGCCTCCATTACGCGCCGGATGCGGGCATCATCGGCCCCATGACCAACAGCACCCATGGGCTTCAGCAAACCTCGGACATTTCATATCTTTCCGTGGATCATCTCGATAAGGCCGTAGAACAGTTTAAAGCGCAATATTCACATCGCCGCATTCCATACAGAAACCTGTCCGGTTTTTGTATGCTCATGAAACGAACCATGCTGGAAAATATCGGTCTGCTCGACGAGCGCTTCGAATCCGGTCACTTTGCGGCGGAAGATCTCTGCTGGAGAACATCCCTGTCAAGTCTGAATAATTTCATTGCCGGCGATATATTTATTCATCATTCCGGGAAAACAGAAACGCCCGGCGACCGAAGCATCCTCAATGACAAGTGGACGCTCAGCCTGGCCGACCCCAAGGGCAAGAAACTGGCGGTTCTGAAAACAATGGAATTGGCTGATGATTTTTATTTCAAGGGAAATATGGATCAGACAATTGAAGCACTGGTCAACTGCATTAAACTGACCCCTGATGCCATTGAAATTTATTATGAATTGACGCGTTTTTTCATTGAATCCAAAAGATTTTCCGAGGCGTGGGACGTGATCGGCGCCATGCCCGATGCCGTAAGAAATGAACTGAAGTGTCTGGAATTCGCGGGTTACGCCAAAGAAGGGTTGGGATTGGATGATGAAGCCGCTGATTACGTTGATAAAATATTATCGGTTAACGGAAAATATCCGGCGGCGCTGAACCTAAGGGGCGTTCTGGCATATAAGAAAGGTGATAAGGAAAAAGCGCGGGATTATTTTCAGAAAGCCATCGATGCTGATCCGTGTTACGGAGAGGCCTATACTAATCTTGGCGTTCTTTACTGGGGCATGGATAAGAACGATGAAGCGCTCAATAATCTGCAAAAGGGTTTTATCCTGACCCCAACCGTGCCGGATGTAAGATCTCTCTATTATTCAGTAATATCTTCTTTAGGCATCTTCAACTACGCCGAGGCGGACTATCGGGAAGCTTCCAAATTATATCCCAAAAACAAAGATCTTGCTTTTTTATCCATTGATATTTTCATCCAGCAAGGCAAGTTTAATGAGGCCCTAATTCAGATTCAGGACGTGCTTGGGTCATACGGACTGGACGATGGCATCCTGAATGCGGCCTTGGCCGTCCGGGAAAAGATCGGACCTCTGCAGATAGAAAAAGCATCGAAAAAAGGCACACTTTCTCTTTGCATGATCGTCAAAAATGAAGAAAAATATCTTGTTCAATGTTTAAAAAGCGTTCGGGACATTGTTGACGAAGCGATTATTGTCGATACAGGCTCAACTGATAAAACAGTTGATATTGCCAGGGTATTTGGCGCCAAAGTGTATGATTTCCCCTGGACGGGCGATTTTGCCGCCGCCCGCAATGAATCAATGAAATATGCAACCGGCAATTGGCTTTTGATCCTTGACGGCGACGAAGTTCTTTCACCGCTGGATTTCAAAGAACTTAGAGAAATCATTCATAAAAAAACTTCTTCACCTGCAGCCTATACCATAGCCACAAGAAATTATATAACCAATGTGTCCGTCATCGGGTGGGTAAAAAACATGGGAGAATATCCCGAAGAAGCCGGTAGCGGATGGGTTATAAGCAAAAAGGTTCGGCTTTTGACCAGAAGCAAGGATGCATTTTTCTCAAATCCCGTTCACGAAACGCTTGAGGCTTCCTTGATAAAAGCAAAAATTCCTATTCGCCCTTGCAATATTGTTGTGCACCATTATGGAAAATTGGACATGCAGAAAGATCTGAAAAAAGGTGAAGACTATTATTTGCTGGGCAAAATCAAATATGAAAACGATCCAACGAATACGAAATATATTCTGGAATTGGCCAGACAAGCCCAGGTGCTGGGCAAACATGAAGAAGCCGTTGAATTATGGTTAAAACTTGTATCTCTTTTTCAGGCGGCCGATCCTGATTCGCTGGCCTATCAGCACGTTGCTCAAAGTTCCCACGGTGACCCGTTAGCAGAAATATATACCCAGATGGCTTCAGCGTATCTGATGCTTAATCGCTTTGATGAAGCCCTGGCGGCGGTACGCAAAGCAATTGTCAGTAAGACAAAACAAAAGGAATATATTCATGTTTATGCGCATTGCGAAATCATCGCGGGCTCATTGGCAAACGCGCTTTATGAGTTGGAAGAACTGCTCAAAACAACACCGGATTACCCGCCTGCAATGTTATTAATGGCTACTATTTTTTGTTTGGAAGGGCAAAAAGAAAAAACTCAAGAATTATTCCAAATGTTACTGAAAAAAAATATGGATATAACGCCGCTCTTAAACACATATGCCAGTCAATTAAAAACTTACGGAAAGAAAGATGAGGCATTACTCATCCTTAATGCCATGGTCGAAAACAAGATAAACAACGTAGAAACCATTAACCTTTTGATTGCTTTACAAACTTAAAGTTACTCAAAGACTATTGGTATGCATAACATTGGGAAACAAGGCAGAAAACTGATTACATTGAGAAAACAGACAACAGCACCCAGAAAGGGAGTGCTTGAATTGGAATTACACATACAAATAATCAATCAGGCGTTGGCCTTTCACACGGCGGGTGACTTAAATAAAGCGCTGGCAGCTTATGATAAAGCAATCGCCATCAAACCCGATCATGCTTTGACACACAGCTGCCGGGGATTTGCCTTACAGCAATTGGGAAACCATGATGAAGCACTGGCAGCCTATAGCCGCGCCATTACCATCAGTCCGGATTATGCCGAAGCTCATTACAATCGGGGGGTTGCCTTACAGGAATTGGGAAGACTTGAAGAAGCACTGACAGCATGGAATCAGGCAATCGTTATCAAGCCCGATTATATCAGTGCCCATTTCAACATAGGAATTGCTCTTCAGAAATTTGGACGATATGATGAGGCTCTGACTGCCTTTGACAAAACGATTACTCTCAGTCACACTTATGCAGAGGCCCATTTTAACAGGGGTTATGTGCTTGAAAAATTGGGAAGATATGAGGATGCGATACTTGCCTATGATCAAGCAATCATCATCAAGCCCGATTATGCTGACGCTCATTTAAACCGGGGCGTGGCCTTGCAGGCATTACAAAAATTCGAGGAAGCGATATTTGCCTATGATCAGGCAATCATTATCAAGCCTGATTTTGCATCCGCATGTTATAATAAGAGTTTGTTGTTGCTGTTACGGGGTGAATACGAGGACGGGTGGCGGCTATATGAGTGGCGAAATGAGGTAGAGAAACGGTTTGCCCGTCATTTTGAAAAACCATTATTATGCACGGAAAATAAGGACTTAAGGGGCAAGACAGCACTCCTTTACAGTGAACAAGGATTAGGGGATACGATACAAATGTTGCGTTATGTTCCTTTACTGGCGAAACATGGAATGAAAATCATTATGGATGGGCCTGCTTCTCTTCATTCATTGGTGAGAGAGCTGCCCGGTGTGGCTGGCACAGTGGGCAGAGGTGAAGTTTTACCAGATTTTGACCTGCAATGTTCTTTGATGAGTTTGCCATTGGCTTTTAAGACCAAGGTGGAAACGATTCCAAATGCCGTACCCTATCTAAAAACTCCGAATAGTAAGGTGACTTTGTGGAAAGATCGATTGGGTATAAAAACCAGACCACGTATTGGACTGGTATGGTCGGGAGGAACAGCACACTTTAAGGATCGTGAACGAAGCATCCCTCTGGCGATGCTCCTTCCTCTACTGGACAAAAATGCCGAATTCCATTCCATTCAGAAGGAGTATCGAGACACAGATAAAGAATTGCTGGCAATTCATGAGGATCGTCTTCGGGACCATTCCAAAGAGATTGTCGATTTTGGAGACACCGCCGCAATAATCGAAGAAATGGATCTGGTGATTTCCGTGGATACGGCCGTCGCCCATCTGGCTGGCGCACTGGGTAAACCGGTCTGGATACTTCTGCCTTATGAACCTGATTTCCGCTGGTTAATCAATCGAGAAGACAGCCCATGGTATCCGACCGCAAGACTCTTCCGACAATCGTCAGTTCACGATTGGAAAAGTGTTATAGCAACAGTGAAATCTGCCTTACTAGAGCAAATATGCTGACTGCTCCTGAATATTCCGTTTCAATCAGAACGATTGGCACAGGCGGAGACCAGTCGGGAGTTCTATAAAAGGAATGAAATAAAATGTGCTTAGCGTGAAAATATTTCCATTCATCGCGCTTATACAACCCATTACACCGGGCTTCTTGACAGAAGTATTTTCTTACATTATAATAATTACGTAAGGAATAGAGACCAAGGAGACATAGGATATGCAATCCATAATTACGTCGAAATATCAAACAACCATCCCCAAAACCATTAGAGAAAATATCGGGCTTTCGGTTAAAGATGTCTTGGAATGGAGGGTTGAAAAAGGCAAAATTATTATATCACCGGCAAAGGCCAAATTCCTGCAATACCAAAATTCCATTAAAACGGGTCAAGGCGATATTGCCAAGGATATTGAAGACGCGCGCAATTTGCATCTGGAAAAATATCGATGAAAAAATATATTATTGATACCAACACCTTAATTTCATATGTGACAGATCGAAATCCGGAACAACAAAAAAAAATTGCGCCACTTTTTCAGGCTGTTGCTGATAGCAAAGCTTGCATTATCTGTCATCAGAATGTTTTAATTGAATTCATCTATGTGATGGACAAAATTTACCGATTGTCAAAAAACGAAATAAGTAAAATCATCAATGAATTTATTGAAATGCGCGGCATAGAAATTATTCATGAAATAGATTTTAATACAGTGTTAAGTTATTGGCCAGATCAGATTCCTGATTTGGGCGATGCTGTAATTGCATCTTTGGGCAAAATAAAAAGAGTACCCATTGTAACATTTGAT
>Ga0116149_1005921_pt1 | contig 11212 bp, 10 predicted proteins | sample AD_UKC057_MetaG_FD_89787 | JGI IMG/M metagenome (GOLD analysis project Ga0116149, IMG submission 89787) | Active sludge microbial communities of municipal wastewater-treating anaerobic digesters from USA - AD_UKC057_MetaG | ecosystem: Engineered > Bioreactor > Anaerobic > Digestate | place: USA...
CCAGCCGCGCGAGCGGGTGGTAGGTCTCGCTGATCAGGTCGATGGTGAGCTCCGCCGCGGTGTTGACCATCTCCGCGAAGAGCATCAAGAAGATGGCGAGGCAGACGAAGAGGAAGTCGATCCTCGGCAGGTCGAGGACGAGGGCCAGCACCAGCACCAGGGCGCCGGCGGTGAAGTGGATGCGCATGTTGCGCTGCGTCTTGAGGACGTAGACGATCCCCTCGATGGCGCAGTTGAAGCTGTCGATCAGCCGGTTGCGCTCCATAGTCCCTTCCGCACGATCTCCTCGACGAGCACCCGCTGCCGCCGCTCCATCCGCTTCCGCGCCCCCGCGGTTTCGTCGTCGTAGCCGCACAGGTGCAGGATCCCGTGCACGAGGTAGAGCAGCAGCTCCTTCCCGCTCGAGGTCCCGGCGGCGCGCGCGAAGGCCTGCGCCCGCCGCGGCGAGATCACCACGTCCCCGATGAGCCGCGGACGCCCGCGGAGACCGGCCCCCTCGAGCGGGAATGCGAGCACGTCGGTGCCGCGGTCGACCCCGCGGTACCGCCGGTTGAGACTGCGCATGAGGCGCTCCCCCGCGAAGAGGACGCCGAGCTCGCACCCCTCCGGGCGCCGCTCCCGGCGCAGCACGTACGCCGCGGCCCGCCTGACCGCGGGCGCGTCAATCAGGGTCGCCCTGACCCTGCTCTCCACCCTGATCCTCATCGTCCCCGCCCCCCGGCGTCGGGTACTTCACCCGCGCGTGGAACGTGCTCGTGAGCACGTGTTCGAACCTCTGGATGATCAGCCGGACCTCGTTGAAGGTGAGGTCGCACTCGTCGAGCTGGCCGTCGGAGATGCGCGTGTAGACGATCTCCCTGACGAAGTTGCCGATCCGCCCCGGCGTGGGGCGGCTCAGGCACCGCGACGCCGCCTCGACCGCGTCCGCGAGCAGGATGAGCGCGGTCTCCTTGCTCCGCGGCTTCGGGCCGGGGTAGCGGAAATCCTCCTGCGCCACCTCCTCCCCCTCGGCCCGCGACTTCTGCTCGGCGCGGTGGTAGAAGAAGTAGACGAGCCCGGTCCCGTGGTGCTCCTGGATCGCCCTGACGATCATCGGGTTGAGCTTCCAGGTGAGGGCGATGTCGACCCCGTCCTTGACGTGCGAGAGGATGATCAGGTTGCTCATGCTCGGATTCAGCTCGTCGTGCTTGCTCTCCTCGAACAGGGCGTTTTCGACGTAATACTCCGGCTTCAGGATCTTCCCGATGTCGTGGAAGTAGGCCCCGACCCGGACCTGGAGCGGGTTGGCACCCACCGCCTCCGCGGCCGCCTCCGCGAGGGTGCCCACGATAAGGCTGTGGTGGTAGGTGCCGGGCGCCTTGATGAACATCTCCTTGAGGAGCGGGTGGTTCAGATCCGCCAGCTCCAGCAGCCGAAAGTTCGTCGCCAGGTTGAAGGCGTACTCGAGGATCGGCAGAACGCTGCCCGCGAGAAACGCCGACAGCATCCCCGAGACGAGCCCGCCCGCCGCGCGGAATCCCGACGTGGCCGACACGATATTGAGATCGGAGATCGCGTCGAGGGCGCCGATGGTGATGATGTTCCCGAGCGCAACCGTCGCCCCCGCCCTGACGAGATCGCTCCGCCGGCGCACCCCGAGGGAGGCGTAGATCGCCAGGATGCCGCCCACGGTGCTCACGAGGGTGTACGGGAGGCTGAATCCCTTCATGATCCCGACGAGGAGGGCGAGGAGCGCGACGAAGAAGAGCGCGAGGGTGTGGCTGAGGAGGAGGGTGAGGAGGATCCCCGCCATCGGGACGGACACCGCGGCGAAGTAGTGGAACAGGTTGTTCCAGGAGGATTGTATCGCGCCGAACGGGATCAGCGAGATGCCGCGGGATATGAGGAGCGCCCCGAGCATGATCAGGGAGAGCAGCAGCAGGGACGAGTTGCTATCGTAGAGGACCGGCTGGTAGTTCATCAGGTAGCGCCGAGAGAGGATGAGCAGCATCACGACGAGGAGGGCGAGGCCGAGGATGTCGTAGAGCTGCTGCCGCATCTTCGTCGGGCCGGGTTCGGCCTCCGCCCGGCTCTGCAGGTAGGCGGCGTACAGCTCCATCTGCCCGGCGGTCACCTCGTACCCGCGCTCGATGATCTTGCTGCCCGCCTGGACCCTGCTGATCACGGGGGCGATGCGTTCGGCGGCGCGATCGCGCTCGCGCTGCGTCAGCGTCTCGTCGTAGGTGATGCTCCGCTCGCAGCAGGCGTAGAGGAGCCCGACGGCGGCATCCCGGCTGCGCCGGTCGCGCGGGAAGACCACCGCCGCCCATCGCTCCGCGGCGGCGCGGGCGGCCTCGCGGAGGGCCTCGCGGTGCCGCTCGCGCTCCGGCGCCTCCCCGCCCGCCGCGGCGATGCGCGCCGCGTCGGCGACGATCGTGGCCTCGGGCCCGCCGAAGGTGGCGAGCAGCTCCTCCATCTGCGTCGCGATCCGCTCCGGTTCGGCCGCCGTGCCGAGAAGCTCGACCGCGTGCGCGTCGAAGCCGGCCTCCGCCTCCGTCACCGCCGCCCCGGGGGGCTTCGCAACGGGGGTGCGGTTCTTGCGCGCCGCGTCGGCGGCCCTGATCGACTCGGCGAGGCCCTGCGCGCACTCCCGGAGCTGCACGGCGGAGAAGCTGTAGAACGGGAGCACCTTCTGGGCGGCCTCGCGCCGCAGCCGCTCCGTCTGCTCCCGGTTTTCGTAGACGAAGCCGCTGTCGGCGAAGACGTCCTTGGGGGCCGGCTGCCCGACGAACAGGTCGATGGTCTCGCGCGAGGGGGCCTGTCCCATCGAAACGATCCAGACGCACCCGGCGAAGCTCGCCGCCGCGATCAGCGTCTTGACGAGCGGCCCCTTCTCGAACGCGGTGCGGAGCGGCCCCGCACGGAACTTCTTCCGGAGCCGCCCGCCGGCCACCCCCTGCCGGCGCAGCCGATACCAGGTCAGGAGCTTCATCCGGTCACGCCCCCCTCCCGCCGCGCCCCTTCCCGTTCCCGGCGCGCGCGTACGCCTTGACGATCCTCTGCACCAGCTCGTGCCGCACCACGTCCCGCTCGGTGAGGTAGGCGAAGCGTATCCCGTCGACCGCCCGGAGCACCGACTGCACCTGCACGAGGCCCGAGGCGCGGTGGCCGGGGAGATCGACCTGCGTGATGTCCCCGGTGACGACCGCCTTCGATCCCGGGCCGAGCCGCGTGAGGAACATCTTCATCTGCTCCGCCGTGCTGTTCTGGGCTTCGTCGAGGATGATGAACGAGTCGTTCAGCGTCCGCCCCCGCATGTAGGCGAGCGGCGCGACCTCGATGAGGCCGCGCTCGATATGCCGCGCGACCTGCGCCGGGTCCATCATGTCGTAGAGCGCGTCGTAGAGCGGCCTGAGGTACGGCGTGATCTTCTCGTGCAGGTCGCCAGGGAGAAAACCGAGCGACTCCCCCGCCTCGACCGCGGGACGCGTCAGGATGATCCGCCCCGCCCGTTCGTCGACGAGGGCCTCCACCGCCATCGCCATGGCGAGGTAGGTCTTCCCGGTGCCGGCGGGCCCGATGCCGAAGACGATGTCGTTCCCGCGGATCGCGTCGACGTACGCCTTCTGCCCCTCCGTCCTGGGCGTCACGAAGATCTTCTTCGACGGGACGCGTATCCTGTCGGAGAGAAACGCCTGCATCTCCCCCTCCCGGCGGCGGGCGACGGCGCGGATCGCGTAGGCGATGTCGTCCCTGCGGATCTCCCTGCCCAGGCGCGCGGCCTCGGAGAGTTCGCCGAGGACCGTCCGGCACCTCCCGACCCCGGGGCCGTCGCCGCATATCTTGACGGAGGTGCCCCGCGCGACAACGGTCACGTTGAACGCCTTCTCGAAGGCCCGCAGATGCTCCTCGCGGCCGCCGCAGACCGCGCCCGCCTGCTGCGGCGTGTCGAAATCGAGGCGAAACTCGGCCATCGCGCGTCGATCCCCCCGGAGCGCCTCTCAGCCCCCGATCCGGATATGAAGCTCCTTCAGCTGCGCGGGGCTCACCGGGGAGGGCGAGCCGGTCATCGGGCACGAGGCCTTCTGCGTCTTCGGGAAGGCGATCACGTCCCGGATGGTCTCCCGCCCCGCCATCAGCATCACCAGCCGGTCGAGCCCGAGCGCGATCCCCGCGTGGGGCGGGGCGCCGTGTCGAAGCGCGGCGAGGAAGAAGCCGAAACGGTCCTCGACGACCTTGTCGTCGAGCCGGAGCAACGCGAAGATCCGGCGCTGGAGCCCCTCGTCGTGGATCCGCACGCTCCCGCTGCCCAACTCGCACCCGTTCAGCACGAGGTCGTACGAGGAGGAGCGGACCCGGAGCGGTTCGGTATCGAGGAGCGCCTCCTCCCCGGCCTTCGGCGCGGTGAACGGATGGTGCTCGCTGTCGAGGCGCTTCTCCTCCTCGTTCCAAGTGAAAAGGGGGAACTCCGTGATCCAGGCGAACCTGAACTCCCCGGCGGCGGCGAGCGTGAGCTCGCGGCCGAGACGGTTCCTGATCGCGGAGAGCGTCGCGCGGGCGACCGGCGGGGCGGCGGCGACGAGGAGGATGAGGTCGCCCGCCGCGGCGCCGAGAGCGCCGCGGAGCCCGGCGAGTTTCTCGGCCCCGAAGAACTTCGCGATCGGCGACTCGAGAGACTCCGCCCCCACCCTGAACCAGGCCAGTCCCCCGGCACCCTGCGCCGTCGCGAAGGCGGTCAGCCCGTCGAGCGCGGAGCGCGACCAGCTCCCGCAGCCCGGGGCCGCGAGCCCCTTCACGCACCCGCCCTCCGCAAGCGCCGCCTCGAAGCCGCGGAACGCGGAGCCCCCCATGATCCCGGTGACGTCCTTGAGTTCGAGGCCGAATCGGAGGTCGGGCTTGTCGGTCCCGAACCGTTCCATCGCGTCCAAATAGGCGATGCGCGGGAACGGAACGGGAAGCTCGACGCCGAGCGTTTTCGAGAAGACGCGGGCGAGCATCCCCTCCACCACCTCGAAGACGTCCTCCTCCCCCGCGAAGCTCATCTCCAGATCCACCTGCGTGAACTCGGGCTGGCGGTCCGCCCGCAGATCCTCGTCCCGGAAGCATTTGCAGATCTGGAAGTAGCGCTCCATCCCCCCGACCATGAGGAGCTGTTTCAGGAGCTGGGGCGACTGGGGGAGGGCGAAGAACGTTCCCGGCTGCGTCCGGCTCGGGACGAGGTAGTCGCGCGCGCCCTCCGGGGTGCTCTTGGTGAGTATCGGGGTCTCGATCTCGAGGAACCCGCGCGCGTCGAGGTAGTTCCTCGCCTCGAGCGCGGCGCGGTGCCGAGTCTCGAGCGCCTTCTGGAGCCCGGGCCGGCGGAGGTCCAGATAGCGGTAGGCGAGCCGCAGATCCTCGCCCACCTCCCCCTCGTCCTCCACGGAAAAGGGGGGCGTCTGCGCCCGCGAGAGCACCGTCAGCGTGTCCGCGAGCAGCTCAACCTCGCCGGAGGGGAGTTTCGGGTTCTCGGTCCCGGGCGGGCGGCGGCGGACCGCGCCCGAGACGGCGATCACGTACTCCCCGCGCAGCGACTCCGCGCGGGCGTGGATCTCCGCCGACGCCTCCGGGTTGAAGACGACCTGCGCGAGACCGCTCCGGTCGCGCAGATCCGCGAAGATGAGGCCGCCGTGATCCCGCCGCCGATGGACCCAGCCGCAGAGGGAGACGCGCTCCCCCGCGTGCCCGGCGTTCAGCGCGCCGCACCAGTGCGTCCGCATCGTCATCGCCCGCCGCCCCCGCCGCCGCGCAGCCCCGCGAGCTCCGCGGGGACGCGGTCGAGCGGCATCTCCCGCTCCTGCCCGGTTCGCATCTCCTTCAGCGTCGCGGCGCCGCGCGCCCGCTCTTCCGCGCCGAGAATGAGCACGAACGGGATCCCGCGCCGCCCGGCGCGGCGCATCTGGCTCTTCAGGCTCCCCCCCTCCCCGTCCATCTCGGCCCCGACGCCCACCGCCCTGAGCTCCCTGAGCATCCGGCGGGCGACGGGCATCGCGTCGGGTTCCCACGCCACCACGGCGACCGCGACGCCGCGCGCGTCCCGGGAGGCGGCCCCCTGCTCCTTCATCACCATCAGCACCCGCTCGATCCCGGTGCCGAACCCCACCGCCGGCGTCGGGGGTCCTCCGAGCAGTTCCACGAGGTCGTCGTAGCGCCCCCCGCCCCCCACCGCGTTCTGCGCGCCGAGCTCCCCGGCGACGATCTCGAAGGTCGTGCGCGTGTAGTAGTCCAGCCCCCGCACGAGCTCCGGCTTCACGGTGTAGTGGACGCCGGCCTCGTCGAGGAGGCCGAGCACCGCGTCGAAATGACCGCGGCACCGGGCGCAGACGTGCTCCTTCACGCGCGGGGCCGCGGCGATGATCTCCGCGCAGCCGGGCTGCTTGCAGTCGAAGACCCTGAGCGGGTTCGTCTCGGCGCGCCGGCGGCAGTCCCCGCAGAGCGCCGCCTTTCTCTCCGCGAGGTGGGCGGCGAGGGCCGCGCCGTACCCGGGGCGGCACTGCCGGCAGCCGACGCTGTTGACCATCGTGGCGACCCGCTCGATGCCGAGCATCGCGTAGAACTGCAGCAGCATCTGGATCGTCTCGGCGTCGGCTGCCGGCGCGGCGGCGCCGATCGTCTCCGCCCCGAACTGATGGTGCTGCCGGTACCTCCCCGCCTGCGGTTTTTCGTAGCGGAAGACGGGGCCGAGGTAGTAGAGCCGGGCGGGCGTCTCGGCGCGGCCGAGCGAGTTCTCGAGATAGGCCCGTATCACCGGGGCGGTCCCCTCGGGCCGGAGGGTGAGGCTGCGGCCCGAGCCGTCCTTGAAGGTGTACATCTCCTTCCGCACGATATCCGTGGCTTCCCCGACGCCCCTCACGAACAGGTCGGTGCTCTCGAAGATCGGGGTCCGGATCTCGCCGAACCCGTAGAGCCCCGCGACGCGGCGCGCCGCCTCCTCGACGACGCGCCATCGCGCCGCCTCGTCGGGCAGCACGTCGAAGGTCCCCCTCGGCTTGAGCAGGTTCATCCCCTCCGCTCCGTCGCGCGCGACGCGTGCGCTAGGCGGGCTTCTCCACCCTGGCCTTCATGATCCTGCCCGGCTTGAAGTCCGGCACCCGCTTGGCGGGGATGCGGACCTCCTGATCCGGCTTGTTGGGGTTGCGCCCGAGCCGCGCCTTCCGGGTGCGGACCCGGAACACGCCGAAGTTCCTCAGTTCCACCGCCTCGCCCTTCTCCATGCTCTCGACGATGTAGTCGAGCAGCTTCTGGATCACCTCCCTGACCGCAAGCTGGGTCAGGCCGGTCTCCGTGGAGATCCGGATCGCCAACTCCCTCTTCGTCATTGCGGCCCCTCCTTGCCGTGCGCCGGGCCTTGCGCGCGAAAGGCCCGGCGTTCCCCCCCTGCGCTCACACCCCCGCCGCCTTCAACGCGATGAACAAAGCCAGTATGGCCGCCACGAGGGCAAGCAGTTTGAGCGGCCACGATCCCAGCGCCCGGAGCAGGAGGATGCGCGGCCTGTGCAGCGTCTCGAGGCTGCGCCTGCGGCCCTCGAGCGCCCCGAGCATCCCCCTGAGCTGGACCTCGGCGTGCCCCTGCACCTCGATCAGCTTCTTCCAGTGCGGCTCCTGCATCTGCACCGCGGCGGCGAGCGAGTTCAGTCTGCCGAGAAGCTGCATCACCTCGTCATCGGAGTGCACCGGTATCTCGAGCGCGGTCATCAACTCCGGGTAGCGCTGGACGAGGGCGTTGCGCACCGCGAGGAACTCGGCCGCCGCGTCCCCCGGCGCCGCCGGACCCGCCTGCCGCGCTCCCGCGGCCCGCTCGAAGAGGGCGTTCCAGTCCGCGATGAACGCGCCGGCGGCCTCGATCTGCTGCGCAAGGACAGGATCCTTCATGCTCGTGGAGCGCCGCTCCCTTCTCTGCGGGTGGTCAACGGACGGTTCACGCGGGCGAGTGCGGTTAAAACTGCTTGCCGCCGTTGCGGTTCCAGCGTTTACACTCTACCACGCCCCCCCCGCCGGGTCAACGGCAAATTTTGTCTTCGCGGCCGAGCCCGGGCAGCTCCTCGGGCGGCGCGCCTTCATCCAATGCATGGACGCCTCCTCCAGCGCAATCATTTGAGATTCAAGTCCTCGACAAGTTTTCTCGCAATGGTCCTGTATGCCAGAGCCGTCGGATGCCGCTCTCCGCGAATCTTATACTCCTGTAATTCCGGATCAAACAAGTTAGTGTAATCTAGGACCTTGATATTCTTTTCCGCGAGCTTTGAGAGGAACAAGCGAGCCATGGAGGAGTTGGGGTATATCACCATAACAAACTGTCCCTGGGGGTAGTGCCGTTTGAAACCACGCTCCATCGCTTCAATGGTGTCCGCCAACAACGCGCCATGCGCATCCGTGAAACGCGGGGGGAAGTCGATCCTAAGCCGCTGCAAAAGCCTGCTTCGACCGAGAATCTTATACGCGCGGGTAATCCAGGGCCTTCCGCTCTCAAATGTCCCTTTTCTGACCATAACCCCGGACACATCCTTCTCGTAGTACGTAAAGGAGCCTTCTGACCATCTGGTGGTGCCCATTGATCCCGCAAGTCTCTCAATATGCCCATTGATGAACAGGTAGACTGAAATGCCGTTCTTCTCCTTTACCTCATGCTCAAAATCGGCCGTCTCTATCTTTGCAAGCACGTCGAATGGTCCAAAACCTCCGAACCCGTAGTTATACGGCTGGTATTCCGCCGTCAGTGAACCCACGTAGGCGGGCAACGTCTCGTTGTCCTGCACTCCAAAACCGTACGTGAATGAACAACCGTAGAAAAGGATGAATTTATCGGCTTTTGGGGGATGCGTGTCGGCTGACACCCTCCTGCCGTACTCGTCGATCCTGTAATGCACATCGTAGACATGTTCCCCGGTCTTTTTATCCAGAGCAAATACCCGGTGGCAACCGGCGGCAGGCCGCCGTATGCCATGAGGATCCCTGGAAAATTAATTCGGGGGGTACACGGTTGTGAAGGTCAGTTCCGTCGAGCCCGAACGATTCAGTCCCGACTCCACTATATAGAATGCAATCGCAGTCACACACACTCCAAACAAGACCGCGCACACCCTTTGTCTCACCCTCATCGGGCCCTCCTTGTCGTTCAATGACCGTGTAACGCGCGGCCCCCTACAACCCCGCCATCGTGCATTGAGAAGAGCCGGGGGGAAGGCACACGCCCCGCAGCCGCGGGAACGCCCCCAGCAGCGGCGGGGGGACGGCGACGCGCCCCCCCCGAAGGCGCGCCGCGAGCTCCAGCGCGTTGCAGACCGCCTTCCCCCGGTAATGGTTGTTCAGTATGACGAAGACCCGCCCCTCCTCCGCCGCGTAGCCCCGTATGCGCGCCGCCCACGGATCGAGCTCCTCCGGAGCGTACAGGTAGTCGTACCGGGCGTCCCTCCCCGCCCCCTCGCGGAACCAGTTCTCGCGGTTGCGGCCGTGGAGGCGGACGTAGCCGACGCGCGCGGTGCGGTGGGCGACCGGGGGCATCGAGGAGGGGAACCGCGGCTGGTCGACCGCGCAGAGGCCCACCCCCCGTTCCGCGAAGAAGCGGCGCGCCGCGGGCGTGTCCCATGATTTGTGCCGCACCTCCACCGCGAGCGGCGCGCCGGGGAACGCGTCGGCGATCCGCGACAGACGGGCCCGGGCGGCGGCGGTGTCCCTGAACGACCAGGGGAACTGGGCGAGGAGACAGCCGAGCGCGCCGGCCTCGAGGAGCGGGGCCATCCCGAGGCGGAATTTCTCCGCCTCGGCGGCGGGGAAGGCGCCCTCCTCGTGCGTGACGGCGCGGTGCAGCTTGGCGGTGAACAGGAAGCGCCCCCGCCCCCGCGTCCTCCGCACCCAGTCCGCCGCCGCCCGGGGCGACGGGATCCGGTAGAAGGTGGAGTTCACCTCAATGCAGTCGAAATAGCGGGACAGGTAGGCGAGCGGGTCGAATCCGCGCGGCGCGGGCGAGGGGTAGACGGCGCCGCGCCAGTCCGCGTAGTCCCAGCCGGCGGGACCGATGTACGGGTCCATGCGCTATACCCTCAGCGCCACCGGGCATTTCCCGCGGGGGGCGAGTTCACCGAAGAGCGCCTTCCCGACCGCCTCCAGCGTGTGACGGTCCGTCCCGTATGCCGCGAGGCGGGCGGCGTGCGGGGGATAGAGTTCGGCGTCATACGGGTTGCGGACCGCGATGAACGCGGCGGGCTTCCCGGAGGCCGCGATCTCGTCGACCAGTTCCGTCTGCGCGCGGTGGAGGTGGGCGTTGAGGGTGCAGACGACCGCCGCGTCGGCATCCCCGAGGGCCTGCCGGGCCGCGTCGAGATCCCGGCGGGAGGGGGAGAGGGGGAACGTGACCATCTCGGCGGACGGGTGGCGGAGGCGGATGATCTCCGCCAGCCGGTCGAGCGCGGGGACCTCGTCCTCGACGGGGGTGAGCGGCCCGGCCTGGGGGAAGAAGACGAGCAGTCTCCGTCCCGTCTCCAGACGCAGCGGCAGCACCTTCTCGCGGTCCCCGACGAGCGTCAGGGCCGACTCCGCGATCTCCCGGGCCAGCGCCTCCCCCTCCTCGCCCGCCGCGGGAGGCGGACCGGTGAGACGCGCGCGGAGCTTCTCCTTGAAGTCGCGGAGCCGCTTGAGACTCCCCTTGATCTGGTCGGAGCGGAGTTTCGAGGTGCTGATCGCGTTGGCGAGATCCGCCATCGCGTTGATCTGTTCGGTGCCGGAGTGGCAGAGGAGGAGGAGGTCGGCCCCGGCCCCGCAGGCCTTGACGGCCGCGGAGCCGGCGTCGCGGTGCTCCTGTATCGCCTCCATCCCGAGGTCATCGGTGATCACGACCCCCTCGAAGCCGATCCGCCGGCGCAGCAGGTCCCTGATCACCGCTTGCGAGAGGCTCGCCGGGCGCGCCGAGAGGGACGGGTAGCGGGCGTGGCTGACCATCATCCCGGAGACGCCCGCCTCCGCGGCGCGCATGAACGGAATGAAATCCTGCCGCTGCAGCTCCTCGGCATCCCTGGAGATGACCGGCATCTCCAGGTGCGGGTCCTGCTCCGCGAACCCGAGGCCGGGGAAATGCTTCGCGACGGCGGCGATCCCCGCCCCCTCCATCCCCCTGATCATCGCCGTGCCGAAGGAGGCGACAATCTCCGGGTCGTCGCCGAACGCCCTGACCCCGATGATCGGGTTGTTCTTGTTGGTGTTC
>Ga0116149_1005926_pt1 | contig 11200 bp, 8 predicted proteins | sample AD_UKC057_MetaG_FD_89787 | JGI IMG/M metagenome (GOLD analysis project Ga0116149, IMG submission 89787) | Active sludge microbial communities of municipal wastewater-treating anaerobic digesters from USA - AD_UKC057_MetaG | ecosystem: Engineered > Bioreactor > Anaerobic > Digestate | place: USA...
GGCCGCTGACGCGTGGCTGTGGGAGACGGTGCGCCGGGCGTGGAAGATGAAGATCTTCCCGTACGTGCAGGTGGAGGTCGAAGGGCACCTGCGCGAGCGCGCCGAGCGCGAGTCCATCCACTCGTACGCGCGCTCCCTTCGCGATCTGCTGATGGCCGCGCCCGCCGGCCCGCGCCCCGTTCTCGGCCTCGACCCCGGCCTGCGGACCGGCGTGAAGGCGGCCGCGGTTGACGCCGCCGGCACGGTGCTCGAGACAGCGACCGTGTTCCCCCATCAGCCTCGCAACGAGTGGGACCAGGCGTGCGAGACGCTGGCCGGCCTGATCGAGCGACACGGCGCCGAGTTGGTGGCGATCGGCAACGGCACCGGGTCGCGCGAGACCGATCGGCTGCTCTCGGACATCGCGAAGCGGCGCCCGGAGCTCAAGTTCAGCAAGGTGATCGTGTCAGAGGCGGGCGTCTCGGCGTACGGCTCGTCACGCCTCGCGGCGCGCGAGCTGCCCGAGCTGGACGCCCCGCTGCGCGCGGCAGTCACGGTCGCGCGCCGGGTGCAGGACCCGCTGCACGAGCTGGCGAAGGTCGAGCCGCGCACGATCGGGGTCGGGCAGTACCAGCACGACGTAAACCAGGCCCACCTGTCGAGGGCGCTGGGAGCCGTGGTGGAGGACTGCACCGCCGAGGTCGGCGTGGACGTCAACGCCGCGTCCTCCGCCCTGCTCGGGCGCGTCCCTGGCTTGAGCCACCGGCTCGCCGACAACATCGTGGCCGTGCGGAGCACGGTCGGCTCCTTCGCATCCCGTGAAGACCTCCGCCGAGTGCCAGGGATGACCGAGCGCGCCTGGGAGCAGTCGGCCGGCTTCCTGCGCATCGTCGGCGGCCCGCAGCCGCTCGACGCGACGCGCATCCACCCCGAGTCCTACGCGGTCGTCGAGGCGATTGCCGCGAGCGCCGGCCGCCCCGTGGCCGACCTGGTCGGCCAACCCGAGGCGCTCGACGGGCTGTCGCCCGAGCAGTTCGTCGACGAGCAGCACGGGCTGCCCACGCTCACCGACGTCTTCGCCGAACTGCGGGCGCCGGGGCACGACCCCCGGCCCGCGTTCCGCCTCGCGACGTTCCAGGAAGGGCTCGACGACCTGTCCGACCTGAAGCCGGGGATGGTGCTCGAGGGAGTGGTGACCAACGTCGCGACCTTCGGGGCCTTCGTGGACATCGGGGTGCACCAGGACGGCCTGGTCCACGTGTCGCGCCTCGCGGATCGCTTCGTCAAGGATCCGCACGAGGTCGTGAAGACCGGCGAGGTGGTTCGCGTGAAAGTGCTCGAGGTCGACCTCGAGCGGAAGCGGATCGCGCTGACCATGCGCTTCGAGAAGAAGCCGGCCACGCGCCACGTCCCGCAGCGGCCCGCCCGCGATGCGGCCCCCGCGGGAGGGTCGCGGGGGACGCGCCGCAAGCCCCCGGTGCAGGTGCCGTCTCCCTCGACGCGTCAGCCGGCCGCCGAGACGGCGATGGCCGCCGCCTTCTCGCGCCTGCTGAAGCGGTCCTGAGGCCGGGGGCCGCCTTCGATGCTGCTCGCCCTGCGCCTCGGCGTCGTGGCGGCCGCCGTGGTCGCGGCACTGCTCCCGCTGCCGCCCGCGCTGGTGGAGCGTGCGTACTCCACCGGCCTCTATCCCGCCTGGCAGCACGCGGCGACCTCCGTGTCCGACCTCGTGCCCTTTGCGCTGCTCGACGTCGTGATTGTGCTCGTCGCGGTTCGGGCGCTCGTCCTGCTGGTGCGGGTACTGCGGCCCGGGTCGCGCCCCTGGCTGCGCACGGCCGTCGGCAGCCTCGTCCGCCTGGCGGCGCTGGCCGCAGTCTTGTACCTGGCGTTCCTCGTCTCGTGGGGGTTGAATTACCGGCGGGCCCCGCTGGTTTCGCGCCTCGATCACGACGCTGCCCGGGTCACCCCGGAGGCGGCCTCGGCGCTCGCGCGGCGCATCGTCGCGGGCGCCAACCGCCTGCACGGCGCGGCGCATGCCGAGCAGGCGGCGTCCTGGGCGGCCGTCGAGGCCAGCCTCGCGCCGCCGTTCGCGGCGGTGCAGGCACAGGTGCTCGGTGGAACGCCCGCCCGCCCGGCCCGGGCGAAGCGGTCGGCCCTGACGTACTACTTCGAGCGGGCCGGGGTGGACGGCATGACCGACCCCTTCTTCCTCGAGGTGCTCGTCAACCGCCAGCTCCTTCCCTTCGAGCGGCCGGCAGTGCTGGCGCACGAGTGGGCGCACCTGGCGGGCTTCGCCGACGAGGCCGAGGCGAACTTCGTCGGCTGGCTGGTGTGCCTGCAGGCGCAGCCGCCCGCGCAGTACAGCGCGCACCTCGCGATCCTCTGGGACCTGCTCAACGCCCTGCCGCCCGACGAGCGCAAGCGCGCGGCGATCGGGCTGGCACCCGGGCCCCGCGCGGATCTCGAGGCCGTGGCCGCCCGCGTCGCCAGGGCCGCCCCCGCGCTGCGGCAGGTCAGCTGGCGGGTGTACGATCGATACCTGAAGGCGAACCGCGTCGAGGCCGGGGTCGGCAGCTACGGCGCGGCGCTGCAGTTGCTGTTGGGAACCCGGATGGCGCCGGGGTGGAAGCCCGCGCCGCGGCCGCAGGCTCGCGGCGGGGCGGAGGACGCGACGACATGAGTCTTGAGGCGGTGATCTTCGACATGGACGGTGTGCTGCTCGACTCGGAGCCGGTGCACTTCGAAGCGACCTGCGCGCTGCTCGCCGGGTACGGCATCACCTACACGGCCGCCCCGAACGAGAACTTCTTTGGCTGCACAGACCGCGACGTCTTCCGCGTGCTGAAGGCCCGCTACGGCCTCGAGCCGGACGAGGACACGCTCACCCGCGAGTGGATCGGCCACGTGCTGCCGCGCCTGGCCGAACGCATCCACCCCCTGCCAGGCGTCCCCGAGGTGTTGTTCGAGCTGCGCCGGCGCGGCGTGCGCCTGGCCCTGGCCTCCTCGTCGGCCGCCCCGGTCATCGCGGCCAGCCTCGAGGCGCTCGGCCTGGCCGGCGTCTTCGAGACCCGCGTGTCGGGCGACGACGTCTCGCAGGGGAAACCCTCGCCCGAGATCTTCCTCCAGGCTCTCGGGCGCCTCGACCTGCCGGCCTCGGCCTGCCTGGTGGTCGAGGACTCGTACAACGGCCTGCTGGCCGCACACGCCGCCGGCATTCCCTGCGCGGTCGTGCCCTGCTCCTCCACCGCCCACCAGGATTTCACCGGCGCCGACGTCCAGCTCTCGACCCTGCAGGACCTGGTCGAGTGGGTCGAGGCGAGGCGAGGCCCCGGCACCGGCGCGCCGGCACGCCGGTAAACCATTCGAGCCCCCCGGTCGTATTGCGCTGAAATTGTCTTCGAAGTCCCCGACAGGAGAGATTCGCTCATGGCTCGATGGCTACCTTCCGGGCCGGCGCGCCGCGCCGCCCTCGCGCTGCTGGTCGCCGCGATCGTCACCGTCCCGCTCGTCGCGCAGATCGTGCAGGAACCGGTCGACTACGATGCCGTCTACCGCATCAAGGAAGAAGGGCTCCAGCGATCCAAGGCCATGGAGCTGATGAGCTATGCCACCGACGTGTACGGGCCGAGGCTGACCGCTTCGCCCTACCGCGCCGCCTTCACCGAGTGGTTCAAGAAGACCGTGGGGGAGTGGGGGCTCGTCAACGTTCGCACCGAGCCGATCCCGTTCGGCCGCGGGTGGACGAACGAGCGCTTCAGCGCTCACGTCGTGTCGGGCCAGCCCTACCCGCTCATCGGGTACCCCAAGGCCTGGACGCCAGGGACCGAGGGGCCGGTGCGCGGCGAGGCAGTGATCGCGATCATCGAGGACGAATCGGGGTTCGCGAAGTTCAAGGGGCAGCTGAAAGGGAAGTTCGTCCTGTCGATGCCGGCGCGCGAGTTCACCACGCCCTTCGAGCCCCTCGCTCGCCGGCACAACGCCGCCGACCTCGAGGCGCTCGAGCAGCTGGGCGACGGCGGCCAGCGGCGGCGTCCGCCCATGGGCGATCGCGCCTTCCGCCAGAAGCTGATGGCCTTCTACCTGTCGGAAGGGGTCGCGGCGGTGCTCGACTCGGGCCGCGGCGAGACGGGAACCACGATGGTGGGAAGCGGCGGGTCGCACGACCCGAAGCAGCCTCCCGCGCCGTGCCAGGTGTCGCTCGCCGGCGAGCACTACAACCGGATCTTCCGAACGCTCGAGAAGAAGGTGCCGGTGACCATCGAGATGGACGTGCGGAACCGCTTCCACGAAAAGGCGGAGGCCTACAACATCCTGGCCGAGATCCCGGGGACCGACAAGGCCGACGAAGTCGTGCTCATCGGCGGGCACTGGGACTCGTGGCACGCCGGCACCGGCGCCGCGGACAACGCGGCCGGCTTCGTCCCGATGATGGAGGCGATGCGGATCCTCAAGGCGAGCGGCGTCACGCTGCGGCGCACCGTTCGCCTCGCGCTGTGGGATGGGGAGGAGCAGGGGCTGATCGGCTCGCGCGAGTACGTCAAGAAGTACCTGGCCGACCGCCAGACGATGCAGCTCGAGCCGGGACACTCGAAGCTCTCGGCCTACTTCAATATCGACAACGGCACCGGCGCCATCCGCGGCGTGTACTTGCAGGGCAACGAGGCAGTCGCGCCGATCTTCCGGGCCTGGATGGAGCCCTTCCGCAGCCTCGGGATGACCACGCTGTCGATCCGCAACACGGGCGGGACCGATCACCTGTCGTTCGACGCGGTGGGCGTGCCCGGCTTCCAGTTCATCCAGGACCCGGTCCAGTACGGCCGGACGTACCACACGAACATGGACACCTACGAGCGGATCGAGGCGAGCGACCTGATGCGGAACTCGGTGATCGTCGCCGCCTTCGCGTACCACGCTGCCAACCGCGAGCAGCTGCTGCCACGAAAGCCGCTGCCCAAGCCGGCGCCGGCGGGGCAGGGGCGGGGGATGTTCTAGGGCGGTAAAGCTGAATGTGAAAAGCAGGAGGGGGGGAAGTGCTCCCTTCTGCTTTCTCCATTTCTCCCGTCCCGCGCCCGCCGCCGACCGAATTCGTCCCTACTTCAACCTCTCGATCACTCCGCACGCGACGCGCGGGCCGCCGCTGACGCCCGACTTCTCGGGCCCCGTGATTCCCTGGTCGGGGTTCGCATGGATGATGAGCGCGGTGCCGTCCTTGTCGAACACCGTCAGCGGCCCGTCCGACAAGGTGACGCGGGTGGTGGTCGCCCTCACCGTCGCCTCGCTCTGGCCCTTCGCCTCGATGTTGGGCAGGTCGCCCATGTGGAACGGGTGGTTGGTGTCGGGGTCGGTGTGCCCGTAGGGACCGGGGTCGAAGTGACCGCCCGCCGAGGTGAACGGCGGCTCGCACTTCCCGACCGCGTGCAGGTGCATGCCGTGCAGGCCCGGCGTCAGCCCCGTCACCCTGACCACCACCTGCACCTCGCGCCCGGCGCCCCGCGCGACCTCGGTGAATTCCGCGGTCCCCTTGATGCCCTCTCCCGCGATCGCGGCTCGGGCCCTGGCGACCGCCTGGCCCTCGCCGTCCGACGACTGTTGCGCGATCAGTGCCGGCACGCACGCGGCCGCCAGCACGGCCGCCAGAAACGCTCCCTTCATAGGCAGGTGCCCTCCACCTCGATGATACACGGTACAATCGCTTCATGAGCCAGCCCGTGCGAATCAGCGCGCGAAACCAACTGAAGGGTGTCGTCGAGGAGATCCGCACCGAGGGCCTGCTGGCGCAGGTCCGCTTGCGGGTCGGCAGCGAAACCGTCACCGCCGTCATCACCCGTGAAGCGGTGGACGAGTTGAAGCTGGCCGTCGGTCAGCCGGCGCTGGCCATCGTCAAGGCTACCGAGGTGCTGCTGGCGCGAGAGGCGTGAGGGCCTGCAGGAGCGTCGAGGCGGTGCGGACCGCTCGGATCGGGTCGCGGCCGATTGCCGTCTCGTCGGACAGCACGATTCCCGCGTAGCCGCGCGCGAGCAGGTCGTGGGGGTGGCACACCTCCGAGCGCGTCGGCTCGTCGTGATCCACCAGGTGCTGCAGCACCTGGCCCGCCATCAGGAGGGGAGCCCCGCAGGCGCCAGGCGAGATCGCGGCGACCTCGCGCGCGAGCCGGGCAGGACCCAGCTGGGCCCCCAAATCGCCCCGGCACACCCACACGGCGTCGGTGCGTCGCGCGATCGCCGGCAGCGCCCGAAGCGACTCCTCGCGCTCGATCTTCCCAACCACCAGCGCGCCGGGCGCCTGCGAGCGCACCCACTCCGCTTCCTCCCCGGTTTCCATGAACGAGAAGGCGAAGGCTCGCACCCCCCCGCGGGAGGCGACGTCGATCGAGTCGCGGTCGGCTGGGGTGAGGCCGGCGAGACGCACGGGGTGCTGCTCGACGTTGACGCCCTTGCGCGGCGCCAGCGTGCCGCCGCCAAGTGCCCGCGCCTCGAGCCACGTCTCGCCCGCGCGGACGACCCGCAGCCGCACCCTCCCGTCGTCCACCGACAGGACGTCGCCGGGCGTCACCTGCGCGTAAATCTCCGGGTGCGGGAGGGAGGTGCCCTCGCCGGCGTCGAGTGAGAAGCGCAGACGGTCGCCCTCGGTGACCGCGAGCGGCCGGATCCACCCAAGGCGCATCTTCGCTCCCTGCAGGTCGACGACGATTGGGGCCGTCGGGCAGGCGTGCCGCAGGGCGGCCAGGGACTCTTCGAGGGCCGCGGACGTGAGGTGCGAGGCGTTCAGGCGGAAGGCCGTCGCTCCCCCGGACGCCAGCTCCGCCGCTATCGCCAGCGACCGCGGCCCAAGCGTGGCGATCAGCTGCACGCGGCCGCCGCCGGGGTGCGTCTCGAGATCGAGGAACGTCATGTGGTCACGACGAGGATCGGGAGCCGCGGAGGAAGGGGGCGGACCGGCGCGTGCTCCACGTGCGCCGGTGCGCCCCGGTCCGGGAAGGGGAGGGCCGGCCGCCCTGCGGGAAGACCGGCCCGATGCGGCCGAGCGGGCTACTTGCCGTCGATCGAGATCAGCTCGACGTCGAACACGAGCATTCCCTTCGGCTTGCCGTCCTGTCCCTGGTAGGCCAGCTTCTCGGGGATCCAGAACCGGCGCGTCTCGCCCGGGACCATGAGCTGCACGCCCTCGGTCCACCCGGCAATGACCTGGTCGAGCGGGAAGCTGGCCGGCTTGCCGCGCACGATCGAGCTGTCGAACATCTGCCCGTCGGTCGTCCACCCGCTGTAGTGCACGGTGACCTTGCTCTTCTTCGACGGGTGGTCGTCTCCCGAGCCCGGCTTGATCACCTTCGACGCCAGGCCGGACTTGGTCTTCTCGGCGTCCGCCGGCGGGGCGGCCACGTCGGCAGGCACCTCCGGCGGCGGGATGACCTCGATCAAGGTGACGTCGAACACCACCGGCCCGGCCGGACGGCCCGACTGGCCCTTGAACGCCAGGTCCTGCGACATCCAGAGACGGCGCTTCTCGCCGGCGACCATCTCCTGGAGACCTTCGGCCAGCCCGGGCACCTGGATGCTGCTGAGCTGCATCTTGGCGGCGGGCCCCGACGACAGCGTGCGGCCATCCTTGGTGCGCACCACGTACACGATATTGACCAGGTCGCTCGGCCCCGGCTTCTTGGTGCCGCTGCCGGCGATCAAGACCTTCGAGGCGAGGCCAGTGGAGCTCTTTACCGCGTCGGCAGGCGGGTTGACGACGTCGATGGTGTCGGCGGCCGGGGTCTGCGACCATGCGCCAAGAGGACTGCACAGCCCGAGAACCGGGAGAGCGATGACGATGACTAGTGAACGCCTGAGGAATGACACATTCATAACCAGCGATCGTGTCAGTTTCGCCGGGGTGGCGCAACACTTTACTGCGGCAGGGGTGGCACCCGACCCGCCCCGCGCCTGCCACGCGCCTGCGCTTCGCGCGGTGCCCCGCACCGTCATTCCCGCCGCCTGCGGCGCTCTTCTTTCTCGTTCACCGCGTTCACGTCGATCGCCCACATCCCGCGCCCGTGCGTGGCGGCTACCAACACGTTGTCGCGCGGGTGGATCACGAGGTCATGGACGTAGGCGGACGGCAGGCCGGCCCCGAGCACCGTCCAGCTCGAGCCGCCATCCGCGCTGACGTACACCCCCGTGTCGGTGCCCACATAGAGCACCTGTCGATTCACCGGGTCCTCGCGGATGACGTTCACCGGTCCCATCGGGATCCCGGCGGCGATGCTGGTCCAGGTGCGGCCGTAGTCGGTGGACTTCCAGACGTAGGCCGTGAAGTCGTCGTCGCGCTTGCCGTTCTGCGTCATGTAGACGGTGCCCAGGTCGAAGGCCGACGCGGCCAGCCGCGAGATCCAGCGGCGCGGGGCGATGCCGTTCACGATCTCGGTCCACGCTTTCCCGCCGTCCTTCGTCACGTGGACCCTGCCGTCGTCGGTCCCGACGTAGATCAGGCCGAAGCGGAGCGGCGATTCGGAGATCGTGAAGATGGTGTGGAAGCGGATGTCGCCCTTCTGCTGCGCGGCCTCCGGCCCGTAGGTCAGATCGGGACTGATCGCCTCCCAGGTGTTGCCCCGGTCGCGCGACATCAGCAGCTGCTGCATGCCGTGGTACACGATATCGGGGTTGCTGGGGGAGAGGATGGTCGGCGCGAGCCACTGGCCGCGCAGCGGGCCCTCCTCCGGGTAGCGCGACGGGAGCAGCCCCTTGATCGTGCGGGCTGTTCCGGAGCGGCCGACGCGGGCGCGGGTGAGCGTGCCGTAGAAGCCAGAGGAGTAGACGGTCTGCGGGTCCTCGGGATCGATGGCGTGCGTCGAGCCCTCGCCCCCTGGCGCCTCCTCGAACTCGGCGACAGGGATGCGGTCGCGGCCCGCGGACAGATCCACCGCCGCGCGGAAGCTGCCGTGATCCTGCATCGATCCGTAGACGCGGAACGGCGTGTCCATGTCGTACGACACGTTGAAGAACTGCGCAACCGGGAGCGTGAGGCGCGAGTCCTTCCAGCTGAGCCCCCGGTCGTAGGAGATCGCGAAGCCCTGGTCGTAGGCGATGACGAGGTAGTCGCTGTTCTCCGGATCGATCCACATCCCGTGGTGATCCACGCCCGGCGTATCGAGCGTCTTGAACGTCCGGCCGCCGTCCGACGAGACGTGGAGGCGCACACCGAGCGTGTAGACAGTGTTGGCGTCGCTCGGGTCGGCGCGCACCTGTCCGAAGACCCAGCCGAACGTCCCCGAGTGACGCTCCATCAGCGCCTTCTGCTCGGGCGTCAGGCCGCTCACCTGCGTCCAGCTCTCGCCCCGGTCGGCGGAGCGGTACACGGTCGCGCCCTTGACGAAGCCGCTCGACGGCAGCCCGTACGGATCGTTCTTCTCCTCGTCGGTCGGCTCGCGAGCGATCTCGTAGTTGTCCACGAGCGCGTAGAGCACGTTCGGGCTCGTGAGGCAGACGTCGAGGCCGATGCGGCCCCGCTTGTCGGGCGCCGGCAGCCCCTTGTCGATCGCCCGCCAGGTGCGCCCGCCGTCGGTCGTCTTGTGGATGCCGCTGCCGCGGTAGCCGGGAAGGGTGCGCGGATCGTTCCACTTGAGGCGCGTGCGCTGCCAGGTGGAGGCGTAGAGGGTGTCCGGATCGGACGGGTCCATCACCAGGTCGATGGCCCCGGTCTGTTCGTCCACCTTCAGGACGTGGCGCCACGTGTTTCCGCCGTCGGCCGTCTGGAACACGCCTCGCCCGGGGTTGGTCGTCCACTCGCGCCCCGAGGCCGCCACCCATACGACGTCCGGGTTCTTCGGATGGATGACGATGCGGGCGATGGTGCCTGTGTCGGCAAGCCCCTTGTGTGTGAAGGACCGCCCTCCATCAACGGACTTGTAGACTCCAATGCCCGACTGCGAGCTGCGGTAGATGTTCGCCTCGCCGGTTCCGACCCAGACCACGCTGGGATTCGACGGCGCCACCGCGACATCACCAATCGCCGTCGATGCGGCGTTCTCGAGAACGGGCTGCCACGTGGTGGCCTCGTTCACGCTCTTCCACAGGCCGCCCGAGGCCGTGCCGACGAAGATCGCGTAACTGCGGCCGCGCGGGGTCAACACCGCGACGTCGGTGCAGCGGCCGCTGATGTTTCTCGGGCCGAGGAATTGCCACTCGAGTGTCTTGAACGGCGACGCCTCGGCCAGCGCCTGGTGCTGCTGGAACGCTTTCAGCCGGAAGGCGCCGTCGGTGGCGCCGGGCGCCTGGGGCGCGCGGGCGCCAAGCCGGCCCGGACCGGCTGAGAGCAGGAAGGCCAAGGGAACGAGGACCGACACCCAGCGTCGCGTGCGCATGCCACCTCCGCCTCGGGGGTTCGCGGGCGGCCCTTGAAGCCGCCCCGACTTTGCGCGGCGGATTGTAGCACCCGAAGGTGCGGATCTTGCTCTTTTGCCACGAAGGCCCCCTCAACGACGTTCTGGTGTCGGCGTGACGGTCAGTGCCCGTGCACGCTGTCGCCTTTTCCTACAGGGGGGCGTCCCCCCCAGCCTGCCGAATGTACCAACCGATCCCGGAACGGACGCTTGCGGCCCTGCTCGACTACAGCGGGCGCCTGGCCGCCGCGCTCACCGTGGGCGGCGTGGCGGCCGTCGTCGTCGAGGAAGGCCGTGGCGCGGTTGGAGCGTGCCGCGCCGAAGTGGCGCTCTTCGATCCGCTGGGCTGCGCTCTACGCGTCGTGGCGTCGAGCGGGGGGGCGATGGAAGCCCGGGCGGAGACTTCGCAGGATGCGATGGCCGAGGCCGCCCGCACGAGAATGCCCATCTATGGGGCCGGCAGCCCGGTGTCGGCATCGCTCCCGCTGGTGGCGGGGGAGCAGGTCATCGGCGCGGCGCGCTTCGTGTTCGCGGATGACGGCGACCTCTCCGAGCGCGATCGGGCCCTGGTGGCGCTCGTCGCCCGCCAGGCCGCCGATGCGCTGCAGCGGGCGCGGCTGTACGCGGCCGAGCGGGAGGCGCGGGAGGAGGCGGAGTCGGCCAACCAGATGAAGGACGAGTTTCTTGCGACGCTGTCCCATGAGCTGCGCACGCCGCTCAACGCGATCATGGGGTGGGCGTACATGCTGCGGCACGGGTCGCTCGACGAAGCGACCTCCGCGCGGGCGCTCGACGCAATCCTTCGCAACGCGCACGCTCAGAACCAGCTGGTGGCCGATGTTCTGGATGTCTCGCGCATCA
>Ga0116149_1005929_pt1 | contig 11198 bp, 14 predicted proteins | sample AD_UKC057_MetaG_FD_89787 | JGI IMG/M metagenome (GOLD analysis project Ga0116149, IMG submission 89787) | Active sludge microbial communities of municipal wastewater-treating anaerobic digesters from USA - AD_UKC057_MetaG | ecosystem: Engineered > Bioreactor > Anaerobic > Digestate | place: USA...
ACCCCTCTTCCTGTATCAAAGAGCACCGGCTTCATGTCCTCAAACTCAATGAGACAGGAAAACCCGTGTTCAGAAAGCAAAGGATCGATGGCAGTGTTATCGGCGAGTATTGTAATTGTGGGGTTTTGTGTGGTCATGTGAAATCTCCAGCGATAATGAATTTGAATGTATGGAAGCAGAGCTTTTTGAGATATCTCAATCATAGTTTTCTAAGAATAAATAGTCAAGTAATGGTAATTTTTTGAAAATTCAAATAAAACTATGACATTCTCTTGAATTATAGAAAAATACGTATTATAATACATAGGAGGTGTAATATGCTGGTAGAAACAGATAGAATAATCCCGATTACGAAACTGCAAAAAGAACTTACTCAGACAGTGAGAGAATTATCTGAAACAGGGGAACCTGTATATATTTTGAAGAATAATAATATGGAAGCGGTAATGGTTTCTTTTTCTGAATATGAATACTTAACAAATTTGGAAGAGATGTTCGAGTATTATGAAATTGATGACATGCTCAAAACAAGGATAAAAAAATATAATCCTAATGAATCCGTTGAATGGGACAAAATAAAGGATTAGTATATGGATTATAAAATCTTATTTATTCCTGATGCAGTAAAGGATTATAAAGAATTGGACGGCAGTATTAAAAAGAGTGTCGATAAAAAAATTGAGGAATTAAAAACTAATCCATTTTTGGGCGATAAGCTCGGTAACAAGTTTAATATAGATCTTACAGGTTTTTACAAAATATATGCCCATGCAAAAAAGTATAGAATAGTATACAGAATTATTGCACCTGAAAAAATTGAAATACTCGAAGTATGGGGAATTGGTAAAAGAGAAAAAGAAGAAATATACAGAACTATAGGAAAACGTATTAACGAAGAAGGTCTCATCTAAACCACTGCATCTCTGCAGTGTTAACTCACGACTACGGCCAGATTACTAGGCCGCTGCAAGCGGTCTGGTAATCTGAAAAAGTTCAATTACTGCTCTCCCGAGCAGCTAAAATCAAGGCCAGAATACAACACGCATGAAATGCGGGGTGTATTCTGGAAAAGTTCAGATTGCGCTCTAATGAGCCCGCTAATAACCAAGGCCAGAATACAACACGCATGAAATGCGGGGTTGTAATTCTGGAAAAGCTCAGATTGCGCTCTAATGAGCGCGCTAATAACCAAGGCCAGAATACAACACGCATGAAATGCGGGGTGTATTCTGGAAAAACTCGATATGTGCTTCGGAAAGCACATATCGAGTTTAGTGGTCACAAGCATTCTCACCGGCTTTCAATGTGCCGTTCAAATATTCCTGTGCAAGTTTTTCTGATGTTTCACAGGGTGCGCCGACAAAAACAGTAATACCGTTTTGAATAAAAAGTTCTCTAGCTCTGCTTCCCATACCGCCTGCAATAATGTCGGTAATTCCTTTTTCATGTAAAAAGCGGGGGAGGAGTCCGGGCTCATGAGGGGGAGCTTCAATATAGGATTTAGCTCCGGGAGTTTTTGTTTTTTCGTCTGCTTCAAATACATCAAATCCTGCACAGTGGCCGAAGTGAAGATTCAGTTTTCCGTTTGCTACGGGGATTGCAATTTTCATATAATACTCCTGTCATTTTCAGTTTTATATACTGAAAAAGTTTTATTTTTTGCTTTCAATTAAAGCGTTTGCGATTGTCTCATATACTTTGGCGGTTTGGGATTCTACAAACTTTGCGATGTAGGGAACGCCTGAGTCTCCGCTTTCTCCGAACAAGGGGTCTATAGGAATTGCACCAAGGAATGGAACGTCATACTTTTCTGCAAGACGCTTTCCCCCGCCTTCTTTGAATATGTAGGTAATCTCATTACAGTGGGGGCAGATAAATCCGCTCATGTTTTCCACAATGCCGGTTACTTTTAAACTGAGCTGCTGTGAAAACTTAATGGATTTGCTTACATCCACTGCAGAAACATCCTGAGGTGTTGTTACAATGATGGAACCGTCTGCATTTCCAATCAGCTGAATAACTGATAACGGCTCATCTCCGGTTCCCGGGGGGCAGTCGATTATTAAATAATCAAGTTCTCCCCATTCAACGTCTTTTAAAAACTGTTTAATGACGCCGTTCTTCATGGGGCCTCTCCATATTACAGGGGAGTCTTCTGCTTCCAATAAAAAACCTACCGACATAACTTTTAAGTTGTTGTAGCCTTCCATCTCAACCGGATAAATCTTTTCCTCTGTTCCCATGAGTTTTGTTCCGGCTAGGCCGAGCATGGTTGGAACGCTGGGACCGTGAACATCGACATCCAATAGTCCGACTCTTTTTCCGCTCAAGGCTAAACTAACAGCGGTGTTGACGGCGACAGTGCTTTTACCAACACCGCCCTTGCCTGACATAACAACAAACTTTTTTGCCACATTCGGCATTTGTACTAAATCGATCATACAATTTCCTTTGTTATTTCTTGTAATATAGAAGAAAGCTCGCTGCTTTCTTTATCTTCTTCATATTCAATAATTGTTTTACCCTCTATCTGAGCCTTGGTAACTGATCCATTATACGGAACCTCTCCTAAAAATGGAATACCGTTATCTCTGCACCACGAGTGAATCTCGCTCGTCTTTTCCGTGTTGATACTTGCCTTGTTTACAATGACGGCAAACGGGATCGAAAAGTGTTTAGCCAGCTGGGCAACCCGTTTAAGATCATGAACACCCGACACTGTTGGCTCCGTTACAATAACCACCTGATCGCACCCGGTAATAGATGCAATAACGGGACATCCTGTTCCCGGGCTTCCGTCTACAATAATGTATGACGCGTTCTGCTCCTGAGCTATCTTCTTCGCTTCTTTCCGTACTGTTGTTACAAGTTTACCCGAATTTTCTGCGCGGATATCGAGAGCTGCATGTACGAGTGTACCGAAGCGGGTTTGCGATACATACCATTCGCCGCATCTGCGCTCAGGAAATGAAATTGCCTTTGACGGGCACTGCGAAACGCAGACCATGCAGCCTTCGCAGTCTCCGCTTTCAATCTCAAAAAATCCGTCAGGAGTTTTGTGAAAGGACTCAAAGCGGCATACATCAGTGCAGATAGAACAGTTTGATCCGTCTTTTCTTGAACAAAGGTCTTTGTGCATAACGGCAACATTACCGCTAATAAACCCGGTTGTTTTTTCCGTTTTAGGGTTCATAACAATGTGCATATCGGCAGCATCGACATCGCAGTCAGCGCAGACAACTTTTTTTTCTTTCGAAAGAATGTTTGCAAGAGCGAGCGTGAAACTCGTTTTTCCAGTACCGCCCTTTCCGCTGATTACTACTATTTCTTTCATTATAGTCCTTCCTTTGCAGGTACTGAGGACGCAATGTATGCAAGTACCGATTGAAATTCCTTTTCATATTCCGGTACAGAGCTTATAAGGCTCATTCCCCTGGAATAACCTTGTGCTATGCGCATGTCTTCCGGTACTTGAAGAAGGATTTTTATTCCTTCTTTTTCGCAGTAACGTACAACTCTGTCATCTCCTGCAGTAGACCTGTTAATTATGATGCCGAAGGGTATGCTCATTTTACGGACAGTTTCTACAGCAATTTTTAAGTCATGAAGACCGAATGGTGTTGGCTCTGTGACAAGCACTGTAAAATCGCAGCCGCTTACTGCTGTTCCCATAGGACACGAAGTTCCGGGAGGACAGTCAATAATCGTAATGCTGTTTTTAAGAGAAGGATCATTTTGAATAGTATCTTCTGCTTCTTTTTTTACCGATCGTATAAGAGGCGGAGACATAGCCTTCCCTATGCTCAATCTTCCTTCTATAAAGTGCAGGGGAGATTTATCTTTTCTTTGCACAGAATATACTGTTTTTTCACCGATTACAGAAGGAACCTCTGTTATAGCTTTAACGGGACATACTATGGCACATCCTCCGCATGAATGGCACAGTTCGGGAAAAACAAGAGCATATTTCCCAACACAGGCAAGTGCGTTAAACTGACAAAAGGCAGAACACACACCGCAGGCAGTACAAAGCGATTCATCTACTTTAGGAATAAGAACACTTACTTCTTTTTTTTCGCCTGTATCTTTGTACAGAAAAAGACCGCTGTTGGGTTCTTCCACGTCGCAGTCAAGGAGAAATACCTCACACGGTGCAGATTCTGCAAGAGCAATAGAAATAGTTGTTTTGCCGGTGCCCCCTTTACCGGAGGCGACTGCTATTTTCATACCCAGTGACCTTCTACATCTGCATTGTCGATTTTTGTTAGTTCGCCCTTTTTAAACTTTTCTATAGCCTCAGAAAGACTTACGGACGGTGCTAAATAAATAAGAACGCCTGCTGCTTCCAGTACTTTAAAAGCCTTGGGACCGGTGTGCCCGGTTATTACAGTTTCTGCACCGGTTTTTACAACATTCTGGGCGCTTTGAATTCCTGCTCCCTGAGCGGCATTCAAGTTTTGCTCATTGTCAAAAGCTGTAAAAGAATCTGTCTCTGTATCATACACGACAAAGAAGGCCGCGCGGCCGAATCTTTGATCCACCATATCAGTGTTGTTTTTTCCAGTTGCTGATAATGCTATTTTCATATAACCTCCAAAAAATTACATACGTAAAAGCGATGAATGACCGCCCCGTCCGCCCCTGCCGGCTCTTAGCCTTCTTCTTCTGGGACAGCCGCAGCCGGGCATTCCGAACTTTGCTTGTATCAGACGGTTTTCTTTCCATGCTGATATAACTTCATCAATATTTCCGGCTATAAATGGAATGATTGTTATTTCTTTATCGAGAATTAAACGTTCGCATTCGCACGAAATACCGCCGCATATTAATGTGTCTATTCCCTGTTCCTTTAAGAAAACTGCCTTAGCACTGTAGTCTTCGGGCAAAGCAACAATGACTGATGCCTCGTTATCTTCCCCGAGAATTAAACATTTTCCTGCCTCATCAAATACAGGAGCTATTCTATTATTCCACACAGTTATTGCTGTTTTCATACTGATACATTTGCAAGTAGCGTGCCAATATCAGTATTCGATGAAAACCAGATTCTGTTGGCAGGTACCTTGAATAATCCTCACAATCTGCTTTGAACAAGAGAATTAAAGTCAAAACCGGTCTAAAAGTATTAATACATAGAAATATGTAAATATAGTAATATGTCGATATGTAATAAAAATTGCATAATTGCAATGTAAGAATTGCATATTTGCAATATCCGGGTAAATCGCCCTACTTGAAGAAAAATACCTACTTAGTTTATTATGGGGACTGTTAAGAGGTTTTTAAAATGGAAGATTTTGGAGAAAGAGCAGTAGAGTTTTTTTCACAGGGTTACAACTGCTCTCAGTCAACAGCAGCGGCTTTTGCTCAAGTTCTCGGTCTGGATGAGAAAGAAGTGCTTCGCGGTATGGCAGGCTTTGGAGGCGGAGTAGGCGGTCAGCGTGAAATGTGCGGTGCTGTGACCGGTATGATCTACGTTTTGGGCAATATATATGGAGATTACGATCCGCATGATACCGAAGCTAAGACGGCTTTATATAAAGCGGTAAGGGAATTATCACAAGAGTTTAAAGCGGAATTTGGTACGACAAACTGCCGTGAACTTCTATTAAAAGCATCTGTAATTCCAAAACCTGATCCTTCAGAGAGGAATGCTGAATATTATAGAAAGAGACCCTGTGCTCATTTTGTGCGTAAGGCTGCAGAGCTTGCATCATTAAAGCTTCCTGCGGACATGCAGAATAAGTTGGCATAAAAAATGCATTGTTATTTGTATCTGACTTTTTAGGAGGTACAACAATGCCGAGAGGTGATAGAACAGGTCCTGCAGGTATAGGACCAATGACAGGAAGAGGCGCCGGATTTTGTGCAGGGAATGGAACTGCAGGATATATGAATAATGCAGGTACTTATGGCGGAGGACGGGGTTTCGGTAGAGGTTTTGGCAGAGGTTTTGGCAGAGGTCTAGGCCGCGGTCCAGGCCGCGGATTTGGCAGAAGCTTTGGCGGTTTTTTTCAGGGCGCCCAGGTAAATCAGGGAGTTCAGCGAACCGAGGAAGATGAAAAGTACGAACTTAATGCTCGTTCCCATTCTCTTTCCATAGAACTTTATGCTATTAAAAAACGTCTTGCCGAACTGGGCGGCGAGGAGTAAAATGAAGGGAAGGCTGATACTGCATCAGCTTTCATTAAAGGAGTCATATGAAAAAGGATCTTATATGTCTGACTTTCTTACGATAGGGACTAAGGTTGTCCCTGAGAACTTTGGACCGCTTCGCGGTTCAAAAGGCAATGCCCGGCTCAAAGGTCCTTGCGGCGACACCATGGAATTCTGGATTAAGGTACAAAACGGAATTATTGAAGATGTTCATTATACAACCGACGGCTGCTATTTTTCTAATAAATGCGGAACCACAACGGCTTTAATGTCCTGTTCTGTACCTGTTTCAATAGCAGAGCAGTTTACGCAGGCTGATATTCTCTCTGTTGCAGGCGACATTCCGCCTGATGATTCCCACTGCGCCTTACTTGCAGTTAATACGCTTAAAAAAGCAATTGAAGATTATAAGAATAAGGAATATTGAATGTACTGTTGTAGATTCGATTATGACCGGCAGCCATGAAATGTTTATTGGAAAAATTGAATACGTTCATGCAGACGCTGATCTTGTAAAAGAAGACGGCAGCATTGCATGGGATAAAATAGAATTACTGTAAAGAAAAGGGGCTGTCTAGTAGACAGCCCCTTTTCTTTTCCTCTCTTCCTTACACCGCTTCTTCCTCCTCATCATTGAGGAACCTGAACTGTGAGGTATACAAATTATAGTACTGGCCTCTTTTTTGTATAAGTTCTTCGTGTGAACCGCTTTCTAAAATACCCCCATCTTCTACAACCATGATGATATCAGCATTCCGTATGGTAGATAAGCGGTGCGCTATAACAAAAGAAGTTCTTCCTTTTAAAAGTTTTGCAATACCTTCCTGCACAAGTTTCTCGGTATGGGTGTCTATACTTGCCGTTGCTTCATCGAGAATTAAAATACGGGGATCCGACAACATTGTTCGTGCAAATGCAATGAGCTGTCTTTGTCCGGCAGAAAGACGCATTCCCCGCTCGGTAACTTCTGTATCGTAGCCTTTTTCAAATTTCATAATAAACTCGTGAGCAGACACAGCCTTTGCAGCTATTTTAACTTCTTCATCTGTAGCATCAAGTTTTCCATAGCGTATATTTTCCTTTATGGTCGTAGAAAATAAAAAGGTATCCTGCGGCATTAAGCCGATCTGTCCTCTAAGACTTTCGAGAGTTACATCATTGAGGTTGTACCCATCTATTAAAACTTCACCCTTAGTAACTTCGTAAAAACGGCTTATAAGATTTACAATAGTTGTTTTACCGGCTCCTGTAGAACCTACGAGTGCTACGGTAGTTCCCTCTTTTACATCAAAGCTCACATTGTTTAGAACGTTCACCTTTTCATCATAGCTGAAGGTAACAGCATTAAAAGATACATCGCCTTTTATGGAAGGAATCGGCCGGGCATCGATGCGGTTTTTAATATCGGGCTCAATGTCGAGAATTTCAAAAATACGTTCAGCGCCAGACATATTGGTGACAAGCTGATTATAGAAGTTGCTTATGTTCATAATCGGCTGCCAGAACATTGACACATAACTTGTAAAGGCAATGAGAACTCCAGGAGTTATAGCAGCGGTACTCACAAGACTTGAGCCTGCCCAGAATACTAAAATGGTACCAACACCCCAGGACATCTCAACTATCGGCCAGAACATATCTCCCATGCGGCAGGCACTTGTAAATGACTTTCTTTGCCCTGTTAAAAGGTCCAGGAAGGTTTTAGAGGTGTTGCACTCTGCGCCGAAACTTTGTACAACGCGGATGCCGGAAAAATCTTCATGAGTAAAGGCATTGAGGTTCGATGTTTTTTTTCTAAATACCTGCCAGCGTTTTCGGGCTGCACTCATAACCAGAAAAAAAGCTGCGATCATGAGGGGTACCGTTATGAGGGCGACAAGCGCAAGGCGGAAATTCATGAGCATCATGATAACGACTACAGCCGAAATTTTTGCAAGTTCGGGAATGAGGCTCGTAACACCGTTTGTAAACAGATCGTTGAGCGAGTTAACATCTCCAATAATGCGTGCAAGAATTTTCCCGATTGGACGGTTGTCAAAAAACGCAAACGAAAGTTTTTGTATGTGCGTGTAGAGCTGCTGGCGAATGGTTAGGAGAATCTTGTTAGTCACCTTTCCCATAGTAATGATGCGGCTTCTGGAACAGACCATAGAAACTGCATTTAATATAATCATCACTCCGCCGAGAATGAGAAGATTTTTGCTGTCTCCCGCTCGAATAAACTTGTCTATTCCTGTTTTTAGAAAATAAGGATTTAAAAGTTCAACAAGTATGGTACAGGACATTAAGAATAATGTTACTCCGACTGCTTTTTTGTGCGGTTTCAAATAAACTACAAGCCGCTTAATAATAGAAATATTAAGACTTTCTTTTAAGTCTTCATCATCTTTAAATGTATTAACAGGCATTGCTTACCTCTTTATCAAATTCGTGATCATAGCCGCTGTACTGAGCGCAATATGTTTTATAGTATTTACCCCCGAGTGCTAAAAGCTCTTCGTGAGTACCCCGTTCTGCAATACTGCCGTTATCAAAGTACACTATTTCGTCCGCATTTTTAACCGCAGAAATTCTGTGCGCAATGATAAACCGTGTAATGTCTCTGCGTTTGTTAAGCGCTTTCTGTATGTGGTATTCAGTTTCCATGTCGAGTGCAGAAGTGGAATCGTCAAGTATGAGTACTTTTGCATCTCTCACCAAAGCTCTTGCAATAGAAATTCTCTGCTTTTGCCCGCCGGATAATCCAATTCCTCTTTCGCCGATTACTGTATTGTATCCGTCTTTCATCTGACAGACAAACTCGTCAACCATAGAATCTTTCGCAGCACAAATGAATGCAGGGTCTGTTGATTTCATATCCAAACCAAACTTGATGTTTTCTTCGATGGTATCTGAAAACAAAAATACATCCTGCATAACTACCGCCACATTTTTTCTAAGTACATCAAGTCTCATGTTTTTAACATTAACTCCGTCAATACAAACTTCTCCGGAAGTGCAGTCATAGTATCTTCCTATCAGATTTATAAGAGAACTTTTTCCGGCTCCCGTTATTCCCATTACCGCGATGGTGCTGCCCTTTTGTGCATTAATGCTCACGTCTTTAAGAATACAGGCATCTCCAATTTTAAAATCGACGTTTCTAAACTCGACATGACCGCTGAGGACTTCCGGCTTTACAGGATTAGAAGGATTTGTAATCTCGCTCTCTTCAGTAAATATCTTATCAATTTTTTTAACCGATGCAAGGCACTGGGCGAGAACATTTGTGAGCCAGCCCATCATCCTCATGGGCCAAATGAGCATGAAAATATAATTGCTGAATGCGACAAGTTCTCCAAGAGAAAGTTCTCCTCCTATGACAAAGTAGCCTCCAAAACTGATAACTAAAACAAGAACTACATTTGAAAGGAATTCAATGACAGGATTATGATTCGCCATAATCTTTACCTGATCCACATTGATGCGGTAGTTTTCCTGATTCTGTTCAAGAAATTTTTGAATCTCGTATTTTTCCCTTCCAAACGCTTTTACAAGTCTTACACCGGTGAGATTCTGCTGCGCTGTCGTATTGAGAACCGCTCTCTGATCGCTGATCTTTTCATACGTTGAGCCGATTTTCTTTTCCAGACGGAACACGACAAATTCAATGACCGGCATAGTTACAAGACTGATAAGTGCAAGTTTCCAGTTAAGTGTAAACAAAATGACCGATGCGATTATAAAGTAGATGCTTTGCTCCAGAAGAAGCATGATGCCGAAACAAAGCGCATGCATGATGTTGTCAGTGTCATCCTTGATTCTCGACATAAGCTCGCCCGTGTTATTTTTGTCGAAAAAAGAAAAGGAAAGTTTTTGAATGTGATCAAACAGATCCTTTCTTAGATCCACAATTATTTTTGAACTGGTTAGATCAAACCCGTATTCTTTTAGATACCCCAGGATCGCTCTTCCTATAGTGATGCCCCCGAGACAGAGGAGGGCGCCTTTTAAATAAGAAAAATCTCCGTCCAGTATTACCTTATCTACAATGTTTCCAACCAGGTACGGATTAAACATATCAAGGGTGATTGCTGCAATCATCGCAGCCGTGGCAAGTACGTAGCCCCATGCCCGTTTTTTCATAAGCTTCAATAAAGTGTTCAAGTGAATATTCCTCTGCACGAAAGCTGTTTATCTGTATGAAATAGAAGTTTCGTGCTGCAGTTATCAGTGATTTAACATTACAGAAAAATCACAACCAAAGCCCATAGACAAAAAAAAACCGCGGGGTTAACCCGCGGCCTTCGGCTCTTACCATCGAACTGGATGTGTATTCAGTTCTCAGGTGATGTCTATGGACAAGGCAGGGTTAACAAAATAGCTTACACCGGATGATGCGGCATCAGCTGAAACCATGAAGTTAAATGATTTGAATGTATTCATTACCTGCCTCCTTTTATAAAATTTACATGCATGTTTATGGAAGCAGTATAGCGAAATGAAATAGAAAGTGTCAAGAAGTTTTTTAAAAAAGTTAAAATGCAGCATGAAAACCTAGAAAAGAATATTGAATTATCTATTGTGAGCTTTCAATGTTATTATATAACTGATAAAAGTCCATATTTTGGCGTAAAATATGGACTATAAGTCCAAAAATTACGCCAATATCTGGACTTTAGTAAAAAACAGTGATAAAATTATTATCATGAGTATTTTGGACACAGATCTTACACTTACTATCCGCAGATCTTCGGGTACTTTCCCTGTTTACGGGAGAGGTCTGTCCAAAGCGGAATACAGATACCGGATGCCTATGAGATTCTAGAATTTAGAATCTTATTCTCCGGTGAAAGCCGCAGACACCTCTTCTATGGACGGGGTTTCTGCGGCTTTTTTTTTGCAAAACTTTTGCATTTACAAAGCCTCAACGAAAGGTCCAAATCTTTCCAGCCCCGTCTCCCTGGTTGTGTACAAAATTAATCTAACAAGGAGCATTATAATGATTGAAACATCGCACATAAAAAAATATTACGGCAGCGACCTCATACTGGATGATATAA
>Ga0116149_1005930_pt1 | contig 11198 bp, 10 predicted proteins | sample AD_UKC057_MetaG_FD_89787 | JGI IMG/M metagenome (GOLD analysis project Ga0116149, IMG submission 89787) | Active sludge microbial communities of municipal wastewater-treating anaerobic digesters from USA - AD_UKC057_MetaG | ecosystem: Engineered > Bioreactor > Anaerobic > Digestate | place: USA...
CAAAGGCGGGGTTACGCGGAAGGTGGACGCCCGGGTCATTGCCGCAACCAACCGCGATCTCCGGCGGATGGTGCGCGAAGGACGTTTCCGCGAGGATCTGTTTTATCGGCTGAACACGGTCGAACTGCGCATGCCCGCGCTGCGCGAACACGCGGAGGACATTCCAGAAATCGCGCGCGACCTGTGGGGAAGAAGCCGGCGCGAGGGATGGCGGACGTTGAGCCGGGCTCAGGCGGAGGCGTTGTCGGGCTACGGCTATCCCGGGAACGTCCGCGAGCTGGCCAACCTGCTAGAGCGCGCCTACGCGCTGGACGAGCGGGATTTCGGCAGCCTGCTTGACGGTTACCGGAGTGCGACGGGAGAAACAGGCGCATTGCAAAACACACTGCGTCCGGACCAATCGGAACGACTAGCCGACATGACCCGCCTGCATGTTCGGCAGGTGTTGGAAAAACACGGCGGCAACGTGTCGCACGCCGCCGCCGCACTGGGCGTCTCACGCAACACCGTGCTCAAATACGCGCGGTGATGGGGGGGGCTCTGCATCACTGCGGGTAGTCGAGCGCCTCGGGGATCATGACCTGCGCGAGCGCGCGGGCGGCGAGGTCCTAATAGCCTCAAAAGGGTCTATTGAAAACCCTAATCGTGACGATTCAGCGAATTCACGTTGTAAAGACAGGAGCGATCATACCAAAGCGCTCAGTCGTTGAGAAAACACCTTTCATGACGTAATCAATCCGCTTGCTGACCGACCCACGGCCTGTTATGATGTGGTTCAATCTGGTTCATTATGAACCGCTGAAAAGGAGGCTCCCCATGCGCTCCATCACCATCCACAACCTCGATCCCGATGTCAGCCGCCTGATCGACCAACAAGCCGCCGAACAGGGCCTCAGCCTCAACCAAGTCATCAAACGACTGCTTCGGAAAGCGCTCGCGCTGCCTGGCCACGCGCCTGCCCCGCCGCTTGGATTCGACGACTTCTCCGGCCTCTGGACCCAAGAGGAAGCCGCCGCGTTCAATGCGTCCGTCAAACGCGAGATCGATCCGGAGGAGTGGAAATGAGGCGCGTGATGCTCGACACGAACGCCTACGCGGCGCTGCTTGCGGGAGACGTCGTCGTTCTGGACGCGCTCGCCTCAGCGACCGAGATCCTGATGCCGCTCTTCGTAGTCGGAGAATTGGAGGCGGGGTTCCGTGGAGGCATGCGTTACGCGGAGAACGCCGCCATTCTTCAGCGGTTCCTTAACAGGCAGAAAGTCCGAGAGGTCGCTTCCGGCCACGAGACAGCCCGTATCTACGGCGACGTCAAGGATGCCCTGAAACGCGCGGGAACGCCGATTCCTGCGAACGACCTCTGGATAGCCTCCTCGGCCATCGAACATGCCGCCACCCTCATCACCTATGACCGCCATTTCACGGCGGTCCGCCACCTCAAACTTTGGCGGCACCTGTCGGCCTGAAGGAGGCCCGCGTCAGCCGTTTCCGCGGCAAACAGTTTTTCCACTGCACCTTTTTCCAACGGTTGTTGAAAGTCACTGAATCAGAAACCTTGCGGGCTGCTCCCGCATTAGATCGTGATTTTTGCGGCGACGCGGTTCTTCCACACGTCGTGCGCGGTGACGACCAGCTTGCCGTTCTCCACCTTGCCCTCGATCACGGTCGGGAAACGCGAGGCGTCCGGTCCCTTGTGCGTTCTGCCGAGCTCCGGTCCGCCGCCGACGATCTGATGCCAGGAACGGCCCTTCGACGGCGGGTCAATGCGGAGGCAGTGCTTGTGACCCGCGACGACCAGCTTGACACCGTGCTTCTCGAAGAGCGGATTCCACAGTTCATTGCATTCCCGCGACCAGTAGGCGTAGTCCTGAGGATCGATCTTGACGCCGTCATGCGGATAGTCCGGATGATCCGGCGCCGCATAGAGCGGAATGTGGCAAAAGACGACTTTGTGCGGCGCGGAGGCGATTTCAGGACGCTCGAACGCCCGCGCAAGCCACTCCGCCTGTGCGCGGCGGTACGGTGAGAAATTGGCGAGCCCGAACCATTTGGGATGTCCGTCAGGTTTGTCCTCGCCGGTATCAAGGCCGATCATCGCGACGTCTCCGAGACGCACTGCGAAATTCCACTTGAGATCCCACTCCGCGCCCGTGCGCTCCGCCGGATGCCTCGCATGCACCACTTCATCTAATTTCGAAATCCAACTGCCGCGGAAATCGTGGTTGCCGGCCACGAAAAAAACCGGGATATCCGCCGCATAGTCCCTGTGCTTGACCTGCGGATCAAGGAAGATCTCGACGGCCGTCTCCTTTTCCTGGGTCGTGTTGGTGGCGTCTCCGGCCCAAACGACCGCCGCCGGCCGGAGTTCCTTCAGCTTGGCGACAATGAGTTCGAACGGCTCCCATCGCGCGTGGGTGTCGCACATCATGCAGAAATGCGAGTGCGCCGTAGCGCCCATCGTCGTGAACGAGTGGATCTTCCCGACAACCGGTTTCCCGAGCTTCGCGTCGTAGATGTTCTTGTAGTCCGTGAACGGCGTCGACACCGTGCGGTACCAGTACGTCGTCGCCGGTTTCAGATTCTCGAGCCGCACCTGCAGCACCGAGACATCGATAGGAACGAGTCCGTAACCGCCGGCCTTCACGGTCCGGGCGCCGCGCATCTCCGGATTGTCCGCGATCTCGACGACGCCTTTGGAGAGGCCGGAGACTTTCCACGCCACGCCCATCGTCGTTTCCGCAGGCGCCTGGAGGCACGGCTCGCCGGCCGCGAAGGGCGCGTCGCCGATGCCTTCGTAGGGTTTGCGCGGTTTCGGCGACCCGGCGGCGGGCGCCGCCTTGGCGGACGTGGCCACGCCCCCGGATACCGCTGCCGCCGCCAGCGTACCGCTATTAACAAGAAATGTCCTGCGATTCAGTTTCATGATGACAATACCTTGCTCAAATAATGGCCACCGCAGCGGCGATGAGCACGAACCGGGTGATCACGGTGAGAGTATGCCATCTCTTAAACAGTTTGGAAAGTATGCCGTCCATCGGGAAACGATCGGGATAAGCGGCCCTCGTCTTGCTCAGTTGACGGCGGGCCTCGAAAAGCGTATGGTGAGGGCAACCTCATTGTCGCGAAAGATGGCAGCCGCGTGCCAGGGGCAGGCACGGGTTGCCCGAACGGGAGTGAACGAAGGTGGACACAAGCAAGAAAGACTTTGCATGCTGGAACGGGCGCGGCGCAAAGGGCTGGAAACGGTTCTTGCCGAGATCGAGGCGATGCCCTTCGGCGATGCGACCTTCGTCCGCATCCTGCTGATGGACGCCTTTCACCATGTGCGCGACCAGACGGTCGCGCTGCGCGAGCTGCTGCGCGTGCTCAAGCCGGACGGGCGGCTGGTGATTGAAGAGCCCGACATCCGGCGTCTGCCGGTCAAGATCGTGGCTGCGCTGGAAAGACTCTGTCTTATGCGCAGCGAAAGGTGGAAGCCGCGCACCTCCAGCTCAAGCGGATCGCCCAGCGGCGCGACATTGACCAGCTTGAGCCGCGCGCCGCGGGTCAGGCCCAGTGCCAGCAACTTCGCGCGGTACGCCGCGTTACCCGCCGCATAGCCGGCAATTTCAACGGCCTGCCCAGGTGTCATCTCTGTCAAAGTCATGGCAGCCTCCTTTGTTAGCGAGGTATAACTTTATTAGATTTGACTAATTTATGCAAGAGGAAAAATGCGGCATCCGTACTGGATTCCAGATAGGCTAGAGCCCTCCGAACCGTGTCCGCTTTCTGAGAATATGACGAGGGTGTGTTGGTCACCACGCTCATCATAAATGCCCTGATTTCAGGCTGTTTGCTGTCCGGAAGGCAGAAGGCCGCGCGTTGCCGCACGTCTTCCGGGCGAGAGCCGTCCTTGAAGACAGCCTCAATAAGCGCTTCAGCATCCGGCACGTTGTCGATCACCGCAAGGTCGCCATTGCGTTTGATCCTGTCGCGCCCCCATAGGCGATTGACCACGTCAACGATTTCGCTCTGCTCATAAGCATCGCCGTCGTCAAGGAATTTCAAAAAATGCTCAAGCACCGCCTGCCGAGCGGCCGCATTACGAGCAATGCCTGCTTGGACTTCGGCTGCTGTGAACCTTTCTACCTTTTTATAGACTGCATCACCCAATATGACCTTGTTGGTTACCGCGCCGACGACTTCCCATGTTTTTCGTCCACTCTTTTCATCCACATATTTATTCTCAGGCCCCTTTTTTGTGAAGTTCAGAATGGTGCCGGCAAGAAACCCCGAGCGTTCGCCATGAGGGAAATCCTTTCGCCATTTCTTAACAAACGCATCATACTCGACAAAGACATCTGGATAATGCAATCTAGCCAAAAGTATTCTGGCCTGACGGACATCTACACTGTCTGCCTTAAGACCCTTCACAACGTCATTGAGTTTATCTGCAACATCTTGGTCAGCGAAAACATTGGTTATCGCCTCCAAATATGCGCGACCAGTGGCATGCGTGGCTGCTTTTAAAAACTGTGACTGCGCTTGTCCTGTGGCATTAAACGCCATGACAACACACGTAGACACAGCCAAAGTGAGATATTGAGCGTTCATACGGTCGTCTCCATGTTTTACGGCGCCACACGTCGAACATTGCTTGCGCAATGGGCTTCACCCCCGTTAGAATGAGGCCCGGAAGTGTCAACGAACTCACCGCTTCCGTTAAACCCTGCATTGCCAAGACTTACTCCGAGATTCTCTGCGTAGGGAACGAAGTAAGCACGTGGCACCACAATCTTCGGCAAACCTGTCACAGGCCTGATGACAATCATGTTGATCATGTTGGGCAGATACGTGCTGACTTGTCCGTCAGCGGCCATCGTAAACGCAACAGGAACTTTGACAAACGTATTTTCATTTACGCCAAGTCCTGGCGCCAATGAACTCCGAACCCCCGCGAGATAGTTGCAGACTTCGGCTACCCGATTAGAATTCGCGTCATATTCCGCCAATATTTGCGCCCTCGTGTAGTAGCCACCCCAAGTTTCATTAGTTGGGTTGTTACGTAAGAGGTCTATTGCCATCTGCAGATCGGCCACCAAAACCTTAAAGCCAGAACCGACCGGTATAATGGTCATGACTTCGTCAACATGTCGTACTCGGAGCCATGCGACAGGAAGTTCGATCATGCGTCCACTGTCGGCCTGAACCTTCTGTACCTGAAAGAACTCTCTCGCAGGAGTCGCCAAGTTAGCGCCGACGATAAGTCGGCCGTAAGGATAGGATGGCAATGCAGGTGAGCATTCTATATTGCCGCCGGGATTAGGCTGTTGTTCGTCTGCGCGAAGGAAATAGCCGGTGTCAGCGTCCACAAGGTCACTGTACCATTGGTTTAAATCATCAAAGCCCATTGCTACGGTCTGCTTGCGTTGGGCTTGATTTATTGCTGTGCGAGTATATCCAATTTCGCCGTAATCCTGCACAAAAGCAGATCCTAGTAATTCGACGGGAACAACACCTTCGAGTGCCGCTTCAGTTTCGCCGTAAAAGTCCTCCCAAGAAGGACCCAAGTAACATCTGGTAGCTGTTTCAACATTCGACAGGGCGAAGAACGGCGACACCAGTAATCGAATCGAATCAGCGCCGATTTCTTGGCATCAAGCTTTAGAGCCAACTTGACGATGACTTCCCGACCGAACGCAATGCCCTCGAGTCCCATTTCGAGATCGCCGGTCCCGCCGAGAAGGTCAATGTCCATGTCTGAAGAGCCGGGATTCTTCTTGAAGATCACCGTGTCGGGTAACGTACCAGGTCCGATGACGCCTTGGGAGTCCTGAGCCATTGATCGGAAGATTCGGATCCGGTCTTTCGCGGCAGGTGTTCCGACGGGCTCGCCAGACGGGTTCTCGACACTCAATTCAAGAGCCAGTCCAGAAGGAATGTTTGCGGCGGCGATGCCGAGCTTGGCGAGATTCAGAGTATAGATGTCCGCCAAATCGTTGGCCCCGTTGATAACGCTGTCGTCGCAGTCCGGTTGCTTGTTCTGGTCGTCAACATCGTCATCCGTGTTCGCGAGAATCACCATACCTTTCGGTCCCTCAAATGAGACAGCCGATTCTTCAGCCAAATTGTCTTCAGGCACACCATCCCGATTGTAATCACCATTGATATCCACGTTCACCACATACACGTCGATCGGATCGCCGCCATACCCCTGGATAGACACCTGCGTATGCCCAGTTGATTTCGCGACGAAAACACCCAGTGCATCGATATCACCGACCGACGTGTCAGAGCTTGAAAAGCCTTCGATGATCTGGGTGTATTGTTCGCCGCCACATACTGTTCCTAGCAACACGCCTTCGGCGGTGAATTGCGCGGCGTCCCCGACTTCCAGGAACACAGGGGCACTACCGCCAGGGCCTTCCAGATGCGTCACCGAAAGGGCTCCATAGCCTATCCGGTCGAAACCTGCAAGTTCGCACTGTCCGGCCACGTCCAAACGTTTTTTATCGTCGACCGCATACCCACCCACGGACTCGCCGGAGTGCAATATGAAGGTGCCCACGCTCCACGTATCAATCCCGTTTCCGTTACTGGCGGTATATACCAAGTCATCGTTCAGGTATACCCTTACGGTCGTTGTGGCAGGGGGAGGAATAGTGCGCTCAACACTATGGAAGACTGACACGCTGTACCGGCCTGCCGCCGCATGCTCAAAGACGAATCCTTGATGGGCTGAGTAATCGCCCCAAGCCCAGATATCCGTGCCGGGAGGAATGCCATACACTTCCCCGTTATAACTGAATTCCAGCCAGTAGCAGTCGTTTTCGGAAGGTCCCGGGTAATTGAGTTCGACGCGCAGTGTCGGCCTTTCGACACTCAACGGCACATACTTCTCGGTCGATCCCGAAGATGACCGCGCTGTAACCAGGTTCTGCCCGGGAAACAGTTTCACGGTTTGCGCGAAATGCCCGTCCTGCGCCGGTGTCACATAAACGCATTTCGCACCGGAACGCATGCCCGTAGACTGCACCTCGATCACGGCGCAGGAATCGTTTTCAGAGACGTTGCCTGTGACAGGCAGAACCCTTTTCTCGTCGAACGATGATGACAACACCCGTCCGACCGAAAGAAGAACGACGGACAGAAAAACACCTGCCTTGTATAAGATCCTTCGGCCACCACTCACTGCGCATCCCCCCTCATCAACCACAGCCGCCTTCTGGTTAAAGCCTTCTTATAACTCGTCCTGTCAAACTCGTTTGGGGTGACGTCCATCCCCGTAACCGTCTTCTGATAGACGGTGCGCATCATCGCTTCCAGTTGGGCCAGTTTTTCGAGCGTCATCACGTGATGCACCGGAGACTCAAAAATACGGTTGATGACTATCGCCGTGTCCTCGTCGATATCTTGGCACAGGCAGGACAGCGCCATAACGCACCACTGCAACTCGGCCGCCTCGCAACCATTTGTCGACATCACACGGTCGTAAACGCGCCCGACACCCTGCCCCACCGATTTCTTCTCAGAAGGAGACAAAGACGCGAAAACCTCGTCGGTCGGGAAAACCGCGTCTTCCGCTGTGATCGTGCGGTTTTCAGCCAAAGTCTTTGCGTTGGCCATCATCCGGCTGCGGCATTCATCAACAGACATGTCCTGAGGCGTCAGCACCCCGGAGGTGACTGCGGCCGCCTGGACTTCTCCGTGAGCCAACACGGCCGCCAACAACACGAAACTCATTACAGCGGCCAGCCATACTCCGCCATGCTGTGTGCTCTGCACGTTTTTCATGACGACCTCACTTGACAGTTATCGGCAACCCGTTGGGAGGGAAAGTGATCACGACGGCACTCCGTACGGTCGGGTCGTTCGGCGCCGGATCGTCCGGATTGGGCACACCGTCATTGTCATCGTCGTTCGGGTCAATGCTGGTCAGGTCTGTGCAAACCACTTTGACTGAGTCTGTCGCGAACCTGCCCGGGCCGTCAACAGACATGGCCTCCAGCGTATTGGTTCCTATGGTGTCCAAAGCCACCCACGCATATCTGACAAAGCCGTCTCTCGTCGTGCTGATTCCGTTGACCGTCACAACGGCGTTCGAAGAATCGGACCATACCGAGACGCGGACATTGGCACCGTCAAAAACGGTCAAATCCGCAGGGCTCAATATCGTGACATCGGACGGTTGGGCATCAACGGACACGGTTATGGACTTCTTGGATTCAAGCGTTGGACTTCCGCCCGAGACGGCCCTCACCGTTATGTCTTGCGAACCGTCATCAAACGGAACCGTGTTGGTGAAGGCATACACTCCGCCACCCTGATCAACGATGGTGGCGCTTTGCCCGCATACCCACACGAAATCCAACCCCGCTGAAGTGACGACCCACCCCGAGACCGTCACAGGAGAAGCGGACAATGTCTCCCCGTCCCCGGGCTCGCCTATGATGATATCCGGGCCGGGCGTGACCGGAGCGGCATCCTCCTTGTCTATGATACCGTCCCCGTCGGTGTCTTTCTCGCCGGGGTTAGTCTCCATGCAATACAGTTCCTCCAAATCCGAAAGGCCGTCTTCGTCCGTGTCCGCCTTGTCCGTAAGCGTGAGGAAGACGAGCTTTTCCCTCCCGTCCGGGATGCCGTCACCGTCGGAGTCCACATCGTTGCGTGCGGCGCAATAAAAACCACGGGCACCGGTCATAGGCTCGTCCCACGCGCTGAACGGGTTGCCCGCCGGGGCAGACCCCAGCAACGTCCATCGGTTTGAGACCGGCGGCAGCACATGGCTTCCGAACAGATCGACCGGCGGCCGGTCAGGGGGCGAGAACAGCCACAACCGCATCGCCTGCGCACCGCTCGGCTCGACTCCCGCAAATGAAAGCCGATTGGTGTCATCGGGAAGGTACGGCGGCGGATTCTGCGGCGCGGGATTACGGGTCGCGGCCGTTCTCACGGCCTCCATGTAAAGGGGCCAGTCATTGGACGCGATCAAGACCAATTGAAGGGACAATCGCGAACGGTGCCGTTCTCTGTACCACCTGTCCACGGCTTCTCCGCTTAACCATCCGGGAGGGCTGCCGTAAACGTCCTCGACCCACTGGTCAGGATTGTAGCCGACCGGCACCGCGTTCGTACGGAACGCCTCTTCGCTCGATTCTCCGTAAACAAGCCACACGTGTTCCGTCGTCTGCGTCTCGGTCACGCGCAACCTCCAAACGGGGACCCCCAGTATGTTTCCCGCTTCAAAACAGTTGGCCACTTCGGCAATTTCGTCCTCCGGTGAGAACGAAAAGAAACCGGCGAAAAGGCTGAATGAGAAGAATGGCGGGAAAATGGCGGCACAATTGGTCACGGATGCGTATTTCTCTGCCGCAAGGGAGTCCAATTGATCCCACGTCGACAATGGGGACGGAGTCTGCCATGCGCAGGCCGTCGCCACCGTCAGGCATACGATGCCCACAACCGATGTGCAGTGCATTACTTTCATTGGCGTCCTTTAGACTTGCCTCGGAAACGTTCCGGCACCCATGACTAGCAACCATTATGCGGGGGGGGCAAAGTGAGTCAAGCCCCATTCCCAAAAAAAGTGCTGTGGAGCCTTCCGCATTTATGAGGCCGCCACTTCGCTTTCTCCGCGGCCGCCCGGGAACGTCCGCGAGCTGGCCAACCTGCTGGAGCGCGCCTACGCGCTGGACGAGCGGTATTTCGGCAGCCTGCTTGACGGTTACCGGAGTGCGAGAGGAGAAACAGGCGCATTGCAAAACACACTGCGTCCGGACCAATCGGAACGGCTAGCCGACATGACCCGCCTGCATGTTCGGCAGGTGTTGGAAAAACACGGCGGCAACGTGTCGCACGCCGCCGCCGCGCCGGGCGTCTCCCGCAACACCGTGCTCAAATACGCGCAGTGATGGGGGAGGGCTCTGCATCACTGCGGGTAGTCGAGCGCCTCGGGGATCATGACCTGCGCGAGCGCGCGAGCGGCTCGGTCCTTGGCGAGGCGCGCGCCGGCCAGCGCGGCATCTGCCTTGGCGCGCAGCGCCTGGAACTCGGCCGCCTGCTCCGCCTTGGCCGCGCCGTAGCCGTAGACCAGCTCGGCGCAGATGCGTCCCGCCTCGCCGACGGCGCGCGCGATCTGCATGTGCGCCAGGTCAGTGAAGGTATTGACGTAGCCTTCAATCTCCGGCCCGACCACCGGGTGCTCGGGCCCCTTGGCGGCGAGCTCGCGGATATCGGCGACGAACGAGCGCGCGGCCAGCAGCCACGAGATCGCGTCGGCCATCGGGAAGAGCACGCCGTGGCGCTGGCTCTGCGAGAGCGGGCGGCCTTCGGCGTCCTTGGCGGATTGGATGAAGGCGAGCGTCCAGCGCCAGAGCGCGAAGCCGTCGGCCAGCGTGTCGAGGCCGTTGCCGGAGCCGGCGGCGGCCTGCCGGCGCAGCTCCGCGATCCACTGTCCGACCTGGGCCAGGAAGACCTCGTTGTTCATGGTGACGCTGATCTGGCGGCGCTGCACCACTTCCGGGCCTTCGTAGGTGGCCTCGAGCTGGGCGTCGGTCCACTTGTAGAAGAGGAAGCCGGGGCAGTCCTCGGTGATGCCGTAGCCGCCCATCAGGCTGACCGCCTCGCGCAACATGTTGGCGCCGTGGCCGGTATCCCACAGCTTGGTCGCCGGGCAGAGCACGTTGCAGAGCGCGCTGAGCCAGACGTACTGCACGAGCGGATCGGCCTGCAACGCCGCGATGCGGGCGTCGTCGCGCTCGGCCTCGGGCTTGCCGAGCTGGCCCAGCAGCTCGATGGCGTCGGCCTGCGGCTTGCGCAGCGCCTTCATCAAGGCGCGGCCCGAAATGCCCTGAGCCGCGAACTCGCCGAGCACCTGAGTTTCGACCGGCGTGAGAGTGTCAAAGGCGCGCGCGGTCTCGAAGCCGAGCGAGGTGGCGGCCTCGCCGGTGGCCCAGACATCGGCCAGACGCTGGATGGCGTCCTCTTTCATCTGGATACCGAGATCGTAACGGGGCGAACCGGCCTCGATGCCGGCGGCTCCGCGGTAGCGGCCGCGGTGGTAGCGGATGACCGGCTCGACGGCGGAGAGCAGCTTGGCAGCGGTCATCAGGCCGACCGCCACGCGCGTCCGGGAGAAGACCGCCTCGATGATCTCGCTGTGGGTCAGGTTGGGCACGATCACGCCGTCCTTGACGGTGTAGCCGCCGACGATGCGGCTGGCC
>Ga0116149_1005938_pt1 | contig 11193 bp, 5 predicted proteins | sample AD_UKC057_MetaG_FD_89787 | JGI IMG/M metagenome (GOLD analysis project Ga0116149, IMG submission 89787) | Active sludge microbial communities of municipal wastewater-treating anaerobic digesters from USA - AD_UKC057_MetaG | ecosystem: Engineered > Bioreactor > Anaerobic > Digestate | place: USA...
AACACATCGGATATATTCTTTCCTTTGTATTCTATTTCAAGCGCCTCGGAATTGTATCTTTTACCTTTACAAACATCACATCTCACATAAACATCGGGCATAAATTGCATTTCAATTTTTATCTGCCCCTCGCCTCCGCAGGCTTCGCACCTTCCTCCCTTAACATTAAAACTAAATCTTCCCTGGTTATACCCTCTTATTTTTGCTTCCTGGGTCTGTGCAAATAAAGCTCGGATATGGTCAAAAACTTTTGTATATGTGGCAGGATTAGATTTCGGTGTTCTTCCTATGGGGCTCTGATCTATAGCAATAACATTCGAAATATTTTCAATCCCTTCTATGGAATCAAACGGCTCCGGCTTTTCTTCAATCTTTAAACCGAACTCCTGACGCAATCCCTGATATAAAGTATCCATTACCAATGTAGATTTACCGGAACCGGAAACTCCTGTTACACAAATAAACTTACCGAGCGGAATATTTAAATCTATATTTTTAAGATTTCTACCCTTTGCTCCTTTTAATATCAAGCTTTTACCCTCTACTTTTTTATTTAATTTATTTTTTGACTCCTCTTCCAAAAGATCCTCAAATGTTCTTTTACCCTTTATGGGATTCTTGCCGACTATCAAATCCCCGGACAGATATCTTCCGGTTAGAGAATTTTTATCTTTTTTAATTTGATCGGGCGTGCCCTCTGAAACAACCTTCCCGCCGTGCTCTCCCGCCCCCGGACCAAAGTCAAACACATAGTCGCTTTTCAAAATTGTTTCCGCATCATGTTCGACTACGAGTACTGTATTTCCAAGGTCTCTTAGCTGATGAAGGGTTTTTATTAATTTTCCCTGATCTATCTGGTGTAATCCTAAAGAGGGTTCGTCTAAAACATATAGGACACCACTCAAGCCCGAGCCTATTTGTGAAGCGAGTCTTATTCTTTGAGCCTCCCCGCCGGATAATTCTGCGGAAGCTCTGGCCAAATTTAAATAACCAAGTCCAACATCAACCAAAAATTTTAATCTGTAATTAATTTCTTTTAGTATCGTTGCCGAAATATCTTTTTCTCTGGAATTTAATTTTTCAGGTAAATCCCTAAACCAATCCTGAAGTTTATTAACAGGCATTTGAACTACCTCATCGATATTTTTCTTTCCCAAAGTAACTGATAAAGATTCTTTTCTTAACCTTGCCCCTAAACACACCGGGCACTTCTCTTTAACCATGTATTTTTCTATCTCGTTTTTAACAAAATCTGACTCCGATTCTCTATACCTTCTTGATAAATTTGGAATAATCCCCTCGTAATTTGCATTGAATGTTCTTTTTAAACCTTCCTGACTGTTGTAAGTTACTTTAAATTTCTTGCCTTCTACGCCGTAAAGCAGGATATTTCTGGCATCCTTGCTCAATTCCCCAATCGGTGTATCAATTGAAAAACCATAATAATCGGCCACTGATTTAACAACTTTTGACGTCCACGAGATGTGTTCAAAAAGCCTCGTCCAAGGCAGAACTCCTCCCTCTGATATTGATAACTTTGGGTTTATAACTAAATCAGGATCTACTTTTAACTGGCTTCCTATTCCATCGCAGGCAGGACACGCTCCGTAAGGAGTATTAAATGAAAAAGTTCGCGGCTCTATCTCCGGTAATGATATATTGCAAACAGGACATGCAAAATTTTCAGAAAAAAGGTGGTCCTCAAATTTCTTAGGGTTTTGTGAAAAATCAAAGGAGTCGTCTTTTACTATTGTCACAATAGCATTTCCGGAACTAATTCTTAATGAAGTTTCAATAGATTGATATATTTCTGATTCAATTTCTTTTCTATCTTCTTCATTTTTAATTTTTTTCTGATTTATAGTGTGTCTGGAAATAAGTGCGTCTATACTGTGTTTATTAGTTTTTATCAAATTAAAATCTTCCGAAAGCTCTCTGATGGTTCCGTCAACTCTAGCTCTTAAAATTGCCTGTTTTTTTAAATTTTCAAATAAAGATGAAAACTCACCTTTTCTATCTTTAACCACGGGTGAAAAAATTATGAAACGGACTCCCCGTTCGCTTTTGAAGTCCGGCTCATTCTTAATGATTTCAAAAATATTTTGAACTATTTCCTGAGCAGATTGACGTTCAATTTCTCTTCCGCACTCCGGACAATGAGGATGCCCTACCCTTGCGTAAAGAAGTCTTAAAAAATCGTACACCTCGGTTATAGTTCCGACGGTAGATCTGGGATTTTTACCTGTTGTTTTTTGATCTATAGCTATCGCCGGAGATAAACCCTCAATTTTATCTACATCGGGTTTATCCATCACTCCTAAAAATTGTCTGGCATAAGCAGACAAGCTCTCTACATATCTTCTCTGACCTTCTGCATATATAGTATCCATAGCCAAAGAAGATTTTCCCGAACCAGATACGCCTGTAAAAACAACCATCTTATTTTTAGGTATATCTAAGTCAATGTTTTTTAAATTGTGTTGGCGCGCACCTCTGACTAAAATGTGCGATATTGAATCTTTCATAACTTAAACATTGTACAAGATAACCACCGTTTATGTCTACGGGTTTTATTTGGGTATTAATTTATTGCAGAACAAAAAATGCAGGCAGTCAGCAACGTACAACCGGCATCAGCAGATACGTGATTAATTATAATGTGTATTGTTCCTATCTATCAGATGTGGATATCAAATAGATTTTTTTATATCTCTTATTTTGTCTCTTAAAATTGCAGCTTTTTCAAAATTCAAAACCTCGGCTTCGTACTTCATCTGATCTTCTAATTTTTTAATCTCTTTCTTTAATTCCGAAGGAGGAAGTTGTTTATAATCTATTTCCTGCCAAGCCTCTTTCTTACCTGATATTTGTTCTTCAATGACCTCGTCTATAAGTTTTTCCCTAAACGGCTTAAAAATTTGTTTAGGTGAAATACCATATTTTTTATTATATTCAATCTGAATGTTTCTTCTCCTATCAACCTCAAGGATTGCTCTTTTCATACTTCCCGTAATGTTATCCGCGTACATTACCACCTCTCCTTGAACGTGTCGCGCAGCCCTGCCCATAGTTTGTATCAAGGATGTTTCCGATCTAAGAAAACCTTCTTTATCGGCATCCAAAATTGCCACTAAACCGACCTCCGGCAAGTCTAATCCCTCTCTAAGTAAATTTATTCCCACCAAAACATCATATTCTCCCTTTCTAAGATCATCTAAAATGTCGGTCCTTTCCAGTGTATCAACATCAGAATGCAAATACGTAACTTTTACTTTCTTTTCAGCTAAATATGAAGAAAGTTCCTCCGCCATTCTTTTTGTTAAAGTAGTTACCAGAACACGCTGACCTTCCGAAACTTTTTCTTGAATTCTTAAAAGCAAGTCGTTTACCTGTCCCTTTGTAGGAACAATAGTAATTTCGGGATCGGTAATTCCGGTTGGCCTCAGCAATAGTTCTACAATATTTTTCTTTGACTGCTCAATCTCCCATTCATTGGGGGTTGCACTGACATAAACTGTGCTTCCTCTTCTTTGCATAAATTCATCAAAATTTAACGGACGGTTATCCAAAGCGGACGGAAGCCTGAAGCCATAATCTATCAAAGTCTGTTTCCTTGACCTGTCACCGTTAAACATCCCGCGAATTTGCGGAACAGTCATGTGAGACTCATCAATAATCGTAATAAAATCTTTTGGAAAATATTCCATTAAAGAATAGGGGGCATCTCCCGGATTTCTTCCGTCAAAGTACCTCGAGTAATTTTCAATTCCTTTGCAATATCCAATCTCTCTCATCATTTCCAAATCGTATCTGGTTCTTTGTTCAAGCCTATATGCCTGAACTATTTTATTTTCTTTTCTTAATTCAAAAAGACGCTTATCCAAGTCGCTTTCAATTTGTGCAAAAGCCTTTTCTCTTGTTTCCTCGGCAGTTACATAGTGCTTAGCGGGAAAAATAACAGCAAAATCTTCCCTGATATCACGCTCCTTAATGTAATTTTCAACATTTTCCTTGGCGGTCCGGGACATTTCTCCTAAATTTTCCTGAGGCAATTCCCTGGCAATAGTATTACCGGTTATCGGGTCGAAATGGGATATCTTCGTCAAAACATCATTAAAAATTTCCAATCTTAAACCTCTGTCCTCATACGCAGGGTAAACATCTATAACTTCCCCGACAACTCTGTAAGTGCCTCTTTTAAAATCGTAATCGGAACGTTCGTAATAAGTTTGACCAAGTCTTTTTAAAAGATCAGCTCTTCGGAGCTTCATCCCGGTTCTTAGCTCTATTGCCACTTTTCCGTATTCAACCGGGGAACCTAAATTATAAATACATGAAACCGAAGACACCACAATGACATCTTTTCTGGTCATAAGAGATGTGGTTGCGGATAGTCTAAGCTTATCTATTTTTTCATTTATAGCAGAATCTTTTTCAATATACGTATCAGTCGAAGGAATATAGCTTTCAGGCTGGTAATAATCATAGTAACTAACAAAATATTCAACTGCGTTTTCAGGAAAAAATTCCCGGAACTCCTGATAAAGCTGGGCGGCAAGAGTTTTATTGTGAGAGATTACCAGCGCGGGTTTATTCAAATTTTTTATAACATTTGCCATCACAAAAGTTTTTCCGGAACCGGTGACACCAAGCAAAACCTGGTCTTTAATGCCGGAACTAATGTTTTCGGTTAATTTTTCTATTGCCTGGGGCTGATCGCCCGTAGGTTTGAACGGAGACACAAGTTTAAACATAGAAAGATAATAACATAAAAACGCTTGACATCTTCGGTTATTTTTCGGTATTATAAAAATACGAAGAAAAGCCGTAATTATTTTATAAAAGGATAAAAATGAGCCCCGTAACTATTTATAAAAAACAAAAACAAATTTTAGATTTTATTTCCCAGTATATTCAAATTAACGGGTACTCCCCCACCCTGCAGGAAATTGCAGACGCGATGGGATTATCATCTTTAGCTACGGTTCACGAACATCTTCAAGCTTTAGAAAGAAAAAATATCATAAAAAGATATGACGGGGCGGTCAGAGGCATAGAAGTAGTAGATAACACAGTTAATGCAAACTTATCAGCAATAGAACTCCCTTTAATCGGATATATTGCAGCAGGAGAACCAATAGAGGCTATAGAAAACGACTTATCTACGGTAATGGTTTCTCCAGACATGGTGTCAAAAAGTAAGAGGTGTTTTGTTTTGCAAGTTAGGGGATCATCTATGATAGACGAAGGGATTATGGACGGAGATTACGTTGTATTAAAACAACAAGAAACGGCAGAAAACGGCCAAATTGTTGTGGCTTTAATAGACGAAGGTTTTGCCACATTAAAAAAATTTTATAAAGAAAAGGACGGCAAGATCAGACTTCAACCTGCAAACGAAGAAATGGAGCCAATTATAGTTGATGCAAATCAAGTGAAAATTCAGGGAGTAGTTACGGGGATAGTTAGAAGATATAAAAACTAAATCGATATAAAATAGGACTGTCCGGGAAACTATTTTCAAAATCCTTTCAATTTCAAAATCCCTTTAAGATTTGTATAGAGAGTTGCATTAATGTAGAATTTATGGGTCTATATGTCAAGTTTAATTACACCCATAATTACATATCTGGAAAAACTGGCACAGTACGTACCTCTGGAGGTATTTACAATCATCGGAACTTTTTTAGAAGAAGTAATTGCTCCTATACCATCCCCATTCGTTTTAACTACAGCGGGAAGTATCACAAAAGCTCAAAATAACCCGATTTCGTACATTCTTTTCATTGCTGTCATAGCATCTATTAGCAAAACCTTCGGGGGTTGGCTTTTATATATTTTAACGGACAAAATTGAAGACGTTTTTACCTCAAAATTCGGAAAATTTATCGGAATATCTTCAAATGACGTTGAGAAAATCGGCGGTTATTTTAACGGCGGGAAGAAAGACTGGTTAGTTCTTTTCATATTAAGGTCGTTGCCAATTTTCCCAAGCTCCCCAATTTCAATTACCTCAGGTCTTATAAAAATAAGAATGAAAACATTTCTTATCACAACTTTTACCGGAACAATAGTTAGAAACCTTTGCTATCTATATTTAGGATATGCGGGTCTGGCTGCCTCCGAAGAAGTTATGGCAGGGTTAAATAAATCGGAAACAATAGGAATGGTCATTATTGTCATTATGGTTGCAGGAATTTTACTTTGGGGATACAGAAAGAGAAAACAAATTTTTTCTGAAGACGCTAATGGATCGAACCATAGTAAAATAAAACAGGCAAAAGATCTTTTAAATTATAAAAAAGTAGATGAATTGCCAAAAAATGAATCGGATGAGTTTTCAACTGTCTATATTTTTAGACACGGACAAACAGACGATAACGCAAATTTTATTTTCAGCGGAAACAGAGATGCAAAGCTAACCAAGGAGGGAATAAAACAGGCGGAAGTACTTGCCCAAAAAATCAAGGATATTAAATTTGACAGGCTTATCTCATCACCGCAAAGAAGAGCTATTCAAACAATGGAAATTGCTGTATCTCAGAATCCGAGTGCAAAAAATTTAAAAATTGAAACAGACGAAAGAATAAAAGAAAGATCGTACGGTGATTTTACCGGAAAAAGCAAGATGGAAATACAATTGAGAGATCCCGAAGAATTGCAAAAGATTAGAAGAAGTTATGATTACGTTCCGCCTAACGGGGAGAGTATAAAAATGGTGTGTGAGAGAGTTGAAAACTTCTGCGATGATCTGGTCAAAGATCTATCAGGAAAAAATATGAAGGTGGCAATTTCCTGTCACGGAAATTCAATGAGAGGATTTAGAAAATATTTTGAAAAACTGGATGACGAAACAACTTCAAAACTGGAAACTCCGTTGGGACAAGATTACGCAGCTTACGTTATAAAATAATTTACTAAAATCCGTAAAATATTTCCAACAATCTATTGTATTTTGCTACTCTCTCACCTCTGGCAGGCGCGCCGGATTTCAAAAAGTCCGCATCTACCGCTACTGCAAGATCGGATATAAAAGAATCGGTGTTATCCCCGCTTCTATGTGAAATAACAATATCCATTTTGGATTTTCTGGCCAATCTAATAAAATCCAATGTTTCGGTAAGGGTGCCTATTTGATTTGGTTTCACAATTACGGCATTAGCCATTTTTTCTTTTGCTACTCTTTCTAAAATTTTAGGATTTGTTACTACCAAATCATCAGCTACCACCATATATTTTCCGGCATTTTGTTTATAAAATTTGGTCCAACCGAACTCATCTCTTTCAAACATCGGGTCTTCTAAATAAATAATCTTATAATGCATAAAAATATCCTGATAATATTTTATTACTTCATCTGAGCTCAACTCTAAATTTTCCTCATCAATACAATACTTTCCATTTTCATAAAAAGAACCGGCAGCAATATCCAAACCGAAAAATACATCATTGCCGGGCTCATATTGAACGGAAGCAGCCTGTTCAAGAAAGTCCAATGCTGTTCTGGCGGACAAACCTTGAGGTTCAAACACACCCTCATCACCGACGCCTGTTTCAAAATCCTCTTTCAACAAAATCTTTTTCAGGTCCGTGTATATATTTGCACCCATTTGGAGTGCTTTATTATAAGGAGTGTTTAGGGCCGGAATAACCATAAACTCCTGAAAGGAAAGTTTATTTTTTGCGTGTTCTCCGCCGTTAATAATATTGAAAACAGGGGTCGGAAATTTCAAATCTCCGTTAAGCTTTTGCTTCCCCGAATATATTAGACTCAAATATTGGTAGAGTTCCAAACCGGCTGACTCGGCAGCCGATTTTGCGCACGCCAGAGAAACCGACAAAATACTATTAGCCCCCAACCTGCTTTTATTCGAAGTACCGTCCATTTTAATAAGACTTTCGTCAATTCCTTTTTGGTCGGAAGGGTCTTTGCCTACTAAAACATCATTTATGGTTGTTGAAACAAAATCGGCTGCCTTTTCCACATCAATATACACAGCTTCGTTTTCCCCAACGGACGCACCCGAAGGAACGGGCTGCACCCCCACGGAGCCATCGTCTAAGGTCACTTTTGTTTCCAAGGTCCAATTACCTCTGGAATCCAGTATTTTTTGACTTCTAATATTTTCTATCTTCGCCATTTTTTATTTCTTCTTTTTATTTAATACTTTCTTTTCAGCTTCATATACTATCTCTCTGGTTTTTTCTATTACATCAGGGCTAACAGACACCGATGTCACGCCCCACTCCACCAGCATTTCCACTAACTCAGGAAATACCGACGGCGCCTGCCCGCAAACTGAACAGGTAATATCTCTTTTTCTGCACGTAGTAACAATTTTTTCAAGAGATTTAAGTACCGCGGGATCCATTTCGTTGTAAATATCTGCAACTTTTTCATTATCTCTATCCACCCCCAATGTTAACATTGTTAAATCATTAGTACCGATAGAAACACCGTCTATTCCCTCGTCAATAAAATCATCGAGTAAGATTACGTTAGAAGGTATTTCAACCATCATCCAAAATTTGAATGTACCGCTTCTTCTCAAACCGGAGGCCGATACGATTTTTTTAACTTCCCGTAGCTGCTCTACGGTTCTGACAAAAGGCATCATGACCCAAAGATTTTTTAATCCTTTTTTGTTTCTAACGATTTTTATAGCTTCGAGTTCCATTTCGAACACTTCCAAATCCTTGATATATCTGGAAACTCCTCTGTAACCAATCATTGGGTTCGGTTCATCAGTCTCAAATTCTGCACCGCCTTTCAGCCCGGCATATTCGTTGCTCTTAAAATCAGTAAATCTATAAACAACAGGTCTCGGATTAAATGCGTCGGCAAATTTTTCCAGGCCCTCCGCCAATTTCAATATAAACTCTTTTTTATTTTTATCTTTGATAAATTTTTTAGGGTGTGTTCCGATGTTCGCAATAATGAACTCTGCTCTTAGAAGGCCTATACCGTCCGTATTTCTCGAAGCCATTTCCGAAGCTAATTCAGGTTCAGCCAAATTAACGTAAATTTTTGTGGCTGTTTTTATTTTGCTTAAATCAACTGAGGATTTTTTAGTCTCTTTGACTATCTGTGTTATATCCCCTTCGTAAATCTTTCCCGAAGCCCCGTCTACAGTAATAATCTCACCGTTTGTAAGCATTTTTGTAGCATTTAAAGTGCCCACAACAGCAGGAACCCCCAATTCCCTGCTGACAATTGCTGCGTGGCTGGTCCTTCCTCCTAAATCGGTCACAATGGCTCCGGCTCTCTTCATAGCAGGCACATAATCCGGATTAGTCATCTCAGCTACCAGGATATCGCCTTCTTTAACTTTTGAGATTTCTTTAGGATTTTTTATGATTCGAACCTCGCCTGAAAATACCCCCGGAGATGCTGCAAGACCTTCGAGCAAAACTTTTGAACCCTTACCTTCTTCGACTACTACATTTTGTGTTTTTTGAACTAATGTGGTTACAGGTCTCGATTGAACAATCAGTACTCTTCCCTTTTCAATTCCATATTCAATATCCTGAGGCTTTCCGTAATGCTCTTCAATTTCCATACCAATTTTCGCCAAGTCAACTATTTGACTGTTGGTAAGTTTTTGTTTTTTCTTGTATTTTGCCGAAATACCGGTTTTTCCTTCTATGGTAAGCTGCCAATCCTGAGGCACTACCGTTCTGGCAATTATCTTTTTAGATTTTTTACTTACAACATATTGATCAGGCGTAATTTCACCTGAAACAATTGGTTGACCTAAACCATAGGCAGCTTCAATGGAAACTTCATCCTGATTATTCGTTACAGGATTAACGGTAAACATAATTCCCGAGACATCGGATTGGCACATAAGCTGAACCGGTACCGCGATACCCACCTTTAGGTGGGAAAATTTATTTTCTTCTCTGTAAAATATCGCTCTTGCAGTAAACAGCGAAGCCCAACATTTTTGCACATGAGACACAACACTTTTCCAACCTTTTATTTCCAGAAACGATTCCTGTTGACCTGCAAAAGAGGCCTCCGGAAGGTCCTCAGCCGTAGCCGATGACCTTACTGCAACATATTTATCGTTTTCTCCGCATAGTTCCAAATAATAGTCTTTTATTTCTTCCGCCAGCTCTCTGGGCATATCCGCCTGTAATATCGCAGTTCTTATTCTCTCGGAAGCTTCTAAAAGTTTATCTGAATCATCAACATCTAAACCTGAAAGTTCCGTCATAATTTTTTGCTTTATGGAAGTCGAGTTAATAAAATCAAAATAAGCTTTTGCTGTAACAACAAACCCATCAGGTACCGGAATACCGGCCTTTACCATTTCTCCTAAATTTGCGCCTTTTCCGCCTACCAAGGGAATATCATTTTTATTAATGTCCTTAAACCAAAGGACATGGGCAGTCTTTTTAATCATATAAAAAGGTTAACATCAAAAAATTCTACGGGCAATAACTTTTTATTTAAAATTTAGGATTTTATAGGAATGGAGAAACAAAATTTTGATCCCTGAGGAATATTATTTTCAAACCAAATACTTCCACCATGTGCTTCGACAATACCCTTTGATATATAAAGTCCGAGACCGGTTCCTTTCTGCACTCCGTCTTGATTAGATGCCTGAAAAAATTTCTGAAAAAGAGAAGCTTTCTCATTTTCAGGTATACCAACCCCAAGGTCGGAAACCTCTACTCTGCAATCGGAACCTACTTTTCTTGAACAGATAGTAATCACCGATCCTTCGGGACTAAATTTTATTGCGTTTGATATTAAGTTACTCAAAACCTGCTTTATTCTTTCGGTATCAAAGCTAAAATTGGGGATATCTTCATCAACAGTGCATTGTATACTCAATTTTTTAATTTTTGTCAGCGGGTCAAAATAGGAACATTCTTCTTTTAAAACTGAATTAATATCACCGTATGTTTTATTTATTTCAAATTTCCCATTTTCCATTTTTGAAACATCCAAAATACTTCCCACCATAGTGAGAAGAGTTGAGGAAGAACTTTTAATCTGATTTAAAAGGGTTTGTATCTGTGCCACGGATAACTCATCCGTGCTCTTAATCAGCAAATCAGCGGCGCCTCTTATCACTGAAAGAGGGGATCTTAATTCATGGACAAGAATGGGTAAAAAATCGTTTCTGGCAGAATTTTTTGAAGATTTTAAATTGTTAAATTCTTCCTGGATTTTTTTTA
>Ga0116149_1005941_pt1 | contig 11190 bp, 10 predicted proteins | sample AD_UKC057_MetaG_FD_89787 | JGI IMG/M metagenome (GOLD analysis project Ga0116149, IMG submission 89787) | Active sludge microbial communities of municipal wastewater-treating anaerobic digesters from USA - AD_UKC057_MetaG | ecosystem: Engineered > Bioreactor > Anaerobic > Digestate | place: USA...
CCGACCGGGAGAGTCAGGCGCTTATCACCGGCGCGGCGCTCAAGGCGACGCAGGACGGGACATATTCCTGCACGTGGAAGGCTGAATCCGGGTTCGTGACGCTGAACGCGGGCACGATCATTGCCGTTGCCGATGCGGTGCGGACGCATGTTCAGACGTGCTTCGACGCGGAGGCGGCGAAATGCGCCCTGATCGACGCGGCGCAGACGGTGGAGGATGTCGAGGCGGTCGTATGGTAGCCGCCTTTAATAAGGGGAGTGTTCAAGGCTCCTTATTATAGGCGCGACGAGTTTTTTGCAGTTGCGGCGGTCCTTCGGGGCCGTCCTTTTTGTTGGTAGTGGGAGGTGTCTGATGGCCGACGCGGTAGATCAACTGGTATCCGGCCTCGATGAGATCAAGGCGTCGCTGAAAGAGATCTCGTCTTCCTTAACTGGAATAACGGCGCAGCTCGCAGTCCATGAGCGCCGAATCGAAACGCTTGAGCGGGAGCATCGGGAGGCGAAAGCGGAGAGCAAGCTGATCGCGGAGGACGTTCGCTCGATCCACGACACGTGCCTGCAACGTGAGGATGTGTGGCGGCGGGGGAAGAGCGTGCTTGACTCTGGCGGAGCCGATCCGCAGGGATGGTGGGACAGAATGGTTTCGAGCGGAGTGATGGTCGTGGCGGGGGCCGCGGTCGGCGGCATCGTGGCTGGGTTGATCGGCAAGCTGTTCTAAAGGAGGAAGGGGACATGAATATCGTGGATGTGATCATGGAACGAATCCGTGTGCTGATGAGCGATATGTCGTATGTCTGGGGCAAGACGAACGAGTTGAGCGAATGGGACAGTCTGTCTGAGATCAAGGCGAACTGGAGCTTGCTCATGGATCTTGCGACCCGCGCCGTTCTCTGCGTGGAATCCGTTGCACTGCAAGTCAAGGCGGAACTCCAGCTCATTGCTACGAGCGAGGAAAAGCGCAAGGCCGCTGTCTCGTATCTCGACGGGATGATCAAGCTCCCGATATATCTCGAATGGATGGACGACATGATCCTCGGGTACATCGTCGATATGACAGTCGGGGCGCTGAACCGGAAGTACGGGAAGACATGGGGCGTATCGAGCCGGACGAAGACTGCGGAGATCTACCGGGAGAACGCGGGGAAATGAGCTTCGACGATGCGTTCGCTGCGGTTCTCGCCGCAGAGGGAGGAACGTCGAACGATCCCGACGATGCCGGAGGACTGACGCACGCGGGGATCACGCGAGTTACGGCGGCTGCCGCCCATGCACGCGGGCTCGTCTCGACGGACGATCCGAGGAAGCTGACGGACGCGGAGATACGGAAGATCTATCAGGTCTTTTATTGGGATCGCGTCGTATTCTCCGGCATGGCGGAGGATCACGCGCACATCCTGTTTGACGATGCCGTGAATTGCGGCGTCGGTACTGCGACTTCCCACCTCCAGCGTGCGCTGAACAAGGTCGTGGCGGCGAAGATCTCCGTTGACGGAATCCGTGGCCCCGCGACGGAACGGGCATATCACGCCGCCATGACACCGCAGGGGCACGATTATCTCGCCGACGACTACATGATCCGCTCTTTCTCCGCGCTGCTTCTCTGCGAGCGGGTGGCGCACTACCTGGCGATCTGCGACGGGAACGCCTCGACTCCGGCGCGAAAGAAGCAGGAAGAGGCGAATCGGAAGTTCCTTCGCGGATGGCTGACGCGGCTCCGCAAGTGGCTATGACCGCAGAAGAGTGGATCGCGTATTACGAGCGCCACGTCGGAAAGAAGTTCCGTCCCATGAAGTGCGAGAAGTTCCTTTTCCATCCGGAAAAGGGAATTATGGGATACGCCTTCACGCAGGATGGTGAGGCTCTATACGTGGCGCACATGATCGGCGACGGGGAATTTTGGTCGGAGCTTGCGCGGAATTTTGCGATATGGTCCGGGAAGGGGAAAGTGCGGATGGAAACGTCCAGAAATCCGGATGCCTTTGTCCGGCGGTTCGGGGGGAAGGTTACGGCGCATGTCGTCGAGTTCGATGTGACGGAAGAGAAGAAGAAATTCAATTTCAAAGGTGGTGAGGCGGAATGACGGCATGGATATTCCTCTTCTGCCTGGGGGCTGTTCTGTGTTTCTGCGGGACGGCTCATGCAAAGGGCGGGACGACAATCACAAGAGTTCCGAACAAAGATCCGCTCTCTCCCGAGTTCCTTGAGTGGATGGAGAAGGTGAAAGGCCCCGCCGAGGAATGGCTGAAAGAGCTTGGCGAAATGGAAAAGCTCGATCACGACAAGATTCTCGCGGACGCATCGGACTTCGCGCAGCAGATGCGGGACTCCGTGACAAACCTGACGAATTACATCCCGCAGCTCATGGCGGCGAACGACAAGTTCCTGATGCAGCAGGATAACGTCCTCGATGATTGGTGGGGCACGCGGGACAAACAAAACGCCTTGTGGGGAAACCGCGACGTTGCGCTCGACGAGATGCACAATCTCGTCAAGACAGGGCAGCTCCCGGCAGAGCTCGCCGCCAATATGTATAAGTCGATCAACTCGAACCTCAACCAGAGCATGGGAAGCCAGCTCTCCGAATGGGCCAAGCGTGGCGTCGTCAATTCGAGCACGTCGCAGGCCGGACTGAGAAGCCTCGACCGTTCCGCGTCCGATGCGATGGCGAAGCAATGGGGGGCGATGTACGACCTCTCAAAGAACGCCTACGGCTCCCTGATCGGTGCGTACAACCAGTCCTCCGACGCCTACACGAACGCGCTGAATTCCGGCACCGGAATGATGAACGCGCTCTCGAACGCAGCGAGCACTCAGGGGAATATGGTCGGAGGCATGGGGAGCACGATCTCCGCTCTGACCGGAGCGGGCAACGCGGCGTGGGAGCAGGCGTTCTTCCCGCAGAAGTACCGGGAGATGTTGTGGCAGCCCGCGGCGGAGATCTGGAAGACGTGGTACAACGAAGAGAATCAGCCGGACTACGATACGGTTGTGTCGCAGGGGGGGAAATAAATGGCGATCATCAATGCGGGGAATAGTGGTGGCGGACTCTTCTCGTCGATCATCCCGAGCCTCGTCGGTCTTGGCGCAGCGTTCGTTCCGGGATTGCAGGGGATCGCCCCGTACCTGATCGGAGCGTCGCAGCTCGCAGGGGGCAATACGACCGGAGGACTCATGTCGCTCATGGGTGCGCAGCAGGCAGCCCGGACAGCACAGGCGGCGCAGCAGGGGGCATCGTCCCTCCCGAGTATGTGGGAGCAGGCATGGCGGCAGGGATTCGATAACGACGTTCAAAACATCTGGAGGCGATGGTAATGGCGATTATTTACGTTCCGCCGAATCGTCCTCCGTATGAGCTGTACATGCAGCTCGGTCAGATGATAATGGATAACGTCAAGGGCAACGAGCAGAAGGCCGCCATGAAAGCATTGCAGCAGAACATGTTGAAGCTCGGGGCGGGGCAGGCGTCGCCCACTCCGCAGCAGACGCAGCAGTGGCTCGATACGGATCTGGCGAAGGACAAGGAAGCGATGCGAACCGCCGCGCTCCCGAATGTCGATTTCGCAGGAACCGTTGCGAATCCCGGTGTTGCGCAGAACGCAGCGGCGCAGAAACTCCTTGAGGGATACCGACAGGCCGCCACTGGCGCACAACAGAACCCGACGCTGACAAGCCTGATCGCTCCCGGACAGGCGGCTCCCGTTCGGCAGTCCTCCTATCCGGGGTTGCCAGGCCCTTCCTCCAAGGGGGATGCGATGCAGTATCAAATCCCGTCCTCTCTCCTGCCCGGTGGTACGTTTGGCGGCGTCCCGCAGTACCAGAAGGTTTCACTGACCGACATGCTCGGGGCGATCGCCGACCCTCGTGTCGCGGCGCTCGGGCCGCAAGCGATCACCTCCTTCATGAATACGCTTCTCGCAGCCACGAAGCAGGAACGGGATCAGGGCGTGGCGGATCATGCCTACGGCTCCGCGTACACCGCGAAGCAGGCGCAGGCGAAGCAGCTCATGGACTACGCGAATTCGATTCCCGATCCCCAGATGCGGGCGCAGCTCATGACAGCAGCGATCGGAGCATTCATGGGATCTCCGAACGAGTCCGTGGCTGCGGCGGCGAATACGAAGATGATGGAACAGCGGGCTGCCGAAGAACAGTACATCCGCGAGCTGATCGGGAGGATGAACGACCAGACGAACCGATACCAGATCTCTGCAATGGATCGCCACAATCGTGCGGCAGAGGCGGCGCAGGATAGGTATAACACGATCCTTGAGAAGCAACGCACCGTCGAAGATCCGCAACTTGCGGCGCTTGTGAAAGCGAAAGAAAGTGCGGAGCGCAACTTTGCATACGGCCCAGGGAAGAATATCGTTGACGCGAATCAGTACGCGAAGCAGATGGAGGCGTACACGAAAGCCATTCTCGGTAGGCAGTTCCCGCAGGAGCTGATGGATAAGGTGTATCTCCCTGTCCAGCAGCCTACAGTGCAGGAATTCGCCGCTGAGTTGTTTGCACGACTCGGGACGGATTCCTTCAAAGTGAAGCGCGCTCTTGAAGAACAAGTCAAGATGAAGACGCTCTCGATCAGCGAGGCGAACAAGATCCTCGCGGCATACAACGAGTACGCGAAGAAGAACCAGACGGCAGGCCCGATGCCTCCGCTCTGGCCGTAAAGCATAGGAGGGATCCCATGAGCCTGCGGGAAGCGTTCGACAATATCTTTCAAGAGGAACCGAAGTCCGAAGGCGGGCTCCTCGACTGGCTTCAGAATGGGCTGTTGACAGACATTCCCGTTGGCCTCGGGTATGGCATCCTCTCGCGCAACAAAGAAGTGGATCCGCTTGTGAGGGACACGATGGGATTGCTCTCTTTGTCCGATCTCCAGCCGGGCGCGAAGTGGTCGCCGGCAGCCCCCGCTCCGGTGCTTCCGGGAGTCGAGAAGTTTGTCGATGATGCAGCAAAGGCGATGATCAACTTCGGCATGGCGAACGAAGTCCAGTATCTCCAGCCGGAATCGACGCTCGGGCAGATAGGGGAGGGAGTCGTCAGATCCCTTCCCTACTCTGCCATGTCAATCGCCGCATCGCTCCTTCCAAGAGCCATTGGCCCTGCCGGACTCCCGTTGTCCGTCCTGCTTACGACGCTTATGGAATCAACGTCAGAGCAGGGGGATGTGTTCAGAGAGCTGCTTCGGAGGGGCGTCGATATGGAGCAGGCCGTAAAGCTCGCGCAACAGGCGGGGAACGAGAATATGGGATTGCTGGCCGCGACGAACCTTCTGGAACAGGCCGCCATGTCTGGCGTGGGGCTCAATGCTCTCCGGCATCCGATCAGGGCGGCAGGCAAGCTCGGTACGACGCTGCGCAAAGCAGCCGGCGATGCGGCAGATATGTATACCGACTACAGGAGGCTGAAAATTCCTCCTGCGTACATGCACATGCCTACGAAGGCCGGAGTGGAGGCAGCAACCGCTGCCGCATCTTCCGTTGTTCCTGCCGTAACCGGATTGAAACTCCCTCCGTTGCTGGTGAATCTCCCCGCGACTGCCGTGCCTGTCGCTGCGAAGGCTGGAGTTGAGGCCGCCGAGAAACCGCTGAGTATCTGGGTGCGCGGGCTTATGGATATGATGGGCGAAGGCGCGGAAGAGGGCGGGCAGAACTTTATCTCCAACCGTGCGACCGGAGACGAGGGTGGGTATTTCCTCCCGATCGCGACGGGGATGGCGTCGTCGCTTCTTCATACCGGGGCGTCGCATCTCATCGACAGATACGGTCCGAAGGAGTGGAGGCCGCAGGAGCCTGAGAAAGTGCCGAAGAAGAGCGGCACCGATCTCGTCGCCGAGGCGAACGCGGGGCGTGTGCAGAACGATCGTGTCGCAAAGGACGTTGCGACAGGACTTCCACCGCTCCCGAATGAGAAGATTGTCATTGAATATCCGACTCCCCGTAAACTCAATCAGGGCGAGATATACATCCAGCACAAGGGCGGCGGCCAGATCATGGTTGTCGGGGAGAACGAGACAATCCCCGATGGATATAGGCGCGTCAACCAAAAAGGCGAGCCTGTAGAGCCTGCCACCATCGTGTCACAAGGTAGTGACACTTCCAGTCACACCGAAGAAAAGCCTACGGATGCAGTCGTACCAACGGTTCCGCAAAACCCTGTCACACCGGGTGTCACAAAAAGTGTCACAGACGATCCGGTTGCTCAGGCAGTCGCGTCGAATCTCCCGAGCGGCGATCCGGACACGACGCCGATCTCGGAGATCAAGAGTCCGGAACTTTTGCCGGATGCCATTGCAACGCTCGATCAGGTTCAAGGCGTGATCGTCAATGAACCCGTTCCTGATGCGAGCGAGCCAACGCCGGTTGACCCACTCTCTCTCGTTCCCGTGGAAGCCCGCGAGAAAACACAGCGTGATATCGATAACTTCCTTGGGAGATCCGCACGCGAAGCGGGGAACGAATATTACGGTATCGACCTCGCACGCGAGGCTGCCCCATCGGAACGTGACGACTGGTTCAGTTGGGTTGAACCGAAGGAGTCAAACGAATGGACAAGGAGATTCGATAGGCTTGTCGAAGTTCTCGCCGGGCGCATCCCGCAAGAGAACCGGGGTGCGTTCATCGCTGCGATGCGAGCCAAACGCGATCAGTATCTTGGCTTGGCGGCGTCGCGGCTTGGAGAAGCGGTGCGCAGCGTTGGCGACAGATTCAAGACGTGGAAGGATGAGGGTGGACTCGAAGCTCGCGCCGCAAAGCGTGCGGAAAGCGCCGAGACGAAACGGCTCCAGGACGAGACGAACGACAGGACGGATACGGAGAATCGCACTCGGCTTGAGAATCGTCTTCTTGAAGAGCAGCGCGAACGTGACGGCAGGAACGAAGAATACAATCTGTACGAAGACGTGATCCGTTTTACTCATGCCGACGAGAAGGATCTTCTCGCCGACCCCTCTATTACGTCGCAGGCGGAGCTCGACGCGGAGCTCTTAAAAAGGAACGAGCGTGGCGCTGCTGCGCTCGATGCGCTGTCCGCATGGCAGAAGGAGCACGGACAGAAGCCGATAATGTCCGTCCTGCTCCCCGAGATCGTGGCGGAGGCAAGGGCGCAGGGTGTCGGGTTATACGACCTTGTCGAGAACGGTTCCGAGGTCGCGCAAATCTTGTTGAATCAGAATGATGCCACTCGCGGGCTGCCGGCTGATGTGATCTTGCAGGGGATGGAGAATGTACAGGCGATGGCGCGATCTGTCGGTCGCCTTGAGCGTGGCGAGTTCGCCGCCTCGATGGAGCGGTTGCAGGGGATCGTCAACCAGATCAAGGGGCTGGATACGACAACCGATTTCGGAGCGGCGAAAGCTGATGCACTCGCCGCGCAGGGCCGTTCGCTCGCGTTGCGGATATTGAATACTGTCCGGCGTTCCCCGCAGGATGTGGCGGATGGCCTCGTTCGTACGCAGGACGCCGCTGTCCTGTTCGATTTCAACGGAGTCGCCTTCCCCCTGCTTCAAAAGGAGATCGCCGCCAGACAGGCTGCGATACGCCACATCCTCGATTCGATGGAGGCGAAGAACCCTGACGATCGCAGGATCGGCAAGGCGCGGCAGGCTCTCAACGATATGGTGAATCTCGACCGCTCCGCCAATCTCCCGTTCCAGGTATTTGAGGAACGGTCATACGACGAGATGCAGGATGAGGGAAAACAAGTTGCAGCTCCGGACGACGAATCCAACGTCGCTGCGGGAATGGCAGAAGAGGGCATGGCGGAAGAATCCGCTCCGGAGGAAGCGAACGACTCCGGTCATGATGAGCCCCTAGGCATACTTCCATCCTTCAAGATCCCCATGCCGAAAATCGTCAGGAGGCTCCTGTCCCTGTTCGATCCGGATATGCGGCACGACACGAAGTTCCCGACGCTCCGGAAAGAGATACAGGGATTCCTCGGCGGGGCGGAACAGAAGATGGAGAACACGCTCCGGATACTCCGGGAGAAGACGAAGGATCAGAGTTGGTGGACTCCCCGAGCTGCGAGGGAAGCATTGCAGTATGGCATATTCGATCCGAAGATGCCGCAGGAAGTTCAGGATCTCGTTCGTCAGGTGCAGAACGATTACGATGCGGTGACTGCTCTCCGCAAAAAGTGGGGGATTCAGTCGAAGCAGCTTGCGTCAATGGGCGATATGCTCAAGCCGCTCTATCGCAGCGACGTTGATCCTGACTTCGCACCCACGCCGATCGCAATACGGGATTCGATCTCCGAGCTGATGAAGCTGCACGGGATGGATCTCGCAACGGCGTCCGCAACCGTGGCGGATATCATCGACGGTAAGGTTGATCCGAAGACCTTGCGCCCGAAGTTCACCCAGGATCAGACGCAGAACGCCGCCATGATGCAGCGGTATGGCGGGATCAAGCAGGGAGTGGAGCATCCGCTGACGATGGCGATGATGGGCGCTGTCGAAGATCCGCTCACGCTGATGTACTACAACTTCCGCCGCCATGCGAGGTGGAGTGCGCAGCAGGCGCTTGTCCGCGCAACGGCGCAGAGCGTCGCTCAGACTGCGAATCCGATGTCGAAGGGTGCGGCGATTCCTCGCGGATGGGTTCCGTTCGAGATCCCGGATTCAAAAGGGAAACCGCAACCTATCCTCGCTCCGGGGGCGATCGATCCGCTCTACGTGCCGAAGCCCGTCATGGACGATATCCTCGCAATGCACCAGGAGATAAAGCCGACAGAAGCGAAAATGATCATGACGATCTTCAAGTCGGCGAAGATCCGATGGTCTGCCACGGCCTGCATGAACAACTGCATCGGTAACTTCTTCCTCGGACAGATCGGCGGCGTATCGATGGTCGATCAGGTCAGGGAATATCCGACCGCAGCGAGGGAATTGAGGCAATGGGTGAAGGAAGGGAAGGCCAGCCCGAAGTTACAGGAAGCTCTCGATCTCGGCGTCCTCTCCGGGACAATGACGGAGGCGGAGCTGTCGATGCTTGGCGGCACGCTTGACGAGGTGTCGCGGGCCAAGGGATTCTCCGGAATCCTCAAGGCTCTGTACAAGGTGGCGCACCGTGCAAGCGCGTCGAAGTCCTATCCGCTCTACGAGCAGATCGAGATGATCCATCGTTACATGCTGTATCGCGTCGTGACGACGCAGGGCAGGATGAGCACGATGCAGGACATGGCGGCGAAGGGATTGCGGGGAAATGCCAAATGGAAGGAACGTCTTTCCGGGGATAAGGCAAGGGATGCGGTGAACGACATTCTGTTCGATTACGAGCACGACCTTCCGAATTACGTGAAGTACCTTCGCGGATCTGTCGTGCCGTTCATCTCTTTCCCGTTCCTCGCAGGAAGGTCAGTCGCAAAGAACGCGGTGCTGCGCCCGCACGCATTGCTGGCGGCGTATGGCGTCGGGTGGGCGCTGCGAGCTGCGGTGCAGGCCGCCACGGGATTCGAGCTTGATCTTGACAACTGGATCCCGTTCTGGGATGCAGTCGATCCGGAGCAGCGTGCGAATACCCGTGAAGTGAAATCGCGCACACAGGACATTGCAGAGAACTTCATTCCTGGCGGCCCGTTCGTCCTTCCGTTTGAAGAGGCGGCCGGAGCCAAGCTGAGCGGATACCCGTTGAAGGGATGGGGCAGGGATGCAGCGGAGATGATGCTTCCCGCCGTTGCGGTCAATGCATACAACCAGCTTGAGAATGTATACGAAAAGGGAACGCCTCTCCCTCTCGCCGCGCTGCGAACCATTGGAGTCAGGCTTCGCCCGACCGATAACGAGCAGAAAAGGAAGGACATTTACGTTCTCCGGAAGAAGATCACAAACGAATTGGAGAAGCACTGGGCTCGCGGTGGCGGGGAAAAGAGCGCGATGTATACGCAGGGGAGAATCGACAAGATACTTAAATCCATGCAGTCAGTGCTTGAGCAGAATCAACCGTGATGACACCACGTCGGACACTTTGGGGGAAGCCCATCGACGGGCCTCCCCCATAACGTCTCTCCTATAAGTCCGGAACGTCGAGCGTTTCTCTCGCCCTCTCGACCAGTACGAGATTCCGGCAACGGTAGCACGCGACCTTCCTCTTCCCCTTGGCCGTGAAATAAAAGGCCGGCTCTCCCTGCGCCAGTTGCCTATGGCACAGATCGCAGATCTCACGCGACGGCGCTTTTCCCTCGCTGCGCTGAACGGACTTCCGGATCGGCTTCTTCTTTTCTCGCAAGTCGTTTCCCCTCCAGCCATGCCTCCACAAATTGAAACTCCGTGAACGAGATCCGGTATCCTCCCGCAACCGAACGGAAGATATGGATTCGCGTTCCCCTGATGTTCACGATCGTTCTGATGTACTCGAAACGGATTGCCCTTCCTACGTCGAGTTCGAGCCCGAGCGTATACGTTCGTCCCGCCTCCGGCTCCAGAATATTCCTTCTCCGCATGTACTCCGTCATTGCAGGGATCCGGAAGCTGAGTATATCCCTCCCGATCTCCTGCGATGTTGCCGTCAGGCTCTTTCCCGCAGCGATCAGCTCCCCTATCCGGAAGAGCTGATCCGGCTGCATCTCAAGCTGCGGGACTACCCGTTTCTTAGGGACGATCATCTGTCCCTGTCTGCCTGATCTGGTACGTCAGCAGCGCGAAGCAGTTCCACGCTGCATGAGCTGTATGAGGCATTCCTGATTCCGGATCGAGATCTTCCCCGCGCCAGAAGGCCCACAGGTGACGCATCGCCGCAGCGAAGCATCTCCCCCATGACAGGCCCTTCTCCCAATTCCGATCATCGTACTTGGCCGCTCCGAAGGTGTAGATCTGCGCGATCATGTCAAGCGCCTCCGGGGGGATCAGGTCATACCGCGTCTTGCCCGCGTCGTTCTTCCTGCCGATGCCGAGCAGTTCCTCCGTCTGTTCGGGAGGATATATACCCACTGGCTTTCTCATGCCGGATCACCTCTCCTCCGCCTTCCCAAATGTACATTTCCTAACTGTGTTCTCTGATAGGAACTTCAACGTCGTCCCCATACTCTATTGCCCTCATTTCCTCTGCCTTCACCTTCGCGTCGCTAACAATATTGTGATGCTGTTTCAAGAGACGGGCGCAGTTGGGATAGTCAGGATTGTTCCAATAAGTACTTGAGACACAAAGCACACGTATATCTTCCAGAGCCTTTTCCGCGATCCTCAGCAGAG
>Ga0116149_1005942_pt1 | contig 11189 bp, 9 predicted proteins | sample AD_UKC057_MetaG_FD_89787 | JGI IMG/M metagenome (GOLD analysis project Ga0116149, IMG submission 89787) | Active sludge microbial communities of municipal wastewater-treating anaerobic digesters from USA - AD_UKC057_MetaG | ecosystem: Engineered > Bioreactor > Anaerobic > Digestate | place: USA...
CTTATATGACGCCATCACAATCACATTTGCGCCTACATTTCCTACAACTGCTACCGCCCCATCTGTGCCAATGGTTACCGTTATGCCTGATAAAACATTTCCGTCTGTGTCGTATGCTGTCAAGGTCTGGGCTTCGGTCGGTCGGTATCCAGACGGCAATGTCCCTATTGCAGTAGTGCCAGACATAGCCGTTGTCTTGCTAACCTTTACGAACACTCGTAACTCATCATAAAATTCACCGTACAGCAAATACGACCCTGCTACAAATCCTGTGAGAGATACCGACAATGGGGCAATAAGTGGCTTATATAGTTCCTGAATATCCAAAGGAACATTACGCGTTTCATTCAAAAAATCGCCTGTTGCTTCACCTATGGCTATCCAATTCACTGCAACTGAATAATCGGATGCGGCGGAGTTGCCAAAACATACCGCAGTAAATCCTGTTGCGTCTCTCGTTTCAAGCCTTGCATACCAACCGACAGTTTCGTCGAGATATGCACCAACGTCATCGTGCATTGCTGTTAAAACAACAATAGGTGGGGAATCAAATGGTTCATCAAATTCAACATATTCATATGCACCATTGTCATCAGCTGCTGTATTAATTATTCCACTTTGTATTTTAACATTAGAGCCGGAGACAGTTTGGATGGATTTTTCTGCTACTTCATTAAATTTTTGAATAAGGACATCTTTAATTCCTTGTTCAAATCGTGATAAATTATTAAAAGTTATAAAACTCACTTTAATCTCCTTACTCCGCTAAATCCGAAAAGTCTGTAATCAGAGTGTCTATTGATTCAGATGAAGCTTCTTCTAAAGTATAATAAAACATTGTACTCCATGCTTCTGGAGAGATCGTTGGATCGTTTCCAGTATTACTATTTATAAGTGAAAGATAAACACCTGCACCAGTGTAGACCAAACTGTTTATAGGATAAGTAGCTTCTTCATCCCATTCTCCTGAAACCACAAACCCTGCACTGAGACCCGGGTCTACTGTATTATTAAGGTAGTCTACTATTGCTTTTAGAATTTCAGAGTTTTTATCTCCCTGTGCTATATTCAGATTCCAGAGTTCATTCCAGCGTTCTGCAGTAACCAAGTCTTTAGCTTTATTAGAAAGACTTTGTTTTATATAATTCGGGGTGTATGTTATTCCTGTAGCCATGATAACCTCCTATCTTAAATACATTAGTCTGAATACCCAAGTGTAACTTAGGATCTCATACCTGGCTATTGTAACGGATTTAAATTTAAATCTTGGTGTGTACCCTTTTCCTGAAATAGGTAATCTAAGTTTCCATAAAGTTGTAGTTGGGAAAGTACTTAAATCAAGTTTCCAGGTATCCAAAAGGGTATTATCCAAATTAGGTAACTGTTCAATGTTGTTCATTTCAGGCCTTATATAAAGTTGACCATAATCAGCTCCTTCTTCTGTTATCTGGTCTATTACATAGTTCGCAAGACCTCGTCTTATATCTCCATCGAGCAGGAACTCTGCACCTATATTTAAGTCAATACTGTCTACATTGTTCACCCAAAACTGTAATTCTCTATAACGCTTTTTAGCTTCCATAGTGTAATTACGATAACCTGTATCAAAGTACTGATAATTTACGAATCTGGAGTAATCTGTAAAGTCCTCGCTAAATGTTTCAGTGATATCTCCTAAGTTCATACTCACATCAGAAATAGTTTCTCCGCAAGGTACTGGGACATTATTGGGTATAAACACGTCCTGTACATTTTCTGTATCAAATCCATATATCTGTATAAGTCTTCCTGTAGCTTCAGTGCCCATAGAATCATTATAAAGTTTTAATTCTGGGTCCTGATAGGCAAAGCTATACTCGAGTTGTAAATGAGTAGCATCTATAGCGGTTGCATATACAAGGTCCCCATGTTTATCCTTCCATCTACTGAAGCCATCAACCTCCTGTTCCAGATAGAACAACTCTCCATTGATACTGAGTATACTTCCTGTAGTTAATCCATGAGGACTCACGAATTCATATATTTTTATTTTACCTTGTGTAGGGTATCTGAAATATCCTGCACGAAAAGCTTCTGTACTGTTAGAACCTCTGAAAGTATAAAACGCTCCTACAGGAATAGTATTGGCACCGACAGCCTGGATATATGAATAACCATCAAAATATACTAAATTATATCTCGAACTACTTCCTGTGGCATTACCATATCGGTTTATGTTAAAAACATCTTTTGAAACACCGTCTAGCTTAAATATTAAAACCCCCTCAGGAAGTTTAAATTTTCCTAAACAAGCTAGTTTTACAGTTGTAGGCTCAGTGATATTTGCAGAGGCTGTAGGAAAAGCTACTTCAGTATAGTTATGTGTTCTAAGTTTTGTATTAAGTCCTGTAGAAATAAGCTGGCCCTTCTGAGTAGAATCGTGAGTATAAGGGTGTAGTACATTTGGGAAATCATAAACATGTATCCTCCAGGACCTTTCTATAGTGCTGTACTGCATATCAAAGTGCATATACTGGAAAACGCCCGAACTTACTTCATATTCAAAAACGTATATATTATGTATATCTTCGTAATCAAGGAAATTGTAGTAATGCACAAGTTCCAGATCTCCCACATACTCATAAAGTTCTTCAAGAATACTTCTGATATTGTGGCTGAATCCATCAAAGAACTCTGTCATAGGTGTACTAACTGGAGCAAGTGTGAGTTCTCCTGTGGTGGAACTTGCTTTAGGGACTACCATATAGTAGTAGTTACCTGATTTAAAAAACACCATATTTTTTACAACCTGTATAAGATGTCTGTCCCAGGGGGTTATATGAAGATTAGTCTGAAGCGTGGTCGTAGTCCAGCTCGTACCGTCTGTATTCAGGGTTATCTTATATAACCCTTTTTCTGTGAATACGATCAAAGAGTCCATAAATAGTCTTGCGTCTATTATCGGGTCATCAAACATAACAGTATTATTCGGGTATGGGAAATACGTAGGTTCATTCAGGTCACTCATAAACAGTATAGTTGGGTCCTGAGGTACGCCATATATTGCCAGACGATTCTTCCAGTAACACATTCCTTTAGCAGTTGTTAAATCATATACTATCGGGTCTAAACTCTTATTAACTTTTTCAGTTTCTCCAAGAAAGTTAAATCCAACTGTCATAGAGTGTGAAGCTACATAAGTCCAATAAGTATCAACTACATCTTCTGTATTATAAGTAAAGAAGTCTATACCTTCCATACCCCCGTCAGCTATATCATATACTTCATATGCACTTACACGCACCATAGTATTCTTAACAGGCGGGCTGAAATTTTCACATACAAGTGGCTCGTATACTTCTTCACCTTCTCCTAAAGGTTCTAAAGTTGCATGATGGAACTCTGACCAGTCTGAAGAGGTTGATTCACGCCATTCCCATATCAGAAGATAGCTTTTTGTATTTGCGAGTGCAAGATTATAATAAGTTTTTAATTGATAGTGCTCACCTTGTCTGGGGGACATTACTAAATCTGAATCATCTAATTCATACAATAGGACACCGTCTATTATAAGATTAGTAGAATCTGTGCCACATGCAAATGTATAAGGATCATCAGCAGGGCTGGGGGGATCAAGTACCTCCGCAATATCAGGCTTCAACATATTGTAGCCATAGGTAACAGCTTCTGAAACGGTAGGACTTTTAGGTGTGATCTCTGCAAAGGAATAAGTTTTTGTATCTGGATCAAATACGGTCTTCTTAAGTTTCTTGGAAGTTTCATCCAGAAAATAATAACCATTGCCAAATCCAAAACAGCCTACTGCAGATGCAAGCGGCATTGTATCTTTTAAAGTTATTCCGTGTATTTCTGCCCTGTTAGGCTGAAGGAATGTACATGTTGAAGAGACACTAGCAGTAGTTGATATAGCTGCCCCAAGTTCATCATAAGTACATTCGGGAGATGTGGATACCCATAACTGATTAGCGATAGGAGCTGCTGCAGGTCTTCCTGTGATTATCTGCTGAAAGAGTTCTCCATTCTCCTTACACTTTTTAGCGTCCTGAATATTCATAGCTTCTGAATGGTATGTCAAAGCCCCATCATTAGCCAGGTCGGGAACAAGTACTTGTTTAACTCTGATGCCTTCTCTCGGAATAAGTTTTTTTCCATCATCTACTATGTTGAAGTTTACCAGAGTCTTCATATATTTAGATTCAACTATACCGTCAGTGAAATACATCCCCATGGCAAAATCATCTTCGGTAAGGAACTGCCTGTGTTGTCTTTCATAAGTTTTAAATGCACCGGTAGCCATTAGAACCTCCAGATATCAAACGGAAACGGAGTGGAGTAAGAACGGGAGTATTCATCAATATCGAGACTGGCTCTGCTGTTAGCCTGATAGATTTCAGGTATATCATTGATGTAATCTCTTTCCATTCTAAACAAAGCATCTCTATATTCGTACCCGTATTTCTGAGCAGTGTCTATAGCCTCTTCATCCATTACATAAAATTTATAGGCAGCACCTTTAGCCACAACTGTTCTCAGATACCTGTCAGGAAATAGGTCATAATAATCCAGGTCTTTTGTGGCTTCGGCATTTTTGTACTCCGTAATAGTGGGATACTTGGAATCTAGCTTTTCATTTATTTCATCTATAACAGAATCAAAATGGATCTGCATCTCACTTAAAGGAAATATTTCTCCTGCCAGGAGTCGGTTAGTAGTTGAGATCAACTCTGTAAATTTCACAATAAGCTCCTTTATAAGTTAAGGAGAGCTGTTAAGCTCTCCTCACACATTTAGATAAGTTTCAATTCGCCAGGAGCTTCCAAGGGGTCAATATTATTTTGGATGTCTGACATCCTTTCAACATTTTCACTATACTGGTCTGCTTTGCCTATTCTGGAAGCAACTTCTGCAGCGAATGTTTTGGGCACGTTGTATATCTTACCGTCACAGGGGACGTAGATTGAGAAGCCATTTATATGGATTGACATTACTTCTCCGAAGGTCGGTTTGTACAGAGGTGATATCTGTACAGGATACTTCTCCTCGTCCTGGTAATGCTTATACAACTTTTTCCTTTTCTTCTCTGCTTCGTTCACAGTTATAGCTTTAGCTTCTTTTTTAGCTTCAACATATTCCTGTAACTTTTCGTCTACTTTATCGGGTGCGTTATTTCTAGCTCTTTTTTTGGCTTGTGTATCAGACATATTATTCTCCTATTATATATTCAGCTGTGTGGGTACACAGAGATAGTCGTACACTGCCTCGGGACGAGTTGAGCCAAAGCCTACGGAGTTGATCTTAAAGCCGATTGACTGTCTCTGGTCGATAGGATCGAGTACGCCAGCTGAACCCTTAGGTTTAGCATATACTCTAGCCTGACCTTCTCCAGTCAGTCCTGTTCTGGCAAGGGCTTCTTTTCCTACTATGAGAACGTGCTGTATTTTGAATTCTTTCCAGTCGTCTCTGGCTACGCCACCAGCGTCTTTCATTATCAGGCCGTCTATGTTCCACACCTCATTATTAGGGATGTAGGAAGCATCTTTTCCTGTAAGTTCAGCCTGAACATAACCTGATGTAGTAGAGAATACTTTAGGATCGCTGTCACCAGCAGCTTCCCAATCCAGCGGAGTGGTTTTATAGATGGTGGCAAATTCGATTGATTCATCATCCTTTATCCTGTAGACTCTCATTGCATCTGTAGCAACACCTTCAACGATATCTTTAAACTGACCGTGTGAAGGACAGTGCATGGACTCGTCAAATTCCATACTGAACATGGGGAACAGTCCAGAACCGTCATACATATTTTTAGTGGTCTGGTTTATAACCATGAAGTCTTCTACAGTCGGGTCGGAAACCATATCATAGAAGAATTCAGGTCCTGCGATAACTTTGAATTTTCCGTTTGATCTGGGTTTTATCAGGGCTTTTTTCATAGTAAGGATTATAACTCTGAGATCAGTTATAGTAGGAATACTAGTAGTGTCCAGGGCTTCTACATTAGCAGCTGAACCTGCGTAGTATTTCTGAGCTACTGTAAACAGAGCTTCTCTGGCAAGCATGTCCAAAGTCTCAATAGCAACTATGGAATACTCTCTGGTATAGTGTACGATTACAGGGTCAACGATTTTGAAATCGACCTGGTCAGTGAACTCCATGTATCTGCCGTACTGCTTAGCTTCGAGTTCATACTTCTTTACAGAACCTTTATCTGACTTCGGAGGAACTCCAGAGTCTAAAGGAACTGTGTGTGCCTGGAGAGGTGCCCACCTTCTGAGGAGGAGTTTGTCTGCTTTGTTGTTTATGGGCATTTCATCTGCAAGTTTGTAATATTTGCACTGATCACTGTCGATTCTGATAGTGTCCAGAAGCTGAGTGCTATAGAACACTTCAGGGTTGGTGAGATTTTTGACTTTCTCTCCAGTAAGAGCACCGTCTCCATCACGGGCACTGGATGCGTTACAAAGTTCGGCATAGCTGTTTATGTCAGCTACCGGGGCTAGTGAATTTAAATAAACTGTCATTCTAGGATCCTCCTAATAATTATTTCTTTTCATGACTATTTAAGAATGTGCGTAAGTCTCCTGTAGAACGGATGCTCCCTTGAACATCTTCGCTCTCTCCACCCTTGCCTGGAACTGAGGAAGCCTTGGAAGTTTTATCTTTCCTGGCCTGTTCTTCAGCAAGTGCTTTTGTTCTGATTTTTTCCTGAACGTCTTTGAAGTGTCTGTCAATATATTCATATTTAAGATTAACAGGCTGTTCAAGCGGATTTAATCCGTCTTTTATAAGTTCGTTCAAGAAGCTGTCTACATCTTCTTTCTCCAGTTCATATGTATCAATCAAATCTGTAAGGCCTTCTTTGGCTGTTGCTTCCAGTTTGATTGAGTTCAATTCTGCTATAGCTGCCGAGCTCTGGTTTATCTGAGCCAAAAGATTGGGATCAATGTTCTCTTTCTTAGCCTGAGCATTGAGTATAGCTGACTGAACCTGGTCTACGAGGTCTGGAGTCTTGGGGTCCAATCCCAAAAGACCTGCAATTCCGTCAATTACTTGTTTCTGAGATTTAATCTGTATTCTTTGTTCTGCGAAAGCTTTTTTCTCCTGAGGTGTCAGTGTGCTCTTAAGTGCCTTTTCCGCATCAGGTTTTTTAGATGGTTCCTCTCCATCCTCTGAAGATTCTTCTTCAACTGTTTCCGTTTCCTGTTCTTCAGTTTCTGTTTCTGCTGTAGTTTCAGTTTCTTCAGGGTCTTCGGTTTCTTTTTCGGGAGATGTTACTCCCAGGTGTGCCATCAATTCAGCGGCAACATCTTGATCTGCCATAATACTCCTTTCTTAAAAGGGACGAGTAAAAATTTACGCACATTTTAAGGTGGTGGGAACCTAGAATTTTTACTATATATATTATAAACTAGAAAATAATGGAAGTCAATAGTTTTTATAAAAATCAAAACCCACTTATAAAAGTGGGCTCTGACCGTTACGAAAGGGGAACAAAAATGAAACCTTTATAATAAAGGCTGTTGTGCTGTTTCTGCTGCAGCCTCTTGTTCTTCAAATGGCGTGGCCATTCCTTCACGCTTATTCTGAAGTCCCTGTGCTGCTGTGACCATGGCTTCATTCGGGTCCATGCCTGTCTCAAGCATATCAGCGTATTCGTTGATGACCTGAGCTGTTTCTTCAAGAGCATCAAGTCCTCTCTGAATACCCATACGTTTGAACATGGGCTCTTTATAAGGTACGTCCTGATAGCTGAGCCATTCCTCTTCAGTGATAAGTTCCACATTGGAACCTTCCTGACGGTACTGCATCTGCTTTTCCATCATTGTGTTAGCCCATTGCTGAACTCTCTGTTTGTTCTTGGGCAGTTCTGAGGATATCTGTATTGCATAATTGAAGATAGTATCTCCATTGATATGCGGAAAGTCTATTTCAATCGTTTCATAATCCAGCTGGCCTCCTCCAGCTTCCTGAGCCGATTTCTTAACATAGTAAGTTCTTGAAGGAGAGAACTCTATCAGGTTCTTAAGAATAAGTTTGGTGAGGTCTCTGGAATACTCCTCATAACAAAGTATCTTAGGTGTGTCTATAAGCGTCACCCGGTTCAGCATTTCTTCTGTACCGCCGGTGGTGATTATAGACCCTGTATCTCTTCCTGTGTATCTGTCGTCTATACCAGAACTGTTCTTTATGTCATCCGACAACTGGGCCATCATATTTGTCATCTGCGGTGAGACATAAGGAAACTGATGGTAATGTACAGCGTTACTTGCGTCCGTCTGGACTACAAAAGTCCTGTCTGCTTCATCACCATGTTTACTGAATGCCTTGAGGTTCAAACCTGATTGACTGTTAACAAATTTTGGAGGCCTCTGATTTTTATATTCGGCTGTTAAGGCAATGGAATTCATCAGATTATATGCCATATTGTTTGCAAAAGACTTGGCGGGTTCGGAAACTCCGATCAGGCCCGACCCGGGTAAATTACAGTAAAGTTCTGCAAATGGGAACACAGCTGGTATTACCCTCTCATTCTCCCACAGGAGGTATTCATTATCTATTGTATGGTATTCAGCTATGTCCCCATTAGGTTTTCTAATCCACCAGAAGATCACATTGACGTGATCTTTACTGGCTGAAGGGTTTGGTTTTTCAGGGTAGTCATCATAAGCTGTTTCAGAACGTCCACCAGAGGCCAGATACTTTTTAAAAGAATCCTTATACTTCGGGTTACTTAACAGTACTGATTTGTGATAACGCTCCCGTGTGCAGACCCAACCCGCTTCTTCCAGGTTACTGCTGAACGGATCTCTCATGTAGTTCATCGGGTCTACATTCTTAAGTACTACGTTTCCCTTGCTGTTGAACATATCCATTGACGGTATGTTCTCGCTCCAGGACACCTGAGTTATTCCAAGATTCAACAAAGCACAACGCTCTCCTGCCTGGAATTGTTTATAGCCTATCCGCAGAGTGTCCCACAGGTGTTCCAAAATAGTCGAAAGCTTGATACACAACTCCCTGTCATTTTGTCCTGTGGGCATGATCTCAGCGGATTTAGTCACAGTGTAAATTGAAGCCAGGATATTATTCTTTATCCTTGACACCCAATTTGAATCTGGCAGAACCTGATAGCCGGGGAACCTTGCGTTTATGGCTTGCCAAAGGTTGCCATTATCCGTTGAGTTCAACAGCTTCATTCTCCGCTTATCTTTAGCGTAATATTGCGTTCCGATGTCCCACTTATCTCTTAGGGACCCGAGGAGTTTATTAACTTTGTAAATATTCTCCTGTATTTTATCTTCCTTCATTTTGATCTTCTCCTAACATGATCTCCTGAATTGCTTCGGTTACGTCTTTAATGGTCTGGTTCTTTTCTTTCAGATCTCCTTCCTTATCGTAAGCATCGTCTTCAAACGGCTGGGGATCCGGGAATTCATGTTTCATTGTTATAGAGATATTTATCCCATCTTTCACCATCACCAGAATGAATAATATAGCTACACAAGCTACCATTAAAATACCTAAAAGTTCAATCATTTCATTCTCCTTTACATATAATTATAATCTACATCTGCATCAAAAGGCAATAGCCTATTCGTTTTGAACTCGTCTTCATCATCGGACAAAGCCCAGTATGCTTTCTTCTCTTCGTCATTTTTAAGTTTTGTTATATCGTCTCCTGCTTTGTTATAAACACCATATAACAGATTCTTCGGGTCACTCGGTAATTCCATAGTAATCCACTCAAGAGCGTTGATTCCGTGATTATTCTTATCAACAGGTTTGCTTGTAAAACCACTGGCCATACTTTCGTCAGCTGAGTATTTATAATTCTCAAGTTCGTATCTTAATCCTTTACAGCTTCGGAATATCTTGAGCTTTCCAGATTCCAGGTATGTGTTAAGTCTGAACACTCTGGCATCTACATTTACAAATCCGGGTGCAAATGAGATCCCGAAGTCCAGAAAATGGTCTGCAAGGGTCTTCTTATCAAAATCCCGTTTGTATCCTGACTTCGGATCAATAAGCGGTGAGCATATCAATCCTCCGACCGGTATATCCTCACAGGCCTGTTTAAACATCTTCGCAAGTTCCTCAACGTTTTTGTCTTTCGTTCTGAGCTCCTTATATATGTAGAGTATTCCTTCCTTCTGATCTACCGCTCCGAAAATAAAAACTGCGTCATCACTGAGGCCGTAGTCAAATGCGATTATTCGTTTCCACTCGAGCGGGATCTCAAAGTCGTCCACATTATGATGTGTGGCTGAGGGATACACTAACCCCTCCGCATAAAGAAACGAACCGTAGATATATCGGTTTGTCCACCACAGGGGTTTGTTCTTCGTATTGTTTTCAATGAAGTCTTTAGGGAGAAATTCGTTTGCACTTGTAGAAGTTACGTGAGTGCTTATTGCGGGGTCTGCTCTGTCGGAATCAACCGTATATTCATCGACCACCTCTCCGTGCTTTTCTATAAGAGAAGAGTTCATCAGTACATCGTCCCTTATCCATCCGGCCGAAGGGTTCGATTCGATTATCCCTTTTATCCAGTCATGCTCGATAACGGGAATCCTGGCTCCGTTGGCTGCAGTCCTGAACTCTCCACTTGAAGTAGTGGCGGCCAGGTTTCTGGCTCTCGTTTTGAGCTGTACGAAACTCTGCTGTTTAACTTCGGATGCTTCCATTATAAGAAACGACGTTAAATTATATGAACGCAGTTTATCGGGGTCATCATATGGTCTGTACATTATACGGTGGTTGTTTTTAAGATCGTAGTAAGATTTCTGCGTATTTATCTTTTGGATAAACGCAGCGGGAAGGTCTGCTTCTATCTCCCTCTTTATAGTCTGTTCATACTGAGATGCTACATTTGCCCCTATTAAGGTGTTTCCATTAGGTGTGATAAAAACATGTTTATAAATTTCTTCTCTGGAAGTCAGAGTCTTACCTGAACCAAAACCCCCAAAGTTACCTGAGAACTTATGAGGGTCCTGGTGGAATGCGTGTTGATGAGCCTGTGGTACGTAAGTATTGTAAAACGTGTTACATTTCGGGTTGGAGCATTCTTTAAAAAATTCAGAAGGCCCCCCATTCATCGCTATTGCATCTTTCCACTCAGCTCCGCATCTAGGACATGTTTCTAGCATCTTTCGTGTCCTCTTCGGCCTTCGTGTTGTACTCTTCAAGAA
>Ga0116149_1005944_pt1 | contig 11188 bp, 9 predicted proteins | sample AD_UKC057_MetaG_FD_89787 | JGI IMG/M metagenome (GOLD analysis project Ga0116149, IMG submission 89787) | Active sludge microbial communities of municipal wastewater-treating anaerobic digesters from USA - AD_UKC057_MetaG | ecosystem: Engineered > Bioreactor > Anaerobic > Digestate | place: USA...
TTAAGACATTAGAAGAAGTCATGAGTCAGATAAATATTCAAGAAGAAAAGTGTTTGTTTGTTCTGGGATGTACAGAATTATCTTTATACAGGACAGAATTAAGTAAAAAATATCGTGTAATCGATGCTATGGATATTTTGATTGACAAAGTGATTACAGCTAATAACTATCAAAGCAAGTAAATTCTTGCTTTTTTTGTTGTCCTAAATGATTTAATATGTTAAAATGATGGCATAATATGCAAAAAATGCAATCATATTTCACTTTGAAAGGAGAAGAATTTAATGAAATTAAATTCAAAAAAGATTTTTTGGGTTGGTTTTGCTTTTATGATTATTTGCCTGTTTTGGCAAGTTTATGACAATATTGTTGCTAAGATGTTAATTAACTCTTTTGGTCTTGATCAATTTTGGTCAGGTGTGGTTTTAGCAATCGATAATGTATTGGCTTTATTTATGTTGCCACTATTTGGTGCCTTATCCGATAAAACTAAAACGAAATTTGGCAAGAGAACACCGTATATATTTTTTGGTACTTTAGCAGCGGCTTTATTATTTATCGGCGTTGCGGTTTTCGACAATTTGCAACAAAAATCGGTAGAAGGTTATGGAATTCCTGAGATTGTTGAAGTGACAGATGTAACAGATCCAAATTATGGTTATTTTACTTTCCGTGATAAAGTCTACGGCGATAAAGAATTAAAAACTTACGGAACAAAAGAAGCAGCAACTACGGTTCGAGCTGCAGAAGTACTTAAATATACAAAAGAAAATATTACTTATTTTATTTTCTTTATGATTACATTATTATTAGTTTTAATTGCGATGGCAACTTATCGTACACCAGCTGTATCGCTAATGCCGGATGTAACACCAAAACCTTTGCGAAGTAAAGCAAATGCGATAATTAATTTAATGGGGACTGCAGGAGGGATTATCGCTTTAGCTTATCCTATGTTATTATCAAAATTTACTGATAGTTACCTCGCAATATTTGTAGTTCTTGCGATATTGATGATTGTTTTCTTGAGTATTTTTATGGTGAAAGTTAATGAGCCGAAATTTGTTCAAGAAATGCATGAAGATTCAATTAAATATGGAATTGAAATAGAGACTACTTCACCAGAAGAAGACAAAGGACCAGATATGACTCCTGATGTAAAGAAAAGTTTTTATTTAATCTTGGCATCTATCATTTTTTGGTTTATGGCTTATAATGCTGCGACTAGTAAATTTTCCGTGTTTGCTGAAGATGCGTTAAATATGGGCTACAATGTTCCTTTATTGATTGCTCAAGGAGCTGCAGTGGTTTCTTATATACCTATTGGTATTATCGCTAGTAAATATGGTCGTAAACGTACGATTCTTGCAGGAATAATCATTTTATTTACTGCCTTTTTGACTGGTTCTATCGTAGCCTTTACCAAAACAAAACCTTTAATTTATGCAACAATGGGAGTTGCTGGTATTGGTTGGGCAACGATTAATGTCAATTCATATCCAATGGTTGTGGAAATGTCAAAAGAAGGAAATATCGGTAAGTACACGGGATACTATTATACAGCATCAATGTTTGCTCAGATTATCACACCAATGCTTTCTGGTGCTTTGATGGCATTTGTTAACAATAAAGTTTCAACCGGCTTTGGTTATCGAGTATTGTTCCCTTATTGTGTTTTATTCTGCATCATTGCTTTTATCACTATGAGTAAAGTAAAACACGGAGATTCAAAACCAATTCCTGTAAAATCAATTGAAGCACTGGGTGCTGATGATTAAAGTATAAAAACTACCTTAAGGGTAGTTTTTTTATTTTAAAAATTTGATTAAATCTTTTATGGAATTTACTACATAATCTGGCTTAATCGGAGATTCATCAATGGTTGCTTGTGTGCTTTCACCGCTTAAAACACAGATAGTCATTGTTTTGGCGTTATATCCTGCCATGATATCGGTATATATTCTATCGCCTATTACAACAATATTCTCAACCTTGATTCCTGTTTTCTGAGAGAGAATATGAATCATATACGGACTTGGTTTACCGATATAGGTTGGAGTTTTTTTAGTTGCTGTCGTTAACATGTGACATATACTACCACAATCAGGAACATATCGATGATTGGCAATCGGACAAACCAAATCGCAATTAGTTGCAAGAAAAATAGCTCCATCATCAAGAAATTGACAAGCTTTTTCCAATTTATGGTAAGTTAATTCTCGATCATAACCAACTACGACGATATCCGGATTATCCTCAACAAGGGTAATATGATAAGATTTCAATTCTTCTTCAAGAGATTTTGTTCCTAAAAAATAAACTGTTTTATCGGGATAATTCGTGTTTAGATAAATTCCCATCGCCATTCCTGAAGTGAAGATATTCTCTTCTTGGCAAGGAATTTTTAAGAAATTTAATTTATCTAGATATGCTTTTTTGCTTTTTGATGAATTGTTTGTCATAAAAATATATTTTTTCTTTGTGGCAATCAAAGCATTAATGAAATCGAGTGCACCATCGATTAAATCATGGTCTAAATAAATAGTTCCATCCATATCGAGAAGAAAAAGTTCAATTTTACTAAAATCCATTATTAAAATACCTCATCTTGTAGTATTCTATCATTTTTAAAAAGCAATGTCAAAAGAATAACTTTGGGCGGTATTTACAAATAAAAAAAGGTATGTTATAATTTTACTATCTTGAAAGAAGACCAAAAGGAGAAAACTTAAATGGCTAATTTTGACAGTATTACTCTTTTAAAGGCATTGGATTATTTTGTCCTTTCGATTTTTGCAATATGTATTATATCTGGTTTTGTAAAAGGTATGTTTAGAACCACCTATAATTTAGTTGTTTTTGTAGGATTAATATTATTAGGATGGTTTTTAATGCCGGCTATTATAGAATTTATTTTGGATTATGACTTTTCTTTCCTTAATTTAACTATTAATGGTAGTACTCTAACTACATTTAGAGAAACAATCCCAGCAATTGTTGGAAGTCTCGATCCGACTATCGGATCTTTGATGGTTGAAGGAACCGAGACCTATACTTTGATTTTTGCGTTGGTATTTTCTGCAGCTAGGTTAATACTAATGTTAGTTTGGTTACTATTAACATTAACTGTATTCAAATTTGTATTCTGGATTATCTATTTAATTATCCGTCCAAGACGAAAAGATGCTCAAGGAAACTTGAAAAAGAAAAGTTCTGCATCTCGTTTTGGTGGAGCTATTATGGGGGGAGCATTCGCTTTTGTAATCACTGTTTTAGTGGCAATTCCTTTTGCTGGACTAACTTCAATTGGTAATAGTTTTGGAGAAATAGCTGGTAATGAAATGACAGTGAGCTATCATTTTAAAGCGGCAACGACCAATGGATACCTATTCCTTGAAGAGAAACCGGAAAATCCCCTATCAGAGTATGAAGAAGTGTTTAAATTCATGTCACAATTCAGAGGGGCTTCTCTACTTGGGCAAGTTGGTGGTATCGGTAAAACAGAAGATGGAGAAGGATCAAGCATTGATGAAGTTTTATTTGACCAATTATTAGAGTTTAAATATGGCGATGTTCAAGTTGAACTACGTAAAGAGATTAAGACAATGGCTTCTGTTTATGCAAAAGTATACAATGCTACTGGCGGTAACGTAAACATGAGTACGATTTCCAATCTCGATAGCGACCTTCTGGATTCATTGGTTGGAGAAATCTCTACATTACAAATATTAAATGTCATTGCTCCGGTAGCAATTGAATATGTTGGTAATAATGAAGAAATTATGGGCCAATTGAGTGAAGCCGGATTAAGCCAAGAAGATATTCATCAAATCATTGAAGATGTTAAGAAAATAGATATTGCCGCTGAAATTGGAACAATTGCAAGTGCAGTCGTTGATTTAGGAAAGAGTGGTCTTTTTGACCAACAAGAAGAAGGTGAAGAAAACAATATCTTTACAACTCTACTAAATGCAGATTCTGCAATGTTAAGCAGTGCTATGGATAAACTTGGTGGTTTAGGCTTAGCTGATATGATTGGTTCATTTGGAGCAAATGCTATCTTAAATGGTCCATTTTTCGAGCAACTGCTGATTGAGTTTGGAATCAGTAAAGAAGAGATTAATTTAGATGGAATTGATTGGGGTAGTGAAATTGCTAACCTTGGAGGTATCATCGAGACGCTACAAAATATGGGATTAGTAATTAGGGAAGATGGTTCGCTAGATTTCACTAATTTAACAACCGATGGAATTGCTGATTTTGTTGATGAATTATTTAAATCTACATTACTTGCCAATAATACAAAAATAATTGTAGCAACAGTTAAAGAAGCATTACCAGAAGAAGTTCAAGATTTCATTCAAGTCGATGACTTAACAGGAGAAGATTTTAAGTCAATCTTAGAAGTTGGCTCAATAATCGCTTCTCATATGGATAAAGAAACTGGTCAAATCGCTTTTGAAGAATTATTAAAATCAGAGGATGCCGCAAAATTAGGCAATGCGATAGAAAAATCTGATGCCATGGCTAAAACAATAGAAGAAACCATGGGTAAAATCTTAGAAAACGTTGGTATTAATATTAAATTCGATGATTTTGATATTACGAATATTGACTGGGGTAAAGAAGTAGTTGCTCTTGGAGCAATTATGACTTCACTTGAAAAATATGGTTTGAAGTTTGGTGCCGAAAGCGTATCTTTTAACATCAATAATTTTACAACTGTAGAAATTGAAAATATGGTTGATACATTATTCACTTCGCAAATCTTAAGCAAGAATACAAAAGTCTTAATGCAAGCGATTAAAGATATGGTGCCAGAAGCCTATAAAAATCAAGTTGAAGTAAAGACAATGACTGCTGCTGATGTTAAAGAGATATTAAATAAATTGAGAAGTTAACATGGATTACAAATGGGAGGTGGACTAATGAAATTGATTATTGCAATTGTCTCAAATGAAGACAGTTCGATAGTTATGAAAGAACTTGTTAAAGAAAAGTATTTCGTAACAAAGTTATCATCAACAGGTGGATTTTTAAAAAGCGGTAATACAACATTAATGATCGGCGCAAAAGATGCTGATATTGATGCAATTATTAAAGTTATTTCAGAGTATTCAAAAACAAGAAAAGAGATGGTACCAAGTTCTATTGTCAGAGAATTCGGTTTCGTTTCAACAATGCCTACAGAAGTAATTGTAGGAGGAGCAACATTGTTTATTGTCAATGTTGATCAATTCATCAAATTATAACAGGGTATGGGGATTATTCCATACCCTTTTTACTGAAATAGTTAATTTCTTTTGACATTAATATTATTTTTTGATATAATAGCTACTGCTTAGATATCAAATAATTATATCTGGCTCCATAGCCAAGTGGTAAGGCAAGGGTCTGCAACACCCTGATCGTTGGTTCAAATCCGACTGGAGCCTCCAAACTTATCTTTGATTAGTAAGTTAATAAAAATTCTCTTATTAAAGCGAAAAAGAAAATTATAAAATCAACTGCTTTAGATAAATTGGACTATCTAGAGCAGTTTTTTACGTATTTATCACATTACATGGTAGGGGAGTCGAACTATTTTAAGTTTACATACTTTAAAAAAGTACTCCTTGCCATATTAAGCGATTTAGCAGCTTCATTTGATGTAATTTCTCTATTTATATAAGCGTTTGCAACTTCAACAAAGTTATCTGGTAAGACATATCTAGGGCGTCCCATGTGGACGCCTCTTTCTTTTGCAAGGCGAATTCCTTCGGCTTGTCTTTGTTTTATATTTTCTCTTTCAGTTTCGGCAACGAAAGATAATATTTGCAAAACGATGTCACTAATGAATTTACCTATTAAATTTGTTGCATCATTTCTTGTATCTAAAAGTGGCATATCAATTACTAAAATATCTGCTTCAATTATTTTAGTCATATAATGCCACTCCTCAATTATCATATTATAATCTCTACCTAAACGATCAATTGATTTTATTATTAATAGATCGTTTTTCATTAAGATACTTCGTAGTTCTTGATATTTTTCACGATTAAAATCTTTACCACTTTGTTTATCAATAAATATTTCACTATCCGTTAAACCTAGTTTATACATTTCATCCATTTGTCTTTCAATATTTTGTGTAACAGTTGACACTCTAACATATCCATATTTCATAAAAACAACTCCTTTTAGAGTATTATACTCCTCATTTTTATGAAAAAGACAGTTGTAAGAATCAACTGTCAACCATAAAGCCACACCTTTATATCTGCTTATATTTTAACTTAAATTGTATAAAATTTCCACTATTTCAACGATTTAAAATTCTTTTTTGATTTAATTTGAAAAATGCATCTTATTTTCTAAATTTTATCAAAATCCATAAAGGTGTACCTTTTTATCAAAAAAAGAAAAGGTGATGAAATTTATGGGTAAGCAAAAAAAGATAATTAACAAAATTAAGTATGATTCTGGACAAACAACACCACTTGGAACGAAGCCAAACGATGAATGTTATACATCTATGCAAGATATCATTAATGAATTATCGTTATGGAAAGATAAGTTTAGGAATAAAAATATTTTTTGCCCATGTGATTGGGATATTTTGGATGAGGAAGAAGGATTAAATGTCTACTCAATAAAAATTTATTTTGAAAATGATGGCATTGTTGGTCATACTAATGTAATTCAGTCGGTATCATATACTTTGTTTGACTTAGAAGATAATAACAAAATGCAAATTGTTAAAATTGGAGAAAAAGAAATTGATTCTTTTTTACGTGATAGGGTTAAATGCAATTTCGTTAGAACATTTGTTGAAAATGCAAATGAGTGGGGAATAAAAAGTATAACTGCAAGTGGATATAATCCAGCCAATGACAGGGGCATTAAGTTTCAAGATGTTAATTTTCGTGATTATGACATATGTGTAACTAATCCTCCCTTTAGCTTATATAAAGAGTTTTTAACGAAATTGATTGACAGCAAAATTGATTTTATAATATTGGCACCTTATTTAAATAGGGTTAATCCTAGTATAGGAGTTCCTTTAATGAAAAGGGAATGTTTTTTAGGATATGGTAGACATTTGAATTTAAGTTTCTATAATCCAACAGCTAAAAATAAATATAAAACAATGACAGTTGGAGTAGACTGGTTAACATCATATGATGATGCCCAAAAACATTATGATAAAAGAAAAATGAAAAATGGCTTTAAATATGAAGCATACAAAAATGATTACCGAAAAATGGAAAATATGACAATGAAGGATGGAACTAATCCGATAAGAATAAATAAGTATACGGCAATTCCAGATGATTATATGGGATGGATGTTTTGCTCAATCGGTGTCCTTGATGTCCTAAGTTATGATGAGTTCGAGTGGTATTTAACAAATGCAGCAGGATATTATAATACAGAAAATCCTGACCATAACCCATTTAATCATAGAACTTTTGATGAAATGGTAATGGCTCAATCGTACATTGATTTTAGTGGGATGAATCAAAAAGAAAGGCGCGCAGCTTGTAAAGCGACTGGGGAAACAGGATTTCACGGCCTAGTAATTAGGAGGTGGAAACATGAAAAAAACAGTAAATGAAATAATTGAAATGATAGAATTCGGCAAACTTCATTATGACCAATCCACTCAAAGGAAATTTATTTATATGACAATGCCAAAAATAAAAACGGAAGATGGGGAAATAACTAGAGCAGGAAATGTTATAAGATCAATTCTACAATTTGATATACAACTCCCTGCATTATATTTTTGGGACTTAAAAAATGGTGAGTATAATATTCATGATGGTAAACAAAGAATACTTAGTATTTATTATTTTATTAAACCAACTTCTGAAATCAATGTTATAACTAGAATTAATGGAAGGGAAAAAAGTTATAATGGGCTTGATGAAAGCCAAAAACAAAAACTTTTGAACTATGAATTTGATATAGTAGTAAAAAGCGGAAGTCAGGAAGAAGAAGAACAATCATTTTACTTGATTAATACTAACTCAGTTCCATTAACTGATTATGAATCATTGAGGGGAATGTTTCATGGACGTTGGATATATGAGTTTGAAAAATATTTAGAAGGTAAGGCAAAAGTATTCGATTATATAAAAAAAATAGATAGAGGAGATCAAGCAATTCTATTTTTATATAATTGTTTTTCGCTTTTGGGAGATACATTAGCAATCAATAAAGTTAAGACACATCTAAGAGATATTAGGAATAATTCTTTCAATGAGAAACAGTATAATCTTGATTCAGTAATCTCGCTTTTCACTGAAGTTAAACGCATTACAGGTGTATCTGATGAAAGAGCTATTCAAATAGCTTCATTTGTAGTATCAAAAGGGTGGGATAAGGATCTAATCATGGATTATTACAGAAAAATTACTAGAAAAGATAATGATATAAAAAGATGGAAGATAGAAACACATAAGACAGCAATTTCAAAACTAATCCAAGAAAACATAGAATGTGATGGTAAAAGATTGTTTAATGATGATGATAAAAGTGTTGTATATAAAAAATCACAAAAATGTTGCTATCCAGGATGTACTATAACAAATTATAATGACTTGGAAAAAGACCATATTACCCCTTGGTCTAAAGGCGGAAGAACAATTGTAGATAATTTGCAACTTTTATGTAAAACACATAATGCAGCAAAAGGAGTAGATGAGGATGGTATCAAAGGGTAAATTAGATGGTTCAAAATTCCTCTCAGTTCTCTTATTGTTCCTTTGAAGGTAAAAATTAACCAGTTAAGCACTATTACCAACTTTCTGTGGAGTTCCCCCAAAAGTATATAAGAATAACCAAAAGGGAACAAGAGAGTAAAAATTAACCATTTAGGCTTTTTTATGGTTTTTATAGCCTTACCCATTAGGGTCAATAATGGCTCCAAATAAATCTTACTTTAGTAATGGCTTTATTAAGTCAATAAAGCGATTATTAAAATTTATAAGCCTTAGAAAAAAATCTCGTTTCTAAGGCTTTTTTCATGTAAAAGTATTAATCGTAATACGAGTACGAACCGAATGGCTTTTGAAATCATGGTAGGAGCATGAACAATTTTATTTAAAATAGTTATATTTTTTAAAGTATTAAAGTAAAAACAAAAAAATATTAGTAATATAAAGTGAAAGGATAAAAATATACTAACAATTTAGTATATAAAATTAGCTATGACCAAATTATTACAATATGAACAACAATTTAAAAAAGTTATTGATATTATAGAATCCCGGAAAGCACGTGCCTATCGTAAAGTAAATGAAGAATTAATACTTATGTATCGTGATATTGGAAAATATATCAGCATTCAATCTTATAATTCTGAGTACGGCGATTCATTTGTCTTAAAATTAGCTGATTTCTTTAAAGAAAAATATCCAAATTTAAAAGGATTTACCAGACGTGGCCTTTATAGAATGAAACAATTTTATGAACTTTACAAAGGCAATAAAAAAGTGTCAACATTGTTGACACAATTGAGCTGGTCAAATCACTTAAAGATAATGTCGGCTTGTAAAACAATGGATGAGAGGATATTTTATATGGATTTAAGCATTAAAGAAAACTACAGTTTTAGAGAATTATCAAGACAAATTGATAGTGGATATTATGAAAGATACATGTTATCTAATAAGCCTTTATTACCAGCTACATTAAAATCCAAAAAAGCTACTGGTTATATTTTTTTAGATAATTATGTTTTAGATTTTCTTGATATGCGATCTTCATATTCTGAACAGGATTTAAGAAAATCTATCATAACAAATCTAAAAGATTTTATTCTTGAAATAGGTAAAGATTTTACTTTTATAGGTGAAGAATATCGTATTCAAGTTGGAATGCATGATTATTATATTGATTTGCTTTTTTATCATAGAGGACTATCATGTCTTGCAGCATTTGAATTGAAGGTTGGTGAATTCAAACCAGAATATATAGGTAAAATAAATGTTTATTTAGAAGCTCTTGATCGTGAGATGAAAAAAGAAAATGAAAATCCTAGTGTTGGTGTTATACTTTGTGCTAGTAAAGATGATGAAATAGTTGAATATGCTCTTAGTAGAAGTTTGTCACCTACAATGGTTTCTGAATATAATTTAAAATTAATTAATAAGAAATTATTAAAGAATAAATTAAAGGAATATATTGAACTTGCAGATAATATTATTGATGACGAAAATTAATAGTTCTAACAAAAAATTAGAAATATAAATAAAGATGGTAAACAAACATAAAAATGAACTATTAATAAATGCCTGATAGTTCAAGTTTAAGTAATGTATCAATTATAAGGAAATATTCTTTCACAATTACAATTCAATTATTTTAGACCATGTATCTAAAGCTTCACTTAATAAGTTAAAATCAATGTAATTTATTAATTTAATGCTGGAAAATTCTTGTCTAATAGAAGAGAGTAGTTGTGCTTGAACTTTTTCAAAAATAGAAACAAGTTCATCATTATTTGTTAATTTCAAAACAGTTATGTTGTCTAACAATACAGCTCTAAATAATGAATTCATTGCAATCGTAATTTCTTTTTTAGTACGTTCAACACTAATAAAATTATAAAATCAACTGCTTTAGATAAATCGGACTATCTAGAGCAGTTTTTTACGTATTTATCACATTACATGGTAGGGGAGTCGAACTATTTTAAGTTTACATACTTTAAAAAAGTACTCCTTGCCATATTAAGCGATTTAGCTGCTTCATTAGATGTTATTTCCTTATTTAAATATAATTTGCCAATCGCATCGAAGTTATTAGGTAAAACATATTTTGGGCGTCCCATGTGGACGCCTCTTTCTTTTGCAAGGCGAATTCTTTCGGCTTGTCTTTGTTTTATATTTTCTCTTCCAGGCTCTGCAACGAAAGATAATATTTGCAAAACAATATCACTAATGAATTTACCTATTAAATTTGTTGCAGCATTTCTTGTATCTAAAAGCGACATATTGATTACTAAAATATCTGCTTCAATTATTTTAGTAATATAATGCCGCTCCTCAATTATCATATTATAATCTCTACCTAAACGATCAATTAATTTTATTATGGCTATGGTACTAGAGCGTATCATAGCCATATTTTTATGTATATACCACCATGGCTTGCAATTTTTTCCCATATAATGTAGAATACAACTATATTTGATAAA